>Ga0209345_10000590_pt1 | contig 45984 bp, 44 predicted proteins | sample Cruoilmetagenom7_FD_187294 | JGI IMG/M metagenome (GOLD analysis project Ga0209345, IMG submission 187294) | Oil polluted marine microbial communities from Coal Oil Point, Santa Barbara, California, USA - Sample 7 (SPAdes) (version 2) | ecosystem: Environmental > Aquatic > Marine > Oil seeps ...
GATGTATGAATCTTCAGATATTATCACTTATCTAGAAAACAAAATTTCAGAATTACAGGCTGCATAACCTAATCGTACCTGAAAGCGCGACTTTTTATTAACCGTATTAATGAATGAAAAATAGGTTGTTTTCTCTATGGATAACTCACAGTACTTTTATCGCACCGCAATTTTTACCCGAGAAAACAACCAGGTTGAATTGGTAGATATCAATAACCCCGAAAACACCACGCCTCTTGATCAGTGGATAGGTGTTGTCGTATCTCTCGCCGATGGCAAGCACAGCATCCAGGAATTGATTGATTATATGACTGGCCGATATCAACAGGCACCAGACAACCTGGAAAAAACCATTCACTCCGTCATAGAGAGATTACAGGAAGGGAAAATCATTCAATTGAGCGATAAAGCTGTAGAACTTCCCTACTACCTGGCATCCCCCATTGAAGAACTCGATAGAGAAAAAGCTTTGGAATTGATTAAAGAGGATGGCTATACCCAGCACTAAAAGCTGATCGTGTAATGCCTTTATTTAGCCTAAAGTTAAAAATAGATGAGTCCATTTTGTTCATGAAGTGGCAGAAAGCATTCGAGGAATGGTTGTAAAAAATCACTTAATTACCACAAGGTAAAACTCAACAAATGGCTGATTTTAAAGGGAAATTCCTGTATAATTAGAGTTATTAACAGCCCACCCAGGGTTCTAGAAATGAACCTGAAAAAGTACTTCAGAAAACCAAAGAAAATATTTTTTGCTTTGGGTGATACCCTCAAAGCGAAATGTTTAATTAATTAATTTTTTGTTTTTTGAAAAACGCTTTGTGGGTATCACCCAAAGGGATGACTGTCAATTTATACAGTTCTCTCTCTTAACTCCACTTCTGCCATAGTTTATGGAAAAGCAAAATTATCCCAGTAACAAATCACCCAACAAACATGGGAACAACCGTTCCGCTTCGCTCTACTCGACAAGTAAAAGGTTAGTTAATGAGCACTGAAAACAAAAAATTTGGTGTGGGAGATAATTCCTATAACGCGGCTGGTGGTTTAACGGGTCTAACCACCCTTGTTGACTCGTTTTATGAATATATGGACTCTCTTCCTGAGGCCCAATCAATTCGTGTCATGCATCAGTCTGACCTTACAGAATCTAGAAAGAAGTTAGCGTATTTTTTATCCGGTTGGCTGGGTGGGCCAAAACTGTATTCGAAAAACTTTGGCAGCATCACTATTCCGAAAGCCCACAGGCATTTACCCATTGGTAGAGCTGAAGTGGAATCTTGGATTTTGTGTATGCAAAAAGCTGTCGATGATCAGCCTTACGAGGAGTCGTTTAAGGTTTATTTAATTGAACAGTTACGGGTTCCGGCTGAACGTATATTTTCAGCCTGTAATATTTCATAAAAATTATGGTTTATGCTTTGGTATCCAACAAAATTCCCAGAACATCACTAGCTGTTTCAACAACTTTTGCTGATGCCTGAACCTGTGATTTACTTTCACTCAGTTGAATAAGTGATTCCGTCACACTAACAATTGTATCTGGGCTGCTTCCAGCAGAGTTTGCTGGAGTGTAACTACTAGCTAGACTGCCACTGCTATCAGTCGAAGCAGTCCTCGCCGTCACCCCGGCAATGTTTTGAGCGGCCTGATCTACACCACTCATTCCGGCCTTCATTCCTTGTATACCCGCCGACAATACTGAATCAATCATAATGTCCTCCACCAAACAACAATAAACGCTGCCTCAATACCAATATCGTACTCATTGGAAAGTGATACAACATTAACGAATACTATTGACCAATACTGCCAACCCGACCACAAAATATCAGGTTCTGTTGATAATTGAAGTCATGGATAGTGTAAATTGCCAAAAATCAAGCACGGGGGCTAAACGATAGTACCCCTAAACCCCAACTGCTATCCCAACCATTAGTTCTATTCGATCTTTTTCTAGTATTAACGCCGACTCCTTGTGGGCTTTTTCTTTGATGATTTTCTTTTAGATCCAGGGCTATTAGCTGCCGTGCCCTTAGAGGCACGATACTTAGGAGCCTGCCCACTGGGAGGCAAACCTGTATGCTGTGTCAGACCACGTCTTCCTCCCCTCACTTGTTGCTGTTTACCCTTTAGTTCTACATCTTCAGTAGGAACTAGCTGATGCTTGCCGCTACCAATCAGTTTGGCTAAACCAGCTTTCTTTAGCGCCTCACGAACTAGTGCCCAGTTATCCGGGTCATGATAACGAAGTAAGGCTTTATGCAGGGTACGTTGGGATTTAGTTTTAGCACTAAAAATTTTATCGCTTTTGTATTTTACTTTTTTCAGCGGGTTCCGTTCGGCATGGTACATGGCAGTTGCAGAACACATGGGCGACGGATAAAAGTTTTGTACCTGATCCACCCGAAACTCATTTTGCTTTAACCACATAGCCAGGTTGATCATGTCTTCATCGGTGGTGCCAGGGTGTGCCGAAATAAAATACGGAATTAAATACTGCTCTTTACCCGCTTCTTTCGAATACTTATCAAACATTTTTTTGAAGCGGTCATAGGTGCCCATACCCGGCTTCATCATCATTGATAATGGCCGCTCTTCGGTATGTTCCGGTGCAATTTTTAGGTAGCCGCCCACATGGTGCGTGACAAGTTCCTTCACATATTCTGGATCTTCCACCGCTAGGTCGTAACGCAACCCCGAAGCAATGGCTACGCGCTTCACACCCGGTACGGCTCTGGCACGGCGATAGAGCTTTGTTGTGGGGCTGTGATCGGTAATCAGGTTTTTACAGATGCCAGGGAATACACAGGAGGGCCGACGGCAGCTTTCTTCGATTTCCTTACTCTTGCATGTCAGGTTGTACATATTGGCCGTGGGGCCACCCAGGTCCGATATAGTCCCGGTGAAGCCGGGCACCATATCCCTGATTTTTTCTACTTCACTAATAATGGAATCTTCAGAGCGGCTTTGAATAATGCGCCCCTCGTGCTCGGTAATAGAACAGAAGGTACAGCCACCAAAACAGCCTCGCATGATATTGATAGAGAAACGGATCATTTCGTAGGCGGGGATTTTTGCATCACCGTATTCAGGATGTGGAACCCGTTGATAGGCATGATCAAAAACCCAGTCCATCTCGTCTGTTTCCAACGGAATCGGCGGTGGATTGACCCAGAGTTCATGAATGCCGTGGCGCTGCACTAGCACTCTAGCATTACCGGGGTTAGTCTCTTTGTGAAACACCCGTGATGCATGGGCATAAAGTACTGGGTCGTTTCTAAGTTTTTCGTAAGATGGCAACCGAATATAGGACTGCTCATCACCAGTGGACTTGGCTTCAGAAGCTTGGGCCTCAGAACTGGGTAAAACCGTCACCACCTGGACGCCATCATCCTCTGACACCTGTGTATTTGAAGAGCAGGTTGCGGGGTCTTTTTGATCCGTCCGCTGGTAAGGGCTTAGCAGTGCATCTACTTTCCCCGGTGAATCGATACGGGTGGAGTCGATTTCTCGCCAACCATCGGGAACGGCTTTACGAATAAAAGCAGTACCCCGAATATCAGTAATATCAGCAACCTTTTCACCACTGGCGATACGGTGAGCAATATCAATAATCGCTCGTTCTGCATTACCGTAGAGCAGAATATCTGCGGTGGAATCCACCAGCACAGAACGACGCACGGAATCAGACCAATAGTCGTAATGGGCCAAACGCCGCAAGCTGGCTTCGATACTACCAACGATCAGTGGCACATGTTTGTAGGATTCTTTACAACGCTGAGAGTAGACCGTGACGGCACGGTCTGGGCGTTTACCGCCTTCATTATGGGGTGTATAAGCATCATCATGGCGTACACGGCGATCTGCGGTGTAACGGTTAATCATGGAGTCCATATTGCCCGCGGTGACACCAAAGAACAGATTAGGCTCACCTAACGCCATAAATGTGTCTTTAGAGGTCCAGTCAGGCTGGGCAATGATCCCTACCCTAAAGCCTTGTGCTTCCAAGCTACGGCCAATTACGGCCATACCAAAGCTGGGGTGATCCACATAAGCATCACCGGTGACCAAAATTATGTCGCAGCTATCCCAGCCCAATTCGTCCATTTCCGCCCGAGACATGGGTAAAAACGGCGCAGTACCATAGCACTCAGCCCAGTACTTGCGATGGGAGAATAGCGGTGCCGCAGACTGTGCAGTGTATTGTTTGGTGGCTTGGGACATAGCGGTCATACAATCAAGAAAAGATCCTCATTATACAGAAAGGCCACAGAGGTATGAAAACTGATATGCTCTAATACCTAAACACCATCAGTATTGAACACAGCTTTCCCTGTTTTTTTATAATGTGTAAAAGCTTTAAATTGAAGCAATGGTGCTATTTAGATTAAAGACACTACTAAGATCAAAGGCACTACTCTGTTAATTAGAGGTTTTATTTTTTGAATAACTTTATTTCTGAGTTAAGTAATAGCGACATTATCGCCTCCCTACTTCTTCTTTTTATTATCCTGTTTGTTTACCTGGCATTTAATCTACCAAAATGGCGCAATAGCCGGCTTCGGAATAAACCTTTTCCCAAATCATGGGAGTCTCTATTAACGGCTAATTCTCCTGTTTATTCTGCTCTTGGCTCTGAAGAAAAAACCAGACTGCAACAATTGATCAATTTGTTTATTGCTAAAAAGCGCTTTATCGGCTGCGCAGAGTTAGAGATTACCGACAAGATCAAAGTAACTATTGCGGCGGAAGCCTGCTTATTAATCCTGAATCACCCAAAAACAGCGGTGTACCCAAAACTCTACTCTGTTCTTGTTTACCCCGGTGCCTTTAAAACGGAACGAGAGCAACAGCAATCAGATGGAACTGTAGCTATGGCGTCTCACAATATTTCAGGGGAATCTTGGAGTAATGGCAAAGTCGTACTCTCGTGGGATGATGTCGTCGCTGGCGTATCAGACTTTACCGACGGTCAAAATGTAGTACTACACGAATTTGCACATCAGTTAGATTCCCATTCTGGCTCTACCAACGGAGCCCCTCCTCTACGCCGAAACAGCTATGGCGCCTGGTCTAAAGTGCTATCTGAAGAGTTTGAAGATCACCAAAAAGCTTGCTTTCGCCGACATAAAACTGTGATGGATAAATATGGTGCAACTAACCCTGCAGAGTTTTTCGCCGTTGCCACGGAAACCTTTTTTGAAAAACCCCAACAATTGTACTCAAAGCACCGAGAGCTCTACGAAGAATTGCACCTATACTATCAAGCAGACCCCCGGCAGTGGCACAAATAGGATGTACTATTACCCTTCTATACAGGTGTGCTAAATTATGAGTAACCCAACCGCAACAGGCAGTTGTTTATTTGGCCAGGTAAGTTATGCGATTTCCGATAATTTAGGCATATTTCAGTATTGCCATTGAGCATTTTCAATGGACATCAGGGGAAGAATTAGTCGGCAGCTATATTCCCAAAGAAACAAAACATTTTGCTACTGCTTTTTGTAAGAATTGTGGTTCATCTCTTCCATGGCTGGGCAAGAGCAAAAAGGCCATCGTTGTACCAGCAGGAACTCTGGATACAGATCCAGGCATAAGGCCTTCACAAAATATTTTTTGTGGCTCTGATGCAGAATGGTATAAAGAGGCAAGTGAACTATCAAAACACAACGAATTACCAATCAAATAAGACTATTTGTTAAAACAAGTATCTAGGGAACTGCTGATGTAGTTATTACTCCAACTCTCAACTAAAAAAACTTCAGTTCAATATGACCCGACTTAATTTTTCTATAAAAAAACATCCTGTTATTTTATTGTTAATTTTAGCTGCAGTTCCTTTTTTCTGCTCAGCGGAGAAATTGCCTGAAAATAAAACATATTTAGACAAAGCAAGTCCCGTTAAAACAAAAAGTTGGAATTTTTCTAGTGGTCCACTACAAAACCAAATGGTTGAATTATTTACCTCTGAGGGTTGCAGCAGTTGCCCTCCGGCTGATCGCTGGCTGAGTAATTTAAAAGACTCGCCTGATCTATGGCGCAACCTTATCCCCATCGCTTTTCATGTAGATTACTGGAACAGCTTGGGGTGGAGAGATCCATTTTCCACAAGAGCTCACAGCTTACGACAAAAAATTTATCGAGATCAGCTCTATATAAATAGTGTGTATACGCCAGGATTTGTTGTGAATGGTTCAGAATGGCTAGGCTGGTTCAACCGCAATCCCATCCCCAAGAATACACACAAAGAAGTCGGAGAACTATCTCTAGATATAATTAAACTCAACGGCAAAGTATCATTTGGTGCCAGTTTTATGCGTCCTGGTTCACCCAACACTAAAATATATCGGTCGAGCTCATCTGACCAATTTACACTTAACCTCGCGCTGCTTGCCATGAATCAGAAAACTAATGTGAAGTTGGGTGAAAATAGAGGACAAATATTACATCACGACTTTGTCGTCACAAATCTTCAGTCTCTACCCTACACTCTATCCTCAGTTGTAGATGAAGAAAATCAGCCTATTAGTTGGCTGGGTGAATTAGATTTAAGTCTATGTCAGGATTGCGCCATTGCTGCTTGGATTAACCAAATGGGTGATCAACAACCAATACAGGCTATTGGCGGCTATTTGAAATAAAAAGATTTATTTATGGCTTACTAATTTTTAGTTACTGCATACTACTCAACTGTCGCAGTGAGCCCATTCACTAATTTTCCAGTAACCTTTTTTAGTATATCGGTCACCACTTGTTCATATTTAGCTGAATCTGCATGCAACTCATAACGATTCAGGTTGTTCTCCTTCACTTTTGAATCCAGAGTTACCCAGTCTATAGCTATTGCAACAACTCCCTCATCTTTAACTGATTTTTTGGAAATTATTTTTATCTCGCCAACTTTTTTAGCACTGAAGCTCGGCTGACTCAGTGTCACATTAACAACGGAATTGGAACAATAACCCTCACACTTTGAGGCCTTTAGTCCATAAAATCGTATTCTTGAACCAGGCATTACGGTAATCATTTGATTTACATTAATTTCTGTAACCACCTTCAGTGTGGACTTAACTTGTTGATCCATATGGGTAACATATAACGTCACGTCCATTATAGAAGCATTGATTTCATTCATAATATTACTAATTGTCTTACCCTGATGCATTTTTGAGTCTAAAGCTTTGAGGCCCGTTGGCATCATATAAATAGCCTCTGGGCCATATGGGGTCTTTCTTTTAACGCCAGTATTGTTTTTCTCTCCATTGTCATTATTAGCCTGAGCTTCACTACTACCCTGAACATTGCTATTTAGTTGAGTATCTGTCCAAAACTGATAATCATTTCCTCCCGTAGCTTTTTGATAGGTTCGTGATTTACTCAATGATGCGATAGGCAATACCTCTATGCCCTGCTGCTTCATTTCTTCTACAAAGGTGTCATAGATTTGATTGGTAATATTTTGAAGGGAATTACTTGTCACCCCAATCACTCTGGAGTTGAGAACTCCTTTCTCTTCACTGCTTACAGTGAAATCAGTAGGGCTATGCTCAGTAAAATAAACTACTTGAAAATAAGGTACTACTACTCGGTTTTCACCTTTAATAATGTCCTTGTTTCCAGAGATACTAAGATCATTAGATATAGGAGACACCAATAAAGCCTCCTTTTTAACAGTAGAATTCAGCTCAACAATTGGCGCCACTGACTGCTTGATAGGTAGGCATGCTGAGACAACCAACAACATAGTCAACATAAACACAAAACGCATTTTTTATGCCCTACACCTTTTAAGTATTGTGAATTTAAACCTGCTCTCTTGCCCTGTGATCTGACCTAGGACAGAAAGGCAGAAGTAAACTGGATATTTACCCAACAGGTCAAGAGCATTCCCTCATATTTCCTTATTACAAATTTCTCATGACAACAAAAATGTTAACAACTACACTTTGGCCCCTATGGATTCTGAGTTTTTTGATGTTGTTATCGTAGGCGCTGGGCTATCAGGAATCGGTGCTGCCTGGCATTTGCAGCATAAATGTCCGAGCAAACGTTACCTTATTCTTGAAAGCAGAGACACCATGGGAGGAACCTGGGATTTATTTCGCTACCCTGGCATCCGCTCAGATAGCGATATGTTTACCCTAGGTTACAAATTTAAACCTTGGAATAGCAACAATGCTATGGCTGATGGCACATCTATTCTTAACTATGTTAAAGAAACTGCAACAGAAAATGACATCATTAAAAATATACGCTATGGCAATCGACTTATCTCCGCTTCATGGTCAAGTGAAAAGGCAATTTGGACCCTGACTATCAAATGCCAACAAACAAAGACTACTACAGAAGTTCAATGCCAATTTCTACTGATGTGTGCTGGTTATTATCGCTATGACACAGGATATAGTCCTGAATTTAAAGGACAAGATAGGTTTCACGGAACACTTATCCACCCACAACACTGGCCAGAAAGTCTGGATTACAGTAATAAAAAAATCATCGTCATAGGCTCAGGGGCGACAGCAATAACCCTGGTACCTGAACTTGCAAAAAAAGCGCGGCATGTAACCATGCTTCAACGTTCCCCGTCTTATATTCTCTCGCTACCGGCTAAGGACAAAATAGCTAGTATTCTGAGAAAAGTTCTGCCACAAAAATGGGTATACTTTATAATTCGCAAAAAGAACATTGCTCGCCAACAATACCTTTACCGCCTAACACGAACTCATCCAGAGAAAATAAAAAGCTATATATCTAAGATGGCCCAGAAAGCTTTAGGCCAAAATTATGACATCAATACTCACTTTTCCCCTTCCTATAGCCCTTGGGATCAACGCCTTTGCTTTATCCCTAATAACGATTTTTTTAAATCGATAAAGTCGAGTAACGCTACTGTTCTTACGGGTCAGATAGACTGCTTTACTGAAACAGGTATTCAACTTCAATCTGGTGAAAATATAGAGGCAGATATTATTGTTACTGCGACAGGCTTTAACTTAGAAATACTGGGAGGCACTCAATTCTCCAAAGATGGTAATAGTATCGACTTTGCTAAAACCTACACCTATAAAGGTATTATGTATTCTAGTGTTCCTAATATGGCATCAATCTTCGGTTACATTAATGCATCCTGGACTCTGCATGTAGATTTAATCGCGGAATATGTCTGTAAGTTAATCAATCACATGGATTCTACCGAAACCCAGCAATGTACCCCCCAACTGAGAGAAGTAGACAAAAACATGTCCACCCGCCCCTGGATTGAAGAATTTTCTTCCGGCTATATACAAAGAGCTATTCATCTTTTTCCAAAACAGGGCAGCCATGAGCCGTGGTTAAATACGCAAGACTACAACAAGGATAAAGAGAGTTTAAAAACTTCACCCATTGATGATGGCATTTTGATCTTCAGCAACAAAAAAGAGGTCACAGAATGAATATCCATGAAAAAATTAATTATCTCGAATTTCCAACTAAGAATATTGAAGCGACAAAAGCTTTTTTTACTCAAGTATTCGGATGGTCATTTGTAGACTATGGCGCCGAATACACCTCCTTTTCTAATGAGGGCATCAATGGTGGATTTTTCCTGTCTGACCTACATTGCTCCACTCAAAATGGCAGTGTATTGACCGTTTTCTACAGTAATAACCTAGAGAAAACCCAGACAAAAATAGAGCAAGCTGGTGGAACAATTTTGCAACCAATTTTTTCCTTCCCCGGTGGTAAGCGATTCCACTTTAGTGACCCTAGCGATAATGAATTCGCTGTTTGGTCAGATCAAACTTGAGTGTGGTTTAATACTGGGGTAATGCCTAAAAAAATAAGGCCTAACAACTAAGATCTAACAAAAGGCAGCTTTGACTAGTAGAGACTAGAATCTATGTCATCAGTCCCATTATTGCGCTTTATCCCCTTTAGAAAGGCAGATATTGTAGATATGTGCCTGACTGATGGGCAGCTGACGACAGAACAACAGGAACACTTTAAAACACTAGCCACCCACATTGAGAAGCACTTTCACGAGCAGTTTCACGCCCGCCAAGAACAGCTGAAAGACCTCTATGCCCTTCACGACCCTGATGCAGACACACGCCTACTCAGTATCGGAGCAAAACAGCCGGATCAAAAAACAAAATTAGTGGATGTCTTGTCTGATTTACTCGATAAGGCCAACTATGAAGTGATTGATCGTACTGCATTACAGGCTGCTCTTGATAAGGAATCTATGTTCAAAATCCGACTGCATGTAGATCTGGAGGAATTTGATGAGGTGCTGCTGTACTGTAGAGGAATAAGCGAGCGGGAAGAAACCATAAAATCCTGCTTTGGGCTAATAAAAAAGCAACTGCGTTTTATTAATTATGATCGTGTAGTGCTGTATATACGTTTTAAGGAAAATGCAGAAACTGATAACACTGGTGTAGGAGTTTTAAACACTCAACGTCCTGGTTCCATTATGCTCAAGCTGTTTCAAAATGTACCCCAGGCTGACGTAGAAATGCTGTTTCCCAATACCCAGGTGGGTATGCGCCTTATTGACAAGTTATTAATTGGTATTCCTGCATTAGTCAGCGGCGGTATTGTATTAACCACAAAACTAGGAGCTACGCTGGTGCTATTAGGCTCTCTAGCAGGCTATTGGCTGGGAACCCATGAAGAGCGTGTAGAATTGGACAAAAGTGCGCTAGTTGCTCTGGGGGCTGGCATTGGTGCTGTTTTAGGTTATTTGTGGAAGCAGTTTTCCAGCTACAAGAATCGTAAATTACGTTTCACTCAGGCCTTAACCCAAAATCTGTACTTTAAGTTACTGGATAATAATGCCGGTGTGTTTTACCGTTTGATCAACGATGCGGAAGAATCTGAATGTAAAGAAACTCTACTCGCCTACTACTTCCTACTCTCTAGTGGAAAACCTCTATCTGCACCAGCTTTGGATAAAACCATTGAGCAATGGTTTGAAGACAACTGGCAATGCAAGCTGGACTTTGAAATTGAAGATGCGCTGCAAAAACTACAAAGCCTTTCACTGGCCAGAGAAGTCAATGGTTTATGGATATGTACCTAATTTAGCCATAAATCTAATTTAACCATTACCCACCCAACAAACTATTAATTGTTGCCTCAATGTTCCTCTGCTCAAGCCTCCCTCTTGAAATATTTCTGACATCTATTTTTCACAGCATTGTCACAAAATCGTTATAGCCTAGAAACCTTCATAAGGAATCCAAGCATAAGGAATCCATCCAGTGCTCAATGTAGAAACATTTATTCAAGACAAATACCCCGGCTTCTACCAGCGTCACCCTCGTTTAGTTCGACCTCTGATTCGTCTGTTGAGGATGCTTTTTCGAGAAAAGAGTTTTCAACAATTTGAAGCAGACTACCCTCATTTAGAAGGCTTTGATTTTGTTGAGCAAGTTCTCGATTTCTTTGATTTTCGTTACAGTGTACGTGACCACGAACGTCTACGAATTCCGACCCAGGGTCGAGTTGTCATTATTGCCAACCACCCTATTGGATCACTCGATGGGTTAGCGTTACTAAAGTTAGTTAGGGAAAGTCGGCCAGACGTCAAGGTAGTCGCCAATGAACTGCTATACACCCTAAAACCACTCCATAACCTGTTGCTGCCTGTCGATAATATGGGCGGAAATACTACCCGCAAAAATCTGTCCGCTATTCGCCTTCATTTAGACAATGAAGGCGCCATTATTATTTTTCCTGCCGGTGAAGTCTCAAGACTTAGCCCACAGGGTGTAAGAGACGGAAAATGGCATAGCGGCTTTGTACGTATGGCTATAAACAGTAAAGCACCTGTATTACCTGTATTTGTAGACGGGAGAAACTCTGCTCTGTTTTACAGCGTTTCTATCGTGGCAAAACCTCTATCCACCTTGCTATTAGTCCAAGAAATGTTCAAACAGGCCAAAAACTGTGTAGAAATACGTATCGGAGAACTAATTAGCTACGACAGTTACCAACGTATTAGTGTTCCTCTTAAGGAAAAAACCAAACTATTCAAGCGTCACCTCTATCGTATTGGACAAAGCAAAACTGGTATCTTCAGCACTGAAACAGCTATCGCTCACCCGGAAAACCGGGCCCTACTAAGAGATGAAGTCAAAAGCTGTGAACTTCTAGGTGAAACAGCTGATGGCAAACTAATTTACCTATACCGCTACAAACCTAATTCACTGATCATGCGCGAGGTGGGCCGATTAAGGGAAATAGCTTTTCGTGCCGTCGGTGAAGGAACTGGCAGCCGCAGGGATGTAGATAGCTATGACCACCGATATTTCCACTTATTACTGTGGGACGACGATGAGCTAGAAATTGCTGGGGCCTACCGAATTTGCGATACCACAAAGTGTGTGGACAATCTTGGTGATGATTATCTCTATTCTAGTGAACTGTTTAATTACACCGAGTCGATGAAACCCTATTTAGAGCGTGGACTTGAACTAGGAAGGAGCTTTGTACAACCTAAATACTGGGGTCGTCGCAGCCTAGACTACCTTTGGTATGGCATTGGTGCCTTTTTGCGTAAACACCCCAGCTATCGCTATTTACTAGGCCCTGTGACCCTCAGTAACGCCTACCCTGAGTGGGCCATGGAAATGCTGGTGTATTTCTATCGTCGTCACTACCCCAGTTTACAAACACTGGCAGAACCATCACTCCCCTACAACATCAACCCTGAACGAACGAAGGAATTATCGGAAAAATTTCCTGGCAATGATCAAAAATCTGAATTTACTCAACTAAAAAGTGAATTAGCCCACATGAACCTGAGTGTTCCCACTCTTTACAAACAGTACACCGAGGTTTGTGAACTTGGTGGCGTACAGTTTGCCGGTTTTAACATTGACCCAAATTTTGCCAATTGTGTGGATGGCCTTATTGTTGTCGATTTAGCTCGACTAAAGACTTCCAAAAGAGAACGCTATATTGGCAATAATTAACATAATACTAGTACTTTATGTTGGCACTTTGTTGTGGCCAAGAAACAACTATCATTCTCTTGCAGTATAAAATATCGAATAAAAAAACAGCGCAATAAAAAAGGGTTGCAAAGCAACCCTTTTCCCTGAGAAAAGAAGTTAATTAGTTAGATTTAACTTTCTCAATAAATCCTTTCACCTCTTCTCCAATAACATCCTTACTACCCAAACCAATGGCAATAGCTACACCGATACCAATTGATCCTAGAGCAATACCAAAGGCCATGTTGATAATATCTTCAGCAAGACCAATTTGACGAAGAGCCATCGCGCCAGACAATGCAAGAATAGACACATACGCCAGTGTCGCAGCAAGGGTGTTAAGGCCTGAACCATTAATCAGTCCGCGGACTTTATTGGCAACCATAATACCAATACCAAAGATCAGAGCACCAAGTAGCGCCTGGAATGCAAAATCAATCAGAGACGTTACTATTTCACTAAGAGGAGCAAACCCAAGCAGTTCTGTAGCGCCGAGAATGGCAAAAAGAATAACACCATAATGCACCAATGTACCGGCATAGTTACTTGCCGTTTTCTCGCCACTTACAGTAAGGCCAATGTTTTCAACTACACCATTAAAACCCGCTGCAGTAAGCACGTCAGAAACCATACCGGCTAGCATTTTACCGATAAGGTAGGACACCCATAGCACCAGAACAGCTGAAACAATGCCAGGCACTGCTAAGAAAATCATGGTAATTACTTGTTTTGATGGCTCAGAAATTGCTTGAATTTTTAGCGCATCCAAAGACTGCACGATTACCAATAAGAGAATAACGGTGAAAGCCAGTGTTCCCACCAGTTTAGATATACCTTGTTGCAGCCCTACTCCGCGACCAAAATCATCAACACCAGTAGAAGCCAGTAGATTAGTCACTATCTTGCGCACTATTTTGGCAACAAAACTACCAATTATAAAAATGAGTGCTGCTGACAATATGTTAGGCAAATAGCTAAAGAGTTTACTAAACATATCCTGCAATGGTGTAACCAGGCTTTCCATACCCAAAGTACCAAGTACTAGTGGCAGGAAGAGCAAGAAAACAAACCAGTAACCCGCATTAGCTAAAGATTCTTCTACGGCAACATTGCTTTTCTCTTGGTCTTCTCCTTCTAGATTACTAAGACGGGTATCAACACCAAATACCATGGCAACCCGTGTGATAGTTATTTTAACCAGGCTAGCAATAATCCACGCCAAAACCATCAACCCCAGTGCCGCGCCAATTTTGGGTAGATAAGCAAAGATTTCGGTAAGGAAGGTATTAATTGGATGAGCTACTGTCTCTAGGTTAAGCTTGTCGAAGAACATAAGTAAGCCAAAACCCATAATGATCCAAAAGACAGTACCTGATATCACCGACTCTACCGGGAAATCTTCTCGTAACCCGAGAACCTGAACAAATTTGTTATCAACAGTGGTCTTTTGCATCAACTTTTTAATCAATGAACGTGCGATTCTTGCACCAATATAAAATGCTAACAAGAATGCCAAGGCAATAATAAAATTGAGTATCGCAGGGCTATAGTCCTGCCAAAATTGTTGAATATATTCCATAACTAACCCCATTTAGACAGCATCAAAATATTTTGCTTAGTAGTAAACAGCCCTACCTAGCGTTTTTGCTTGCTCTACCCAACCAGTTACCTGATTTAGTGAGGGCAAACTCCTTACCAGTTTTTTTATTTCATTTATTTCAAGCATTTTTTGGTACAAGTTTGACGGATTACGTTGGGCTAACTCAGTAACAGTATCTACACCAGAACCCTCAAGAAGATCAACATATTCACTCCCAATACCTTTTACCCTAGACAAATCTGCTCGATTGATCCAGTTTAGGATTAACCTTGGATTTATGCCAGATTCTTCAGCAATAGTCTGCCGACCTAATGGGGTTGCACCAAAATCAAGTAACTGCTCTTGGGTCATCAATCCACAACTAACTAGCTTCCCTGCGTATATTGCTCCAATCCCTTCAACACTCGACAATTTGGTCATGCTTTACTCCTGCAACGCACACCCTCTTAACAAGTTCTTCATTATTAGAATTTAGTATTTCCGATACCATAGGAAATCGTAAATATCCTGTAAAAGCTTTAGAGGAAATAAAAGAAAAGTCTTTAATATGAAGGTAATACGAAGAAAAGGTAAAAACCAGAAGGTATAGCAATCAGTAATTACTGCCTTCTATCGAACGGAAAAGATAAGGTAAATTCTGCACCTTTATCTGGATTATTTCTAACACTAACTTGAGCATTATGTTTTTCGCATACAGCCATCACAAAACGTAGTCCTAAACCCGCACCAGACCGTACACCAGAAGAGACATTACTACCCTGCTTAAAACAGTCAAACAGGTCATTTAAGTCATTCTCTAGTATACCACCACCTTCATCAGTAATTTTTATCTCTACAGTCGATTCTGTACGGCTTGTATCAACAAAAATTTGTGTGGCTTCATGAGAATATTTCACTGCATTATCTAAAATATTTACGATGGCTCTTTCCACTAAATTTTTATCACAAGAAACCCATAACTCTGGATTGCTCTCTGGATAATTAATTTTTATCTTGCGTAATTTTGCAGATGGGTATATTTCTATCACCGCATTATAAATAAGGGAATGCACATCACAGCGATCAAGATCTAATTCTTGTGTGTTCTCCAATTTTGCCAGCTGGATAAAATTCTCGGCATAGGAAAGGTTGCGATGAATATAACCTTCAATATCTTGTAATAGCTTAGTATGATCCGAATCTAATTCTTCAATTCTCGCACTCTCTATCAAGGCTAATACCGATGTCATTGGTGAACGCATATCATGAGAGAGAAAATTGAGTGCCTCGGTTCTTTCCCTCTCTTGTTTTTTAAGCCTTGTAATATCAGTAATATTAATTAAAAACAGAGGAGAGACCGCGTGAATTACTCGCCCTCGACACAAAACAGTTTTTCCCAAAGGAGTCGTATCACCCTGGATAGTAAAACTTTTTTCGATAAATGCGAGTTCGCTAATTAATGTTTTCCACTGATTATCTGCCACATTAATATGTGCCAGCACTTCAAATAACTGCGGCCTCTTACTCTCAAGGCCCAGCAAATTTCTTGCCTGGTCATTAATAAGAAGGCACGCGCCATCAAACCTCGCAAGAACAACACCCACTGATAATTGTTCGAGGCTCTCATCAATAATCTTTCTGTTAGCCTCTACCACTAAGTTTGTTTTATTTAGCTGCCAAATCGTATTAGCAATTTGGTCGCCATGACTGGGGTTAACTTCTTTAGTAGGAAAATTATCTGGGATAAATAGTGCGATTTTATCGCGACCTATATAGTTATGCTCATCCCACATCACAGCAAGTTTATATTCACCCTCTGGCAACTGAACAAGCTTACTAGATATGAATTTTTGGTGACTCCATTCAGGATTAAACCTATAAAAAGTAGGTATTGTTTCCATTGGTCCATCTGCAAAAACCTTTACCCCCTCCCTGTCAAAAAGTACCCAACCTGTAATAGTGCCCATGTCCTTTAGAAAGCGCATGTTTTTTACAATATCTACTTCGCTACGACTAAGGGCATTAAATGTAGTATTTTCCTGGGTCGAAGCGAGCTCTTCATGCAAAAAAGCAACAACGTTTTCCAGCCGCCACCAATTCCATATTGGATAAGCGACTAGCACTGAAACAATAATGGGAACTGGGGGCAACCATAACCGCAAGAGATGGAGAACAGTAAAGCTAAGAACCAAAATCCCCAGGGCCAACAAGGCCATTGATAATAAGAAAAATAGTGGTGGTAACCGTGTGGTGATCCATAAAAAGAACCCCATTATTACGGCACAAAATAGGCCATATAAAATAGAGGATACAGGCGTAATTAGTTGCCCTTCTCTCAAGGCATGGTAAATATGTGCATTGACCTCGACACCGGATATCTGCCCAATGGGCGTTGTTATTTGGTCCCTCATTCCTGCTGCTGTTGCGCCGACAAAGATAATTTTATCTTTTAGTAAACCTTCAGGGACTCTGCCTCCAATAACATCGACATAGGAAACAGTTTGAATAGGTTGGGGGTTGTTGATGTAAGGGATCAGATTCAAATAATCCCTTACATTAAATCGCTCAAGGTTTTCAATAGCTCCCTCACTCCTGACAATGCCAGGAATATCGTCCATTTCCTTACCTTCGATAAATTCGTGAAGCGCCAGAGAAAAGTGTTTCCAGTGGGCATCACCCAGCCCCTCTGCCAGGAAAGCACTACGAGCCACACCATCTTTATCAATTTCTATATGTACATGGCCCAGCCCAGCAGCATTTTGTGCTAAAGAATCCATGGGCTCTATTTCAAGAATATTTCCGTCCTGCTCAGCCAAACCCATAAAAATGGGCAAAATCACATTACCCGCTCGTTTTACCATATTTGAAAAGCGCTGATCGGTTTCGGGGAAATCTACATCTGGTTCGGCAAAAATAATATCGATGGCAATGGCACGAGCACCATTGCTATGAAGTTTATCAACCAATTCCACATGCTTTTCACGGGGCCAGGGCCAGCGCCCAAACTCTAATAAACTACGCTCATCGATAGCTACTACAAGAATATCGTCGGGGATTTTTGATACGATTATCCGAGAAATCCCATCATAAAAAACATTATCAAAGGTTTCTGTAATTTTGGAATAAGCAAGAATACCCGCCATTAGGGCTGCGCCAATAATTAGCAGCAGCCTTCCAGGAAAGCTGGATCGATCAAAAGGATTATGATTATAAGAACGCAATGCCAGTTAGCAATATTGTCGTGAGAATAGAATAAAGCAATGATCTATCGTTGTAATGCAGGACATTACTTGGTAAACCAACACGTCCCGAGTTATCCATAGATATAACTCTTAAATATACTTTCTGGCCTTTTTCTTTTGACAATGTAACTTGTGTGTCTGAAGTAGTTATTTCTTCAACAACATTCGTAAACTCTTCATCTGTTGATACTTGAACTTTATAGCTCTCGGCTTCAGCAACCTTTTCCCAAGACACAAGTAAATTATCACCGTCATCCTGCAAACTAATCTGATCATGTAAATCTACGGACGCTAAATCATCAAGAACGCACAAAGATGTTTGGCTATCGAGCCCATGAAAACCTTCACTATCAATACTATGCACTTTTACTAGATAACAAGTTTTATCAAGTGAATCATAAACAATCCAGTTGCTATCAACTGTATCTATAGAAAGAATTTGTTCCTTACTATCGTACAGAGTCACCTGGTATTGTTCAGCCTGGCTCACTACCTCCCAATCTACTCTGGCGGGCAAAGGAGACTTAACACTGGCTTTCTCCATCTTAGGCTGTGGCGGCAATGCCCGAGGTGGCTCAATAGCTTTACCTTTGGTAGCAGACACACCAAACCCGGCAGGGACTGACTGTCTTGACTGGTCTGAGCTGACATCAATCTGCCCCTCTAACACCTCACCACGCATCTGCTCGCCTTTGCTATTGATACGGAATTCTGTGCCACGAACAGCTGCAATGGCAGCAGGGGTTTTGATAATAAAGCGGTTTTTAACCTTACCAGAATCTACATCTACCTCTGCTGAACCTTTATTCAGTATTATTTCTTCATCCAACACATTACTACCGCTAGAAGAAAACCGTTCCAACACTAGCTCACTGGATTCTTTTATTAACACTTCATTAGTTTGATGCAAAAGCAACTTAACAAGGCTGTTTCCGCCGGTACGAATTTTTGAGCCTAGGTGTACCTCCTGGCCAGCCACCAACTGCACAGACTCTTTATCATCCCAGCGACTATATTTTGCAACGCCAGCCACGTAGACAACATTGCCTACAGCCAATGGCTTTTTCAGCCAACCGACGGGAATACGAATTGAAGAATTAACAGGAATGGCACGGTCATTTGCCACATTATTGTATTTGGAAAGAGTAATCCAGCAGCCACGCTTATTGGTATATTTTAGGCAAATATCCCATAAGGTATCACCTTGCTTGGCATGATAAACCCACTCAGATTCCTGTGCATGGCTTTGCAGCGCAGCAAACAAAAATAAGAACCCTACAAGTTTTCTAAACATAATATATATTTTCTCAGCTACTCATTAAAGTGCTTTTAACTACAGCACTTCTAATCGATAACCATGCCTGTAAACTGTTTTTATTCCGTAACCCATCTCTGGATTAATTTTCAGTAAACGTCGAATTTTACTGATATGCATATCCACCGTACGTGTATCCAACTCTACACCGACACCCCACACTTCCTTAAGTAGGTAATCCCTAGAAAGCAACTTGCCTACATTACTTAAAACACAAACAGCCAAATCAAATTCGATGGGTGTTAATTTTACTTCATCCCCATCGACAGAGGCCTGCCTGGTATCCAAGTTAATTGTGATATGCCCTACAGAAAATTGCCGTTTAACCTCATTATTGTAACGACGCCAAAGAGCACTCAGTCTTGCATCCAACTCACTGCGACGCAGTGGTTTAACTAAATAATCATCTGCTCCGGCATCCAAAGCATAAACTATATCCTCTTCACTGTCCTTGCCTGTGGCAAAGATCACTGGGCCATCAAAACACAACTCACCCCGCAATTTTTTAAGAACATCAATCCCCTCTATATCAGGGAGCTGCCAGTCCAACACCACCATATCCGGTTGTCGCTTATCCATAGCAGCAATGAATTCCTTCCCAGTAGTACAGTGGTATGTATTGTAACCACTGTCTGATAACCAGCCTTGCACAAGCTCAGCCTGAGGTATCTCGTCTTCAAGAAGGCTTACACAAATTTTTCCTTTCATTTAACCATCCAAATATTTAATTGATTACAGATTACATTACTAAGGGAACATATTTTTCAGACTGTTTCACAATTCACTATTTAACCAATTTAGACAGCATCAATAGGGGTAAAGTCATCACCGTATTTTAGGTGTAATTTACCATCTAAATAGACAGCATGAGCTCGTTGAGCTTCAGTCAAATGTTGCCATTTCTCCATTTCCGGGCCACTAATTTCCGGGCCACTAAAGTGTGGATGATGGTGGTCAGAAGAATGATCATCAGTGTGATGATGCTCTTCATTTTTTCCCATCAGCTAGGCGTATGAATGCTTCAGGGTAGTCCTTTTTAACATCAACAAGTCGTTTTTCAGCATCCTGCCGGGATTTAAAAAATCCAAGAGTCAATCGTATCAGTTTACCACTTCGCTCTTGCTGATAATCACCATAACGTGACACGGTAGAGAGTGTTTGTTCAGACACTTCATGAAAGGCACCTACTTGAATAACATATTTTCCTGCCCAAACACTGCTACAGAAAAAAATGACCGGCACTAATGTTAGCAACAACGTCTGTATCTTCATATTTTGTTACCCTCTTCTTATTACCAACCTTTCTTTTACCAAATAAGAGCAAAGAAAACCCCTTTCTTCACCCTTCATTGGAAACTGCTTAATCAAAGTACCTGTTATTTAGGGGAAACGCCCAGTACTTTCAATGTCTCCAGATTAAGGTATTTATCCACTGGCAGTGATTTATCACGCTGGAACTTGTTGACTGCCGATATAGTCTCTTGACCAATATCACCGTCTATAGGTCCAGGGTTATAACCCTCTTTCGCAAGTGCCTGTTGGATTTGAACAATACGCCCTGACGTCATATTAGTTTCACACAAAATAGAGCGCCATTGCCTGTGCCCATCAGATACAAGCTTCTTATGTGTCACTGTTTTGTAGACTGCAGGAATCGCTGTACGCTCTTCACGTGCCTCAGAAACCAGCTCTTTCACTTTCACTGTGTCATATTTGGCAGGAATATCTATCTTACGAACAGACGCCGGTGTAGCCACAATCTTGCGTGTAACAGTCTTATGTTGAGCAGGCTCATTCACTAAACAAATTTTCGCACCAGTACGACTTTTGGTAGACATCGATTTGTCATGAATTTCATGCCAAACAAACTCTTCACCACTAACCAGCTCCTGTTTTGTGACTGTCTTATACTCTTCAGGTATGTCCTGTGCTGTCTGTGTAGCATCGGCAACCAGCTTTCTCACTTTAACTGTCTCGTATTTGGCTGGAATTTCGATAGCACGAGTTGTCGCAGGTGAAGCCAAAACCTTTTTGGTAATAGTTTTATAGGTTGCAGGCACTTCCACTAAACACATAATTTCGCCTGTTGCTTCATTGATACGTTGAATTGGACCAGTACCCTTTTTCCAAATGGTATGTGCTGGCTTATCCAATACTTGTTCAGTTTCAGTTTTATAAACAGCAGGTACTGCTTCAATACGTTGTGATGCAGCTGAAACCATCACCGATTCCTCGGCCCACTCATAACGAGCGGCTTCAGTGATAATTTTCTGTGAACCCTGTTTTACCAGTACATTCTCTTTTACTGTTTTGTACTCAGCAGGTCTAAAGTGCTCATGGAAACACGTTCCAGCGGTTGCGGCTGAGAGATCAATGCCACCAGCTGTTGCTGCACTAAGCAATTGCTCGCTAGCAGGTGAGGCATTTCTGGACAAATCAGTTCTCCAGGTATTGCGCTCTTCTCTAACCAATAAAGTTTCGGTTTCTGTCCCGTAAACTGCAGGGATAGTTTCCAACCTAGAGGAGGCTTCTTTGGTTAAAATTTGTTTTTCTACCCACTGATATTTTGCATCAATGAGTTTAATTTTTTCACTTTCATCTTTTACCTTAATTTCCATTTGTTCCTGTTCGTAAGTAGGCTCAACCCAAGCCCGGGCATAGCACTCGCCTACTTTCGCACCTGGTGGCAACAATGGCTCACCAGTGGTGCTCATCGGTATAGGAGCACTCTGCTGCTGAGACTGCTGTTGAGCGCTGGCAGCTTTCTGAAGCTCCATTTCCTTCGCAGAAAGCATTTTTTCGCGGCTCTCAACCTGCCTTTCACGCTTAAGGAGCTCATCTTGAGTTAATAATTGCTGGTCATTACCCCGTACCAGCGCAACCTGCAAGGGCCATAATGGCAACTGACAAGGGTAGTAGTGAGGTTTTCTTGTATCCTTTTTCCATGATCTAAATAACTCCTTAACGAGGCATTAACAACAACAAAGTTCCAATAGAGGCTTGCAGCTTCCCCTATACCCCCTACTACTCACAATAGATAAAAATGTATCTTTACGTTATTTTTACAAGCTATATTCGGCAGTTTGATCTGTTCAGAGGGCTACCTACTACAAAGAATTATCCACACACAAGAAAACCCTTCTTATCATCCAACACCTTGTTTTGTGTCAAAACCTCTACCGGGACAGTTCCACAAAGGCCGTGTACAATATCTGCCTCTAAAAATCTGGCTTTTTAAGCTATGGCAGACAACACCGCTATGACAGACGACAAAACCACACACTTCGGTTTTAAGACCGTTCCCGTTGAAGAGAAAGCCACTCGAGTGGCAGATGTATTTCACTCTGTAGCGGGTAAATATGACCTAATGAACGACCTAATGTCCGGCGGAGTTCACCGGCTTTGGAAACGCTATACCATTGAACTATCTGGTGTTAGACCGGGACACCGAGTATTGGATATCGCTGGAGGGACTGGCGACCTCACGGCCAAGTTTTCAAAACTGGTTGGAGCAACAGGCGAAGTTGTGCTGGCCGATATTAATGATTCCATGCTAAAAGTAGGCAGAGACAAGCTAGTTGATAAGGGCTACGCCAGCAATGTGCGCTACGCTCAAGCCGATGCTCAATACCTGCCCTTCCCAGACAACACTTTTGATTGCATTACCATTGCCTTTGGCCTTCGCAATGTTACCGATAAGGATTTAGCTCTGCGTTCTATGAACCGGATTCTGAAGCCAGGTGGTAGATTACTCGTACTAGAGTTTTCAAAGCCCACCAATAGTCTGCTTGAAAAAGCCTACGATTTTTATTCGTTTAACCTACTGCCTAAAATTGGCGGCCTGGTAGCCAATGATACGGGCAGCTATCAATACTTGGCAGAATCAATCCGTATGCACCCTGATCAAGCAACTTTAAAGGGCATGATGGATGAAGCCGGTTTTGTAAATACTGAATACCACAATATGACCGGCGGCATTGTCGCCCTGCATCGAGGTTTTAAGCCTTGATCTTCGACTTTCTGTCAAACAATCCTGCAAATGCAGTAAAAACTTCTGCTCTAATGGCAGTAGAAGTGGCCATCAACAAATCCCTAGAATATGATCCTGCAACCCAAAATGCCTTGGGTGAACTGGCAGGAAAAGTACTTGCCATAGAATGCACTCTTCCATCATTAATCTTTTATGTTGTCCACAGCGAAACTGATATCAGTCTGATGGGCCAATATGAGGGTGAACCTGATACCACCCTTCGAGGCAGTGCACTGTCACTATCCTCATTGGCAACAGATGGTCAGGACCGAGTATCTTTTTTTGACACCGGGGTGGAGGTCCGTGGTGACCATGATCTTTTGCGCCAAATAAAAAAAGTTCTGAAGAATCTAGATATAGATTGGGAAGCAGCGCTATCCCAGCTTATTGGCGATGTTCCGGCTCACTTAGTTGGTGAAGCCCTTCGAACTTCGGCCAAATGGCAAAAAGATGTTGCCCAGAGAGCTAGTAGTGCCGCTGCCGAATTCAGTCAAGAAGAAGTCCGGCTGACCCCAAGTCAAAACGAAGCTGGCCAATTTAATAAGGAAGTAAAACACCTAGCCAATGATGTTGATCGACTGACAGCTCGGATGAACAAGTTAATGGTAATGTTAGACCAGCAGAAAACTGATAAACAAGATTCAAAAAAAACGTCACCTAAAAACACATCATCTAAGAATAAGAGCGGAGATAGCTAAGCGTGTCACGAATTAATCGACTGGCCACAATTTTCCGTATTGCTATCCGCTACCGTTTGGATACCTTCATTGATGAAGATAAGCTGCCACGAGGAATTCGTCTGCTATTCGGTGCTAGCAAATTATTAACAAAGGCAAAACAACCACGTGGAGAACGGCTCCGCTGTGCTCTGGAAGATCTCGGCCCTATCTTTATTAAATTTGGTCAGCTGTTATCTACACGCCCTGACCTGATTCCCCCAGACATCTGTGCTGAGTTGGACCAATTACAAGACAATGTCCCTCCTTTTGACAATGACCAGTTTGTAGCTATTGTGGAAAATGCCCTCGGTGACAGCATTGATAGCCTATTTCTACAATTTGACCGCAAACCACTAGCATCTGCTTCCGTCGCTCAAGTGCACGCTGCGGTACTTCTCGACGGTAAAGAAGTGGTGGTCAAGGCTATTCGGCCCGGCATTGAAAAAACCATTGAGCAAGACATCAAATTGATGTTTTCCATGGCCAAGTGGCTGGAAGCCAACACCATTGATGGTCGTAGAATGCGTTTGACCGAAGTGGTTAGTGACTACCGCAATACCATTTTTGATGAGCTTAATTTACAACGTGAAGCAGCGAATGCCTCTATGTTACGCCGTAATTTTGATGGCTCACCTATGCTCTATGTACCCGAGGTTTACTGGAGCCACACCAATGAAAAAGTCATGGTAATGGAACGTATTTATGCCACCCCGGTTACCGATGTAGAAACCCTACAGCAACATAACGTTGACTTTAAAGTGCTAGCTGAACGGGGCGTTGAGATCTTTTTTACCCAAGTGTTCGAACATAATTTCTTTCATGCTGATATGCACCCCGGCAATATTTTTGTTGACCCCAGTAATCCCAAACAACCCAAATACCTAGCCGTGGACTGTGCCATTATTGGCACACTGGCAGAAGCCGATCAGTATTACCTAGCCCGTAATCTTCTGGCTATCTTCCGTCGTGATTATCGCCAGGTAGCTGAATTGCACGTGCTCTCAGGTTGGGTGCCAGAAAATACCGATGTGGGTGATTTTACTGCCGCTATTCGCACTGTCTGTGAACCAATCTTTGAGCGGCCGTTAAAAGAAATATCCTTTGGGCTGCTACTGGTAAGTCTGTTCCGCACCGCTCGTCGTTTTGATATGGAAGTTCAGCCATCTTTGGTTCTATTACAAAAAACTCTCCTTAATATTGAAGGTCTAGGCCGCCAGCTCTACCCAGACCTTGATTTATGGGCAACTGCCCACCCCTTTCTAGAACGCTGGCTCAAAGAACGATTCCAACCCAATGCGCTAGTAGAACAACTAAAGCGCCACGGGCCAGAATGGTTGGAGCAGTTCCCACAGGTACCTCAGCTTATTTTTCAGGGTCTTGAACGACTTCAATCTAATGATCGAGTAGCACATCAACCCCGTGCAGTGATTAAAGCAACTGAACCTAAAAGCCGTGTGAAAACCTCTGCAGGCTCTGCACTCATAGGCATAAGCCTAGGTATTGCCTTCCCCCACTGGGCCGAAAGTGCCCAGCAAATGCCTGTCAGCAGCCTGATATTGGCTGGGCTGGGTATAACTCTGTTATTGCTGCGATAATTACAGATACAGCCATAACTGTCATAATATCGCCCATGACTGATTTTCTTGATGAAATAACCTGGAATGAGGACGGACTACTTCCTGTAGTAGCGCAGGATGCGGAGTCTGACCGAATACTGATGGTCGCCTGGATGAACCGTGAGTCGCTTGCTTTGACCAAAAAAGAGCAACGTGCGGTATATTGGTCCCGCTCGCGTAAAAAGCTGTGGCGAAAAGGTGAAGAATCCGGCCATATTCAGCAGGTAAAAGAAATACGCCTGGATTGTGATAGCGACGTTATCGTACTAAAGATTGAACAGATCGGCGGTATTGCCTGCCATACCGGCCGAGAATCCTGTTTTTACCGGGTATTACAAGATGGGCAATGGCATACCGTAGATCCTGTAATTAAAGACCCAGGGGATATCTATTCATAACCTGATAATCATAGCTACCTACGGTATTTGCAGCTAAAACAAGTGCTTGTAGTTAAAACAGAGTACTTATAACCAAAGAATTACCTTTATGACCACTGATGTACTGAAAAAGTTAACCGATATCCTGGAAGCTCGCAGACAAACAGCACCAGAAGAATCCTATGTTTCCAGCCTTCACCACAAAGGGCTAAACAAAATTCTTGAAAAAGTGGGTGAAGAAAGCATTGAAGCTATACTGGCTGCCCGTGATGCTGAGCAAAGTGGCGAAACTGATAAACTAATCTACGAAACGGCCGACTTATGGTTTCACTCCTTGGTAATGTTGTCTCACCTTGGTGAAAATGCTCAATCGGTTTTGGATGAGTTAGAACGACGGTTTGATTTATCTGGTCTTGAAGAAAAGGCCAACCGCAAACAAATTTAAACTATTTAGTGACCAAATAAAGAGAGATTGTTATGGGATTTGGCTGGCAAGAACTATTAATTATCCTGGTTATTGTTGCCTTAATTTTTGGCACCAAAAAACTGCGCAATATTGGATCTGACCTCGGTGGTGCAGTAAAAAGCTTTAAAGACTCAGTTTCCACCGAAGACGCCGAGAAAGAAGCAGGCGATTCACAATCTGAACAACTTAGCGATGATGCTAATCAGACTGCCGAAAAAGTTGCTGAAAAGGCTACTGAGAAAAAAGACTCTGTATCTGAATAAAATCTGATGCATCAAGTCTGTCATTTATAAATGATACACAACCCATAACTACTACGGTAAACACACACCCTAATGTTTGATATTGGCTTCTCAGAAATTCTGGTTATCGCAGTGATTGCACTGCTCGTGATGGGTCCAGAACGCCTACCCCAAGCATTGAGAACTTTTGCCCTGTGGTTTGGGAGAATGCGTCAAAAGTATAGAAGTGTACGCAATGAACTGGAAAACGAAATGGGCATCGATGATGTTCGAAGACAGCTACACAACGAAAATATCCTCAAAGACCTGAAAGAAGCTAAAACGGATATTGAAGAAGCTGGAAATAGCATTCAAACATCCATTGATTCTACTGACTCTAAACAACTTTCAGACGATAGCCAGAAATGACTGATAAAGAATTTTTCAGCCCAGCTTTTATGGCACACATCATAGAATTGAGAAGCCGTTTAATCCGATGCCTGGCCGTAATACTGGTAATTTTTATTGGATTGTTTGCCTTTAGTAACGATCTCTACCTTTACGTCTCTGAGCCTCTGAGAGTACTCCTTCCAGAAACATCGTCGATGATTGCTACCGATATAGCCTCAGCATTTCTGACGCCGTTTAAATTAACATTGGTACTGTCTTTCTTTGCGGCCATGCCTTTTATTCTCTATCAGGTTTGGGCATTTGCTGCACCGGGGCTGTATAAGAAAGAAAAGGTCATTATGCTGCCCTTGTTCTTTTCCAGCGTATTTCTATTCTATGCAGGCATGGCCTTTGCGTACTACGTAGTTTTTCCTTTGATCTTTTTCTTCTTTACCAATATCGCGCCAGAAGGTATCGCCGTTATGCCCGATATTCGTAGCTACCTAGAACTTATTCTCAAGCTATTTTTCGCCTTCGGCCTCAGTTTTGAGATCCCCATTGCTGTCGTAATTTTTTCCTGGGTAGGTGCTGTAAACCCAGATGAACTTGGTAAAAAACGGCCCTATGTTTTTGTGCTGTGTTTTATTCTTGGTATGCTTCTGACACCACCAGATATTATTTCTCAAATCTTGTTAGCAGTGCCCATGTGGCTATTATTTGAAGTAGGTATTTTCTTTGGACGGCTGGTAAGTTCGAAGCAAAAAGAAGAAGGAAATCAAACCTAAACCAAATATTTATACCGTCAAAACCACATCTATAGCCGCACTCTGAATTCAAGCTAATCTATTAACTATTGAGCAAACTCCAAAGCTTGTCTATTCCCTTCTGAAGAGTAAGTAATTCCTCTATTAGTGGAGATGGATACTTATCACTGTACAACCTGACAAAATCAATATCTGGGTGTCCGTAAGCTGCATATTCCCAATCCAGTAAAAAAACCCCTTGCTCTGACTCAATAATATTTTCTGGTATCAAATCATGGTGATTGATCACTGGCTTCCATGCAGCCTGATCTATAGCTTCGGCAGCACTATTCAGCTCATTAATAAAGGTGCTCTCAGACTGCTGCACAGAGATGGGCAACTGCTTAATATAATTCTGACAATACTCAACATAATTTCGTTGGGTAACTTGGGGGGGTAACTCAACTTCTTGAATTTTACTTAAAAGGTCTGAAATTGTTTTTAACTTGACCGTACTTTTCAAATCGTCAACCACCCAACAGCGGCCTGAAATATATTCACTAACCAGCACCTGCTCTGAGATAAACAGTGTTTTTGGCACACAACCAATAGATTGTATCTGTGAAATTATTTTTGCTTCACGTTGGCGATCTATACCCAAGCTTCGGCTATTTTCTGCATTAATTCTAACCACCACCTGACCGTAAGTAGTTTCCACCAAAAAGGAACGGTTAGTTTTACCCGATAATAGCTCCTGTATCACAACAGGTTTTTTAGTTAGTGGGGCTTTCCAACCACTATTACCCAAACAAGCAACCTCCCAACTCTGCCAGTCTGCTAATGCCTTTTGGAGTTTATCTTCAGTGTGGCTCAAGAGCTCACCTGCTCTAATAGTTGACCCTGCTGTTTAAAATACTTTTTCCTCCAACTGATGTAACCCATCACAGCCAGAATTACGAACAACAAAAACAGAGCAGCCGTCTGGTACAACTCTCGGTCCATATAGAGATAAATAGATGCGGCATCAATAACAACCCAGTAAAGCCAGTTTTCTAGAATTTTTCGTGCCACCATCCATGTAGTCAATACTGCACTCCAGGTGGTAAAGGAATCCAAGTAAGGTAATCTCGCTGCAGTATTTTCTGTCAATAAATAACCAGAAATAACTGAAATCACAACAACAGCGACAATAGCCCGACCATGCTGCTGAATACCCCAACTAGTAATTTGAACACCCTGATGGCTCACGCCCCCCTTGCGCCACTGATACCAGCCATAGGCTGCCATCACCAGATAATAGACATTCAGCAGAGACTCCATATACAACCGGACATCACCAAATATCCAGGTATAAATTGCAGTACTAACAAAAGCACAATACCAACACAGGCTATTTTCTTTTAGGGCAAACAACAAATAGGCGATGGAAAATACCACCGCCACGGTTTCCAGTGTCATCCAACTGAGAGCAGCCCCGTTTGAAATTGTATCTAACAACCGTTATAACGCCTCATAGCCGGGAATATATTTCACCACATAGACCGCCATACCAAACTCCTTGTAACAAGCTGCTATAGTTTCTTGTACCGCTTTCATAGCATGTTCATATTCCCCCTGCACTACGGTGCTGGTGGGAAATGTGGTGATTTTCAAATGGTCGTACTGATTTATTTTTTCGATAAACCCATCAATGGGAGGAATAAAATCCTCTCGATTCGGGTACATACTGACATCGACCGTTAATTGCATTATTCCCACTCCTTTTAGGACATCCTAACTAACCATTAAAAGTGATATTTTACCGTCGCGCCAACAATCCTTGGTTCACCGTATTGATAATAAGGTTCAGTGGCATAACACTCCACAGGGTCAGGGCACTGACGGGGGTCATTACCAAACCCACCAAAGCCTCGAACAATGACATCTCTATCAGTCAAATTACGCCCCCAAAGCGATACATCCCAACCTGCTAACTGGTAATTTAAGCGAGCATTGATCAGCTCATAGCGATTAGTTTTTGCATTGTGTCGTGGTGACAGATGAAATGCTTCTTTGCCTTCTAGCTCCAATCCTGCCGTTAAGTTTTGTGTAAGAGCCAACTCAACACCCACAGCAAACTGATAAGAAGGAGCATGGGCTTGTTCGTGGCCACTCAAATCCTTAGCTACCGGATTGACTGAATCAACATCCACATGATTAAAGGTTTCATAGTCTTTAAATGTGGCCCTTAATAACCCCAAACTACCGTAGACCTGAACAACTTCTGAGGCCAGCCAGGTAAACTCTAGTTCGGCTCCATAATTAGCGCCCTTCTCAGCATTATCAAGATAGTCTGTGAAAGTACATGCACCCGGACCAGGAGGGCATTCAACCAATGATTGTTTAACCTGCATCTTTCTACGCTTTTGATAGAACAGAGCTAGTTGTGTCTGTAATACACCATCAAACCAATCACCTTTAATGCCAGTTTCAAAATTCCACATACGTTCGGTGCCAAATGTTCGATAATCATCATCTAAAGCAGGGTCACTATTTACCCCACCGGCTTTATAGCCTCGAGAGACCAATCCATAGATCATCGTGTTATCAGTAATGTGGTATTCCAATCCTAAACGGCCACCCCATAGACGCTCACCTTTATCATTATCGACACCATCGTTATCCCGATAATCTGCATTTCGATATTCCAATCGCAACCCACTAGTCAGCCTCAGGTTATCGCTAAGTTGGGTACCCAGCTGTCCATAAACCGCATAATTTTTAGTGTCGAAGTCACTAATAAAATCACCGGCATTGAAGGTATATTCTCGCAATAATGACTCTTCTTGATCTCGGAAATAAATACCCAACACCCAATCTGTGGAGTCATTAAAAACTAGCCCCTGGTCACTAGAAACCAAACGCAGGTCTACCGTTTTAGTTTCACGATCACGAAGGTAATTATCAAAGGAGGAATAGGCCCAACCATCACAGGGTTGCCCTGAACAAATATCGGTAAAAGTCCAATCTTCATCATAGCTATATTCAAGATTACTCTCGGCATAGCTGATCTGGGAAATCAGATCAAAATACTCAGCTCCTTTCCAGATAGACTCTACAGAGAATGCCGTAGACTCCTGGCGATCATGTCCAGGTTCATCAGACAAAGTATGGCGGTTATTATCCAATGAAAAGCTGTCATAACCATTATCGGCATCCATATAGAAGCCAGTAAACTTCAGCTCCAACTCATCGCTCACCTGCCAGTGTAATTTGCCCCGAAAAGTCTGCTCATCAATATTGTTGGTATCGTCACGATTCAAAAAATCATTCTCTACATAGCCATCACTTTTGTGCTGCTGCATAGCCAAACGATACCCCAAATTATCCGTTACAGGGCCACTGACAACGCCACTCACTGTGCGGGTTTCATATTCAGCAATAGATGTTTCAAAACTACCTTCAAATTCCTCAGAGGGATCATTGGACTTCATATTAATTAGTCCAGCCAGAGCATTCGCCCCAAACAAAGTACCTTGCGGCCCCCGGAAAATTTCAATTTGTTTTAAATCTAATGTAGTTGCGGCGCCACCAATTCCGCTGAAATCAATACCATCAATATGGATACCGACTGATGGATTCACCGGTTCAATAAACTGACTGCGCTCACCAATACCCCGTATTTGAAAGAACTTCCCTCGGGAAGCCCCACTCGAAAAATTTACATTAGGAACCAGGTTAATCACCTGCTCCAAATGTCTTGCTTCACGTCGTGCAATTGCCTCGCTATCTATAACACTGATACTGTTACCTGTATCCAGCAAGCTGACATCACGAAATTCTGCTGTGACCAATATTTCATCAACATACGCCTCCTCAACAGAAGCTTCTCCAACATTGGCTTCTTCAACAATCTGATGAGAAGAAGTAGCGTCGTCGATAAGGTCTGTAGCAAAACTACTAAAGGGTAAGAAAAGTGCAATAGCCAGGTGGCTAGGCAGTAATTTGAATTTCCGTAATTTAAACGTCATTAGTGAGCCTCGTTAACATAGGTTAAAGAGACCCGGATATGGGAAAGATTGAACGGTATGTATTGAACAATTCTTCTTAACAATACTTCTGATTGAACAATACAGTCTTGCGTCCTATCCCTACGCCGGTACTATCCGGATCAGGTTCAAAGGGTCCATCCGAAGATGTCTCAGGCTCTCGCCCCCCCTTAGGAAAATCACTCCGCTCTCAACAAATGGTAAAAAATTTATCAAGAGCAATGTAACGAGCGCCATTCTACGTCAATGGCTTACTAACTCAATCTTCTTTTTAGATAATTTTGGAATACCGAATTTCAGTAGAGGGCTTTTTCATATACGCATCAAACGTCATACAAACGCGACGAATCAACAACCGCCCGGCCAAACTAACACGAATACTCTTATCGTCAATTTCTACCAGACCATCTGCTGCCATTGGTTGTAGTTGCTCCAATTCCTCCGCAAAATATTCTTTAAAACTGATAGAAAACTGCTCACCTATATCCGCAAAGTTCAGCTCAAAATGACAAATCAGTTGTTTAATCACTTCTTGCCGTAATAAGTCATCAGCACTTAGCTCAAAACCCCGAGCCACGGGTAACTTACCCGCATCCACAGCAGATTGATAATCTTCTATTTGCTTGTGATTCTGGGCAAACACATTATCAATAGCGCTAATAGAAGAAACACCAAAAGCTGCCAGATCACAACCACCATGGGTAGAGTAGCCCTGAAAATTACGCTGCAGCACACCGTTACGCTGGGCCACCGCTAACTCATCATCTGGTTTGGCAAAATGATCCATTCCAATATATACATAACCGGCATCAAGCAGCTTCTCGGTCATTCGCTCCATCATCAGTAGCTTTTCTTCAGCGCCTGGTAATACTGATTCATCTAACTGCTTTTGTACTTTAAACAAGTGCGGCATATGAGCGTAATTAAAGACTGACAATCGATCTGGATTCAGATTAATAATACTGTCCAAAGTGCTGGTAAAGGTTTGCCAAGACTGGTGGGGCAAACCATAAATCAAATCCATACTGACGGAGTGAAAACCCTCTACTCTAGCGGCATCCACAAGCTTGCGAACATCGTCTACTGAATTGAATCGATTCACCGCCTTTTGAACGGCAGGATCAAAATCTTGAATCCCCATACTCAAACGGTTAAAGCCCAACTCCCTCAAACAGCTAATTGTACTAACATCCATATCACCCGGATGGATTTCGATGGAATATTCACCACTGTCATCATCCAACAAATTAAAATGCTCACGAGTAGCAGACATCAACAGGCGTTTTTCATCATCACTAATATAAGTGGGCGTGCCACCACCCCAGTGCAGTTGATGTACTGGTCGGGAAGAATCGAAAAGCTTGCCCTGCATAGCGATTTCTTCAATCAATCGCTCCAAATAAGGCATCGCTCGCTTACGGTTTGCGGTGATGATCTTGTTACAAGCACAGTAATAACAAACAGTGCTACAAAAAGGGATATGAAAATACAACGACAGTGGCCTACCAGCAGTATTACTCCGCTCAATGGCCGCACAAAGTTCTGCCTCACCAAACTCCTCATGGAATTGGGGCGCCGTTGGATATGAGGTGTACCGAGGGCCAGAGAGATCATAGCGGTCAATCAGGCTACGATCCCAGACCACAGAATTTGTACCAACTTTGCTGTTTGAACCAATATTGGAATGCGACGATGTCACTGGTTATAGCATCCTGATGGGTAATAAATAGAGGCCGTCATTGTAACTGATCGACCAAACACTGTATTGATACCTGTCAAATCACCGAAGACAAGCTAGCCACCAGCTTCAGCCCATGTAAGACCAAAGTGCAACTGGCAATCAGTCGAGTCCATAAGTATAATTCTGGCTCTCTTGGAAACCGCCGACCGGATTTTATTTTTAAGAATACAGGCTCTTTGGTGCCTACGTTCTTAAAACATACGAATGTGCATTTCCACTGCCATCCCCAACTGCGAGATAAAAGAAGACATGAGCTACAACAACATCCCCGCCGGCAACGACTTGCCAACAGACATCAACGTGGTGATTGAAATTCCTGCTAACCACGACCCTATCAAATACGAAATCGACAAAGACAGCGATGCGCTTTTCGTTGACCGTTTTGTGGCAACTCCGATGTTCTACCCAGCTAACTATGGTTACATCCCACAAACTCTGTCTGAAGATGGTGACCCCTTAGATGTATTGGTTGTCACACCCTACCCCGTTGCACCCGGTGCTGTTATCCGTAGTCGTGCTGTAGGTGTACTAAATATGTCAGATGAATCAGGTGTTGATGCAAAATTGCTTGCCGTACCGCACACCAAACTGACCAAATTGTACGATCACGTTCAAGAAATTGATGATTTGCCAGAATTGCTGCTCAACCAAATCAAACACTACTTCGAAAACTACAAAGCGCTCGAAGCAGGAAAGTGGGTAAAAGTTGAAGGCTGGGACAATGCAGATGCAGCCCGCGCAGAAATCAATTCTTCACGCGACCGCTACCTAAAAGAAGAAGGCTGATTAACTAACATTTTCTAGTTGAGAAGTAACGATCTAAAAAAACCCGGCATTGCCGGGTTTTTTATTTCCATATTGTTATCTATTGCTTCGCCGTATTAGGAAACTTCTACATTGTGATAAACCTGCTGCACATCATCCAACTCATTTAGCATGGCAATAAATTTCTCAAACAACTCTACATCATCACCACTGACTGGTATGTAGCTATGGGCAATAAACTGTATTTCATCCACCTCGAAGTCAATCTCCCCAAAGCTATCTAATAAAGCCTGCTTGGCTTTAAAGTAATCTGTGTTCGACGCAAATACAGAAAGCTTACCACCTTCATTTTCAATATCAGTAACATCCACATCTGCATCCATTAATACTTCAAGCACCGCATCTTCATCATCGTGTTTAAAAACGAAGATAGCCAAGTGATCAAACATATGGCTGACGCTACCCTGCGTACCAATTTTGCACTTAGTTTTGGTGAACGCCTGACGAACATCGCCAAAAGTTCGGTTGGGGTTGTCTGTTAAGCAATCAATGATTGCCGTACTCCCGCACGGGCCATAACCTTCATAGCGTGCAGGAGAGTAGTCTTCACCCCCACCCCCTTTCGCCTTATCAATGGCCTTATCAATAACGTGGCCTGGCACTTGGTCCTTCTTAGCGCGGTCTATCAAACTGCGTAGTGCCAAGTTCCCTGTAGGGTCTATTCCCCCAGACTTAGCACTAACATAGATTTCACGGCCATAGCGGCTATAAACCTTGGCCTTCATATCAGAGGTTTTTGCCATTGACTCTTTGCGGTTCTGATAGGCTCTGCCCATGGGGGGAAACTCCGTAATGATTATAAAAAACGCGATTTTACTGGTTACCGAGCAGTTAGGGAAACAAGATTGGTAATCTATGTAGGGCTAGGCTAATAGTGAATCGCCCTTTAACTTATTCTTTTAATTTATTTTTAACCTACTTAAGTGTGATACTGGTTCATATGGCACCATACGTTATGGCAAAAAGTTCCATTCGCTTTATATTTACTTTTCTGTTGCTGGCGCTACTTATTGGCTGCTCAACGACGCCACCTCAACAGGACACAGTAAACTCATATCAACAAGTGGGCAAAGCAGGCCAAGAAGAGTCTGTGTATGTAGTGCGCCCTGGCGATACACTCTCAGCTATTGCTCGCCAATTTGCTGTTACAGCAATACAGATTCAATATCGTAACAATATTGCCAACCCTCATAATTTGAAGGTCGGCGCTCGCCTGGTAATTCCCAACAAGAGCCAGCAAGTGCCCCCCTCTTTTGCCAACAAAACACATTTTATCTGGCCACTTAAAAAGCTGGATGTTTCCTCGGAGTTTGGATCGCGCAATAACCGCCATAAAGGTATAGACCTACGTGCACCAAAAGGTACCAAGCTTTATGCTTCGGCTGATGGTCTAGTACATTTTGTTGGGCAGCAAAATGGTTATGGCAAGGTGATTATTATCAAGCATGCTGGCGACATACAAACGTTCTATGCACACAATAATAATAACCTGGTTAAAAAAGGCCAGCGCGTTAAGCAAGGAGAGGCAATAGGTACCGTTGGTCGAACAGGTAACGCAACGGGAAACCACGTACATTTTGAGTTTATTCGTGGAAAGCAGCACCTAAACCCAAGACATTATATGTCCAATTAAGGTTTTCCTAGCTTAGGAAAATCATCAGTATCGTTATGGTTAATACAGCAGAAGTATTGTCAGCCCCACAATCTTGTGCATACTGCTTGCACTTGTTAGCGTTCTTACCTGTGATGGTATTCATGATAACCAACTGTACACTTTAGCCCCCAAAACATGAATCCGCCTCCACAAGACCAGCTTGGAGATTTTTGAATCCAAATAACATCATTCCCCATGTATCCGAATGCAATTTCAGGAGCTTCTATCACTATCCCTGAGGCAATATAAGCAGTGCCATTATTATTCAGTTCAGACTTATGTTCATTCTCTAATTTTTGTAACATTCGAGATAAGTCATTATTTTTCCCCAATGTTAATTGAAGTTCTTTTTGTATCCCACCGCTTGATATCGCATCGGCTAAAGATACCGGCATCATAATTAATGCTACGGGAGCTATTATAGGAGCAATAGTGACAGCCATTACTGTTGTACCAAATGCCTCTTTATTTTTACGCTCATTCTCAGCTTCATTAACTGGTTTAATTTTATTTAGCCAGCTTGGGTCATTTTTTTCCAATATGGATTTGTTGAATTCTTTAAAGCAAGACTGAACATCTAAATCTGGATGGAAAGGAAATAATGTGCATCGTCTAATTATTGGTCTGTAAACTTTACTTACTTCGGTCAACTCTGAAATAGCCAATACTTCACCCCGCTTAGCCAGAACTTGGATGTATCGACTTCTTCCATTTATTTCGTATGTTGAAAAGCTATATGGCTCACCTGATACAAAATAATCAAGTCTATACTTATGCTTGTGTTCCAGTTTACCTAGAGAGTTATCTTTAGTGGATATGGAGTAAGTATCAGATTCACTTATAGTATTCGAAGCACAACCCACTAAGTAAAATATAAGGATAATTATTGACAATTTGTTGATGTAACTCATGATTCCTTCCTAGAACTCTAACAGCTTATTCAGAAGCCTAGGGTCTTATATCATTTTGGCCCCCTTATCTCGGAGGCAATGATTTTGTGCAAAGGCTATTCTTGTTTATTTACAATGGGTTGGAGTAACGGGGCGAGCTCGGTTATATGGTAAAAGAAGCCTAATCCCTGCTTTTGCTTTCCAGCCCCTTCCCACCGATCATAAATCAACACCTTTTAAAATCAAGCACTTAATACTTGATTTCTGTAACCAGAAGCCTATGACTCGTGATATAGGAAGTTAATCCATATGGGTGAAAAGGATTATTAATGGTGGCAAGCAGGCCACCTCAACAAAAAAACTAGGGAAGTTTTTTTGCCAATTTAGTAGAAAAATAACCGAAACCTAACGACCGATAAAAGTTAATGGCATCTTGATTAAATGACATAACTTCTAGCAGAACTTTTGTCGCATTAAATTTTTGCGAAAACTCCTCTACATGGGACATTAATAAAGACGCTATTCCACGCCTTTGATGTCTATCTGTCACAACAATAGTGCCAATATACAAACGGGTTTTTTCTGCTAAAAAAGGTATGCCTTTTGTGATAATAATTTTTGCACACACTGCACCAATTATTTTTTCTTCTTCTTGTGCCACCAAAATAATTGCATCATCAACATTCATAAAACACTGCCAATAAACTGCATCTCGATTGTCGTCTTTCGGCTGCACAAAGTTATCTGGCATAGACCTAAAGTGATCGCCATAAACCTCATTTGATAATGAGAAAATATCATTTAGATCATCTTCGTAGGCTTGGCGTATGATCAATGGAAATCTTTTAACTCGTGAAAGAAAGGTGGAATTTAGAGCATTTAATGATGTAAAATTTTCGTCCTATACTGTATTTTTTTCCCAAGACAGCATCGCTTGCTTACGTGCCATTCCCCACCGGTAACCACCTAAAGAGCCATCACTTCTAATAACCCGGTGGCAGGGGATTAACCAGCCAATGGTGTTAGCACCTACCGCATTGCCCAAAGCACGAACTGCTTTGGGCCGGCCTAATTTTTTTGCCAACTCACTGTAGGTAATCGTAGAGCCATAGGGGATTTGTAGCAGCGCTCGCCAAACATCACATTGAAAGGAGGTACCACTTACCTGAAGGTTCCAGGGTTTATTCTCGGACTGTGAAAAAATTTGCTTAATAAATTTCTGTGCCATGACATCGTTGCGAGTTTTATAGGTAGGGTTTGACTCCCAATTTTCTCCAAAAAACATTTCGCAAATGAAATCTTCAGATGTCCAAGCAAGCCACACCATGCCAAAGGGTGAATTGGCACATCCATAAGATGCAGCATCTACACTATTTTTTTCTGCTATCTGCGCAGGACTGATAGCTGTATATGTGGCTAAAGGAATCATGTCATCTGACCTGAGGTTTTTAATTCTGAATACCCTTAAGCATACGCTATATTCCTAAAAATAAGGAATTCACTAAAAATACTGTAAAAAAAACAACTATCGATTCAGTCGGTTTTCAATCAGCTGATCTACCACTGAAGGGTCTGCCAATGTAGATGTATCACCCAAATTTTCTAGCTCATTGGCTGCTATTTTACGCAAAATACGTCGCATAATTTTACCTGAACGAGTTTTAGGTACACCGGGTGCCCATTGAATTAAATCAGGCCTGGCTATGGGACCAATTTCCTTAACACACAGACCTACTAATTCTTTTTTTAGATCATCTGATGGTTCTTTCCCATCCATCAACGTGACATAAGCATAGATGCCCTGCCCTTTGATATCATGAGGACAACCCACTACAGCAGCTTCAGCTACATCAGGGTGAAGTACCATGGCACTCTCTACTTCTGCTGTTCCCATTCGATGCCCAGAAACATTGAGCACGTCGTCTACTCGGCCGGTAATCCAGTAATGGCCATCTTCATCACGGCGAGCACCATCACCAGTAAAATAGTAACCAGGGAATGCTGAAAAATAGGTCTCTTTAAAGCGGGCTGCATCGCCATAAACACCACGAATTTGTGAGGGCCAGGACGACTTAATGGCCAAGTTACCCTCTCCTGGGCCCTCTATCAGATTGCCATCACCATCCAACAAAACTGGCTGTACGCCAAAGAATGGAGCGGTAGCACATCCAGGTTTCATATCGTGGGCACCGGGAAATGGCGTCAACATATGAGCACCTGTTTCTGTCTGCCACCAAGTGTCTACAATAGGGCAGCGTGAACCACCCACTACACCGTAATACCATTCCCAGGCTTCAGGATTGATCGGCTCACCGACAGTACCTAGTAAACGCAATGAACTTCGGTTGGTTTTTGTTACAAAATCATCGCCTGCGCCCATCAGAGAACGGATGGCGGTGGGTGCGGTGTAGAAAATATTAACCTGGTGTTTGTCGACTACTTGCCAGAAGCGTGAGGCATCGGGATAGGTTGGTACGCCCTCAAACATCAAGGTAATAGCCCCATTGCAGAGCGGGCCATAAACTATATAACTATGTCCTGTGACCCAACCTACATCTGCTGTACACCAATAAACATCACCTTCTTTGTAGTCGAACACATACTTGTGGGTCATGGCCGCTTGCAGCAAATAACCCGCCGTTGTGTGCAATACACCCTTAGGCATACCCGTTGAACCTGAGGTATAAAGAATGAATAACGGGTCTTCTGCATCCATTAACTCAGGTTCGCAATAATTATCAGCTCCAGCTTCAGCCTGGTGACACCAAATATCACGGCCTTCGTGCCAATCTATCGCTCCACCAGTATGTTCTACCACCAAACAGGTATGTACATTGGGGCAGCCAGCTATAGCTTTATCGGCATTAGCCTTTATTGGGATATGTTTGCCGCCTCTCACGCCTTCATCAGCAGTGATGACAATCTGGCAGTCGGAATCAAGAATTCGGTCTTTCAGTGCATCAGGAGAAAACCCGCCAAACACCACAGAATGAATAGCACCAATGCGGGCACACGCCAACATGGCATAAGTTGCCTCAAGGATCATGGGCATATAGATACACACCCTATCGCCTTTTTTGACACCGCGAGACTTCAGTACGTTGGCCAGTTTATTGACCTTGTCACTTAATTTATTATACGAAACCAGTTCGCTTTTATTGGGATCATCACCCTCCCAGATAATAGCTGTTTGTTCTCCGCGCTCAGTAAGGTGGCGGTCGATACAATTAACGCTGACGTTTAATTTTCCACCGACAAACCAACTGGCTTGTCCCGTGTGAAAATCGAAGCTACTGACGTTACCCCACTTTTGATTCCAATCTAAAAACTTATCTGCTTGCTCTGACCAAAAACTATCAGGGTCATCAATAGATTGCTGGTACATTTTCTTATAGGTCTCAGCATCGATATGCGCTTCACTGGCAAAATCTTTGTGAACAGGGTGAACTTGAACCTCGGACATAGGGCGCTCCCTTTTTTGATACACCGTATTTATTTTTTATTACTGTTTTTTGTTTACTGCTTTTTATTTTCTGTGCTGTATTTACTCTTTATTGAATGAAGAATACTGGAGATAAAGCCTAGTATCTATTCGACCTTTGCATAACATGAGTTATACCACTCTATGAATCTATCTGCATCGCCGATTAAATATGCCACTGATAATTTATTTTGCAGATAAAATCTGCCGTAATACCGATGGATGTGAACCAAAGCGGTAACTTGTTTGGGCCAAGAATAACTCGGCAGTAGATACCGCGTCGATTAAGGCATTGTGAGCAGCATACTGGGGTAAGTGGTAGCGAGAGCGACAATCGCCCAAGCGTAGGCTATCAACAGGGCCATGACCGCTCTGACGCTGTAATCTGCCCTCTTCTATTGCCATAGTATCAACTATTGGAACAAGCAGATCCTGACCGTATATGGCCTTACATGCCCGATTAAGGAAGGCCATATCAAGCTGAGCACAATGTAGTAATAACACCCTACCGGCCAATGCTTGCAACAGAATCTCCATTGCAACAGCAAGGGGGGTTGCCACTTCAATATCTCGATCATGAATGCCATGAATTACGGCACTTTGTCCCACTCCAAGATCACTGTTGATTAAGATATGTTTGGCGCCACCCAACACAACTTTTTGATTCGTTATAGGCACAAAACCAATACTGAGAATATGGTCGGATTGAGCATCTAGGCCCGTCATTTCCAAATCCGCTGCCAGGTAATCCACGTGGCGATAATCAGTTTTACCCGATGGAAACCCAGCCTTTAAATACCGAGCCATTACATCATGCTGGCATTGATTCAGATAACGCTTTCGCCTCAACCTGGCTGCCCAATCAAAGGTCCAAAGCATACCCATTACATCAACCCGTGGGTAAACTTTGTTCTCAAAGCAGACTGAGCATTAGTCACCACAGCAAAGGCATCCCGCAATTGGTGGCGTGATAGTGATGAAAGTGTTGAGGGATCTAAATGATTATCGGGCTTATGCCCCTGCTTCAGACACTCACCCTGATGCTCCAGCCTCAGTCGGGAAATAAATTCATGGGCATCAATTAAATTGCGAGCATCTTTTAAGGTGAGTAATTTTCTATCTACAGTATCCTGCAATCGATCCAACGTATGAATCTCACAAGATCCTACGGACAGTGCATAAATACGGGCAATATCGTTAATAGGCATAATACCCCGCAATTTCATATCAAAAGTGTTTTTGTGCTCTCCCGATCGCCCCACCACAAAACTTTTAAAGAAGCCCATGGGTGGCGTTAATTTCAGGGCATTTACTGTAAGGTTGGCCAAAAAAATTTTATTGCCGCTTGCTGCATGGCAAACCGTTTCCTGTAGTTGATTAAACAATTTTTTATCCCCATAAATACAACGCATATCAAAGAAAATACTGGCGTGCATCAGTGCTTTGGGGGAAGGTTGATTGATCCAATGGAGAAACTGTTTTTTCCATCCTACTAATGGCTGACGCCAGTTATCTGTCGATGCCATCACCTCACCAGGGCAATAACAATAACCACAACGATCAAGCCCATCGTTCACATAGTTCGCTAATGCTTTGAAATATTCATCATCATCAGGGGTCATGGCATCGCCGATTAATAAACCATTGTCCTGATCAGAAATAGCTGTCTGGTCCTGCCGCCCCTGAGAGCCAAAGGCTAACCAAACAAATGATACCGGTGGCTTGCCCAGTTCATTAATTGCCTGCTTCACTATCTGTCGCGTTAGTGCATCTGTCACCGTAGTCAATAATCGACCAATTTGATCACCACTGGCTTCGGCCTGGATCAGACTCCGCAAAAGTTCGGGGATATCCCGGGACACTTTCTCTAGCCCATCAACAGTATCCTGGCGACTGATTTCACCAATCAGATACACCGGGTCAGATTTTTGTGACTTCACTAAATCTGTCGTGGTTAGCATCGCTACAGGCACCCCATTCTCCGTTACCGGTAAATGGTGGATATTGTGTTCTGTCATTAACAACATGGATTCAAACACTAGGCTATCTTTTGTGACACTTAAAATCTCTTTTGTCATCACTTCTGATAATGGAACATCAAAACCAAGCCCCTTAGATAACACTCGAACCCTAAAATCCTTGTCAGTCACCAAACCGCAAAGCTGCCCTTCATCACCGATAACAATGACAGATGAAACTCGTTCTTCAGTCATTCGCTTAGCCACACCGGCCACTGTTTCGTGGGCACGAGCGGTAACGGCCTCCCGAGTGGCAAGGTCACCCACTTTTCGAGTTAATTGAAAGTTTTGTTCACGAAATCGAACGGCATGACGCAGACGAATGGCATGTGCCTGATTAAAAAAACGGTCAAAGGGACGACAACTAGAACGTAACTGCTGGAAAGTATCCTGTCCTATCTGGTATACCAAGCCATCTTCAATCACTACAAGTTGGTTGGTTATAGTGTCTCCAGTCAAAAGAGAGGGATAACCAAAATACCCACCAGGTTCTACTCGATCCAGTAATTGCCCCTCGTTATCTCTGACCTCAAAGGCACCACTTCGAACTACGTATAACTGAGGGCAGGAATAATCCAGAATATCCGTGGCACTACCTGCCCGATAATAGGCAATTTCAACCTGAGAGGCAGCATGTATTAATTGTGATTCTGGAAGTTGATCAAACGGTGGGCACTGGGCAAGAAAATCCAGCACTGTTGCTACTTCCACACTGATTGTCATAGACTTTCTACCCTTTCATAACGTCATTGTATTAGCGTTACACTAAAGATAGCTGCCTAACATGACTCAGCGCAATTAGGCGAAAGTAGAAGCTCTGATTATTTCGGGTAAAGGCTCAATATCGAAAACACCAAATAGTCACCACATTACGTAGTAAACACTGTAACTAAGCAGCGACACCATAGTAAGACTGTTGACTTAAAGCAAAGTGATGGTTTGTTTCAGGAACAACTTTATCAAGGAAGCCTTCCCTTAGGTGGGCTACTGAAAGTACATGTTCTAACTGGGCAAAAGGACCTGAGGGTACACATTCAACATGATGAAAAATCTGAAATGGAATATCTAAGGCTGAATGGCATAATCGGTAAAATCGTGCATTCAGAACAGAACTTACCATAAAAGCATAGTCATACCCCAGGGAACGAGATGTATTAACTAATTGGCCACAAAATTCTGGCTGGCTAATATTTTCCCTATACGCCTCAGAGACAGCAAGGCGCTCCCAGAGACAGCAAGAGCCAGGTTCCAAATCCAGTTCTACCATTAAATCAGCCAATAAGAGCTTTGAAGCAAGCTCTTTAGTATCACCAACAATCCGTGCGCCACCTAGACATTGACTATTATTGTGAGCCACAAAAATAGACCCATTGCGATCAGCAGGCTCTTCAGAACCGTCAAATGATGGCAATTGAAGTTCTTGTTGATAACAAAGTTCACGTACTCGGTAATATTCACCAAGCAACTGTGGATCTTTAGTAATACCATAACTGATTTGCATGTGAGCCTCAGAACCTTTTCTTTATATTTGTATAGTGTCAAATTAGCACCAATCGGATCTTAAAGCTAACCATACAAAAGCTATGCCAAAAATTAATTTCTTTTATATATCAAAGCACTTTCATAGAAAACTATAAATAGACTAGTAGCAAAGACATAATTACAGAGTAGTCTGTCGCCATAATGCGACAAAAATTGGAAAGAAATTAAAATTTTCTTATAGAACAACAAGGTGGGCTGTCGCAAAAAAGCGACAACCCGATTATTCCAATACACCCTTATGCAAGGATGGCTGGATATGATGACGTTTTAGTAGTTTATAAAAATCTGTACGATTTCTCTGAGCCAGTTTTGCAGCTTCGGTGACAGAGCCATTGGTAATGCGTAACAACTTAATCAAATAGTCATGCTCAAACTGTTGGCGTGCTTGATTAAGACTGATAGATATATCTTCGTCAAAAGACAATGCCCTCCTTACCAAATCCTCTGAAACAACCTGAGACATTGATAATGCAACAGTCTGCTGTACTACATTTTCCAACTGCCTGACGTTACCAGGCCAGGGAGCCTTTACCATTAACTCCATAGCACCTGGTGCAAAACTGGTAACACGGTTTGTATCCGTATCGGCTTTTTTCAAAAAGTGATGAACTAATAATGGTATATCTTCAGATCGTTCAGTCAAACTCGGCAAGTGTAAATTCACCACATTAAGCCGATAAAACAAATCTTCACGAAAATCCCCTGACTCCATTGCCTGCTCAAGATCAGCATTAGTAGCAGAAATAACCTGAACGTCTACCGGGACATGCTTAGTGCTACCAATAGGGCGAATTTGTCGCTCCTGTAAGGCCCTTAACAATTTGACTTGAAGGCTTACCGGCATTTCACCAATTTCATCTAACAATAGAGTTCCGCCCTGGGCTGAAAGAAAAAGCCCCTGATGATCTTTTATCGCTCCAGTAAAAGCTCCCTTAACGTGGCCAAACAGCTCAGACTCTAGTAATTGCTCGGGCAATGCGCCGCAATTGATGGGAACAAAAGGTCCATCCTTATATAGCCCTGCCTGGTGAATTGCTTTAGCCAACAGCTCTTTACCCGTACCACTGGCACCAGTTATCAAGACATTCACATTCTGGCTACTGATTTGTCGTACCTGACTTAATAACTGCTCCATGACCGCACTGCGACAAATAATATGAGCTCTCCAGGGCTCAGACTTATCTACCTTGTGGGCACCACTGTGGGATAACGCAATTTCAATAGCCTCAAGCAACTTAGCTTTATCGACAGGTTTGGTGAGAAACTCAAAAACACCTTGTTGAGCCGCAGCCACAGCCTCAGGGATTGTTCCCTGAGCTGAAATAATAATTACAGGTAACCCGGGGAAAAGACGACGGATTTGGCCAAACAATTCCAGGCCATCCATTCCGCCCATACGCAAATCAGTTACTACAATATCAACCCCATGATTGCGCAGTGCAGGAATTGCTTCTTCTCCAGAGCTGGCCGTATAGACTGTGTACCCTTCAGCTTCCAGTCGAATTGACAGTAGCCGCAATAAGCCAGGGTCATCGTCAACAAGCAGTATGCTATGTTGCATATGATCAGTCCTCACCTTTTAAGCTATCACTACTTAAGTCTTCATCAGAGACTTGTTTTTTGCGATCACTGATAACTGCCTCCAGATCTGTTAAGGCCTCAATTTTTTGTTCCAGTACCTTATTTTTATGCCTCAACAATTCACGTCTCCGCCCCAGGGCTTCGCGATCTAAAACACTCTCTGCCAATTCTTTTTGTAAATTCTGATGCCGTTGGTGCCAGTTAATTTGCGACTGATTATGAGTCTCTAAAATACGTGCCAGTTCTCGAATAGATGGTTTCACCACAGGATCATTTGCCAGTTTTCTAAATGCGTCACGTGCCTGCACCCAACCATCAATTCGTCCTAATTTTTGGTTCAGCATTCCATAGTAAAACAAGTCATCATGCTGTTTTGGATTACCTAGAATATTTAAGGCAATGCCTGCTTGTTCAGGGGTCATGGCATCCACCTCTTTACTGATAGCCAACCACCTATCTGGGTTTTGCTGCTTCATCAACCGAGAAGAGTGATTCACAACCGAACCACCAGAACCACCAGAACCACCAGAACCACCA
>Ga0209345_10000591_pt1 | contig 45982 bp, 52 predicted proteins | sample Cruoilmetagenom7_FD_187294 | JGI IMG/M metagenome (GOLD analysis project Ga0209345, IMG submission 187294) | Oil polluted marine microbial communities from Coal Oil Point, Santa Barbara, California, USA - Sample 7 (SPAdes) (version 2) | ecosystem: Environmental > Aquatic > Marine > Oil seeps ...
GAATATAGGGGCATCTCTCTGTTCCCCGAGCGTTTTATGTGCAAGGTCGCAGATGCAGAGCTTGATCTCACACCGGTGGAATTCCGCATGCTGCAGACCTTGCTGTCCCAGCCCGGCAGGGTGTATTCGAGGGAAATTCTGATACAGTCAAGCTATCAGGATGACCGGATTGTCAGTGACAGAACAATCGATAGTCATATAAAGAATCTGCGGAAAAAGCTTTCCCAGGCTTTGGGTGATGAAGAAGTTATTCATTCCACCTACGGCGTAGGTTACAAGATTGAATGATAGAAGCTGCTCTGCCTGAATCTCCATGAGTTCTCCATATTTCCTCCATAGCGTCTTCTTACTTATTCGGCAGACTGCGCACATCTAAAGCAAAGTCAGGAGGGGATTTGATATGTCACCTAACAAGGGTAAGTCCAGATTTTTCAATGCGTTTGTTTTCGGGGTCATGGCACTTGCATCTGTATCCTGTTCGGCTTCAGGAGACCGTAACAAGCCGCAAGGCCCACCACCGGAAGCCATTGACGCGTGCGCCGACCTTTCGGAAGGGGACAAATGCAGCTTCACTGGCCGGCGTGATGAGGAGATAAACGGGTCGTGTATCGTTTTACCACGCGATGATGAAGGGTTGGCCTGCGCGCCGGAAGGCCGCCCCCCAGTGAGGCAGGGTGGCCCGAATAGCTCAGGCCAATAACCGGGATACCGCGCGATGTCGGATATGCCCCGCCGCAGCTAACCTTTACTCGGCGGTTAACAGCATCTTGATGGCCTGCTCTTTGGCTGCGTTACTGAAGATATCGTAGGCTTTTTCGATATCGTCCAGCCTGAAGCGGTGGGTCACCAGGTCCGCTGGTTTGACACCGCCACTTTCAACGAATCGCATCAGCACGGGGATTGTGTCGGTGTTCACCAGGCCAGTACGCAGGGTGATGTTCTTGATCCACAGGTCCTGCAGCTTGAATTCGACGCTCTTGCCATGCACGCCGATGTTGGCGATATGACCGCCAGCGCGAATAATATCCTGGCAGATATCGAAGGTTTCGGGGATGCCTACGGCTTCCATGGCCACGTCCACTCCTTCGCCATTGGTCAGCTCTTTGACAGCCTCAATCGGATCCCGGGCAATGGTGTCAGTGGCCCCAAGCATTTTTGCCATGGCCAGACGGTTCTCGTCCGGATCTATCATGATGATCCGCGCTGGTGAATAGAAGCGGGAAGTCATCAGTGCCGCCAGGCCTATAGGGCCAGCGCCGACTATGGCCACTGTGTCGCCAAGCTTGACCTCGCCGTTCAGGGCGCCAATTTCGTGCCCGGTGGGCAGGATGTCGCTAAGCATGACGGCCGCAGCGGGGTCCATATCCTTGGGTAATACATAAAGGCTGTTATCCGCATGGGGGATGCGGACATACTCTGCCTGAGTGCCGTCAATCAGGTGGCCCAGAATCCAGCCGCCGTCACGACAGTGGGCATAAACACCCCGTTTGCAGTAGTCGCAGCGGCCGCAGGATGTGACGCAGGAAATCAGGACCTCATCGCCAACCTTGATATTGCTGACGCCATCTCCGACTTCCTCAACAACCCCCAGGCCCTCGTGCCCCAGAATTCGGCCTTCTTCAACTGCAGGTACATCACCTTTGAGAATGTGCAGATCGGTACCGCAGATGGTGGTATGAGTGATGCGAACAACCGCATCCGTGGGTTTCCTGATCGCCGGCTGAGGCTTGTCTTCCCAGCTGCGTTTACCCGGGCCATGATATACCAGTGCTTTCATGTCACTTTCTCCTTTAACGGTACAAAGCTGGCAACACCATATGTTGCGGTTCCAACCTGATCCGAACAGCGCATAGTTTCCATGACCCAGGTCAAGACCAGGCTTGATGCAGGGGCGGGTTACAAAAGAGTTGGGTGCCCGTGCGGCTTGCTTGGTAATAAAAGCGAATAATGGTATTTTTGTGGCCCTTCAAAGCCTCACCAGCAGGCTATCCGCCTCCGGAAGTTTTCAGCAGAGCCGTGTTATGCCAGAGTTAGACAAAGACGATAATTACTGGATGGCGCGTGCACTGACTCTGGCGGAGCGGGCTGCTTCCCTCGGCGAGGTACCTGTTGGCGCAGTAGTCGTCCGTAATGGCAAAGAACTCGGGGCCGGCTTTAACTCGCCGATTTCCGGATGTGATCCGACAGCTCATGCTGAGATACGTGCGTTACGTGATGCGGCTGTCCGGGCGGGGAATTACCGGCTGACTGGAGCAACCCTTTATGTCACTCTGGAGCCCTGTACCATGTGTGTCGGTGCTATTGTCCACAGCCGTATCAGTCGGGTTGTTTACGGGGCCTGCGAACCTAAATCCGGTGCTGTGGAATCTACCCGGCGTACATTGGATGAGCCCCACCTGAATTGGCAAGTGGAAACGGTGGGCGGCATCCTGCAGGATGATTGCGGCAGGGTGCTCAGTGAATTTTTCAGCCGTCGGCGGGCCGAAATCCGGCAGCGGCGCCAACAAGGTTCAGGGAAGGAGTAATTCTGCGTGAAAGTATTAGTCACCGGCGGGGCCGGGTATATCGGTAGCCATGTTGTTCGGCAGCTGGCAAATGCCGGACACGATATTGTCGTTTTCGATAATCTTTCGACCGGTTACCGCTGGGCAGTGACTGCCGGTGAGCTGGTTGTTGGTGATCTGGCTAATGAAGCCGATATTGACCAGGTTTTTTCCAGACACCAGTTTGAGGCTGTTCTGCACTTTGCTGCCAATATCGTGGTTCCGGAGTCTGTAGAAAATCCGCTCAAGTACTACAGCAACAACACCCGCAATACGCTGAATCTGCTCAAAGCCATAGACAAATTCAAAGTGCCTTACATGGTGTTTTCCTCTACCGCGGCGGTCTATGGCACGCCTGAGCAGACAGTTCTCACGGAAGATCTTCCGCTTGCGCCGATCAATCCCTATGGCGCGTCCAAGATGATGAGTGAGCGCATGATCATGGACCTCGCTGCTGCATCCGGTCTGAATTACGTTGTTCTGCGCTACTTCAATGTGGCGGGCGCTAACCCGGACGGCCTGCTAGGTCAGGCGACTCCCGAAGCGACCCATCTTATCAAGGTGGCCTGTGAATGCGTGACCGGGCAGCGTGACGGGATGAGTATTTTCGGCACTGATTACGATACCAGCGACGGCACCTGTGTTCGTGATTATATTCATGTGGAAGATCTTGCCAGTGCCCACGTTATGGCTCTCGATTACATGGCGGGCGGTGGTGACTCAAAGGTTATGAACTGTGGCTATGGTCGTGGCTTTACCGTGCGGGAGGTAATCGACATGGTGTGCAGGCAGTCTGGTGTTGAATTTCCTGTAGAGGAAGCCGGGCGTCGTGCTGGTGATCCTGCTGCGCTTATGGCAGGCAACACACTGATTAAAAAGACCCTGGGCTGGCAGCCTGTATACGACGATCTGGAGACGATTGTCGGCACTGCGCTGGCCTGGGAAGCAATCTGGCAGAAGAAGAAAGCTGCGGCTGGTCAGTAAAAGCCTTTTTCAAAAATTACAGATATCGGGATTTAAAGGATGAAGATAACGATTTTTGGTACCGGTTATGTCGGGCTTGTGACTGGGGCCTGTCTGGCCGACGTTGGCCATGACGTGCTTTGCATGGACGTTGATCAGGCAAAGATCGACAAGCTGAAGAATGGTCAGATCCCCATTTATGAACCCGGGCTGGAGGATATTGTAAAGCATACGGTTGAAGCCGGGCGCCTGGCATTCACCACGGACGCGCAGGAAGCTGTGCAGCACGGGGTGCTCCAGTTCATCGCAGTGGGTACGCCACCGGATGAAGACGGTTCCGCCGATCTGCAGTACGTAACTGCTGTTGCCAGGTCTATCGGGCAATATATGGATGACTACAAGGTCATCGTAGATAAGTCTACGGTTCCGGTCGGCACTGGAGATAAGGTCAAGGCAGCTGTCCGGGCGCAGCTCGATCACCGTGGTCTGGAGCTTGAGTTCGATGTGGTTTCCAACCCGGAGTTTCTAAAAGAAGGCGCGGCGATAAACGATTTCATGAAGCCGGATCGCATCATTATCGGAACGGACAGCGACAGAGCGGCTGATGTGCTTCGTGAGGTCTATTACCCGTTCAATCGCAACCATGACCGCATGATCTTTATGGACATCCGGTCTGCAGAGCTGACCAAATATGCCGCAAATTCATTGCTGGCGACAAAAATCAGCTTCATGAACGAGATTGCCAACCTCGCTGAGCGTCTGGGTGCCGATATCGAGGCTGTACGCCGCGGTATAGGTTCCGATCCGCGTATCGGTTACCACTTTATCTACCCGGGCTGTGGTTACGGTGGTTCCTGCTTCCCTAAAGATGTTCAGGCTCTGGCGCGTACGGCGAGTGATTGTGGCTACGATGCGCATTTGCTGAATGCTGTCGAGAAGGTTAACTATGCCCAGAAGCATGTGCTTTTCGATAAGGTCAGCCATTATTTCTGCGGTGATCTGAAGGGCAAGGTGGTCGCAGTCTGGGGGTTGGCATTCAAGCCGAATACCGACGACATGCGTGAAGCTTCGGCCCGGACGCTGATGGAAGATCTGTGGGATGCCGGAGCTACTGTGCAGGCATTCGACCCGGAAGCCATGGAGGAGACCCAGCGTATATACGGCGACCACAAAGGTCTTGCGCTGTGCGGAACCAAAGAACAGGCGCTTCGGGGAGCGGATGTGCTGGTAATCTGCACTGAATGGAAAGAGTTCCGCTCGCCTGATTTTGCAGTTATTGCATCAACATTGCGTGAGCCCGCTGTGTTTGATGGGCGAAACCTTTACGAGCCGGAAATGCTGGAACGTCATGGCCTGATTTATTACGCCATCGGTCGGGGCCGCAATCAATTCCACTGTGAATGAACGGGAACAGGGTGTGATGATGACTGAGGGCCAGAAGTTCTTTCTTCATGACCGTTTGGCTGCAGACACGATCAGTCTGGGCCGGACCCGCTTATGCGAAGTCCGGCTGATGAATGACAAAACCTGGCCATGGGTTTTGCTGGTGCCGGCACTTGCCGGCATTCGTGAGATCTATGAAATGAGTGTTGAGCAGCAACAGATACTGATTCAGGAGTCCTCGATGCTCAGTCGTGGCATGATGGACGCGTTCAGTGGCGACAAGATGAACGTTGCTGCACTGGGAAATATGGTGCCCCAGCTGCACCTGCATCATATTGTCCGGTTTGAAGGTGATCCGGCATGGCCCGGCCCTGTATGGGGCCGGCAAGCTCCCGTTCCCTATGATGACGACAGCCTTGTGGAAGTCAGGCGGGCGCTGGCGTCTGTGCTGTCAACGCTGGGCGTTGTCTGAGCCATTATCCTGCCCGTTACCCCGATTACCGAATTGACGCATGCTTGGCCATCATCTGGGAGCCAATCAGGATCATCCTGAGTTCGGTTTTCAGCTTGGCTTTCAGCTCATCCCTTTCTTTCGGAGTTGCATCCAGCGCGTCTGCGCCCTGGTTGAAAACCAGCGTGACCATGGCCTCGGCAACCACGCGTGCATCAGACAAAGGCTTGTGCTGTTCTTCCGCAAAACGCCGAAGGTCGTCAGCCAGCTCTGTTACGAAATGATCAATCTCGGCTTTAATGGCCGTCCGGAAGGGTTTGGAACCGCCGGTGCGTTCCCGGAGCATCAAGCGGAAGACGTTGGCATTGTTGCCGAGATACTCCATAAACGTTTCTACAGAGGTAGAGATGGCGCTGCCGTCCCGGGCGATTCTCTTGCGGGCCTGTCGCATGAGTTGCCGCAAGGCAACTCCGCCCTCATCAACCAGTACTAATCCCAGCTCATCGAGATCTGCGAAGTGGCGATAAAAAGACGTAGGCGCGATTCCGGCTTCCCGCGCCACTTCGCGCAGACTCAGGCTCCCGAAGCCACGATCTGCGCTCAGCTGTCCGAGTGCAGCGTCCATCAGGGTGCGGCGGGTGAGGAGTTTCTGCTCAGCTCTGGTTGACAACTTAGTGGCTCCGATAACACGTGAGCGCGATAGTCTAGCGGTCTGTTCCACGGGAGGGAACCATTGCGGGAAGTCTGCGCCAGATTATCCCTGGCCCTTGTTCCATGGTAAACAAGCCTGATTTTCGCTGCCATTATGTTTATAATAAGCCGCTTTTCCAGTATGGTTCCTGCCTGTTTACAGAGCAGGCCAGATTGGCGTAACAAGCAAGTGGGCAGGGCTTTCCGAAACACGCTGTAAATACGTCCGTGTACGCTCGGCTCCGCCATCCATGGCTCCGCACGGTTTCGGAAAGCCCTGCCCACTTGCTTGCCAGATATCATCATTAACTCTAGACATCAGACACGACGGGAACCGGTATGCGCAGTCATTATTGCGGTGGGATCAATGAATCCCACATCGATCAGGAAGTTACACTTTGCGGATGGGTACACCGCCGCCGTGACCATGGTGGGGTTATCTTCCTGGATTTGCGGGACCGGGATGGCATATCCCAGGTCGTAGTAGACCCGGATACCCCTGAAAGCTTTGCGCTTGCCGAAAAAGTGCGCAGCGAATTTGTTGTAAAGATCACCGGGCGTGTGCGCCGTCGTCCAGAGGGTACTGAGAACAGCACCATGCCTACAGGCCAGGTTGAACTGCTGGGCAAGGAAGTTACAATCCTGAACGCCGCAGCCACGCCTCCGTTCCCGCTGGACGAGCATGTTGATGTGGGTGAGGACGTGCGTCTGCGCTACCGTTTTGTAGACCTGCGCCGCCCGGAAATGCTCAACCGCCTGCGTTTCCGTTCACGGGTGACCAGCTACATCCGTAACTATCTCGACAGCAATGGCTTCATGGATGTGGAAACCCCTATCCTGACCCGTGCAACACCAGAAGGCGCCCGCGATTACCTGGTGCCGAGCCGCACCCACGAAGGTTCTTTCTTCGCGCTTCCGCAGTCGCCTCAGCTATTCAAGCAAATGCTGATGGTTTCGGGTGTTGATCGCTACTACCAGATTGCCAAGTGTTTCCGTGACGAAGATCTTCGGGCGGATCGTCAGCCTGAGTTTACGCAGGTGGATATCGAAGCCTCGTTTGTCAGTGAAGAAGAGCTGATGAGCCTGAACGAGGGCATGATTCGGGCCCTGTTCAAAGATGTCATGAATGTGGAACTGCCAGAATTTCCGCGCATGCCTTATTCGGAAGCCATGGACCGCTTCGGCAGTGACAAGCCGGACTTGCGTATTCCTCTGGAACTTCAGGATGTAGGGGACCTGGTAGCTGGCGTTGATTTTAAAGTTTTTGCTGGTCCCGCCAATGATCCCAAAGGCCGTGTTGCAGCTCTGCGAGTGCCCAAGGGTGGCGAGCTAAGCCGCAAGCAGATTGACGAATACACCAAGTTTGTTGGCATTTACGGAGCCAAAGGTCTGGCTTATATCAAAGTGAATGATCTGGCCAAAGGTGCAGAGGGGCTCCAGTCACCTATCGTCAAGTTCCTGGGTGCGGATGTTGCCATGGCAGTCATCGAGCGTACGGGTGCTGAAGATGGCGATATTGTGTTCTTTGGCGCCGACAAGACTACGGTTGTAAACGAAGCCCTGGGCGCACTGCGTATCCGGGTTGGTCACGACCTTAAGTTGCTGACCTGCGATTGGGCACCTATGTGGGTGGTGGACTTCCCGATGTTTGAAGTATTGCCGGATGGCGGGCTTACCGCTATTCACCACCCGTTCACAGCGCCGAGCTGCAGCCCTGAAGAACTGGCGGCGAACCCGGAAACTGCTTTGTCACGTGCCTATGATATGGTTCTGAATGGCACTGAGCTGGGTGGCGGTTCCATCCGTATTCACAGCAACCAGATGCAGCAGGAAGTGTTCCGTATTCTGGGTATCAGTGAGGAAGAATCCCGGGCCAAATTCGGGTTCCTGCTGGATGCACTCAAATATGGTTGCCCGCCCCACGGCGGCCTGGCGTTCGGCCTGGATCGTCTGATTATGCTGATGACAGGTGCCAGTTCGATTCGCGATGTGATCGCTTTCCCGAAAACCCAAAGTGCAACCTGTCTGATGACTCAGGCGCCCGGTGAAGTGGATGAAAAGCAATTGCGCGAACTGCATATCCGTCTTCGCAAGCCCGTAAAGCCAGCAGAAGGTAATACGTCCGGAACCGACGAAAAGTAAACAGGGCGGTAATGTGGCGATTATTCTGGGTGTAGACCCCGGTTCAAGGATCACCGGTTACGGTATTATCCGTGTTGAGGGTCGGCACATAGAATATATCGATAGCGGGTGCATCCGCGTGGGCGAAAAACCCATGGCGGAGCGCCTGCGAATCATCTTTCAGAGTCTGGTGAGCCTGATTGGCGAATACCGGCCAGAAGAATTCGCCATTGAGCAGGTTTTTATGGCCCGCAACCCCGATTCAGCCCTCAAGCTGGGGCAGGCCCGGGGCGCTGCTATAGTCGGTGCGGCTACAAGTGGTCTGGCCGTCCATGAATACTCTGCCCGACAGGTCAAGCAGGCTGTGGTAGGTAAGGGCGGTGCCGACAAGTCTCAGGTACAGCACATGGTTCAAGTGTTGCTGTCACTCTCCCGTAAACCCCAGGCTGACGCAGCCGATGCTCTGGCAATTGCGCTGTGCCACGCCCACATGAATCAAAGCATTCTGAGAGTAGCCGGTGGTGCGGGCAAGGCACGCAGTGGGCGAGTGCGACAACAATAAACTGCTCTGCGGAGCGGCAGGAGGCATTCTTGATAGGTCGTATCCGAGGTATTCTGGTTGAGAAAACACCCGGGCAGGCGTTGGTTGAATGCAGTGGCCTGGGTTACGAAGTTGACATCCCTTACACAACATTCTTTCATCTGCCGGAAGCCGGGCAGGAAGTTACCCTTCATACACATTTTGCCGTTCGCGAGGACGCCCAGAGCCTTTTTGGTTTCGCTTCACGGCTTGACCGGGATCTGTTCAGGCTTCTCATAAAGGTGAACGGTGTCGGCCCGAAACTGGCCATCGGTATTTTGTCCGGCCTTAATGCCCAGCAGTTCATTCATTGCGTTGAGAGTCGCGATATCAAGTCGTTGGTTAAGCTCCCGGGTGTGGGAAAGAAAACTGCGGAACGTCTGTTGATTGAGATGGCAGACCGCATAAGTCAGCTGGAAGGTCAGTTTATACCTGCGGCGGGCAGCGCGGCGGGCTCTGTAACAGGTTCCCCGCAGCTTTCAATGGCAGCACACCGCCCTGCTGATGAAGCCGAAGCGGCGCTCATAGCGCTTGGATATAAACCTCAGGAGGCGGAGCGGGCAATCGCCAAAGTGGCAGAAGAGGGAATGTCCAGTGAGGCCCTTATCCGGCTCGCTCTGAGAAATATGATCCCGGCTTGATGACGTGACTTTAATGTGTCGCTTATATAGCGCCAAACCTGTAGAGAGCGTAACGTGACACGCGCAGTGCTGTTTGTACAATTGACGTTCTTCTCTCTGCGCTTGGCGGTCTATTGATTCCCGATAAACGGAAGAATAAATGATTGAATCCGACCGACTGATCTCGGCCCGGGCCGGTGATAACGAAGAGGTTCAGGATCGTGCTATCCGGCCCGCCCTGCTCGCCGAGTATGTGGGGCAGCCTGCGGTACGGGAGCAGATGGACATCTTTATTTCGGCAGCCCGTGGTCGCCGGGAAGCGCTGGATCATGTCCTTATTTTTGGGCCTCCGGGGCTCGGCAAAACCACACTTGCCAATATTATTGCCAATGAGATGAATGTGGCGATAAAGACGACCTCCGGACCGGTTCTTGAAAAAGCCGGGGATCTCGCTGCGATGCTGACCAATCTTGAGGAGGGTGATGTTCTCTTTATCGATGAAATACATCGTCTCAGCGCTGTAGTAGAAGAAATACTGTATCCGGCCATGGAAGACTATCAGCTGGACATCATGATTGGTGAAGGGCCTGCCGCGCGCTCAATCAAGCTTGATTTGCCGCCTTTCACGCTCGTTGGCGCAACCACCCGGGCCGGGTTGCTGACGTCACCCTTGCGGGATCGTTTCGGCATAGTGCAGCGTCTGGAATTTTATAATACTGCGGATCTCACCCATATTATTGTGCGGTCTGCACGGCTTTCAGGTGTTGATATTGATGAGGAAGGCGCCTATGAGATAGCGCGTCGCTCAAGGGGAACGCCACGGATAGCCAACCGCCTGTTACGTCGGGTAAGAGATTACGCAGAAGTGCGGGCTGACGGACACATTAATGCCGGGATTGCGGATCAGGCTCTGAACATGCTGAAAGTGGACAGCGAGGGCTTTGACCATATGGACAGGCGCCTGCTTCTGGCGATGATCGAGAAGTTTGATGGCGGCCCGGTGGGGGTTGAAAGTCTTGCGGCAGCGATCAGTGAAGAGAGGGGTACTATTGAGGATGTACTTGAGCCTTTTCTGATTCAGCAGGGTTTTATGTTGCGCACACCCCGCGGACGCATGGTGACATCCCACGCATATGAGCATTTCGGGATTGCCAAGGATAGTTCAGGTTCTGAAGGAGGCTCTTTTGAGTGACAGCGAACCGGTAGCCAAGTTTGGCTGGCCTGTCCGGGTATATATCGAAGATACGGACGCTGGCGGCATTGTTTTTCATGCCCGCTACCTGCACTTCATGGAGCGGGCCCGGACAGAGTGGGTTCGCAGTTGTGGTGTCGGGCTCCGGGCAGGGATGGCTGATAATATAAGCTACGTTGTTCAGCGTTTGTCCATTCATTACGCTGCGCCAGCGCGGCTTGATGACGAACTTGTCGTAACGGCAGAGCCAGTGGCCTTCGGCCGGGTCTGGATGGAATTCAGGCAGCGGGTTGTAAGAGTACGGGATCGCAAACAATTGTGTGAAGCAGATGTAAAGGTGGCCTGCGTAGCCCTCGATAGCGGGCGGCCAATACGGTTACCGGATAATATGCGGGGTTTGCTTGAGCAGAGCAGGCCGCACCCTGAAACAGAACACGGAACAAGCCAGGAGTAAGCGGTGGATTCGGAATTGTCAGTGTGGAGTCTGATCTCAAACGCCGGTGTGCTGGTGCAACTTGTCATGTTGCTACTAGCAGCCGCATCGGTAGTGTCCTGGGCGCTGATATTTCAGCGCTCTCAGGTATTTCGTAAGGCCCGCCAGGCACAACTTGCGTTTGAAGAGCGCTTCTGGTCAGGCATGGATCTGGGACAGCTCTACCGTGAGGTGAATGCTGAACCCACGCCTTTTTCTGGTATGGAATCCCTGTTTCGTGCCGGCTTCAAAGAGTTTTCGCGGTTACGTCAGCAAAGCCGCGATGCTGATGCCGTTATGGAAGGAACTCAGCGAGCCATGCGGGTTGCATTTTCCCGGGAACAGGAACGCTTTGAAGCCCACCTTCCGTTTCTTGCCACTGTAGGGTCCACAAGCCCCTATGTCGGCCTGTTCGGTACAGTATGGGGCATCATGAACTCATTCCGTGGTCTGGCACAGGTTCAGCAGGCTACGCTGGCTACTGTGGCACCTGGTATTTCTGAAGCACTTATCGCCACAGCCATGGGGCTTTTTGCGGCTATTCCTGCGGTTATCGCCTACAACCGCTTTTCAACCAAGTCGGATGCGCTTCTGAAGCATTATGAAACCTTTGCCGAAGAGTTCTCCAGCATTCTGCATCGTCGTGTTCATAGTGCCAGTAACAGTGCCGACAGGGGCGCAGAGTAGTGGCGCGGGTAATAACGCCTACTGTTAACAGCCGGAGTGCAACACTATGAAAGGCATAGGAATGATGCCCGAAAACCGGCGTAAGCCGATGGCTGAAATCAATGTTGTTCCGTACATCGACGTGATGCTGGTGCTGTTGATTATTTTCATGGTCACGGCACCTATGCTGACTCAGGGCGTCAAAGTGGATCTCCCGGAGACGGCATCCAACCCGATTCAGGCGGATAAAGATGTTGAATCCATTGTTGTCTCCGTGGATGCCAACGGAGCCTATTATGTTGAAGTAGGGGACAAGGGGAGCGATCCCATGCCGCTTTCGGAAGTTCGTGCTCAGGTGGCAAAGATTCTGTCACAGAGAACGTCCAGCGATATTCTCGTGCGCGGAGACCAGAATGTGGAGTACGGCACAGTAGTACGTTTGATGGCAGCTCTTCAGGGCGCGGGGGCAACCAGTATTGGTCTGATCACCGACACGCTCCCGGACGAAACGTGAGATCAGGGCAGGCGGAATTGTTGTGACAGGTCAGGAACGGGAAATTACCAGCTCCGGAGTGCCCCCCTGGAAGTCGCCAGTGGCACTGTCAGTTGCTTTGCACCTGCTTATCGTCGGCGTGGCTCTTACGGGCTGGTCGTGGTCTTCTTCTATCCAGGAACCTCCACCAGACAGTATTTCAGCTCGCCTTATTACCCAGCAGAAACCGGAACCCAGCCCGGTTCTCGAACCGGTGGACCAGCCGGACCGGGAGCAGGAGCAGAAGGAACTCGAGAAGCAGAAGCAGGCGGAAGTTCAGAAACGTCAGGATGAAGAAGCACGCAAGGTCGCAGAGCAGAAAAAACGCGAAGAGGCTGAGCGTAAAGCTGAAGAACAAAAGCGCCAACAGGCAAAGGCAGAAGAGCTGAAGGCGGAAAAAAACCGGGAGGCAGAAGCTGCTCGCAAGAAAGCTGAAGCTGAGGCGAAAGAACGTGAACGCGTAAAGGCTGAGGCCGAAGCGGAGAAGCAGCGCCAGCAGGAAGCCAGACGTAAGGCTGAAGAGGAAAAAAAGCGCCAAGAAGAAGCTGAGCGCAAGAAGCAGGAAGAGCTGGCACGCAAAGAGGCTGAACGCAAGCGGAAAGAGGCTGAGCGCCGGCTGCAGGAGCAGCAACTGGAAGCTCAGGCAGAGCAGGCCAGAAAAGCCCAGGCAGATGAGGCACGGCGTAAAGAACAGGCCGCCGCTGCCAAGGCCCGGCAGGCGCAGATGTTGTCGGAGAGTCAGAAATATCAGGCGCTTATTCGCGAGCGGCTTAGTCAGGCCTGGTACCCGCCTTCGTCGGCAACCGAGGAGATGACAGCGCGCTTGCAGATTACCTTGCTGCCAACTGGCGAGCTGGGCGGTGTAAAACTTGTCGCCAGTAGCGGCAATACGGCGTTTGATAACTCGGCGCTGAGCGCGGTAAGGTCATTGAGCCGGTATCCGGTGCCGAGTGAGCGGGATGTATTTGAAACCTATTTCCGCCAGTTCACGATCGAATTCAATCCCAGAAGATTGAGATAAGGAAGCGGGTAACATCATGGTACAGAGAATGTCATTCAGGCCCTCAAAGGCAGTGTTTACAGTGGTTGTCATGATGCTTCTGGCGGCGACCAGCGCCCAGGCTGAATTACTGATCCGGGTGACCGAAGGCGCTGATTCTGCTATTCCGATATCTGTGGTTCCGTTTGCAGAAAACGGAAGCATACCTGCAGGTGACAAGGTAAGCAGTATTGTGCAGGCTGATCTCGCCATGAGTGGCGAGTTTCGGCCTTTGCCGCCCGAGAAAATGCTGAGCCTTCCGTCTAAACGGTCAGATGTGTATTTCCGGGACTGGCGCCTGCTCGGACAGCGTTATGTACTGGTTGGCGAGCTGACACTTAACGGCGACAGAGTTCAGGCCCGCTACGAATTGTTTGATGTAAACCGTGAAGAACGAATACTCGGCGAGACAGCTGCGGCGCCAGCTTCAAATATGCGCTCTCTGGCCCACCACATCAGCGATAAAGTGTATGAGGCCATTACAGGGGTTCCCGGTGCATTCTCCACCAAGCTGGCCTATGTAACGCTCGACAGGGCTAACGGGCAGGCTCGCTACAGGTTGCAGGTAAGTGATATCGATGGAAAGCGTGCGCGCATCCGGCTGGAGAGCAAAGAGCCTATTTTGTCGCCAGCCTGGTCGCCGGATGGCAAGAAGCTGGCGTATGTCTCGTTTGAAACAGGAAAGCCTGTCATTTTTGTTCACGAACTTGGCTCCGGAAATCGCACTAAAGTGGCTGATTTCCCCGGCCTGAATTCGGCTCCGGCCTGGTCACCTGATGGACAATCCATGCTGATGACCCTGTCCAAAGACGGCAACGCAGAAATTTATGAAATGAATCTGCAGACCCGTAAAACGACCAAGCTTACCAATCACTGGGCGATTGATACTGAAGCAGCCTGGGACGCTTCAGGTAATGGGATATTCCTGACTTCGGATCGTTCGGGCGGCCCCCAGATCTATCGTATGTCAAAGCCTGGAGCTGAACCCCAGCGGATTACGTTTGGCAGCCGGTACAATGCGCGCCCGCGCCCGGACAACGCCGGCAATTACGTGTATTACGTCCACCAGCATGATCGGGCGTTCACTATCGCCCGTACCAACCTGAAAACCGGTGAGGAGACGGTCCTCACTCGCACCGGGTCTGATGAGTCGCCCAGCGTGTCGCCAAATGGCCGCATGTTGATATACGCCACCAAGCAAAGTGGTGAAAGTGTGCTAACAGTCATCTCTGCTGACGGCGGTGCTGCGTATAGTCTGCCTGCGTCAGAAGGTGATGTCCGTGACCCGGCCTGGGGGCCGATTGTAAGGTAGTCGATAAGCAATAAAGTAGTTATCTGAAAGGCAGAAGTTCAAGTCAACCAAAGGAAAGGAACGGATTATGAAGTTGTCAGCTCAAACCAAAGTACTCGCTCTTTTGTTTTCTGCAGGCCTCTTTGCCGGTTGTAGCACTACCGGTGAAAATATGGATCAGGAAGGCTATGGCTCTGATGTGGCAGCCATTGATCAGGATGGCGGTTCAACAGTGTATGGCGGTGGCGATCAGGGTGGTATTTCTTCGTCCTCAATGACTGAAGAAGAGCGGATGGAAGCCCAGCAACAAGCTGAGCAGGAAGCCCTGCGCGACATTACTACCTTCTATTTTGATTTTGATACCTCGGAAATCAAGCCAGAAGCCCGCGACGTCCTGATGGCCCATGCCCGTTTCCTGTCCAGCAATCCTGGCCAGAAAGTTCGCCTTGAAGGTCACGGTGATGAACGTGGTTCCAAGGAATACAACCTCGCTTTGGGTGAGCGCCGTGCCAATGCCGTTCAGCGCTTCCTGATTGTGAATGGTGCTTCACGGGGCCAGATGGAAACCGTAAGCTATGGTGAAGAGAAGCCGGCGGTAATGGGTTCGTCAGAGAGCGCATGGGCACAGAATCGCCGTGTGGAACTCGTATTCGAGTAAACGCACACACAACATCAGGTTAACTCCATGAGAAAGCAACTCATGGCGGCAGTTGTTCTCCCGCTTGCCTTGGGGCAGGCGGGAATGACGCTGGCGCAGTCATCGACCCCCGCATTTCAGAGCAATGCTTCTGAGGCTCAACGAAAGGCCAATGCCAGCCAGGCGACGTCTGAACTCTTTTACATGATCCAGCAGCTACAGGGCGAAGTCAGGCGGCTTCAGGGTGAGGCAGAAGAGCAGCGACATCTCATAAAGCGGCTGCAGGACCAGGGCAGAGATCGATATATCGATCTGGATCAGCGCATCCTGGACCTTTCTGAGAAGGTTTCCGCCCAGCCTCAGACTGCTGGCTCACCGGCTGGAGGAGCTGACACCGGGGATGCGGTGGCAGCCGAGATACGCGAATATCGCCAGCCCGGCGCCGAAGAGCGCAAGGCATACAAAGCCATTCAGGATCTTATTCACAACCAGAAAAAGTATGATGAAGCCATTAGCCGGCTTTATGAATTTACCGATAAGTATCCCGAAGGGGATCTTACGGTGAATGCATACTACTGGCTGGGAGAGGTCTACCTGGTAAAACCTCAGCTTGAGCAGGCCCGGCAGGCGTTTTCAATTGTAGCAACCCGTTACGCGGATCATCGCAAAGCCCCGGACGCTGTATACAAGTTAGGTATCACTCTGGACCGGTTGAATAAAAAAACCGAGGCTCGTCGCCAGATGGAGCAGGTGATCAGTGACTATCCGGAAAGCGATGCAGCGCGTCTTGCCAAAAAATATATGGCATCAGATCAGGGTTGAGACTGACCGGTTTGAAAAAAAATTGAAGAACATGGTCTGAAGGGGTTGATCGGCGGGGAAAAATCATTACTATATGCGCCTCGCTTGGGTCGTTAGCTCAGTTGGTAGAGCAGTTGGCTTTTAACCAATTGGTCGATGGTTCGAATCCATCACGACCCACCATATTCGATATTCCAGGGCTTGTTCTGAGCAGCCTTGGGATCGATCAGGGTCCAGGCACTGATCACCAGTTTTGGGTCGTTAGCTCAGTTGGTAGAGCAGTTGGCTTTTAACCAATTGGTCGATGGTTCGAATCCATCACGACCCACCATATTTTGAAGCTTTAAAATTGAAGCTTATAAGGACTGCAGAAATGCAGTCCTTTTTTTTTGCCGGTTTATTCCTGTAACCCCTGTTCCTCCTGTCTGACCTGCACCTCTTTCCTGTTTGCAATCTGCAACCATAATTTGACCAGCGTCAATTCCTCAACGCATTGGTTCCATGAAGGCTGGTAATTGGACTGGCGTGGTCTAGGATAGTTATATGTTCGGGTTACATCTTGTAACCGCATGTTCAGGTTACAGCTTGGGTGCGCCAGTTGTCAGGGGTACCTGAGAAGCGGGGTGTTCTATAGTGACTTTGAGCAGTTCTGGCGAATCAGCCGATATCGAACGCATCATTCAGGAATATGTTCCAGGCAAGCAGGTAACTCTGGCGCATTTGCTCGCAAACCCTACTGAAGATCTTTGCCATAAGGTTGGAGTTGAGCATGCGGAGGCTGTTGGCATTCTTACCCTGACGCCAGGCGAAACAGCCATTATCGCCGGAGACGTAGCAACCAAGTTCGCATCAGTAAAAATCGGATTTCTGGATCGTTTTTCGGGGGCACTTGTCCTTACCGGGAGTATTGGGTCGGTAGAAGAAGCATTAAGCGCGATTCTGTCTACATTGGAGTCGTCACTGGGATACAGAGTATGTCAGGCAACCCGGACGTGAATGAGCATCAACTACACCCTGATCTCGCAGATTTTGTGCTGGTGGGTGATGTCGGGAGTGGCAAAACAGCGCTCACTCTTGCACTGCTTGAATCCCCTGACGAACTACTGAAAACCCAGGCTGTTGTGTTTCATCCCAGCCATGTTGTGGACACGCCAGGCGAGTTCACCAGTCGCCCTGCATACTATGGTGCTTTGCTGGCCACCATCGCGGAAATCAGTACGGTTGTGTATCTGCAGCCTGCCAATAGCAGAGCCTTTTCTTTGCCTCCGGGCCTTTTGCATGTCTATCCCGACAAACGGGTTATCGGGGTGGTCAGTAAAACGGATTTACCCGACGCCGATACTGAATCTGCCTGTCGGGTAATGGCGGATCATAATATTTCTCCACCATATTTTCTGACCTCTACAGCGACCGGCGAGGGCGTTGCCGATCTGAGGTCTTTTCTGATCAGTTTACAAACATCGGATGCCGGTATGGGTGCCTGCCAAGACCCAGTTGAGCAGGCGGTCATCGGCGGAAATGAATATTGATACAAACCTGATAGGGGCCGGATTATGAAATCTCTGTTTACGGCTGAAAAAATAAAGGAGCTTCACAAGAGCGGGGAAACCTCCGTAGAGATCTCTCCCCAGAGCACAATCATTACGCCGGAAGCGCGCGATGTTGCCAAAAAGCTCGGTGTGAAAATTATTGATGTCACAGCCAGCATCGAGCCTCGGAAAAGCAGAAGATCTCAAGCAGGCAGCCTCCCTGACAATCTTCAGGATATCAAAAAGGCGGTAAGGGATAAGTTGCCAGCCGGGCACCAGAATTCCGCCTTGCTTGATCAACTGATCGAAAAGGCCCTGAAGGAGTTGCAGCATCAGGATGAGGCAGGCCCGTCATGTGAGCGCGAGAAAGCCCCAAATGGCGTTGTTCTTGTGCGTGGCAATTCTGTTAAACCCGGTAAGTTCGAGGGTGCAGGCGGCAAGCCCATAGGTCTGACTGATGTGATAGGTTCCGCCGATAACAGCTCCATTGCTGCTGGCTATATGCAGTGGGAGAACTGCAGTTTCCCGTGGACCCTGACCTACGACGAGATTGATGTGGTTCTGGAAGGTGAGTTGCACATTACCTGTGGCAATAAGACTCATGTTGGCAAGCCGGGTGATGTGTTTTTTATACCCAAGGGCGCGGCAATTGAGTTTGGATCTCCCGGGAAAGTGCGGTTTGTGTATGTGACTTACCCTGCGGACTGGTCAGCGCAATAAAAGGGGTTGTATCGATGCCATCCTGGATAACAGAAGCCAGTTTGCGAGCCGAGCATGGTCTGGCCCATGGCAGCGAGATTCACCTGCCTGAAGGCGCCAGACTTACCCCGTCTGCAAGTCAGCTTCTGGCCGAGCGCAAGATCCGTATCAAATATATAGCCGATGACGGCCGGGTTTTTCTTCCCGATGATGCGGATGCAGGTGCACGCCAGAAAACTCCGGTGCACCCACTCACCAGTGCGAATGCACGGCCTGGCAACCGCTGTGCCGTGTGCAACAGCCACGTTGAAAAGAAAACCGAGTTGCTGACCTTGCTGGACAGCGAGCAGCTGGTTCCCAAGACTCATCCCAGAATCGCATTGCGAGGCAAGCTGGATACACTGATTTCACAGACTGTATGGGTCCAGACTCAGTTTGCCGTCAGCTTTGAAAAATATCCGGTGCTGTGTCACTCCCTGGCAGATCTGCGCTCCTTTATGGGCAACCTTCTGCGTAGCGAAGTGACCGGCGAGATTCAGCCGGAGATCAGCATGGGTGAGCTGAACGATGAAACCATTCACCGGATCTCTCATCACCCTCTGAAATATCTTGGCCATGACCACATAGTTCCGGAATTGTCCCACGGCCCAAACGTATCCTTGCTGAACGTTCTCAGAGCAATGGCGCGCGAAGCGGAAGTTGAGGCCTGTAAGGCCTTTCAGACGGACAGCTTCAGTCTCACCCGGCCAGATATCGTGCAGGGGCTCAACCGCCTGAGCAGTGCGCTTTACGTGTTGATGCTTATGGTTCTTGTTGTTGAAACAACCGGGTCGCTTCCCGAACTCGGGGTGGTTTCATGATCAAGGTGATGGAGCAGTGCCGGAACGCTTGCCGCGAAGCTCCCAGGCGCATCGTTTTTCCTGATGCGCTTGATGAAAGGGTTCTGCATGCGGCAAACGAACTGCAGCAGCGCGGCCTGGCTCAACCCATTCTGCTTGGTAACCCGTTTGAGCTTCGGGATTACGCCCAGAAAACGGGAATAGCTATGCAGTGTTTTTCAATTGTGGATCCATCGCGCTCACCATGGATCGACTCGTTTATCAGTGCTTACCAGGATAAAAATGAGGGGGTCGGCAAGGATGAAGCCCGGGACCTCATGCGTGATCCGTTGTTTTTCGGAGCCATGATGGTAAAGCGCGAGCATGCTGATATCTGTATTGCCGGCAATAATTCAACCAGTGGCAATGTTATCCGGGCGGCCATAAGGGTTATTGGTGCCGCCGGAGGGCATAAAACGGTGTCCTCGTTTTTTCTCATGTCCTCCGCCGATGGTAGCGACATACGATTGTTTGCTGATGCAGGGGTTATTCCACAGCCCACAGTGGAACAGCTTTCTGATATTGCCATCGACTCAGCCCGCAGTTTCGAAAGGCTTACAGGAGAGCAGGCGAGGGTCGCTTTGCTGTCATTTTCTACCAAAGGCAGTTCTCAGCATCCGGCAGCCAGGCGGGTCGTGGAAGCGTTTGAGCTGACGCGCTCCCGGGCTCCGTCGCTGATTATTGATGGTGAATTGCAGTTTGATGCCGCTGTGGTGCCCTCGGTTGCCATGAAAAAGGCACCTGACAGCCCCTTGAAAGGCAATGCGAATGTTCTGATATTTCCATCACTTGAAGCCGGAAATATCGCTTATAAGGTCGCCCAGCGCATGGGTAATTACATGGCGCTGGGGCCGATGCTGGAAGGTTTAGCGAAACCTATGCATGACTTGTCACGAGGCTGCACGGCCGACGATATCGTCGACGTCGCTATTGTGGCGTCATGCCTGGTTAACAATGAGTAGTGACACCCTGAGGAGAACTAACCATGAACGAAGCACTTGGAATTATTGAAACAAAGGGCCTGACCGCCCTGATTGAGGCCTCTGATGCGATGGTCAAAGCAGCCAGAGTTCAGCTTGTTGGCTACAAACAGATTGGTAGTGGTCTTGTAACTGCGATGGTTCGGGGTGATGTAGCCGCCTGTAAGGCTGCCACGGATGCCGGTGCCGCCGCAGCGCAGAGGCTGGGTGAACTGGTGGCTGTACACGTGATTCCGCGTCCGCACGGAGATCTGGAATCCATATTTCCTATTACTCCTACCGGACAGCCTTCATCCGATGCCTGAGGCAATCAGGCAACAATGAAAAAGGTTTATTCAGATGAACGCAGTCTGGAAGCAGGCTTCAGAACAGGCCGAAAGGCATGAGGGTACTAGCATGATGGAAGCATTAGGCATTATTGAAACAAAAGGTCTGACGGCTCTGATAGAGGCCTCTGACGCCATGGTCAAAGCTGCCAGGGTTGAACTGGTGGGCTATGAGCAAATCGGCCATGGCTACGTCACTGCTCTGGTCAGAGGTGATGTTGCTGCCTGTAAAGCTGCGACAGACGCTGGAGCAGCAGCGGCGCAGCGGCTTGGTGAGCTGATTGCCGTCCATGTTATTCCACGTCCACACACGGACCTGGAAGCTATTTTCCCGATTGTGCCGAGAAAGGTGGTAGAGCCGGGAAAACCTAATCCGGGAAAGAAAGCGCAGGGCTAAGGCCAACTGATCTGGAAGATATCCCATGAGACTTGCAAAGGTAATTGGTCAAGTCGTTGCTACTGTCCGCAGCGAGCGGTTGGGGATGGATAAGCTGGCGTTGATCAAGTTTATCGATCAGGACGGAAAAGAGGAAAGCCCGGTCATGGTTGCAGCTGACCGGCTGGGCGCTGGGGAAGGTGAATGGGTACTGGTGGTTGGTGGCAGTTCCGCCCGCATGTCTATAGACAGCGCAGGCCACACACCTGTCGATCTCAGTATCGTGGGTATTATCGATGAAGTTACCGGTGGCTCGGAAACCTGGTTCCAGAAATCCCAGCGACGTTACTAGGCCACTTTTATAAGGCTGCCATACATTGTGAGGCAGCCTCGGGGAGAGGGAACATGCAGATGGATGCACAGCAGATAGAATCCATCGTCCGCCGCGTTATCGAGCAGTTACACTCGCCGCAGTGCGATGGTGAAAGTTACGGGGTATTCAGGACACTTGATGATGCGGTGGCGGCCGCTCAGGGTGCTCATAAGCAGTTAAAGTCGGTGGCGCAGAGAGAAGCGATTATCGCCGCTATCCGGCGTATGGGGCGCGAGCATGTACAGGAGTTGTCCCAGCTTGCCGTTCAGGAAACAGGGTATGGGCGGGTAGAAGATAAAATACGCAAACACAATCTGGTACTCGATAAAACACCGGGGGTAGAAGCCATTATGCCGGTAGCGCTTACCGGTGATCATGGGTTGTCTCTTGTCGAGAATGCGCCCTGGGGTGTAATAGCATCTGTTACCCCCTCAACCAACCCGTCTGTAACCATTCTGAACAACGCGATCAGCATGATCGCAGCCGGAAACTCTGTTGTGTTCTCTCCGCACCCTGCAGCGAAGGCGGTGTCCCAGCGCGCTATTCAGTTAGTCAATCGTGCTTCGGTAAGTGCCGGAGGGCCAGCTAATCTGGTTACCTGCGTGGAAGAGCCCACGATTGAGGTAGCCACCCGTCTGTTCAGTTTTCCAGGTATCCGTCTGCTTACTATTACAGGTGGTGATGCAGTGGTGAACGCTGCGCGCAAAGTCACCGACAAACGCCTGATTGCCGCAGGGCCAGGTAATCCTCCGGTCGTGGTGGATGAAACGGCTGATATAGAGCGGGCAGCGATCAGTATCGTGCAGGGCGCATCGTTTGATAACAACATTATCTGTGTTGATGAAAAGGAAATTGTTGCCGTCGACTCGATAGCGACTGAGTTGAAAGAGGCCATGTGCAGGCACGGTGCCGCAGAAATCAATGCGGATCAGGCAGACGCTGTGGCAAGGCTGGTACTGGCAGGTTATCCGGGCCCCAATCCTCGTCCGAAGCCGGAATGGGTAGGGCGGGATGCAGAAAAAATCGCTGCAGCAGCGGGTTTCAGCGTCCCGGCAGGCACTCGTTTGCTCGTCACAGAAACCGCGCGGGATCATGCTTTTGCCACAACCGAAATGATGCTCCCGGTTATTGCACTGATACGCGCCAGGGCTGCCGACGAGGCCATTGACTGGGCAGTGGAACTGGAAGCCGGAAACCTCCATACCGCAGCCATGCATTCCCGGAATATCGACAATCTCTCCCGTATGGCTCTGGAGATTAACTGCAGTCTGTTTGTGAAAAATGGGCCCTGCATTGCCGGGCTGGGCGCGGGGGGAGAAGGGTGGACATCCATGACGATATCAACCCCCACAGGTGAAGGCGTTACCAATGCGAGCACTTTTGTGCGCAAGCGGCGCTGCACCATGGTGGATTCGTTCCGGATCGTCTGACAAGGAGAGAGTAATGAGCAGGACAATGGCCGAGGTTAACCGGTTGCTGAAGAAAACTGCCGGCCTGATTAACGATGACACTGCCAGCCCGTTTCAGGGCGAGTTCAGGGTAGGAGTCGATCTGGGCACCGCAGATATCCAGACAATTGTGCTGGATGCCGATGGTAACCCGTTGGCCGGCTATATGGATTGGGCCAATGTCGTCCGGGATGGTGTGGTAGTCGATTTCTTTGGCGCCAGCCAGATTGTCCGGGAACAGGTCCGGCGTGCGAGCGCCAAGCTGGGCATTCATATTGAACATGTCAGCACGTCTTTTCCTCCAGGTACCGACTCACGTATTTCAACCAACGTTATTGAAGCTGCCGGTCTTGAAGTTGCTGGCGTTATTGATGAGCCAAGCAGCGTGGCGAAGCTGTTGCAGCTTGATCATGCGGCGGTGGTCGATATCGGTGGTGGAACCACGGGAACCGCCATTATAGAACAGGGCCGGGTTGTCTGTTCCAGGGATGACGCCACCGGTGGCCGTCACATAACGCTGGCTCTGGCTGGCCACTTCGGTATTCCCTATGAGGAAGCCGAAGAGATGAAGCGCACGAGCAAGGATCTTGCCCTGTGCCGGCTGGCGACACCGGTAATTGCGAAAATGGCGGATATCGTTCATGGCCATATTGCAGGTAAGAAGGTGCCAGCCATCTACCTGACCGGAGGCTCCTGTGCATTGCCGGGATTTCTTGAGGTATTTGCCGCGGAGTTTCCGGATGTTGAGGTCCTGCTTCCCTCGCACCCGCTCTATCTGACGCCACTGGCGATCGCCAGCTATTCGGACGTACTCGAGGCAAGAGAAGTGAGGGCCGGATGATATGCATTCGCTAGAACAGTCACTGGACAACGCGTTGATCGAGGACATCGTCACCCGCACGGTAGATGAGCTGACGCCCCATGGCCTGTTCAACTTTAATGCACCGCGCCAGACATTGATGGGCGAGGGAGCCATTCTCAGAATTGGTGAGATGCTCGGCAAGCTGGATGTAACTCATGTGCTGGTAGTCGCAGACCGTGTGGTACATGAAAAAGGTCTGATGAAAAGCATGGAGCGCAGCCTCGAGCGCGCTGGCATTGAGTTCACAATTTATCCTGCTATTACTCAGGAACCTGATGAAACGGTCGTCGCTTCTGCTACTGAACTCCTGACCCGCAACAAGGCAGATTTTGTACTGGGTTTTGGTGGTGGGTCCGCACTGGATGCAGCCAAGGCCATTGCCCTGACGGGAAGTAGCCAGAGCAGCCTGCACCAACTTGCAGAGCCGGGATTCAGTGGTCGCCGGAGCGTCGGTTTGGGGGCGGTGCCAACGACAGCCGGTACGGGGTCGGAAGTCACTGATATCAGTGTAATCATGCGTGCTGACCGGCTGCACAAGTTTGTCATCAAAAATGGCGATCTTATGCCTGACCTGGCGATCGTCGACCCGGGTCTTATGCTCAATTTGCCACCAATGGTGACTGCAGCAACCGGTATTGACGCGCTCACTCATGCCATTGAAGCCTATGCTGCGCGCAACTCCCATCCGCTCGCAAAGGCGTTGGCTATATGCGCAATACAGAGTATTGCTGAGGCACTGCCTGTTGTGGTCGGTAACGGGGGGGACAGGGCAGCCCGGCTTACCATGTCAACCGCATCCTATAAAGCAGGGCTTGCGTTCAGTAATTCCGGGCTCGGTCTTGTTCATGCCATATCCCATCAGGTTGGCCCCCGCTATAACCTGGCCCATGGCATCGCCAACGGAATTCTTCTTCCTTACGTAATGAAATTCAATGCTCTGGTTTGCCAGCGTGAGTATGCCGCCATCGCTCATATGCTGGGCGTTACCCATGCCGGAATGACAGAGCGGGAGCAGTGTATGGCCTCAATCGACGCGGTCAGACAACTGCTCTCCGATATAGGGTTGCCCGAAGATCTCGCGGGAACCGATATTCGCCGTGACGACTTTAACGCGATTGCGACTGAAGCTCTGACGGACGTTTGTATCAAGGCCAACCCGAGAGACGTTACCGAAGTGGATATCGTGAAACTGCTTGAAGAGGCCTGCGGTACCAAAAAGAACCTGTGATTCGAATGTTTGCTAGCAAGCGGAGAGCCGAATATGGAAATGTTAAATCAGATAATCCTTTATATCATGATGACCTTTATGGTTATCGGCGCGCTGGACCGGGTATTCATGCAATTCGGCGGGTCTGAACCGGTTCTGGGGAAACTCGGCCTTGGAGGCATGGGGCGTTCGATTTCCGGCGCTGGCAGTCAGTTTGAAGAAGGTTTTCAGGCCATGGGGGCGCTTGCGCTGGCTATGGTCGGCATTATCGCAATGGCGCCGGTACTGGCCAAAATACTGTCGCCGGTTGTTGTACCTATATATACCTTCCTGGGTGCTGATCCCGCCATGTTCGCTACCACGTTACTCGCCAACGACATGGGCGGATATTTCCTGGCAAAAGAAATGGCCACGGCCGTGGATGGCACAATTAATTACGGTGCCTGGATGTATGCGGGCCTGATTCTTGGCGCAATGATGGGGCCAACCATCGTATTCACCATCCCGGTTGCTGTTGGCATTATCCATGAAAGTGATCGCCCCTACCTGGCCTCCGGTGTGCTTGCAGGTATTGTAACCATTCCTATTGGCTGTATTGCGGGTGGGCTGGCCGCGATGGCCTCAACCGTTCTCATCCCCGGGACTGATCAGGCGATACAGTTCAACATGCCACTGATTTTCATGAACCTTATACCGGTGATTATCGTGTCCGCTCTGATCGCAGCCGGCCTTTGGTTTATGCCCGACCGGATGATCCGAGGTTTCGCAATATTTGCGAAATTCCTGGTTGCCTTTATCACTATCGGTCTTGCAGCTGCAGTGCTCAAACATACCTTGGGCATTACCCTGATTCCCGGAATGGATCCGATTTTCATGGTGCCAGGCGACGAGCCGGGTATCGATATGCGGGCAATCGAAGTTATCGGTTCTATCGCTGTCATCCTGCTGGGTGCATACCCGATGGTACTGCTGTTGACCCGCTGGTTTGAGAAGCCATTGCTGAAAATGGGCAACGTGCTCAACGTAAACCCGACCGCCGCCACCGGCCTCATTGCTACCCTGGCCAACAATATCCCGATGTTCCAGGTAATGAAGGATATGGACAGCCGCGGCAAGATTTTATGTTCCGCTTTCGCGGTGAGTGCGGCATTTACCTTCGGTGATCACCTCGGATTTACCGCTGCCAATAAGCCGGACATGATCATGGCCGTCATCATCGGCAAGCTTGTTGGAGGCATCACGGCGGTTCTGTTCGCCATGGTTGTGGCCAACCGGATGATCGCGTCTATCGAAAAAAACGGTAAGCCGGGCACGAATGTTTCGTCCTCCGAGGAAGTGGAAGGAAAACTGTGAACAGAAAAACCGTACACAGTGTCGGGATCGACATTGGAACAACCACAACCCAGGTGATCTTTTCACGGCTCACTATGGTCAACCGGGCGCCTGTTACCCAGGTGCCCCGGTATGAGTTTGTGGAGCGGGAGATCTTTTTCCAGAGCCCCGTCAGTGCCACGCCTTTGCAGGAAGACGGAACGGTTAATGTGCCCATGCTGCAGCAGTTTATTGATGAACAGTTTGCGGCGGCGGGGATTGCGCTCAGCGATATCGAAACCGGTGCCATTATCATCACCGGTGAAACCTCAAAAGTGAAAAACGCCAAAGACACGGTTATGGGGCTTGCTGAACGTTTGGGAGACTTTGTGGTGGCAACTGCAGGCCCGAACCTGGAGTCCGTGATCGCAGGCAGAGGCAGTGGCGCCGGAGATTACTCCAAACAAAACCACGCCAGGGTGCTGAATATTGATATTGGTGGTGGTACCAGTAATTACGTGGTCTTTGACAGTGGCCGGGTAGAGGACACAGCCTGTCTTAATATCGGTGGGAATCTGATTAAAACGGACCTGTCGGGATCCGTAACCAGAATCCGGGAGCCCGCAAGGCTGGTTATCGAGTCCCTGTTTGGAGAGGCGTTGCCTGAAAATCGATTAAATGCGGATCAGCTTAAAAAGACTGTCGACTGCATGGCGCAACTGGTTGTTGACGTGATTGTCGGTAACCGCTCCGAACTGAGTCAAAAGCTGATGATGACGCCGTATCTGAAAGAAACCGGGGAATTCGACGCCGTCTTCATAAGTGGGGGCGTCGGCACCAGTTACTACCGCCTGAAAACGGAAGGTATCGACCCGTTCAAGTGGAAAGATATCGGCGTATTGCTTGGTGGTGCCTTATTAAAGCATCCCACGCTTGCGGCAATGAAAGTCAGAGAACCGGCTCAGACCCAGCAGGCCACAGTCATCGGTGCTGGCGCTTACTCTATGTCTCTCTCCGGAAGTTCGATATGGCTGAACGTAGATTCACTACCCATTCACAACATGCCAGTGGTGGAGCCTCAGATTGACTGGCAGGCCACCGATCAGCCACCGGTTTGCCAACAGATTGTCGAAGCTGCAGAGCGTATGGACCTGCGCCTGCGAGAAGATAACTACGCTATCGCGCTGGGCAGGGATATGCCTATGAGCTATCGGGCAGTGTCACACACAGCGAAGGAGATTGCAGAATATTATCACCAGCATGGCAATCGCCAGGCAGCTGCGGTCATCGTTACTGAAAATGATCTGGGCAAGGTGTTGGGCATGGAACTGCAACCCTTGATCGACCCCCAGAAACTGCTGGTGATTGATGAAGTAAGAGCCGTTACCGGTGACTACATCGATATCGGTGAAAGTTTTTTTGGCGGGGAAGTTGTGCCATTAACCATCAAATCTCTGGCATTTCCTGCCTAGAGGGGGAGGTTTTTCATGAACTTGAAAACAACACTTTTCGGAAAGGTATATCAGTTCCGTGATGTAAAGGATGTGCTCGCGAAGGCGAATGAGCTTCGTTCCGGTGATGTGCTTGCCGGTGTTGCCGCTGAAACCGCTCAGGAGCGTGTTGCTGCCAAGCAGGTATTGAGCGAAATGCGCCTTGAAACCTTACGGGAAAATCCGGTTGTTCCCTATGAAGAGGATTCAATAACCCGGGTGATCCAGGATTCGGTAAACAAAGCGGCCTACGAGAGTATCAGGAACTGGACTGTCAGCGAGCTGAGAGAATACATACTGTCTGATGTGCCGACCCGTGAAGACTATGAACGGCTTCGTAAAGGCCTGACGTCTGAAATGGTCGCGGCCGTGTGCAAAATATGCTCGAACGGGGATCTCATGGTAGGGGCCAAGAAGCTCTATGTGATTTCCAAAGCAAACTGCACTGTTGGCATTCCAGGGCACTTTTCTTCCCGTTTGCAGCCGAATGATCCAAGGGATGATGTCGACAGCATTATGGTTCAGGTATACGAAGGGCTGTCATACGGCTGTGGTGACGCGGTTATTGGCATCAACCCGGTCACCGAGTCGGTGGAGAACACCATTCGTATTCTTAATGCGGTCAAGGAAGCTACGGACAAGTGGAACATTCCAACCCAGGGTAGTGTGCTTGCCCACATAACAAACCAGATGGCGGCGCTTGAGAAAGGCGCGCCCGGAGGATTGCTGTTCCAAAGCCTGTCTGGTACGGAACAGGGCCTCAATGAGTTTGGTGTTACCGTGGAAATGCTGGATGAAGCCTATGAGATGGGCAAGCATTACTGCAAGCTTGCAGGCCCAAACATGATGTACTTCGAAACCGGCCAGGGGTCGGCGCTATCTGCCAATGCACACCATGGTGCGGATCAGGTAACCATTGAAGCCAGAAACTATGGCCTGGCAAAACGTTATAGCCCTCATCTGCTGAACACGGTGGTTGGATTTATCGGGCCGGAATATCTCTTCAACCATCAACAGATCACACGCGCCGGTCTGGAAGATCATTTCATGGGCAAGCTGACAGGCATCTCTATGGGGTGTGATGCCTGCTATACGAATCACGCAGATACTGATCAGAACTCCAACGAAAACCTGACCACATTACTGGCGGCAGCGGGCTGTAACTACATTATGTCCCTGCCGATGGGGGACGACATCATGCTGAATTACCAGACCACTGGCTACCATGATGTCGCTACTGCCCGCAGGCTCCTGGGATACCGTCCCGCTCCCGAGTTCGAGGCCTGGCTGGAGACTATGGGCCTGATGGAAGACGGCAAGCTCACCGCCCGGGCGGGCGACCCATCCATCTTCTTTGATTGAGGTGATAACCATGGACGAGCAAACAATCCAGAGTATCGTCAATTCAGTATTGCGTGAACTGGGAGAGAAAAACCTCCCGGCCGGGCAGGTAACCCATATTCAGCCTGAAGGCAAAAGTCCGCAGCAAAATAATCCGCCTGCTTATAAACCATCGGCGGCTGCCGGCAGCCAAAGCTCTCCTGAACAGAAGCCGGCGGATACCGGAGAAGGTCTGGAAGACCTCAGCCTGGATAAATTTATTCGCTGGAACGGCATTGAAAATGCTCATAACGCTTCGGTGAACAGCGATATGATCAAACAAACCGCCGCCCGTGTCTGCCAGGGGCGTGCAGGACCCAGGCCCCGCACCATTTCACTGCTGCGCTTTCTTGCAGACCATTCCCGTTCCAAGGACACCGTTATAAAAGAAGTGGCTCCGGAATGGCTTGAAGCCCATAAACTCTGGGAAGTGCAGTCTTGCGCCAGTGATAAAAGTGAGTACCTCAGGCGCCCGGATCTCGGTCGCAAGCTTTCAGATGAAGCAAAGAAAATCATTGGCGAGCGCTGTAAAAAATCGCCTCAGGTGCAAGTGGTTATATCTGACGGCCTGAGTACCGATGCCATTACCAATAATCTTGAGGAAATAATTCCACCGCTCATGAAGGGGCTGGAGAGCGCTGGCTTTACAGTTGGCACGCCTTTCTTTTTACGTTATGGCCGCGTGAAAGCTCAGGACGAAATAGGCAACCTTCTGCAGGCCGAAGCCAATCTTCTGCTCATTGGAGAAAGGCCGGGGCTGGGGCAATCTGAAAGCCTGAGTTGTTATTGCGTTTACAAACCTACCGAGAAGACGGTGGAGTCAGATCGTATGGTTATTTCCAATATCCATAAAGGCGGTACGCCACCCATTGAAGCGGCAGCCGTTATTGTTGATCTGACGCGCAAAATGCTTGAGCAAAAGGCCAGTGGCCTTAACCTGAAGCGCTGAAGCCAAGGGCTCAGGCTCATGGTCCGGGGTACTCAAAAAGAGACCCCAGCACGATATTGAAAGGAGCACCATCATGGCAATCCGGGATGAAATAAGAGCGTCGGTACTGGCGACCCGTGTTATTGCGTCAGTCGATGACGGAATGATGAAACAGTTTAATCTCAAAAAGGAACAACGCTGTATCGGCATGCTTACCGCCGATAGTGATGATGTGACCTATGTAGCTCTCGATGAAGCAACAAAAGCCGCACAGGTTGATGTGGTGTACGCCCGGTCGTTTTATGCGGGTGCGGCGCATTCATCCGGCCTGCTATCCGGAGAAGTAATCGGCATCATCGCCGGACCAGGGCCCGCAGATGTTATTGCCGGGCTGCAGCGAGCGCGGGAAGTTATCGAGAATGAAGCCTGTTTTTACTCCGCCAATGAAGACGGCACCATTGCGTACTTCGCCCACCTTGTATCTGCCACCGGTGGCTATCTGTCGAAAGAGGGCGGGATAAAGCGAGGTGACTCTATGGCGTATCTGATCGCGCCGCCGCTTGAGGCAATGTTCGGTATGGATGCGGCACTGAAAGCTGCCAGTGTCACGGTTGCAAACTTCTTTGCCCCGCCTTCTGAAACCAACTACGGTGGTGGATATCTCACGGGCACTCAGGCCGCGTGTAAAGCGGCGTGTGAAGCCTTTGAGGAGGCTGTTCTGGCGGTTGCCAGCAACCATATCGACATATGAGTGGCGCACTTGACATGAACTCCCTGGTGGAAAAAGTCAGAAATGCGGGTGTCGTGGGTGCCGGAGGGGCAGGTTTTCCATCCTATGTGAAAATCCAGGCCCAGGCCGATGTTCTGATTGCCAACGGTGCTGAATGCGAACCCCTGCTGTTCAAGGATCAGACGATTATTCAACAGTTCTCAGCCGAATTGCTGCAGGGAATGGCGCTTCTGATGGAGCTGACCGGCGCAAGCCGCGGCGTAATCGCCATTAAGGAGATGCATCAGGACTCCATATCTCATATTGAACCACTGCTGCCGGCGAATATTGAAGTAAAAGCCATGCCCAACGTCTATCCGGCAGGTGATGAATACGAGCTGGTCTATGAGGTAACGGGTAACCGTATTCCTGCCGGAGGGTTGCCAAAGGATGTTGGTGTACTGGTTCAGAATGTCGAGACACTGGTGAATATTGCGCGGGCTGAGCAGGGCACTCCTGTGACCCGGACCATGATTACGGTTCACGGAGAGGTCGAGCATCCTTTCACGGCGTTATTACCCATAGGTATGCGCTTTGCGGATGTCATCAGTCTTGCAGGTGCCATAACCTGTGATGATCCGGTGGTAATTGATGGCGGCGCCATGATGGGGCAGGTCGTTGAAGACCTGGACGCGTCGATTTCTGCCGTCAGCAGCGGGTTGCTGGTACTGCCCCGGGAGAGCAATCTGGTAAAGCGGCGCTCGCAAACGGAAAAAGAGTACAGGCGTATTGGTAAATCCGGCTGCGACCAGTGCACTTTATGCACCGAAATGTGCCCCAGATACCTGCTCGGTTATCCGGTACAGCCGCATCTGGTGATGCGGTCGTTACTCACCACCGGCGAGGTCAGTGAGACCTTGTCTGTTCATGCCCAGGCCTGCTGCGAGTGTAATGTCTGCACCTTGTGGGCTTGCCCGGAGCAGCTGAACCCCCGTGATATCTGTGCTTCAACCAAACGTGACCTGAAAGCCAATGATCTCTGGCTTACACCGGAGCAGTTGCAGGGCCAGACTCGTGAGGTACACAGCATGCGTGAATATCGCGGCGTGCCATCGCAACGGCTGACCCGTAAGTTGGGGCTGGCGAAATACGACAGCAAAACGGCGTACTGGAAAGATGTTGGTGCGGTTCCTTCCCGGGTCGTCATCCCGCTGCATCAACGTATGGGGCAGCCTCCTGAACCAGTTGTGAAAACGGGGGATACAGTGGTTGAGGGCGCTGTAATTGCAAAGCCGCCGGGCGAGGGGATGGGTGTTCCGGTCCACGCCAGTATCAGCGGTAAAGTGACACTGACAAACGGCTTCATTGAAATCAATGCTGGTAACTGACGCGGGCTCAAACAGGATTTGATTATGAGCAACAAAAGTGCGATCGGAATGATTGAAATGAATTCAATCGCGAAGGGTTATGCGGTAGGCGACGCTATGCTGAAGGCAGCCAACGTCGAAATCGTTTTTAACCGGACCATCTGCCCGGGCAAATTCATGGTCATGGTAGCGGGTGATGTTGCCGCTGTTGAGTCTGCCATGTCTGCAGGCCTCGATATGGGCAGTGAAACCATTGTGGACGAACTGATCATCCCCAATGTTCATCCCTCCGTCTTCTCCGCAATCAGCGGTACCCGGGTAATTGAAGAAACTGCCGCCCTGGGCATCATTGAAACTTTCTCGGTTGCCACCATTATTGAAGCAGCGGATGCTGCGGTGAAGGCGGCCAACGTTGAGTTGATCGATATCCACCTGGCCATGGCCATCGGAGGCAAGGGTTTCCTGACTCTGACAGGCGACGTAGCTGCTGTGACAGCGGCGGTTGATGCGGGTACTGACTACATCAAGAAAAAAGGGCTTCTGGTGGATAAAGTTGTAATCCCTCAGCCCCGCAAAGAGATCCTGCGGGACAAGTTATAGTCCCTACAGTGCGACTGCCGCCTGAAATGATATACTGGTGCGCAGAATAAAACTGAGAGTAGCTGTTCATGACTAAAGCTGAAGACCGGATCCTTGTTCAGGAACACCTCGCCCACGCAGCCGAGCCAAAGCCGCTCAGTGCTGATGAGCAGGCGCGGCTCGAAGCCCGTATCAAGGCTGTCCTCAAGGAAAAAGACGCCGTGCTTGTGGCGCACTATTACACCGACCCCGATATTCAGCGCCTGGCTGAAGAAACCGGTGGTTGTGTGGCGGATTCGCTTGAAATGGCCCGCTTCGGAAACCAGCACTCAGCCTCCACAGTGGTTGTAGCTGGTGTTCGGTTTATGGGTGAGACTGCCAAAATCCTGAATCCGGAAAAACGGGTGTTGATGCCCACGCTGGAGGCTACCTGCTCGCTGGATGTCGGGTGCCCGGCAGATGAATTTGAAGCCTTTTGTGACCAGCACAGTGATCGCACCGTGGTGGTTTATGCCAATACGTCAGCCGCTGTCAAAGCCCGTGCGGACTGGGTTGTAACATCCAGTTGTGCTCAGGCAATAGTTGAGGATCTGGACGCAAGGGGAGAGAAAATTCTCTGGGCGCCAGACAAGCATCTTGGCCACTACGTACAGAAAACCACAGGGGCTGACATGCTGCTGTGGGACGGTTCCTGCATCGTACATGAGGAGTTCAAACACCGTGGTCTGGAAGACCTTAAAGCGCTGTATCCCGATGCTGCCGTTCTGGTGCATCCGGAATCTCCTGATGCGGTTGTGGAGCTGGCGGATGTGGTTGGTTCAACTTCGCAGCTGATCCACGCGGTACAAAGCATGCCGAACCAGGAGTTCATTGTTGCTACGGACAACGGCATTTTCTACAAAATGCAGCAGCTCGCACCCAATAAGACGCTTATTGAGGCACCGACTGCCGGCAATGGCGCAACCTGTCGAAGCTGTGCTCAGTGTCCCTGGATGGCGATGAACGGGTTGGAAAACCTGCTTCGGGTAATCGAGACGGGCGATCAGGAAGTGCACGTGGATCCAGTGACCCGGGAGAGCGCTCTCAGGCCTCTGCGGCGCATGCTGGATTTCACTGCAGAGATGAACCTGAAAGCTGCCGGTAACGCCTAACTGTTACGCCGCACCTGAAGGCGGCTGGTAATTTCTGCCAGCCGCTCACTCACAATCTGGCGTTGGGCGGAGCCCGCAGGCAGTTTTTCCTGGGCCTGCCTGAGTTGTCTCTGGGCAGATTCCAGATTCCCCATGAGGGCGTCATACTCCGCGCGAGCCCGGTGCACGCCCACAATGTTTCTTGCCATTCCTTCGGCTTCCGCCAGTCTCAGCCACAGATATTCCTGCTGGGGCATGCTGCGTGTCAGTTGTTTCAGATACTCGGCAGCCTGAAGCCCGTTGCCAGCTGCAATTTCCACATCGGCGAGCGTTGACGTTATTGGGTAGTTCCCCGGATTTCTGCTAAGAGCGCCTTTCAGAAGAGCTCGGGCTTCATCTGTTTTTTTCTGCCTGATCTGTATTTCGGCAAGTGTGACCTGCAAGGTTATTCTGCCGGGGTTGCTGGCCAGCAGGGTGTTAATCAGATTAGCGGCCTTTTCGAGCTGTTGGTCAGCCAGATAAGCCACAGCCAGCCCATACTGAATAGCCTCATTGCTTTGGGCATCCGGTTTTTCCAGATAACTTTCGAAGGTTTCAACAGCAAGTTCGGGCGTGGCGGCATAGTGTACCTGCAGACGGCTGCGCACCAGATGATATTCCTGCCCGTCCCTTATTGTTTTTTCCGGGTATTGTTCTGCGCGGTTACGGGCATCCGCCACACGGTTCCGGGTCAGGGGGTGCGTTGACAGATACTCCGGCATGGTGTTTCCCTGTAGCCGGTTTTGCCGCATCATGATCTCAAACATTTCAGGCATGCCGCGGGGATCCAGCCCTGCTGTCGCCAGGATGTCCAGCCCGACCCGGTCGGCTTCCTGCTCTTGCAGGCGGCTATAGGCCAGCATGTTCTGTATGGCCAGAGCCTGAGTGCCGGCGATGGCTGCGATACCTATATCGGATTGCGTAACTGCGGAAAGCACAATGCCGGCAATCATTCCGGCAACAGTGAGTGGCGTACTGGCTTCCTGTTGCTCCAGCCTGCGGGCAAAGTGACGCTGGCTAAGGTGAGCGAGCTCGTGGGCGAGCACCGATGCAAACTGCTGCTCTGTGGCAGCGTTGAGAAAGAGGCCTCCGTTTACGCCGACAATACCGCCGGGAACTGCGAAAGCGTTGATTGCGGAGCTGTCGATGAGTGCGAGAGTCAGGTCCCGGTTTTCCAGCGGAGCTGAGGGAACCAGACGATATATAATCGCGCTGAGGTAATCGTAGATCAGCGGATCGGTTATTCGCGGTGCTGACCGCCGGATCGACACCATAACCTGTTGTCCGATGTCACTTTCCTGTTGCCCGGAAATCAGCCCTCCACCGGTTCCGCCAATATCTGGCAACTGGGTTTCCTGAGCTACGGCCGCAGAACCTGACATCAGTGCAAAAGCAAACGTCACAGCGATAGTGAGCTTTCGGTAACAGCTAAACTCTGTAAGAACGTTATTCATGTAATGCCGTGTACTCCTGGTTCAAGCTACCCCTGTGACAACAGATTGCCTTTGAAATTCCTTGAAACAGCCAGAGCCTGGCCATTAACCGGTATTGTGATGCAATACAGTATCACTGAAGGCATAATGCCGCCTTGCGAATTACATGTCTTGTATATGGTGAACCTTCTAGATGACTGATCGTACACTGGATGCTTCCGGGCTTCGTTGCCCTATGCCCTTGCTGAAAACAAAGCTGGAGCTCAATGGCATGTCTCCCGGTGAGCAGCTTGAGGTAATCGCTACCGATGCGGGCTCTGCCCGTGATATCCCGGCCTTTCTGGAGTTATCCCGCCACCGTTTGGTGAACTCCTCGGAAAATGATGGCCATTACACGTTTGTGATAGAGTGCGGCGGTTAATTCTCCGGAGTCTTTGATGTTCAGAATTTTACGCGGTCTTGCGCACAAATACTTTTCAGATGAAGAAGCTGTCATTCTTTTCCTGATTCTGGTGGCAGGTACAGTTTTTATTATCTGGTTCGGTGCCATGCTCGCACCGGTAATCGGTTCCCTTATCGTAGCGTTCATTCTGCAGGGGCTTGTGACCCGGCTGAACACGCTCGGTGTTCCCGAGGGCATTGCAATACTGAGCGTCTTTCTGGTGTTCCTGGGCGTATTGGTAGGCTTTATTTTCGGGCTTCTTCCGCTTGTATGGACTCAGCTCAGTACCCTGGCTCGCGAGGCTCCCCGAATCATCGGCGAGTTGCAGTCCTATCTTGAGCTGCTGCCTGAACAGTACCCACATATTATCTCTAACGAGGCTGTGACCAGTCTTTACCAGCAGGTGAACACGGAAGTGGGGCATATGACCCAGTGGCTGGTATCTTTCTCGCTATCGAGTATTCCTGACCTGGTGGCGCTGCTGATCTACATGGTGCTGGTGCCCATTCTGGTGTTTTTCTTCCTGAAGGACCGAGCTGTCCTGCTTGGCTCCATTTCCAGGCTACTTCCGCCCCAGCGCCCGATGATGCTGAAAATCTGGCACGAAGTGAACCTTCAGTGTGCCAATTATGTGCGGGGGAAAGCTCTTGAAATCCTGATCGTTGGCAGCGCAACCTACGTCGCATTCAAATTTCTGGGCGTGCCATATGCGGCGCTGTTATCACTTTTGGTAGGGCTGAGTGTTGTTATCCCGTATATCGGGGCTGCTGTAGTAACTATTCCTGTTGCAGTGATCGCGTTGTTTGCTTTCGGCTGGGGAACCCATTTTATCTGGGTCATGGTTATATACGGAATTATTCAGGCCCTGGACGGAAATGTACTGGTCCCGGTGTTGTTTTCGGAAGTGAACAACCTCCATCCGGTCGTTATCATCATTTCGGTGCTGTTTTTCGGCGGTATATGGGGGCTCTGGGGTGTCTTCTTTGCCATTCCGCTGGCAACCATGCTGAAAGCTGTTTTTTCTGCCTGGCCGGTGAAGGAGCTGCACTCCTCAACCGGGCCAGATCAGGTTTAGTCAGCTCGTTTGCCCGAGTTCTTTGACGGCCGCGAGGACTTCATCCACGTGCCCCGGCACTTTCACTCCGCGCCATTCTTTGCGCAGCACGCCCTCCTGATCAATCAGGAACGTGCTGCGATCAATGCCCATGTACTCTTTGCCGTATAGCTTTTTGAGTTTGATAACGTCGAACAACTTGCACAGGGTTTCATCTTTATCTGAAATAAGGTGAAACGGAAATTCGAACTTCGCCCGAAAATTCTCGTGTGCCTTCAGCCCGTCGCGTGAAACTCCGAAAATCTCTGTGTCCAGTTCCGCGAAGGCTTTCATCTGATCCCGGAAGTCTTGTCCTTCCGTTGTGCAGCCCGGAGTGTTGTCTTTCGGGTAGAAATAAATCACGACATTCTCGCCGCGTAAATCTGCCAGCCGAATGGTCTGGTCGCCCGTGGCTGGGGCTTCAAAATCCGGTACCGGCTTGTTTAGTTCAACAGATGACATGACTTCTCCTTTAATTCCCTTGTGTCAGTACGTGCCCAACATTACCATAACCGTTTTATTCGGACGGAGCATTTATGATTACGGGGAGCCTTGTCGCACTGGTCACGCCCATGCATCCAAACGGTGACATTCACTGGGAGGATCTGGATAAGTTGGTGGACTTTCACCTTGAGAACGGTACTGACGGTATCGTTGCTGTGGGGACCACCGGTGAATCTGCAACGCTTGATCAGAAAGAGCATTGCCGGGCAATTGGCCACATCATCAAACGTGTGAACGGACGGATCCCGGTTATTGCGGGTACCGGAGGCAATAGCACACGGGAAGCTATCGAGCTGACAACTGAAGCCTACAAGCTCGGCGCAGATGCCTGCCTGCTGGTTGTGCCGTATTACAACAAGCCGACCCAGGAAGGCCTTTACCAGCACTTCAGAACTATCGCAGAGGCTGTGCCGGGCATGAGCCAGATGCTCTATAACGTTCCTGGCCGTACATCCTGCGATATGCTTAACGAGACCGTTCTCCGGCTTGCCGATATTCCGAATATTGTGGCCATTAAGGACGCTACCGGGAATATCCCACGGGGAATCGAGCTGATCGAAGCCCTTGATGGGCGCCTGGCGGTCTACTCCGGTGATGATGCCACTGCGGCCGAGCTGATTCTTGCAGGTGGTCAGGGGAACGTTTCAGTTACCGCAAACGTTGCACCGAAAGCTATGTCCGAACTGTGCGCAGCTGCCATTGCCGGCAATCGGGAAGAAACCGCGCGTCTGAACGAGCTTCTGATGCCTTTGAACCGTAAATTATTCCTGGAAGCGAATCCGATCCCGGTGAAGTGGGCTCTTTATCGCATGGGCATGATTGGTGAAGGTATCCGGCTGCCGCTGACTCCGTTCAGCGAGAAGTTTCATGCCGAGCTTGAAGAAGCGATGAAAGCTTCGGGTGTGCTCTGAGCTTGCCTCTAACCATCCAGAAACAGTCCCACACAGAGAGTAGGCCGATGCCGGTTCTATCAGGAATTCGTAAATTTGACGCATTCCGACCCATAGCAGTTGCATCCGGGCTATTGCTGGCCGTCGCGACGTCTGGTTGTAGTCTGGTGGAAGATCGTTCTGAACGTTATGTAAATGCAGAGGAAGGTGATGCGCTGGTTCTGCCGGAAACGGCGGAACCTTCCAACTTTACCGAGATCATGCCCATTCGAAGAATAGATGCGGCAGACGCGGGTAAGATGTATTCGTCAGATATCCCCCGGCCACCGGATATGACCTCGGAAATTCTCGAGGAAAACTATGTCGTTGAAGAGCTGGATGGCAGGGCCTGGCTTTTGGTAAACGACGTACCAGGTCGTATCTGGCCGGCGGTTACCGCATATATGAATGAGCAGGGTCTGGGTGTCGCCTATGACAACCCGCAACTGGGCCTGTTGCAAAGTGAAGTTGCAAATTTCAGCATGCGTGCCCGCGAGCTCCTGGATCTGTCGAGTGAGCCGGCTGAGTTAAGCAGTTCAGAAGTCAGGGCAGTGTTGCAGGCCCGGATAGCACCTGGTGTGCGTCGAAAAACTACTGAAATTCAGGTGCGCAAGCTCACCTCCGATGATGGTGCCGCAGAGGACAGCTCTGGCCAGGGTACTGTCTGGCCCAAGGGGCTTGTTCCCTGGAACGGTACCGCTGACCCTTCAACAGAAGAGCTGGAGCTGCAGAAACGTCTGCTTGCGAACCTTGGGGAATTCCTGAAAGCGCGTGAAGAAAGTAAATCATTTTCCCGGGCAGCATCGGGGATAGAGGCCAAGCCCCTGGTGAAGCTTGTATCTGAAAATGAGACCGCGAAAGCTATATACATGGATCTGGACTACGGCCGTTCATGGGCTGAGGTTAACCGTGCACTTGTGGAGTCGGATATTGCCGTGGTTGATCTTAACCGCAGTGAAGGCTGGTTCTTTGTCGATTTCCGCACTGCTGATGAACGTGATCCTGGCTGGTTCAGCTGGTTCAGTGACAAAGAGAAGCCTCGTCACACTCATACGGTCAGTCTTGTCGAGCAGGGTAGTCAGGTGCACGTAACTGTAGAAACAGCTGATAGTTACAACGGTGACCGTGGTCCTGAAGATCTGCTGACACAACTATTCGATTACCTATACTGATTCAGAAGGGGTGCCTGCGGTGCGGGCCTCCGTTTCGGAGACTTATGATGGAAAAACGCGAAGAACTCTACGCAGGCAAAGCCAAATCCGTATTCAGTACTGACGATCCGGAACGCTTTGTCCTGGTCTTCCGGGACGATACCTCGGCGTTTGATGGCGAAAAGAAAGAACAGCTTAGCCGTAAGGGCATGGTGAATAACCGTTTTAACGCATTCATCATGGAGAAGCTGGAAGCCGCTGGCGTACCTACACACCATGAAGGCCTGCTGTCAGCTAACGAATCGCTGGTGAAAAAGCTGGATATGATTCCGGTGGAATGCGTGGTTCGAAATGTTTCCGCAGGTAGTCTTTGTCGTCGCCTGGGTGTGGAAGAAGGTCTGGAGCTTAACCCGCCAACCTATGAGCTGTTTCTCAAAAATGACGCTCTGCACGACCCAATGGTAAACGAGTCTCTGGCTGTCAGCTTTAATTGGGCAAATGAAGCCGAACTGGCCCGTATGAAGGAACTCACATACAAAGTAAATGACGTATTGAAAACCCTGTTTGATGATGCCGGCATGCTGTTGGTGGATTACAAACTGGAGTTTGGCCGCAGTGGTGCGGAGATTGTTCTGGGCGATGAGTTCAGCCCGGACGGCTGCCGTATATGGGACAAGGAAACCCGTAAAAAAATGGACAAGGATCGCTTCCGCCAGGGGCTGGGCGACGTTATCGAAACGTATGAAGAAGTGGGAAGCCGCCTTGGTATCCACTTCGAGTGATGGTAAACGACAGATCCAAACAGATTAAAACGACACAGGTGCACTATGCGTAGATTTACCCTTGCGGTAGGGAGTTCTCTTATTCTGGCGGCCCCTCTGGTGCAAGCCGATGTCATTGGTCTGGGCGCCAGCGTAAATTACTGGGATTCAGATTTGTCCGGAGATGTGACATCTGGTAGCAGCTCTGTTGATGTTAATGACGAGTTACGGCTGGAAGACGATGGTAACGCAAACGCCAGCATTTATATCGAACACCCGGTACCCCTATTGCCTAATGTGCGTTTGGCGTACACCCAGGTTCAGCAAAGTGGTAGCGGTACACTAAGCGGATCATACGACGGAGTAAGTGCGGGTAATGTTCGCGCAGATCTGGATCTGGAACAGCTGGATTTAACGCTTTACTACGAAGTACTTGATAACTGGGTAAATCTGGACCTGGGCCTGACAGTGCGTGACTTTTCAGGCGAACTGCGGGTGCATAACGCGGCCCAGTCAAGCCTTACGGAAGCCGATGCTGTGATCCCTATGGGTTATATCGAAGCTCGTTTTGACTTGCCTTTGACTGGCGCTGCTGTTGGCGCTCAGGGCAACTTCATCAGTTTCGATGGTGACTCATTGCGTGACTTCAACGTGTATGGCCAGTACAGCATTTCATTGCTTCAGTTACGTGCAGGCTACCGTCAGATTGCAGTTGATTATAAAGACGGCAGCGACGTTTTTGATGTGGAAATCGACGGTCCGTTCATCAGTGCGGGTGTGACTTTCTGAAGCAGGTAACAGGGGAGTAAGAGACTTGAAGATTCTGGTAACGGGCACTGCCGGGTTTATCGGTGCGCAACTGGCGCACCGATTGCTTGAGCGGGGAGACGAGGTCATCGGCGTTGACAACGTTAACGACTATTACGATGTCAGTCTCAAGGAAGCCCGGCTGGCGCGTCTGACTGGTCACTCTGGTTTTACCGAAGTACGCCAGGACATCGCAGACCGGGCGGTTATGGCAGACATCTTCTCAAAGTATCGCCCTGAGCGTGTCGTACACCTTGCCGCGCAGGCAGGTGTACGGTATTCCCTGGAAAACCCTAATGCATACGTAGATGCCAATCTTGTTGGCTTTATGAATATCCTGGAAGGGTGCCGTCATAACGATGTGAAGCACCTGGTTTATGCCTCCAGCAGTTCTGTCTACGGCGCCAATGAAGCCATGCCATTTTCCGTTCACGACAATGTGGACCACCCTCTTAGCCTGTATGCAGCATCAAAAAAAGCCAATGAACTGATGGCCCATACATACAGTCATTTGTATGGCTTGCCTACAACCGGACTTCGGTTTTTTACGGTATATGGCCCCTGGGGTCGCCCGGATATGGCGTTGTTTATCTTTACCAAAAAGATTCTTGCTGGTGAGCCAATTGATGTTTTCAATCACGGTAGCCACAAGCGTGACTTCACTTACATAGACGATATTGTAGAAGGCGTGGTACGCACATTGGATCAGGTAGCTGAGCCAAACAATGACTGGAGTGGTGCAGCGCCTGATCCGGGGACCAGCAAGGCCCCATACCGCATTTACAATATTGGTAGTAACAACCCGGTGGAGCTGTCCCGCTTTATTGAAATTATTGAAAAACAGACAGGCAAAAAAGCCCGTAAAAACCTGTTGCCGATGCAGCCTGGCGACGTGCCCGCCACTTACGCAAACATAGATGACCTCATCAGCGACGTCGGCTATAAGCCCGAAACTCCTGTGGAGGAGGGCATAGCCAACTTTGTCGACTGGTACCGCGAGTTTTATAAAGTCTGATTTTATCGGAATATTTCGGGGCACTACCCTTTCAGGTGCCCCTGTAGCTCACCCCCTTTTTTCATTTCCCCCTCCTTCGAGTAAAGATCTTCGCGACACTACGGCTTGCAAGTAATAACCATTTACGGTTGCCTCTGTAAATTATATGTAAATGGGAATTGTAAGCGTTCAATAAATGACATAATCTCACGCTTGATTTCTATCAGGATGCCTCGCTTGGAAGCTCAGCGGCACTCCGTAATCAGTCCGGGAGCGCCGACGATAAATGACAGATACAGAGAGCAGCAGAGTTTCGGATAACCATGATCGTGTCGGGCAGAGCCGTAGCCGCTGGCTCAAGCTTTGTTTGCGCTGGCACTGGATAAGCTCAGCGCTGGCCCTGTCTGGAATGCTGTTATTCGCCATTACCGGTATCACCCTGAATCATGCCGGGCAGATAGGTGCAGCGCCTCAGGTTGTGGTTATCGAGGACACCTTGTCCGAAGAGTTAGTTCAGCACCTCAGTGCTTCGCAGAGCAGGGCGAACGGGAGGGTTCCAGCTGAGCTGGCCGGTTGGCTTGCTTCGGAACACGATGTCTCGCTGACAGGTGGTGTGGCGGAGTGGTCTGAATATGAACTCTATATTTCAAGCCCCAGGCCGGGCGGTGATGCATGGTTGAGCGTAGACCTGGAAACCGCAGAGGTTGTTTACGAATCCACAGATAGAGGCTGGGTCGCCTGGCTGAATGATTTGCATAAAGGCCGGAACACTGGCGATGCGTGGGTCTGGTTTATCGATATTTTTGCGTTGGTTTGTGTGGTTTTCTGCGTTACCGGGTTTGGTGTTCTGTGGATTCACTCCCGGGAGAGGCCAGCGATATGGCCGGTTGTAGGCGCAGGGATACTGATACCGGTTCTGCTCGTCGCACTGTTTGTTCACTAAGGAGAGTTTATGAAGTTAACCGGCAGAACTACCTTGCTGGCCCTGCTGTTGGGTTCGGCATGTGTAGAGGCAGGAGAACTGGAATTAGAGGTTGAGATTCCGGGGATGGACGTCGCGGAATACCACCGCCCCTACGTTGCGATATGGATTGAAGACAGCAAGGGGCGTCATCAACAGAATCTCTCACTCTGGTATGACCACGACATGCGTGATGACGAGGGTCAGAAATGGCTTAAGGATCTCCGGCTCTGGTGGCGAAGAAGTGGCCGGCAGCTGGAATTTCCGGTTGACGGGTTCAGTGGCGCAACCCGCCCGGTTGGTACCCATGAGTTGGTCTTCGACAGCAATTCATCAGTTATCAGAGATCTGCCTGCAGGTGACTATCGGTTGGTGGTTGAAGCCGCGAGAGAAGTTGGAGGCAGGGAACTGTTGAGATTGCCGTTCCAGTGGCCACCGGAAAAAAGACAGGAAATTGTGCAGCAGGGCAGTAATGAGCTTGGTCGCATACAACTTGTAGTCAAACCCTGAACACCCTGGACATAGGTTTATTTAATATGAAAAAGTTTATCGCAGTAGCATTGCTGACAGCAGGCATGGGAACAGTTTCCCAGGCTCATGCGCACAGGGCCTGGATTTTACCGTCAGCTACCGTTCTTGCTGGTGATACCGCGTGGGTAACGATGGACGGTGCTATTTCAAACAGCCTTTTCTACTTTGAGCACCATCCTCTGAATCTGGATCAGCTGGAAATAGTTGATCCAGATGGCGAGCCGGTGGAGGCACAAAACAAAGCTTCTGGAAAATACCGTTCGGTATTTGATACGGAGCTGAAAAAAGACGGGACCTACACGTTCGAAATCCGCTACTCCGGCCTTGTCGGCATGTATAAGCTGAACGATAAACCGGTAAGGTGGCGGGGCAGAGCGGATGAGGTGAAGGACATCCCGGAAGATGCCAAAGGCCTGCGTCTCTTCGAGGTTGATAATCTTATGCAGGTGTTTGTCACCAAAGGTGCACCAACATACGAAACCTTCGGAACGCAAGGTGTCGGGCTGGAGATGGTACCGGTTACTCATCCAAATGACCTGTTTGCTGGCGAAGTCTCGGAGTTCCGCTTCCTTGTGGATGGCGAGCCTGCTGAAGATCTGAATGTTGTCCTGATTCGCGATGGCATCCGGTATCGGGATCAGGTTGACGAAATACAGCTTAAGACCGATGCCGGGGGCGGGATTTCGGTGGAATGGGAAACTCCAGGAATGTACTGGCTGGAAGCCGAGCTTGAACAGCCAGGTACACGCTCCGACACTGCCAAAAGACGGATGAGTTACAGCGCCACAGTTGAGGTGTTGCCGCTTTGAATTTGTGGGTAAAGCCGGCTGTTGCAGCTTTGTTTTGCGGAGCTTTCTGGGTGTTATTTCAGGATGGTCTTGCTACGGAGCGAAAAAGCGTTGCCGTTGCTGCAATGGCGGCTTACGCCCTGGTTCTGCTTAGATATCACAAGGCGAGTTTTGCAGAGTCGGAAGGTGAAAGCGGGGCAGGAACAGATTACCTGGTCGCTTACGCTACCGAAACCGGTATGGCCCGGCAGATTGCCAGGCAGACCTGCAAAACCATTCGGCAAAACGGGTTGCGTACGTCTCTGGTTGAGCTTAATCGCCTGGTTTCAAGCCCGGTGCCTGCTAAAGGCCTGCTGGTTATCGCCAGCACTACCGGCAATGGAGATGCACCGAGAACAGGTGACGGCTGGCAGAAGGAGGGCAGAGACTTTTTAAGGAATGTCGCCTCCTGCCCCTATGCGGTTCTGGCCCTGGGTGATCGTAGCTATAGCAACTTCTGCGGTTTCGGTCTGGAAGTTGCCGCAGAGTTACAGCAGGCAGGTGCGGTGCCTCTGTTCGAACCTGTGCTGGTTCATCAGGGCGACCCCGCGTCTGTCAGGTACTGGTTCAGCCAGCTTTCCCAAAGCGTTGTTCAAGCCAGGCATTGATATCACTGGATTCGTACAGCCACTGCTCACTGCCGTCAGTATTCTTGATTCGAAGGCAAGGCACTTTTACGTTACCTCCGCCCTGTTCCAGTTCAGCCCGGTAGGTTTCGTTGTGCTGGGCGTCCCGTTTTTCAATCTTCAGGTTAAGCCTTGCTATCTGTTTTCGTACCTTGACGCAGAATGGGCAGGTTTTAAACTGGTACAGCGCTAATTGCTGGCAGGCTGCATCTACTTCCTGCTGTTCTGCGGCACTGCGCTCCAAAGGCTTACCGTTGCCAAGCTTTTCGCTCAACAGCACAAAGGGTGTCAGAATAAGACGTAATGTCCGGAAAAAATAACGGATAACCATTCGCATTGAATAAACCTTTAATTTGGTAGAAGAACTCCGGTGAGCAGTATAAAGCAAAACCGGTATCGTTCGGGTAATCTGTACGTTTGTGTAATCGTCTTATAAGGAACTGAAAATGAATTCGATTTCCCTGTGGGATATACCCACACGGTTATTTCATTGGTTGCTGGTAATCACCGTTACAGGTTCGTTGGTTTCGGTGAATCTTGGTGGTACCTGGATGCTGTGGCATGAGCGCTGTGGCCTCGCCGTTGTTGGACTTATCAGCTTCCGGTTAGTCTGGGGAATCATTGGGTCGACGTATTCACGCTTTATACAGTTTATTCCACGGACTTCGTCTATATCAGCCTATCTGAAAGGTGAGTGGCGAGGTTTGGGGCATAACCCTCTCGGAGCACTGTCGGTGCTGGCCATGCTCGGGTTACTGGGCTTCCAGGCGGTTACTGGCCTGTTTGCGACGGATGCTATTGCGTTCAATGGTCCACTGTACAGTGCGGTATCGTCCGGGTGGAACGATACGATCACTTCCTGGCACAAACTGACGGAGTGGTTTATCTATGGCTTGATTGGCCTGCATATCGCCAGCGTGCTTTTTTATACGCTGATAAAGAAGGATAACCTGGTCACCCCGATGATTACCGGGCGCAAAACGGTAAAAGAAACTCTGGATAAAGACTCTAAGGGCGGTGGCCTCGTGCCTCTGATTATCGCGCTGGCAATAGCGGGGTTTGCAGTCTGGGTGGCCAGCGGGGGGCTTCTTCCCCCACCTCCGCCGCCACCAGCCGACCTGGGCTGGTAAACAGCGGAAGAAAGGGAGTGCCTGTAAGGCCTACTTGGCGCGGAATGCGTCGTGGCAGGCTTTGCAGGACTTGCCGACTTCACTGAACTGGGCTGCGATTGCCGCTTTATCGCCCCCGTTAGCAGCGACTTGCTGAAGCTTGGTTGCAGCCTGAGCAAATCCGATGGCTACTTCGCGGGCTTTGTCCGGCTGTTCAAAAAA
>Ga0209345_10000592_pt1 | contig 45968 bp, 53 predicted proteins | sample Cruoilmetagenom7_FD_187294 | JGI IMG/M metagenome (GOLD analysis project Ga0209345, IMG submission 187294) | Oil polluted marine microbial communities from Coal Oil Point, Santa Barbara, California, USA - Sample 7 (SPAdes) (version 2) | ecosystem: Environmental > Aquatic > Marine > Oil seeps ...
CCTGTATATTCATACACCTGTATATCCATACAGTACCTGTACACCTATACAGTACAATAATAATTACGTATAAAGGATGAATAATCATGCGGCCTGTAGCTCATTCCTTGACCAATGTGACCATAATTGTCACTTATCGCCCTAGAATGTCATCTATGTGACCATAATTGTCACTTAAGCAAGTATCATACCAAGTAGTGCTAATACCTAGAATGCTAATAGAATCAATGACTTAGGGTTATTTATCAAAGTTGGCATGTACTCTGCATTGTGTATTGTTGATATTAACTGATAAGAGGTAATAAGATGGTTAAAAATCATACTCTTGCCCTTCCTTCGACTAAAATAGTCCTTACTTATAAGGAAGGGGATAGCTTTATAATAGCTATGCACAAGGATATGTCTAGCAGGGCTTTTACACCTAAGAAGGGAGTAAAAGAGATAGAAAGATTTGTAAGGATACACAAAACAGAAAGATGTATAGCTATGTATTTTATTGATATGGCTTGCCTTTCTGTAAAGTAAGACTAACTAAATAAGGTAACACAATATGACGCAAGCTTATAGAACTAATGGTGGTACTGCCCAGTTTGTACAGGGTGGTATCAAAGGGCAATGCCTTACACTTGGGCATAGGGAGTATCAACGTGGGTTTGATGATGCAAAAGGAGACAAGGCACCTATCTTGAATCCTAGCACATCTTACCAGCGTGGATACGATCAGTGCAAAGCTCAAGCTAGGAAGTTCCGTGACCAAGTAAACTTCCATAGGATTTGTAAGGAGTTAGGTCTCACTCCTCACGAGTTCAGGAAGTTGAAAGACATGCGTTTATAGTAGTTAAGTGTGTGTGTGTTATTAGTACCGATAGCATATTGCTCAGTTAGCAGTGTGCTATGGCTAGTAGTAATACCTTTAACTAAATAGGAGTAGTGCGTGTATAAGTATGAGCGGTTTAGTTTTGATGAAGCTATGCATGAAGCTTCGCTAATAGCATTCTATTCTGTAGTGCATGGCGTGACTTATAGCGTAGCTAACAGTGCGTTTTGATAAGCACAAAATTGATAAGGAGAATAATATGACAGTAGAACAAGACCTTAAGTCAACAATGCTGAAGAGGTTGCAAAAGATAACAGAGTATAGGGATAAACTAGCTGAACTAGAGAATGATCTAGGAGAGATAGCTTTCAACTACGCAATAGAAGTGACTAACGAGCACTGCAAGCTGTTCAATGCCAATGAGATAAGCGAGATATTAGAACAAGGGATGGATTACCCTAAAGAGAGTATGCCTCATTTCATGGTAGTAGTGAAAGCTTTACAGCTTGGATTAGATATACGTTGCTTTAACTCTTTCGTTCAGTTAAATAAACTGATGCAAGTATTAGATAGTGTAAACTACGTAGGTTTTAAGTAATTAGTAGTTGACAATACTAAGAGCATTGACTAAGCTCAGTGCTCTTACTAGTGTTAACTGATGAATAACAATAGCGGGAGGTAAAACGATCTATGAATAGTAGTACTTCTTAACTTTTCTCTTAGCTCTAGACATAGCTACCTATTATGTATGTCTAGTTGATGGGTAGCTATATCTGGAGCTAAGCGGTGTCTTGCAAGACAGCAACATGGTTGACCATGATAGGATAGTTATGCCTGTCACAATCAGGTGTCTTGCAAGACAAATGACTTAGCTCTTTAATGTGCAGTACAATTAAAGAGGTTCAAAGTTATGAGTAGAATAAGCAATGAAGTGATTAACCTTAACAGTATCAAGGCAGATAGTTATAGCATCATTGATGCTTTTATCTGTGCTGATGCTGCTCAAGGCAGACTTGACAAGTACAAGGACTCGGCTGCTAGCTTGCTGTATGATTTAGCTATAAGTATATGGGCTAAAGATGCAAGCATGACTCCTTCCGAAGTACTCGAACAGTTCAATAGCGATCTTATGTCGGGTATCTCTAAGCATGTAGCGCAAGGTAACTTGACTGCAAGTTATGAGAAGGAGCATAAGAACATGATTAAGGCGTTCAATAAGATTCGTAACGCCCTTAAACGTGGTCTTGATATCCGCACACTGGGCAGCACTCACGCTTGTGAGAAAGCCGTAACTAATGCTAACAAAGCTGCTATTGAGACAGCCGAGAAAGCAGCTATTGAAGCGCAGGTGTCAGGTCTAGCTGAGAAACAAGGTATCACTAAGGATGAAGCTAGAGAAAAGTTGAGGAAGGCTGGTGTTGTGGATGTAGTAACGTCTAACAACTCAGACGAAACAGGGGCAGTCCGTGACAATCAAGGCACTGTCTTGCAAGACAGCAACGAAAGCAGCATCGATGATCAGCTAAGCAAGCTGTGCAGCAACCTTGACAAGAGCGAAGTCGAAGCAGTGATTGAAATGCTTTCTTCTCTTGACTATGTTATGCACAACAGGCCTGACCAAGGTAAGGCAATGCTTAACTCGTGGCAGACGAAAGCTAATAGTGCTAAGGCTAGCATTATGAGCAATCTAATTAAGCCTAGAAAGAAGGTAGGGTAAGTCTATCCTACTACCTAAGATAGAGTAGCAGCAATGGACATAGTGCTATGTGTACTGTGGTGCTCCATTGTTGTTGCTTCTTTTTAATTTTTATCCGTTGCAAGTAGGGGTGGTCCCTCTTTTTTAAACCTTTGTCTTGCAAGATAACCTAGGGATTAACGAAAATGATTAAGCTAACATTAGAGTTACCCCTTAGTCACGTAGTACTAAGGTGGGATGAATGTGACAAAATAGTTAAGGTGCACCCGTATGGTAGGACAGGTCCGTCTATTGTAGTCGAGCCTTGTATGGCCTCATTGAAGGTGCTTAACAGTAACGTAAGAGGAGGGATGTACATAAAGGATTATCGTATCTTGCAAGACACTCTCCAAACTATAGGTAACAGGGTGAGATACAATGCTACTGGCTAAGTTAGAGTTCCTGTTTATTATACTGGTACTCATGGAGTTCCAGGTCCTAATCCTAACGTACCATATTTGGAGGGTAGAAAAGACAGTACGTCTTTACACCTTCAGGTACACTCAGAAGAAAAGAAGGGAGTAAGGAATATGTGTACAGTAGAACACCTCCACCTTGTGTATATGGCGTTGTTCTTTGTGTGTATACAAAGCGCTTTCGTTTGCCGTATCATAATAGAAGCAAAGAGGATAGCTAGCTTACGATACTGTAAGTGTAATCAAATTAAAAAGAAGGAGTAATTAAATATGTACACAGATGCATTAGGGGTAACTCTATTCATATTCTTTGTTAATGTTATTAATGAAGTAAAATGCAGAGGGTTATCAGAGAAGAACTTCGAGCTGTCTTGCAAGGTAGATGATCTTGAGCAGCGTAGTAACTTGCTCTTAAGTCACATCCATTGGCTTGAGCTAGGCATAGCTAATGTAGAGAGGGAGAATAACGAACTCTTTAACTACATCTTTAAGTATCAGACACCTTGGGGAGGTGGGACAGTATGATTGTAGTGATCTATAATTTTGCAGCTAACATAGGCAGGGAGCTGCGTACCTACTTCAGTAGGGTTTACTATGGCTTGCCTTATCAAGGGTTTGACCAAGAACATATCGCATTCAAGTACAGCCAAGATGTTCAAGAGTTAATCTTTGCTGTAAGGATGTCTAATGCTGGTAACTTAGGTATTAGAAAGAAAGACTTGGATTCATTCCTTAACTATGACACACACGGAGGACTATTTCCTTATGAAAACAATAGTAAGAATGACAGTGGATGATGATGATACCTCCGCTGTTTACGGTGTAGATTTTATTGATTGTCTTGTAGAACTAGAGAGGAGAGGCATAGTTCCAATGGATAGCTTACCTCACAAGTGTACCTTTGTCTCTCTACCTATGACTGATGAACTCTTCCATAGGTTCTTTGAGGTAGCTAACGAAGATTCTTAATCAGAGTAATGAGGAGACTCTGCTATGCAGAAGGTTAGGCAGTTAGATAGATACAGTAGGCGTAGACCTATTGAATCTGACGAGTATAAAGAAGGGAAGAAAGCTGCTATCTTATCTGTTAGTGAAGGGGTAGCAGTAGAGTGTCCCCATCACTCTGATAGTGGGAGATACTTAAGGTGGACGTTAGGGTATACTGATGAACTCTTAAGGATAACCTGCGCACTATGGGATAGGACTAAAGAGCCTGCCTACAGAGTACTGTATTTAACTTGAGCTTTGTTAGCTTAGGTGCAGCCCATGGTCGAGGGCTGATGTGTACCTTATGCATGTAGGTACCTAAACAATAATATCGTAACCACAAACTACCTATGCATGTCTTGTGTGTAGGCTACATCATTAAGATATAGAACTAATTCAGCTAGTTTATAGGCGATAAGAATAACCTGCGAGATAGTCATATACGCAGTGATAACGTAACCTGAATAGTAACATGTCTTAAACTCTGTAGCTTACATACCTAGTGCGTATGGGTCTTGCGACTATCTCACAAGGGCATGGAAGCGTTGTTCTTGTAGATTTAACTAGTGCATCATACCTTCTATCAGATTCACGGTCGGAACGTCCAACTGTAAATTGGAGTGCTGCCTTGTGCAGCTAGAAGACTACGGCGAACAGCCGATAAGATCACTATCTTATTAGATAATCGTAACTCTTTCTATACTTGGCATAGCTTATCAAGGTTCGAATCCTTGTGCTCATTAGCATGGCGGAAAGGGATAGGTAATTTTATGAATGTAGGTTACCTAAGGTATACGCAGTCAGTACATACACAGATATGTATTGGCTGAGTTGTGTCACAGATAAGGAATACCATTACTTTTGTCATCGTATACATAGGAGGACTAAAGATGCAAAAGAGAAAACCTGTGGCTATCTCTGATCAGAGTATCAAGCCACTTGTAAGTTCCATAGTGGGGGCTAGAGCTGGTAACCCTACCCTTCACGAAAACGTATACTCTTTGGAGAGTAGAGTAAAGCAACACCTTCTGACTGAAGCTACCAGCAATCTGATAACTCCAATGTTACAGTTAGGTGGTGAAGGGAAGGGACCTCCAAAGAGAGTGTTGCTCCAAGACTTGTGTCCAAAGCTATGGTCTTGGTTCGACAGTAACTGTAGTACATACGGCTTTGTTCCTTTACATAGAAAGGAACACTATATGCCTACTAGGGGCAATGGAAAGAGAAGGGATGTTAAAAGACCTGACATCGTACCTCGCCCTGACCATGTAGCATATCGTTATCGTTGTTGTAATAACTTCAACGAGAAACAAAAGGTACTCAACACTAGGAGCATCTTGCAAGACAGTGATGAGTACTTCATAGAGCTTCTAACTACATGGCATAAAAACCGTTGGTTCGAAGTGTTAGGCAGAGGCGGTAGGTTGGATGTGTTGTCTCCTAGTGAGAGTACACACCTTAAGGTGCCTACTAACAATGCAATGGAAGAAGATCACTCTCGTGAGATCGGAGACAGTACCTCAGTACCTCAGTACTGGGATATTGGGTATGATGATGACGTAGAAGAGATGCCCTTTGAACCAACATCGGTTGATGAGGAACTCAAGATATACTGCGCATTACCAAACGATAAAGAGTCTATCGTAAACGATATGTTCTTTAACAGTAGTAACGATGAAGACGTAGGAGAACTCCAAAGCTTCTACCCTGAGGTACAGAAGCAACGTCTTGAACGTCAACGTAAGCTATCTAAACATCATTACTTCAAGAGGAAGAGAGGAGCTATGGCAGGCTTCACATCTTATCTTGTTAGTCTCAAGCCTAAGTATAAGAAGCACTCTGTAAATATAACTACAAAGTACTCCGAAGACATGAATACTAGTAGGGTATACCCTGAATTAGATGATAGAGACTACACTAGCAGACACTCACCTGCTAATGTAACTGTACCATTGGACCTACACCCTACTATGTTCATAGGCTATGAGATCGGTGACTCTACCCCATACTACCACAACAGGCTACATCTAAACGGAATACTAGGTACCTCTGAGAAGAGATTTAATACTCCTTTATATGAAGCAAGAGAAGGTATATGGGCTAATAGGCACCGGCTAGCAAGACAAAGAGGGATACAAAGCTTGTCATCCTACCTGTCTACTCTTAAATCTAATGGTGTTAGCACACGTTGGAAGCTCAAGAATGTGCCTAGTATCGTTAAGCTGTTAAGCTTTATTGATAGTCTCAGCAAAGGTGTCCATAAGTCTAAGGCAGTAGAGAAGGTATCAGAAGGGATCTTCTCTAAGGTTATCGATAAGCATGGTAACCACCTAGACTATGCTACACCGTACTCTGATGGTCATTTACTGTTCCAAGCTGTAAGGTATAGAGCTTCACAGGATGAGGTCGTTAAGGCTGCTGTCTCTACGATAGCAACCAATGCAATCAGAAGAGTACAAAGGAAAAGAATACCATCTTCTTTGGAGGTGGACAATCTGGATCTGTTCAAGAAGAGGAGTAACTCCTTTACTAAACAGATATACATAGAACCAATAGACGATGGTTCTCAAAAAGATAACGTCATTATGACTCTCGATAAGGAGAGTAACCTATCAGCTAACCAAGCTATAGTGCAAGAGGTGATGAAAGATCCTGACCTCTTTAATCAAGTAATGGATCGTGTTAAGAAGTCTACTTGTCCAGCCTGTGGTAAGGTGTGATAACATAGCTCCGCTTTAGCGTAGCGCACATCTCATAGGACATGCAAGGAACAAGAACGATGTAGTGTTAGTATAAAGTATAAGCTAGTATTGTATCGAGTGTCCCCGTGTCATCGGACAGCTGACAGAATACAATGTGGTAGGACGTGAATGTCCTATGCCTCTCCCCTCAAGGGCCAGTGCAAGTGGTCGAGACAAGGAGACTTCAGGTGGGAGTCCTGAGCTGATGTGTACACGTGCCGACCGACCGAAGCTCGTGTGTCCCTAAGATTGAAGACCTTAGGATTGTAACTTGCTAGCTAGATAAAAAGATTATACTTTAGAAAGAGACATCATAAATATAAACTAATACAACTGAAGGAAAAGAGAGATATGAAACACTCAGTCTATTACCCCCAGTCGATAGGAGGTGGAAGATTTATAGTGAGTGAACTTCGTTCTTTCTTAGGGTTTAAATGGTGGAGGCCTGTCCCTGATCTGTACATAGATTATGATAGGTTATTACTGGAAGAAAAAAACCTCAAGTTACAGTTAAAACGTAAAGGTGAGGAGGTGAAGAAAGAGAAGGAAGGTATTGAAAAGTTTGTTCAATATTCTCTGGCTTCGCATCAAGGATACTCTCGTTCATTATCCCCTAACAAGCGGAAGATAATGAGGGTTGGAACCAGTGAGATTGACTACCAAGAACTCTCTTTCTTAGATGAGAAGTCTGAGAAGAAGAGTAACCCAAGAGAGCGAGGCCCTCCGACAGTTAGTGTGCATCATCCTTCTGATAATATCCAAAGTGCTGGTCAGAAAGGCAACCAAGGTAACAATCAGAAGGGCGGGAACAAGCAGTAGAAATACTTACACACTATCTAGATATGATTGTACCTTATGCATGTAGGTATTGAGTCAATGCTAGACGTCGGTGGAATGTATAAGGGTTAACAGTGGACTTATCTATACCTCCTATCTTATGCATGTAGAGAGGAGTGGAGACAACTAGAGGACTGGCCCTATCAACTGACAGCAGTATCTTTACAGTTCTAAGTGATACTAGAACTCAAGACATTCATTGCTCCACTGGACTTATGCATGTAGTCTAAGTAATGAGTGTCTTGCATTGTAGTATTATAACAGTACTACAGGTGTGTACCATACGGTATGCATCCCTCTTGTTAAAAACTGTAAGGAAGGTAACACTATGAAGAAGGTAAAAGAAGAAGCTAGTGACAGCAAGGAAGAAGGGTTACGGGATTATTTCAGTAAGCCCTTATTCATCATGCTGATGATATCACTGGTCCTCCTCTTAGCTATCAGCATTATTAACGATGTAGTAGCCGAAGAAGAGGGTACCCGAGCCGGTAATGTTGTTGACATTGTCGAGGTAGGTACAGCAGCTCCCGATGATAAACCTAACTGGGTTAAGGTAAAACTTAATGCAGCCTCGGATTACTTCAAAGCTAAATGGAAGACAGCGGATGAAGAAGTCGAGAGTAACTCTAAGGATGCTGAGACAGAAGCAGTAAAGTCTATTAGTATTGAAGAAGATGCTAGCGAAGCACCCTCTCCTGCTATCACAGTGGAAGAGCTTACTGTTGTACCTGTGGCTGAGCCTGTAGCTGTAGAGGTTGATGACTTCGCTGTAAAAAAGCGGCTCACGCTAAGCAAGAAGTAGAATGTTTAGCGTTGAATGCTTACCATGAAGCGAGAGGAGAAGGCTTACCAGGTATTGTAGCTACTATGCAGGTAGTGAACAACAGGTTGAGTATCAACTACCGAGGTGCCGTCTCACTTTGCGATGTTGTTGTTGCTAACAAACAGTTCAGTTGGCTGTATGATAGCAGGAAGGACATCGCAATGGATAAAGTATCTTATCAGATGATAGTAGGAGTTGCAAAAGGTTTTATCAGTGGTGACTACCCATTAGATATAACCAAGGGTGCTACTCACTATAGAGCAGAGAGTCTAAATGATTTCTGGTCTAGAGTCTCTGCTTATGACGATAGGATTAAAGTAAGGTTCACTAGTAAGATAGGAAATCATATCTTTTACAAGTTTGATTAGGCTTACTTACAATAGTGTACACAAATAAGTAGGGCTGTCTGCACACTACAGCCCTGCTAACTGAACATGACTAACGAGGATAGAATTATGGGACTTTTTAGTAGAAAGAAAAAGGATAAGGTAGCTGAGGATATCAATATGATAACTCCTACTGTCATCTTCGATGATGAAGCAGCCTTTACTGTAGGAGACTATTTATCTCCAGACCCTGTGACTGATAATAGAACAGATGAACCCGATACAGTAGATAACCACCCCAGTCTAGATGGCTACTTTAGCCCATTTGATAGTGTCATACTCCATCAGATATCTATTACGATATACGAAGATAGTATGCCGTTCGTTGAGCACGATGAAAGAGTAGGGCAAGTCTACTCCTTAGTACGTCAAGGGTTAACAGGTTCATTAAAAGACCTGAGTGAAACATACACGGTAGATATAATACCTGTTAATCGTAACTACATTGCTCACGAACACAAGATTAACCTGTGGCTATTGTCTTACCTCCTTGACATCAGAGCATCAGAGCTACATATGCATGGCTCTAACAGCTTCGACTACATAGTATATCTGAAAGAAGAAGTAGATATATCAATTAGTTCAAAAGGTTACAGCCTAATTGTAAAGCCTTTTGTATACGCTGAAGACGAAGAGGAGGTTGATGACGATGGCTATTCCACAATATCCACAAAAGTCGACGACAACTTCTAATAGTAGGAGAACAGGAGTACAAGAGTTCGTACCTCTAGATGACCAGACGCCTGCCTCCGTATGGAGGATAATCATCCTAGGTCTTGTTATATACTCGCTGATGTCCAGTGTGTGGGTATTCAGTGAGATGCCAGGTAACATTATAATCAACGGAGAAAACAATTGGTCATCAGATCAGACTTGGTATGCAGCTAGTCACTTCTGTTCTCTAGGTGTAGCTGCTCTCCTAGTCTGGTTGAAACGGTAAGTACCTTACGATAGTGCATTAGTAATAGTGTACTATCTTGAGGGATAATACTGTCTCTCTATTATCTGAAACACTGAGGATAACACTATGGGTTCACCTAAGAAAAAAATAGCGAAGAAGCATCCTAAGCCTAAGCGAGTCAGCTATGCTTATCGTGATTCTACTGGCAAGAAGGTATTGCTAAGCGTCAAAGAAGCACATGCTATAGCTAAGAAGAAGAAGGCAGAGTTAGCTGTAGCAGCTAGGAAGGATGCAGCTGACACTGAAATACGTAAGTTGAAAAGTGAAGGGGATGAGTACAAGTCTCTAGAAAGGTTAGAGAAGAGTCATATCCGTAGAGCTGAGAAGCTAGAACGTACTGACTATGGGCTTAGTAAGATGGTACTGAGTATGGGAATGCGTAAGGTAAAGTCTAAGAATGAGAGGGCTGAACCTGCTAGTAAGGCTGCTTCTAAGATCATCAAGAAAAGGAAGAGGGCTAACTCCTGAGCCATAGGTAGTTACTTACGATAGTGTATTCTTAAACAGTACACTATCTTGATGTATTCTATTACCAATACTGGAGACTATAATATGTTATTAGACATAGTAACATTAATAATTCCCAGTGCTATATTAGTAGCCTCAACATTAGACTTCTTAGTCACATGGGTTGCTACTTTAAATATATACACTACGGAACCGATAAGAGGAAGGAAGGTACCCTATAGACAAGACTCGCTATCTTGTCTTGAAGGTACTGAATCTCCACAACAGCGACTAAGCTACAAGCGAGGAGTTGGTAGCCCCAATGACTTCGAGTAGTACCGTAGTACAGTGTGTTAAACATGAATCTAATCCCATAGTACAGGGGACAACGGTATACCCGTTGACTAGGTGCAGCTCCTAGTAGATAAATAACCCATACACATTGTACTACGTTATGCTACCCGAGTAAGTTACATGGCGATAGGACCGGACCTTTAATCCGTGATACCCTGCTAGATGTAACATTCAACTGTACCAACAGCACTCAGATACGAGACAATCAGGCACAAGAATCAGAAAGCCTTAGTGAAAGACCCCATATAGCTAAAGGTCTGTGTTAAAACCACAGTGTATTGCTACAGCAGGTAAGACAAACTACTAGTCATCTCTAGTGGACCTGCATAGAATACACTGTGCAATTGAAGCAACGTACAGTCAGTGCGAAAACACAGCAGTGCAGTACCCTATGCATGTGGATATTGTACTGTTATATTTGTTAATTACCCCAGTCTATTTTTGACAGTATGCTTCTACAGTGTATAAGCTGCTGCCTTTAGAAGACTACAGTCTTTGGCTCCCTCAGTAGGCACACTAGCGTGTCTCATCCACACCTGAAGTAAGCTGTGCCTCAGCTACACTGTGTAGTTGTTAGGTAGTAGAGACTTCACTGTAGGAGTGTACTGTCGAAAGTAGATTGGGGTCTATGATTAAGGAGAATATGATGAGATTACCAGAACCTTCTAAAGGTTTTCTCTGCACTCTGTTATTATTACAGGCAGTAGCTATGGCAGTGTCTAACTTAGAGAGTGTATATCTAAGAGGCGCTCTAAGGGCGTGTGAGAGGCCTTTGCCTGAGGAGGATACATTGCCCTTCAGTGGTATAAACGCCTCTTACACGGGCACATGGGACCTTACAGAGGGTATCCCTAAGTACTCAGAAAGAAGTGAGAGTCTTCACCTATAAGCAAAAGGAGAAAGTAAGTATGGATAAGACTGTACTTTACAGTGAGATACGGCAAGGGATAGAAGCCTTGCTAGAAGACCTGGACTCAGCGAAAGAAGCACATCTTAACGGGTTTAAGATTGACAAGCAACTCGGTACTATCGCTGATAAACATGATCTTATGCTACAAGATCTCAACTCCATAGACTTCGATGCCTAAGCATGTGGTATTAAGAAGAGGGAAGGGTAACACCTTATGAAACAACATGTTCAATCACTGCGCCATTGGAGGTGCGGTAGGAAAGAGGAGGCTACTATAGATGATGTTCCTGGCAGCTGAGTTCGGGTTAACTTTACCCGAGCTAAACCTCATGGTGTCTGGTTTAATAGGGACGCTTGTTAATGCTAAGACACTATTTTGTAACATAAGGTACTTGGAGAAAACCCCAGGTGCACAACTAAGATCTAACAAGACGAGATACATGCCGTCTTAAGGAGATACGCCTATGATATTGGAAAGCGAAGGAGACCCCTTTGAACACAGCAAAGGGAAGTCTATCCTTATGAAAGTTACACCTACTAAGCTGCATAAGTTTTATACCAAAGAAGCTTTTGTTGCTTGGAATGTGTCTAGTTGGTTTACTTTGTTTCAAGTCACAGCTCTTCAAAAGGTGTGGCCTTTAGTATCTACAAAAGTAATGACTTCCCTAACGTTAGTTAAGTCAGTGCTTAAGGATGTTAAAGATGCAGTTGTAGAGGCCATTCTTATTGGCACATAACGTAGTATCTTAGTGGGCAGCTTATGCCTTATGCATGTAGGTAAGCTGACGTATAAAGATCGGACATGGACAGTATCTTCTAGTGTAACTGGCAAACTATACTAGAAGATACTGTTTATGATAGCCGATAACGTAGGAGGATTTATCATGATCCACATGAAGCCTACCACTAAGAATGTAATAACTGCTCTAGAAGTAAATCTTAATGATGTAATGAAGGGGGAGCTGTACCAAGCTGTGATACGTGAGGAGCTGGACTATGTAGTTATCCAGTTCCCCTTCAAACGTAACTCAGATGGAGTCCCTACTTGGTCTGACATGCTCGTTACTGTATATAGTAATGGAGCATTTGAGGAGAAGTACAAAGAGAAAGAAGACAGTAAGTAATAGCACTAAGCAGTACAATCACTAAACTTTTTCTATCTGCTTAGTTGTTCACTTGAACTAACTATTTAGTATAAGGTCTAATTTATACTAACTATTTAATATCTGAACAACTTGAACCTTGTTTCTTAAGGGAAGAAAAAGATGAGTAAAATCATAGGTGATACATTCTGTCCTACTTGTAGATCTGAAGGTAGAGACATTACAGGAAACCACTTAATACTTTATGAAGATGGTGGTTCTTATTGTAACAGATGTGGATACACCTCTATTAAGAATAAGACTATTCATTCAATTCCTAAGGTATCAAGTACTATGAGTACAGCTGTAAATGATGTAGAGAACTTCACCCTCTGTCCAATAGTAGACCTACTGGATAGAGGACTAACTCTATCTACTGCACAGAGGTATCAGGTTAGAAGCATAGTCAACCAGTCCAATGGTACTGACTATGAGGCTAGGCTCTTACCTCTGTCCAAAGATGGAAAGATAACAGGCTATAAGAAGAGGGATGTAGCAGTTAAATCTTTCTCCTGTATAGGAGATTGCAAAGATACAGAACTCTTTGGCCAATCAATAGTTCCACCTAATGGTAAAAAGATATTCATAACTGAAGGTGAGTACGATGCAATGTCTTTGTACCAAGTCCTAAAAGAATCCAGTTCTATCCATGACTGGGAACCCCCCGTACTATCTCTAAGCAAAGGTTCAGCTAGTGCAGCTGCTGAGATAACCAAAGCTTACGACTACCTAGATACATTCGAACAAATCATATTCGTATTCGATCAAGATGAAGCAGGTAAGAAGGCTCTTGATGAAGCGTGTATGGTCCTACCTCATAAATCTTATACAACTAAACTAACTCTTAATGATCCAAATGAAATGCTAATGCAAGGCTTAGGCTCTGAGCTTAAGTGGGCTTGCATGAAGCACTTTACTCGTTACCAACCTGACAACATAGTCGATGGTGCAGATACCTGGGAAGCATACAAAGATGCTAACTCAGCTACGTGCTACTCGTACCCTCCCTCTATGCCTGAGCTTAATGCTAAGACGTACGGTGTACGCTTAGGTAGCATAGTAACTGTCACCTCAGGCAGTGGCTGTGGTAAGACTCAGTTCATGCGTGAACTTAAGTACCATTTTTTTAAAACTACTAAATTCAAAATAGCAGACATAGCACTCGAAGAAGGCCTAGGTGATACAGTATCAGGTATCATGTCTGTCCACCTCAACAAAAGATTGCATCTCCCTGATATAACTATACCTGAACAAGATGAAAGAGATGCACACTCCTACCTATTTGATAGTCATCGCTGGTCTTTCTATGACCACTTCGGCGGTATGGATGACTCTAACCTATTTAATAAGATAAGATATTTTGCAGCTACAGGACACAACCTAATCTTTCTAGATCATCTCTCTATTATTGTATCAGAATATGCAGCTGAAGGAAATGAAAGGGAACGAATAGATACTATCATGTCTAAGCTAGCTAAGCTGGCCAAAGAATTAGACATCTGTATCTTCTTAGTAGTACACCTTAGAAAGACTAGTACATATGGTTCTTCCTTTGAAGAAGGATTAGTACCTAGCTTAGATGATCTACGTGGTAGTGGTTCTCTTAAGCAGTTAAGCTGGGATGTCATTGCCCTCTCTAGGAACCAGCAGCACTATGATAATTACTGTGCTAATACTTCACTTATAACTGTACTTAAGTGTAGGTTTACAGGGAGGACAGGACCTACAGATTACTTACATTTTGTAGAGAGTACAGGACGTATGGTTAATACAGATAAGCCAGAGAACTATGACAACTCAGATAAAGATGAGTCTAATAAATTTAATACTAGTAAAGCAAACATAGGGTAAAAGAAGATGAGATACTATAGAGAATTAAATATAGACGAGAAGGTACAGTTGTTTAGGGACTGGCTAGAAGATGGTGAGGTTGAGTTTATGACTAACTTCTTCAGAGATTGGAAACTAACTAGCATTCCTTGCTGGAATAGAGATGCATGCTATAGGAAGAAAGAAGTATCATACCCTGCCTCTGTTGATTGGAGCCATGTGTCAAGTAAATATGACTATTTAATTTGTGATGAAGGTTACTTCGGAGGGTACGAAATGCGTTTGTGTTCTAACTCTACCTTTAAAAGCAGCTTATATTCTATATCTACAAAACCATTTGCCTCTTTTAAAGAGGGTGAAGGTAAGCTTAAGTATGAAACGGTAAGTAGATATGACAGCTAAACAAGAGCTACTTATCTTAAACTGTACTGATAGTCGTATGTGGTACTCGAACCTAGTAGGAGAAAGAGTACTCTTCATAAGAGATACAGGGTATGACTATCTAAGTAGAGAACCAGCAGGGTATACTAACATTGTACTGTATAAAGATGCTGTATTGGTTGATATCTTAGAGGAGGATCAAGATGAATGAGTATAAAGTCAAGTGTACCTACTCAGACTCAGATATAAAATACTATACAGTCTATGCTGTTACACCTGAAGAAGCTAAGAGAAGAGTAGCTGAAGGTCTAATAGAGAATGAGTATGACCTAGATTCAATAGACTTTATACTGTCTTGTCTTACTGCTGAAGAGGTTGATAGGTTTATATGAGACTAGTCTTTGACATAGAAGCAGATGGACTCCTAGATGGAGCTACTACTATCTGGTGTATAGTGTGTAAAGATATAGATACAGGTGCTACTTACTCTACATTCAAAGATTACTTAGATAACCAAGATGGCATGTACCATAAGTCAGCATCAAGTATGAGTGACATACTGAGACTACTAACAGAAGCTAAGGAGATTATAGGGCACAACATAATAGGATACGATATACCTTTACTAGATAAGCTAATAGGATGGAAGCCGAGTAAAGGTACTAAGATAACAGACACTCTAGTAATGTCAAGACTGCTTAACCCTGATAGGTCATCACCTATAGGTATCAAAGGTGGACACAGTCTTGATGCATGGGGTAAAAGATTAGGGAAAAGGAAACCAAAGCATGAAGATTGGACTAAGTTTAGTAAAGAAATGTTGCACAGGTGTACTGAAGACGTTGAGATTAACCACTTGGTACTTGATCAGCTTACCCTTGAGGCTAGCGATCATGATTGGACTAGTAGCCTTAAGCTTGAGCATGATGTTGCTAGTATTATTGCCAAGCAAGCTAGATCAGGAGTTTATTTTGACATCGGAGCAGCGACTACACTACTTACTGACCTCGACAATAAACTATCTAAGATCGACGAAGCTCTACTCTTATCTCTCCCGAAAACTGTAGTAAGAGGTACTACTATAGCTAAGCCTTTCAATGTTACAGGCAAGCACAGCATGAGAGTACAGTCTTGGTATGAGGATGAAGGGTATGAAGTTGTAGCTGGTCCATTTAGTAAGGTAGGGTTTACAGAGTTCAATCTTAATAGTGATAAGAAGATTAAAGAGTTTCTATTAGAAGAAGGATGGGTACCTACTGAATGGAACTATGTAAAGGACAAAGAACAAGCCACAGGGTACCGTAGGACGTCCCCTAAGCTCACTGAGGACTCGTTTGACTCTATACAAGGGGGTATGCCAGCCTCTATTAAAGAACGTCTCCTGATCAAGCACAGGCGCTCCTGCTTGAAGTCCTTAAAGAACGATAAGAAGGGCCTACTTAATAACATAAGACCTGATGGTACTATCCCTGCTGATGCTAACCCTTGTGGTACTAACACAGGTAGAATGACTCACATGACTGTAGTCAATATACCTAGAGCTGGTACTCTGTATGGCAAAGAGATGAGGTCTCTGTTCATACCTAGGCCAGGTAGAATATTTGTAGGGCATGATGCTAAAGGGATAGAGTTACGTATGCTAGCTCACTACATAGATGACTACCTCTATACACAGGAGATACTGACTGGTGACATACATAACTATAATCAAGGACTCGCTGGACTACCGACTAGGGACGATGCTAAGACTTTCATCTATGCTTTTATATATGGTGCAGGGGATCAGAAGCTCGGATCTATCATTGGAGGAACAAAGAGAGACGGTACTGACATACGTAATAAGTTCCTTACAGCTAACCCAAGACTTGAGCAGCTTATTAACTCAACTAAAAGAGAGTCTGGAAAAGGATACTTACTCGGGTTAGACGGTAGAAAGGTATGGATGAGAAGAGGAGACGATGGTAGGATCATGAGGCATAAGGCTCTTAACACTAGGCTACAATCTGGTGGAGCTGTAGTCATGAAGAAGAGTATAGTACTGCTAGACCAATGGGTAAGAGAGGAGAACCTTGACAGTATAAAAGTAATAGATATGCATGATGAAGGACAATACGATGTTGCACCTAAAGATGTAGAGAGACATAAGGAACTTGCTGAGAAGAGTATAGTCGAAGCTGGTAAGTATTACAATCTGAATATACCTTTAGCTGCTGATGTCAAGTCAGGGAGTAGTTGGTATGAGACACACTAGAGATAGAGAACTAAACAAATGGAAAAGAAATATAAAGTACTAGATGATTATGTAGTAAGAGAAGAAGATCACAGTCCATCCTTCTCAACCAAAGAGGAAGCTACTGATTACGCTGTCAAAAATATAAGAGACTTTAACTACAATAACAAATATGTAGTCAAGGTAGAGACATGTGTAAGTAAAGTTATGCCTGTGCTTGAAACAAAAATAGAGGAACTATAATGCAAACAAGATACCAAGAAGCACAAGCTAAAGAGCAACCAGTAGAAGGTACACACTTGGCTCGACTAGTAGGCATAATCGATATGGGTCTTAGACCTGAATGGATGTATCTAGGTGAGAAGCAGAAAGCTGAGTACCAACTAGAGTTAGTGTATGAACTAGTAGGCTGCCTTATGGAAGATGGTAGACCTTTCCATGTATCAGAGCTAGTGAAGAATAAGCTCAGCAGAGACATGGACAGTGATAAGATAACTAACCTTACAAGGCGTATCAAAGCACTAGGTGGTAACCAAGATGATCTTACTTCTAACTTAGATAAGACTTGTCAAGTTACTATAAGACCTAATAAGAATGGCAGCGGGTATATGCAGATAGCTGGACAGTATGGTGTATCTCCTATAGCTAGTGGTACTAATGTTAAAGAGCTAGTTAATCCTACTTATGTGTTTGACCTAGAGAAACCTGACCTAGACATATTCTTAAACTTCCCAGAGTTTAAACAGAATAGAATCAAAGAGAACCTAGAGTTCAAAGGGTCTGCACTTCAAACTATGTTAGATAGGATCTCCTAAACATGGTTACTAATAGCTTACAAGTGCTTGTAGAAGCTTTCGCAAAGATGATCCCGTTAGCTGAGAAGGCTAACAGAGATGGTTACTCTTTTAATCTGTCATTTGTTCCTGGTAAAGCCAAATTAGATGCACAAGATCTTTACTCTAATTATAGTCTGGAGGTTACTAGACTAGATGAGTTTAATAAAAAGATTAAAAATAAAAAGCTTGCAGAGGAAGCAGATGTTGAATTTAACAAACTGACTAGGGCCTATGTGTACAGAGAGTACACACCTTTAACCCTGGCTGAGCTAGGCGTAGAGGTATGAAAGTTCTAATAGATGCTGATCGTATACCTTATGCACTAGGTAGTGCTAAGAATGATTCAGGTACTGATTACCTTAAGTGGCCTTATGTTAAAGCTAGAGTAGACTCTATGATAGAGAAGGTAATAGAGGAGTGTAAGGCTGATACACATACGCTGTACCTTACAGAGAGCTCCTCTAACTTCAGATTAGACTACGCTAAGATACTACCATACAAAGGTACAAGGCCTACTGAGAAGCCTTATCACTTCCTTAAGATACGTGAGTACTTACTAGAGCACTGTGATGCTGTACTGTGTAAAGGTATAGAAGCTGATGATCAACTAGGGATAGAGCAGTACAAGTCCTATGTTGTAAGTGAAGCTTCTAATATACACATGGTACTAGAAGGATCTAAGATAGATACCAAGTATAGTACTATTATATCCAGTGTAGACAAGGACCTAGATAATATACCTGGTCTACATCATAGTCCTCTGACTAAGGAAGTATACTTCGTATCTGAGTTAGAGGCTATAAGAAACTTCTATAAGCAGATGCTCACTGGTGATACAGTAGATAATATCTTAGGGTTGTATGGTATAGGTAAGAAGTCTGCTCATCTTAGTAACATAGATAAGCTTACACAAGAGCTTGATATGTACAGCTATGTAAGACACTTGTATAAGAAGTACTTTGGTTCCTTCTGGTACATCTACATGGTAGAGAATGGTATACTACTCTGGATGCTAAGAGAGCCACTAGGTGAAGTACATCCTATACTTACTAAGTTTAAAGAGTTCGAAGGAGAAGACAATGTCAACTAGTAAAATGAATAAGTATCTAGTAACAGCAGAACGAGCAGGGTATTGTAGAGAGTATGATATATACGAAGTAGAAGCTGAATCTGAAGAGAAGGCAAAGAAAGGTTACTGGAATGGCCGATTCATAGATGAAGAGATCATCATAGATGACAGAGAGCTTGATAGTTTGAAAGTAGAATTAGTTGAAGATGAAGAAACACTTAAAGAGTAAGTACAGGTCAGGCTTAGAAGAAGATATAGCTAAGCAGCTTAATAGAACTAAGACTGTAGAGTATCTTTATGAACCTAAGGAAGGTAAGATTCCTTGGTTCAAGCCTGGTAGTAAGCACCTATACACACCTGACTTCTGGATAAGGAATAAGAGTAATGGCAAGATCATCTGCATCGAGACGAAAGGCATCTGGGACTATGAGGACAGGTTCAAACACCTCCTCATTAAGAGACTCTATCCAGACCTTGATATTAGATTCGTATTCACCAGAAGTTCTACAAGAACTAGCAAAGGAGCAAAGCAAACTTATGCAGACATTTGCTCAGGGAAAGGAAGGGGTATCTTCAAAGGTATAACTTGGAAGTATGCTAATAAGAAGATACCTGAAGAGTGGCTTAAGGAGTAAGATATGAATGAGATAATGCTTGTGATGTTTTTGTTGGCCCTTTCGCTGTATATTATAGACGATATATACAGTAGTATTTACCCAGTATCACTGTCTTCTATTAAGATCAAGGTGTACAAAGACGGTAACCAGTGGTGTGTACTACACGGAGAGAACATACAAGAAGGCATAGCAGGTTTTGGTGATACTGTAGACAGTGCTATTAAAGATTTTAATAGAAATCTTAAGGAGTAATAGATGTATTGTACAACAGACGATATAGAAGACAGGACAGTAGCAGCTATAGACTTACTAAAAGATAGCTACTCTACTGATTCGATAGAATTTACAATTGAACTTTTATTAGATGTACTTGTCCTACTAGATCTCAATAAACACAACCAAGAAGAAAAGGAAGCATGTAGCATGGAAAATACCACTAATGAAGTACAAGCCGTCATGGCTGAAGAAGTTAAAGAAGCACCCAAGGCTGTTGAAGCGAAAGCAACAGAAGCTAAGGAAGCTGAAGAAGTCAAAGCCGAGGAGGCTAAGGTAGTAGAAGCACCAGTAGTAGCTTAATAACTATTTACTTCTTCACCAAGAAAAAGAAAGGGGCCTTATTAGAGCCCCTTTTTATTTGTCTGTAGTAAAGTAACTTCTCTGCTACATAGTAAAGTAATCAACCTTATTGTTGTACAATGTAATAGATCCGTAAGCACTTGATATAGTTACTGATCTATCTCCATCTATCAAATTATCAGGCAGTGGAAGGACAACACCAGAAGGCTCTATACCACTGTACATGTTAACCATAGTAGCTCTATGGCCTACATCTACACTTCCACTAGGTACGTTATGCCTAAGGAAAGGTACTCCAAACCCTAAGGCTGATGCTCTTCTCTTTGAAGTATCTACTGCCATGATTATCCTGTTGTCTTCTCAGTTACAGTGAATGTAGTAGAGTCATCAGATACTGTAGCTTGCTGTCCTACTGTAGTAGTATCATCGTTAAACAAACTGTAAGTAGTAGCAGTTTCAGTAGACTTATTCCTCCAAGCTTTATACAAGTACTGCATCATCTTCTTCATAGATTGAGTAGCAGCTGGTGTCTCAGTGCCTATCTCAGCATGAGTATCTACTGACATTACATCATCTAACTCAGTGTTAACTTCAGCCTTCATACTGGTAGACATGCCACCTAAGTCAGTAAGGCCAGCTCCAGCTGTACCTACTGTAGTAGTAAGAGAGTCTACACTAGACTTGATAACACCTAGTCCATCTGTTCCATTAGATAGGTCAGACTGTATTCCGTCTACTACTGTGTCTACTGTAGCGAGGGAGGATGCTGTTGCAATGCTAGTTAAAGCTCCAGAGTCAGGTAGTACATCTGTAACTGCCTTGATAGAGTCTACTAGAGAGTCAATAGTATTAATCTTAGTATCGAGTGTTGTACTTGTATCAGTCAGTATAGACGTTACATCAGCTACTATGGCTGCTAGTTGAGTAGAGTTACTATCTATCTCTTGCCTTATCTGAACAGCTGTAGGTGCAGAGCTAGCAGGGTTAACAGCTACTATGTCTATGCTGTCTGTAGCTGCCATGGTAAAGACACCAGGGTCAGAGTCTAGAGTTACTGTTCTAGTTGAACCTACATAGTCGTTGATAACTCCTACTGCTTTCTGAGTACTAGTAGAAGAATCAGTTACTACAGCTAGATGCCCATTGTAAGCGTCGTTGTCAGCACTGCCAGCAGTCAATGTAAAGCTAGTCTGAGATGCTAAGGTAGCTATAGTAGTAGACTGTAGGAGCTGAGGAGGTGTACCACCTGCGCCTGTAGTCCAAGCTGCATCACCTCTATTCCTTATAGCTTCAAGGGAGTCAGTACCAGTACTAAATGTAGCACCTTGTATGTCATCTATCTTAGTGTCAAGGGTAGTACCTGTATCAACTAGGATACTAGCCACGTCTCCAGCTAAGATAGCCCCGTCTATTGTAAGGGTAGGAGATCCTGTCCTGTTATCAGTGACTGTCTTGTATGTGCCCATCAGTTCAACAGTGCCATCTGCACCGTTTAAAGTGACAGTACCTAGCTCACCCCCTAGAGTAAAGGTGTCTGCAGAAGTTATCCCAGACTGAGTTACGCCACCAGAGAATCTCTTAAGCTCACAAGTTACAGTACCTGCGCCTGTTCTAGTAAACACTGCAGGCCCATTCCCTGCTACTGAGCTATAACAATCTACAAACCTATAGTCCCCTGCTCCTCCTTGTGTAAGAGTACCGCTAAAGCCACACTGTTGTAGAGTACAAGGCGGTATAGTAGCAGTAGCAAATAAGCAGTCTTCAAAGAAAAACGGAGAACCTGTTGTTGTAGCTGTCCCTGATACACTCCCAAATAACTGGAAGACTGATCCTCCTATGTCTTGGCCTCCTAGGTCTAGTAGGCTACCGTTACCATTGACATAGTACCCTTCCATAGCAGCTCCCAGAGTCAACACAGAGCCTGGTGTTACTTCTACCTTATGCAACCCAGTAGATGCTAGAAGAGTCATAAGAGCACTGTGACTAGACACTGGGTTACGGGCTGTACCGTCTATGTTAACTTCAGTTCCAGTGTTAGCTGCGTTAGAGTTGAACCATACAGCTCCGTTATCGTAGCCTTCTGCTCCTTGGCTAAACGATATAAGTAGCTGGTCTATTACCAGTGTAGAGGATGTTAGTCCTGACGCTTCGTAGAACCTTACTCTTACCTTCCCTTCATCTGCTCCATTTCCTGCCATGTCTACGAATAGATCAAAGGAGTAGACATCGTTAGTAGTACCGTTTTTACCAGCGATGGTTCCTATTTGTTTCCATGATGCAGTTACCCAGTCATACCCGTACACATCAACAGTGTCGTTACTGCTAGTTACCCGTCCTGTGATTTGTACAGAAGAAGGTGTACCTCCTCCTATCATTGCTTCGTAGTACAACTCCAATGCACCAGCACTGTCTGTATGCTCATGTGTAGTCCCATTAAGCTGTTCAGTATCTGTGTATGTACCTGAGCTTTGAGTACCAGTAGTAAGTGTGTAGCTGGATGCTGACTTATTGACAGCAGACCCTACATTAGTAAGGGTACCTAGGGAAGATCGTAATGCTTGTAGTGAATCGGTAGAGTTATTGAAGTCATCCCAATCTGCAGTAGCACTAGCACTTACTAGCTTAGCTATGATGGAGTCATCGGTTATGTCAGCTCCAGTTACTGCTGTTGATACTACAGTGTCTAGCCCTATAGCTACTAGTGCATCATTGACTTCACTCTGTACTTCAGAATCCCATGATGCATTCCAAGGTATTGCAGATAGTCCAGACCCTGTACTTGATGCCAGTGCTGCACTGTCTGTGCCTCTCATATCTGTGTTAGTAGTGACAGTATCAGCTAACTGTATGTCTGTACCTGAGAGGTCTACTGCTGTAGTAGTATTCTCAACATTACCCCAATCTATGCCAGCTGCACCTGTAGCTGTTACGTCTAATGTCCTACCTGCTGTAGTAGGTTGCAAAGGACCAGCAGCACTAGATGCATACATGGCATCGTATACAGCTTCTTCTACTACTTGGAACTCATGTCTTACAGCTAGTGATCCAGTCTCATGTACGAAGAGAACCATGTTACCTACTGTATTTGTATCAGTAGCATCTAGCTCACAGTTGTACATACCATTAGCATCATGTGCACAAGCAGTTACATCACTCTTACTAGCTAATGTTTGTCCATTCTTAGATAGCTTAACATCTGTATTAGAGATAGTAAGTGCTGTCTCTTCAGTATTACCATCTGTACTGTCAACAAAGGGGCCTATAAGGACATCCACTGCTGTTGATTGTTTTAATATTTGCACTTCTTAACCTCTGTTAAATTGTCTTCTATGGTATGCAGCTATAGGGATTGATAAGCCTCCACCACCCCCTCCACCTTCTTTCAGTTCAAGCGCAAAGTAACCTGAGTATTGAGAGTAGTCTAATGTTGCAGAGGGTGTAGTATCACCAGATGCTGCGTAATCAGAAACAAGTCTACAATGGTTATAGTTTCCAACTTGATTATTTAATTCTGTATTTTCTACTGTTACAGCGACTTGGTCATTCGTAGCCCAGAAGTGAACCGTAGTATCACTTACTGAGGTATCGAAAGTTAAAGATGGAGATCCACTGTAGCCACCACCTTGTTTTAATTGGTCATACGCATTAGCTACTGTCCCACTGGCATCAACCCCAGTAACTCTAACAGCTACTGCTGTCATTAAACTAGCTGTTGACCTCTGAACAGTTATAGCTGTACTAGAAGTACCATTACTAATAGCACCCCAAAGGCTAGCTGACTTACCATTTTGAACTTCTGTTGATCCAAGCTGTACCCATGACTGCTTACCGTCATGGTTGCTAATACTATCCGGTGTAGTTGAAGAGCCTGGGATGGCAACACACACTAGGATAAGTTCGTCAGCAACAGATGTGAATGTAGAGTCAAGTGTTATTGCAGTCGAGGCTATGAACCTGGCACCTTGGCCTGCATCAACTGGAGTACCAATAGCCATTAGTTATTACCTCTACCAGAGTTCCCAGGATTGTTAGATGCTATCTCAGCTCGTTTAGATATATCTCTTGCATAGAACTGGTTCAAACTCCCTAACTTATGAGGGTTCTTAGTGACTGCTTCCCAGTGATTTAGCACAGGGAGGGTTCCTCCTATATGCTTCGACCACTCTTTGTTTATATCTTCAAACCTGTAACTAATATTTGGAACTAAGACCCCTTCATCTGTAGCTAGGGAAACTTGAGAGTCCCAATGAGGATCTTGTTCTACCAGTATGTGGTCTACAAATCTCTCGTAGTCCTGCTGATCTAGCAGTCGAGTTAGATTCCTATCTGATATGTTCGGGTTCTCATCTCTTGCAGCAGTTAATGCTAGCTGTAACTTCTGCTCATCCTTTACAGTCCACCTCTGTGAGTTAAAGCCTCTCAATGGGCTACTAACTTTCCCCCCATAAGCTAAGATAACTCCGTCAGGAACAAGCTCAGTCATGTTTGAGTTATTGTGTATTCCCCACCAGCACATATTGAACATAGAGTTCAGTCTTTCAACAGGGTCACGATAGAAAGCTACACGTTCCTCATAGTTAAGCGCTTCTTTAGCAGTGACTTGTTGATGTGGAATTTTACCTAGAGCTGAACGAATAGACATCGATCCAACCTTAGGGAAAATAACACAAACTGTTTTATCGGATACCGCTATATAGGTCATTAAGGTTAATCATCATCCTCAGAAATAATAATGCCTAAGGCTTATTTCCTTTTACCACTAAGAGCTAGTACTATTAAACTGACTCTATAATTATATTGTTAGAATCAGCACTACCTGATTCATCGTTGATTACTATTACTTTATCTTTGAACCTGTCATGTATGAGAGGGAGTGTTATAGTACATACCCCTGCATAGTTAACTCCAAAGATATTAAGTCCTGCTTGAAGCTCATTCTTATTAATTGTATAAGTTGAAGTAGTTATAGTAGTAACATACTTTACTGGTGATCCACTACCACCGCCGTACCCTTTGTGAGGTGAAGTTGCTACTTCTTTAGGCTTAGGGAGAGCAGCTACCTCAGCCCCTACAAGCTCCTCTACGAGGCCTTTAACTTCACCTATAGTAACACTAGTCCCATCCTTACCACGCTCCCCAGGGAGGCCCTGAGAGCCTTGTAGGCCCCTTGTACCGTCTTTTCCTGGGGTAGGCCTAGGTACTAGCTTAAGAATCTCTTCAATAGAGGGTGCATCTCTGCCATCTCTACCGTGTAGGCCAGCTATGCCTTGAGCACCTTGCTTACCTCTCTTAGGTATGCGCTGTATCTTACCTATAACCTTAGCCAAGCTGTAAGTCCTCTGAAGTTGGCTCTACTAGTTTACCTTTCTTAACTACAGCTATGGTTCCATCCTCTAGCTGTATAATACTGCCTTCATCTGCTTTACCTAGTTCAGGTATTCTCATCCCTGAGATAGCTTTTGCAGCCTCTGCATCTATACCTGACTCTATCAGCATCTTGAGAATTTCTTCTCTATTTCCGCCTTCATCCATTAACTTTTTAAGTTTTTCAGTGTCTAATACAATATTAGGTTCTATTGTAACTGCATCTACTTCTTCTTTAGTTAAGTCTCCACCTGTTGGTAGTACCTTCTCTTCAAGTGCTGCAGGCTTATCAACAAACAACTCTGATAGTCTCCTATCACTAGTAACTATCTCATGTGAAGCTACTTTGTAGTTAGAATTATTGTTGTTAGTATGAGCATGTGATCTAGTTACTAGACCAAACCTATTAGTGTACTTCTTAGTCAGCCTAGCACTTAGTGCAGTTACTTCCCTGTTATCTCCTACACCTGGTCTAGGTGAGAACTCTAAGTTACCAGTCTCAGATATCTTAACTTCAATAAGATCTCTTACCAGTGGGAACCTTGTAGTACCTGCAGATTCAGAAGGTAGTATTCTATCATTAGCTACAGTACGTAGCTCTATATCAGATCCAGGTATCTTTATAGTCCTATAAGGAGATGACCTCTTTACAGGGTCTACTATACCTACTTCATTTGTAACTTCAGTGTTCAGTTCACTGTATAGCCTATCAGTAAGTGTACTTGTATAAGATCTTATACCACTCTCTAGGTTCTTAAGCAGTTTCTCTCCACCTTCTGTACCTAGGACAGCCTCTAAGCCGCCCTCTACAGCAGTAAGCTTAAAGACAGCATCATACGCCTCTGCTGGTACTTTATCAGGTGCTATAGCCATCTTGTTAGTTACTACATTAGCTAAAGCTGCAAGCTGTTCAGCTATTCTAGGGTCCTTAGATGCTGCCTGAATTACATCAGGATGGTTTATAACGGTAGTAAAGTCTTTAGTAGCTGATATAATCTCAGATTCTATATTAGCCTTAGGTATCCCTTGATTAGATATACCTGTCTCTAATGTACCCCTAGAGCTATCATCCTCTGGTATGGGAGGGATGAAGTTAAACATCTTTAACAGCTTATTAACACCTACACCAAACGCTGAGCCTTCTTCAAAGTTATAAGAATCTGAATATGCCCCTATCGTAGTTAGTAGAGTATGTAGCTTCAATGCTTCAGGGTTATTGAAGATCAAGTTTTTCACAGCTGCTTCACTAGATATGTTGTTAGCAGCACTTATAGATCTAGAAGCTTCCTCGTTGCTTAGCCCTGATATAGTAAGATCTATTACATTAGTAAAGTTATCTACCTGTGGCTTTATGTCTTGGAGTATCTCTCCATACGAAGAGCCTATTTTAGCTAAGGTATTTGCTTTCAAATCTAGAAGACTCTGTCTTACTTTGTTCTTCTCTTCTTCAGTAGAGTCAAACGTTACATTACCTACTATACTTCTTACTGATCCATGTAGAAGTACAGCATCGTTGTATATTCTCCCTCTGAAGGATTCCCTCTGAGCTGCTGCTATTACACCAGATTCTAGATTAGTTTGAGAGTTAAGGTTGTTCAACTCCAGCTCATTGCTTGCCGTATCAGACTGCTTGTTCTCTATACTTGAGAGAGCAGCGTCTTGTTGTTCAGCTGAAGCACCTATGAGATGAGGTGCTAAGTTAACTATATTCTCTGCCCTCCTCTTAGCAGCTGCCTCCTCAAGAGCCTTTTTGTCCTCTAGTTGAGCAGTAGCAAAGGAACCTGCTAACCCTGTATTGCTCCCAAAGTTCTGTAAAATAGAACTTATCTTAGACAAGTCACCTTTGCCTAGTGCACTAGAGGAAGTAGTCTTACTTGTAAAGGACAGTAACTCTAGTCTACGTTGTTCAAGGTCTCCCCCTTTAAGGGCTTGCTGCTCAGCTAGCTCTGCACTTTTGTTAAAGACAGCTACTACCGCTGGGCTCTCTTCAGTAGAGCCAGAAGAAGAGGATGCACTCCCTATAGCAGAACTTAATGCACCTATAGACCTAGAGAAACTACCTAGGAAGCTAGGGTTGCCAGAAGAAGCGGCCTCTGGACCTTGTAATGTTACTTGTTCAACCATTATAAATTCTCTTGTTCTACTCTCTCTGTGTTAGCACTCTCTAGTGCTTTACCTTGTTCTATACGTAGTCTAGTTGCTTTCTTATCTTGTAAGAAGAAAGTATTAAGAGCCTCTGTAACTAATGGGCTACTATAATCTAAGTCTCCACTGGACAGAGCACTTACTAAGTCCTTCCCAAACTTATCTGTAGCTAGCTCGTTGCTATCACCTTTACGAAGCTTCATCATATGCTTGTTTATGATAGTAAACTCTTTGTCAGTGTACAGCCACTTAAGTATCTCTCTAGTACTCTTGATCTTACTGCTAAATTCATCTAGGCTACCTGTAGGGTTAGCCTTGACCTTAGCTATCAATGCCTTATCTAGCTTATATACAGTTCTAGCTACTGATCTCAGATCGTCACCTACAGGAGAAGTTATCCTTCCAAAACCTGTACCTTTTATCTTCCTGCTTAAGACCTTTACTTCCTCAAGCTCTCTAGGAGGAGCACCAAGCCCTGCATTGAGTAACATCTCATTCCAAGTAAGTACTATCTGAGGGTCTCCATAACTATTAGCTAATACTCCAGCTTCAAGTGACAACCTTGCAGTAAAGTACTTGTCTAATTGAGGAGCTAAGCTTAGAGCTTCTTCTAAGATAAGCCTCATCTTACTAGGATCTGTCTTATCTAGATCAACCCCACCTGCTAGCCAAGCCATAGTAAGAAGAGACTTACCTAGATCTGAAGTAGCATTTATACCTGGTGGCATTAAGTCTTGGGATATCTTTAAGTAGTTACCTTGTGTTAAATCATAGAAAGCTGTAAGAGTTTTATGAAGAGGAGAGTTACCGCCAGTAGCAACTGCACTAAGTGGAGCTATTCCTTTAGATACCATGGAGTGAGACTCATCTTCCTCTGAAGTAGCTAGGTCCATAGCGTATACTAGTGCTGTTGATACTAATCCTTCCTCTATGTTCTCTCTAAGCTCTACACTTTCAGTACCTAGTTCTATTCCTGCATTATTTATGATGTAGTCTACTGTTTCTTTTACAAACGGTATACCTACTGTTCCATATAATAGGACTTGAGTGGCAGCTAACCTTCTTTTCTCTCTATTTGTAAAAGCTTTATTAGCTACCCCACTCAAGAACCATTTATCAGGGATGACAGCCTGCATTGCCTTGTGAGAGTGAGATAAGAACTGGAAGAAGAACCCTAAGCCACCTTTCTGAAGTGCAGTAGCTCCAGCTTGGCTCATGTTTAAGGTTAACTCTCTAGCTTCTCCAGCTATAAAGTCTAAATTATCCTTCTTCATCCATAACTTCTTAGGATCACCCTTCCCAGTGTAGTTTCTAATCCATCTCTCTCTGGCTAGGAGGAAACCACCTGCCCCGATGTTAACTCTTTCTCCTGTACCGAAACCTATGTCCCTTGATACTCTAGCTGTACTCTTGAGCATTTCAGCTGTGTCTCTAAGGACACCTGTGAGCATATTTCCACCACCTATTGAAGGGGTAAGAGCCATGTTAGCTGTATATACATGAGATTCTACTGACTGATGTAAGCCTGTCCTATTGTAAGCATCTAAGAAAGCTTCATACTCTTTGACATCCATGTCCATAGCCTTGGCTAACTTAGGTGCCATTACATTCCAAGTACCAGAGCCTCTTTTCATGCTAAGCCCAGTGAAGAGCCCCATAGCATCCTTTAGGCCTTGGTTAGCAAAGTAAGAAGCTCCATGCTCCATGCCTAGTGCCATAGATGCAGTGTTACTTTGCATCCAAGCTTGCTTAACAGGCATAGCTACTATGTATCTTAAGAAGGCTATGTTCTTAGCTACCCTTATAGGGTGAGCAATAGGAGAATCTTTAAGACCTATGATCTTAGCAGCTACTGAGTTCCAGTATTCTCCTCCATCTACAGTCTTATCTGCTAGCCACTCTGAACCTCTTACAAATAGCAGCTCATTTAGCTTCTCTACCTTAGTATTATCAGTGCCCATTAGGAAGTTTATCCTGTCCTGTAAAGCAACTGCATCATTTTTAGCTCTCCGAAGTGATAGCTCAGCAGGCTCAGGTATCTTCCCTGTACCTGGGAACACCCTAGGTCCATTCTCTACCTGTATAACACCGAAGTCCTTAGCGTAGGTGTTCTCCCACCTCTGTATCAGAGACTCTATAAGATCATCCATTGATACATGCTTAGATACGTTATCTATTGCTAAGGAGATAGACTCACCTAGGTCTTTTACTACCCTTTTACCAGCAAAGTTCCTAAGTTCTTCGGGTCTTCTAGATGAGGTGAATATCTGACCTCTATCATGGTAGTACTCAGCTGATACTCCTCTAGCATAGTCTACATTCTGTATCTCACTAGACCTTTCAGACTTAAAGATACTCTTAGCAGATAGATCAGATTCAAATACCTCATTTAAGCCTGCATTTATACTAGCTCTCTCGTTTAAGATTCTAGCAGCTGCACTAGCTGACCTAGGATTATTCTCAAGTGTAACTACCCTGCTCTTAACAGTCCTTACACCGTCCTCTATGACTTGATAGTACTCTCTGACTAGATGAGTAGCTTCATGTATCCTTGTACCGTACCCTTCAACAGTCTTAAGTACTACCTCTGGTAGATTTGATATACTGTCACCAGAAGACTTCTTAATAATAGCATGAGTTGAAGTTCTACCTGAGTCTGTACCTCTAGGAAACTTTAACTTGACTATTTGTGAGCCATCAGCATATAAGCTATCAACAAGACCTGGAGTAAGATCTACTATAGCACCAGTATCAGGATCATATGCATTCCTTACTGCCCTTTGTATATGAGGCTTCAGGATAGTCTTACCTATTAACTGCTCTGGAATAGCAGGTTCTGTTTCTGTACCTTCTTTACTCTTTCTAGGCCTAGTAGATATGGTTACATTCTTATAGCCTTCATTCTCAAGGGAAGTTCTAATCCTGTTATTATTAAGATTGAACATCTCCCTCTGGAACTCTCGATAGGAGTGATATGCAGCTACTAGCTTCTTACTTCTCTTGCTGTCCCTGTCTATCCCTTTCTCATGGAACCTATCTTCTAGTTCTTTAGTTGAGAACCACTTACCAATAGACCCATCTTCGTTTCTATATAAAGAACCTTCGTCTATTACGCTTAGTACTGGCCTCTGATTCCAACTATACATCTTAGTAAGAGGTCTCATCATAGCGTGGAGATCAGATTTAATCTTATCTGACGTATCTCCAGCCCTATTAATAGCCTTAACTACCCAACCATTGAATACTGTAGAGATATCTAAGTACTTAGCACCTTCCCCTGAAGTACCTACTGTATCTCCTTCTACAAACTTGAGAGTATCGAACTTGTTATAGTGATGTTCTACTCCAAGAGTAAAGATATAGTCATCTGCTATATTATTATCACTCAGTATCTTAAGTGTATCCTTGTTTAGAGCTGTATACTCACCTTTTACCCTATCAGCTCTGTAAATAGTAGTCTCAGCACCTGCTAAGTTCTCTAAATACTGCTCAGCTACATGCATAGCCTCGTCTACAGTGTCAAAACCTTCATCACTAGTCCTACCTATCGCAACTTGAGCTTCAAATCCACCAGTTATAGGTCTAATCTTGGTCTTACTTATCAAAGTAGTACCTGTAAACTCTTCTAAGTAGCTTACTCGGTCTTTATAGTCTAGTTGGGCTGAAGTTTTCTCTGATTCAGTGTAATTTATACCGTGTGTATTCTCACCTAGCTCTTGTTTTACACGATTACCTATAGCATCTGCATCGATATCAGTACCTAGCCTTATTTCTGAACCATCAGGCATAGGTAGCATCTTATCTAAGACTATATCTTCCTTAGTAACTCCTAGGGATGCAAGTAACTCTTCATCTTTAGTCTTAACTGTAGCTACTAGGACTTCTTTAGTAGCTTCAGGGTCTACTTTATCCATCAAAGCTATAGCAGTGTCAGGTTTAATACCTCCACTTGCTAGTCTAAGACTCTTAATAGCTCTAACTCCACTACTAACAGCACTCCCTAAGAGAGGCACTATGTCTACAGCAGCTATAAGATTACTAAGTATCTTATCATTTTCTAACTCATCTGTAGTAGGATCAGCGTTCCTTACTAATATCTCTAAGAACTCCTTAGCTACCATATTGTCTTCTACTAAGAAGCCACTATTCTCTTCTACTAAGCTACCTAGCCTTTGTACTATCTCTAGCTTCTCCTCTACAGTAGCATTATCATAGTTAGATCTGAACTGTTTTACTACTTCACCTGGTAAAGCTTTATCCCAGAGAGATGTACTACCAGGGTTCATATCTTCTACAAGGTTTGATAGAAGTACACCCCATCCTGGAGCCATAGAAGATACAAGGAACCTAGCAGAGTTCTCTATAGGCTTATCACTGACATGCCCAAGCTTAACTCTTTGGAGGTCTACCATTCTGTTGATTAGCTTCTGCTGTTCAACTACCTCACCTGCATCTTTCATAAGTAAGAACTTCTTCTTACCTACTTTCATGTTAGCCAGGTCTTTGTAGACTAGGATCTCTTCAAGTGTAGCCTTAGGTCTCTTCTTCTTCTGGTCTTCAAGCTCTTTAAACTCTTGCCTAATCTCTTCATCAGTCTTAGGCAGGCCAGTAGAAGAGCTGAGTGCTAAGTTCTTAGCTACTTGAATGTCTATCTCTTCTTGTTCAGCTTTCTCTTCCTCATCTATTAACTCAAGGATAGGGCTTGTACCGTTAGCCATAAGGTCAGACTTGATCTTACTATAAGTAGCAGGCAAGTCTTCCTCTTCACTCACAAGCGCACCTAGAGAAGCCTTCTTCTCCATAAGCCCATTAGCCATAGGAACAGGTCTATCATTCCCAGACAGGAGGTAGTCATCTAGAGCTGCGTTAGTCAGCTCTTCTTCTGTATTTAATGTATCTGAAGTAAGTCTAGTCACTATAAACGTGGACCTATAGTTGATGCTAGTTTAGAAAGAGAGCTGAAAGTGTCTGCATTAGCTTGACTCTTAGTAGCTTTCGTAAGAGATGAAAACCTCTTCTGATCTAAACTTTGTAACTGTCTTTGGAAACTTTCATTACTAGTTAACTGTGTTTGAATAGAGGATGTTATACCTGACAACGAGGAGCTACCTAGAAGGCCCTGAGAGGCCCCTGAAGCGACGTTAGCAGCAGTAGCTACCTTTGCCTCTGCTCTAGACTTACGCCTCGCACGGGCGTTCTGAATGGCTGCTGCTCTCTCTTGAGCCCTGTTAGCCCTTACAGTCTCTTTACGAGCTTTCCTCTGCTCACTTATGCCTAGTATGCTTGAAGCTCCAACTAGAAAAGGTGTTACTGGATCTCCCATTATCTAATCTCCGCTGTCCATATCTCGTAGCCGTCTGTACAGTCTAACTCTTTCTTTCCGCTGTAACATTTTATAAATTCTTTTAAGGTCTCATTATCTTCTTCGACTAGGCCTGATACTTCTGTAATACCATTAGCTAGTAGATACTCTTGTAACCCGATCCAAGTCTTCATTACTTGGTCTCTGGTATTCTCATCTTTCTTAAGGATGTCTATGTGTAAGAAGTATCTTTCACCTACTAGTTCTAGTGAGAACTGTACGTAGTCATTCTTATACATAGCTTCCTCACTATAATGAACTGTTCCCTTCATAAGTTACATCCCAGCCTAGTAGTATTAAGTCTTTATCTGTCTCAGTATCAAATCTGAATTGAACAGCCTTACCGTGTCCTCTAACTTTATTCTTAGTAGAGATTACAGTGTACCCATAGTCAAAAGGAGTAGCTGCACTGGCAGGTATGTACACTCTTCTTAATCTGTAAACTTGTTGTTGAGAGGACCACTTGTTAGCACTGTTGTCATCTGTCCAGTCCCACTTAGCTCTCATCTGACATCCACTCTGATTAGAGAGTATCACTCCGCCAGAGCCATTGTCTTCATATCCATCTTCTGTTCTCTCAAAGTGAGTTACTACCCATAGTGCATTCTTCTTTCTAGAGGAGTCACCTAGTGTCTCATAGAAAGTCTCTATGTGCCCATCTCCTGTGTAAGAAGATCCTTGTAGCTGCCCCCAGTTTACAAAAACATTAGTACCGTCGACATTTGAGTTAAGATACTTAATACCGTAGCCTTCTTTACTTATTAAAGCTGCTGTATTGATCTCATAGGGTGTACTTGGAAGTGATATCCTATAGAAACTCTGTAAGTCTATATCGTACACTAGAGCTGATTTCATAAAGCTAGGATTATCAAGGAATAACTCTCCTCCGTAGCCCCACAGTATCCTGTTATTATGTTCATCAAACACTCCCTTAGCATCATACTTAAGGTGATGGAAGAGAGCAGAGCCTGTACCAGTAGCTGAAGACTCACTCTTATTCAGATAGTAGTTATTTATTCTATTCTCTGAGATGTTTGTAACCTGTAAGGAGATCGTATCTTCTGATAGTGTTATAGCTATGATACCTGTAGAGGACCAGTATAGTACTGCCTGAGGAGTCACTACTACAGTCTCTTCCCCTAGTACTCCTTCACTAGTAATCTTACTAACATTAACATCTGTTGGAGTAAATCCAGACTGGCCACCAGAGATATACCATACACCGGTAGTACTAAAAGCTAGTACACCACTTCTGAAAGGCACTATCTTCTTTATAGTCCCTGCATCAGATATGACTAACTCTCCACCATCTGTAGCTAAAAGAGCATTGAAGTCTTCAGCTGTAGGGTCTTGCTGTTGGTAGCATCTCCCAGCTAGTACTGGATCTTCTATAAGAACCTGAGAGAATAGTACTTTATTAGAGTTAATATCTGAATCTGTACCTGCCCACCACACTCTACCAAATGCAAAGGTTGTAGTAGAAGGTCTCCTAGTTCCATCTGTAGTAGTATCAACTGTAGCTGTACCTCCTACAGTAAAGACATTGTGTCCACCAAACGTTATATAGGACTGCCTGTCCCTGAGGAAAGGACTTATTATAGCGCTCCCATTAGGAGCTAAGCCTGTACCGAAGTGTTGCTTATCAAGTAGAACAGGGTCAAACACATCACTAGTATCCTTGCCTAATACCCATACTTTAGTGTTGTCAGGTTCTACCCCTCTTTCTACAGTGTACTTAGTAATCTCAGTAGGAGTCCATCCTTGGTTAATAAGGTTATACAAATGATTATTCTTAGAGTCAGATACATAGTCTGCCATCACAGGAGTATACGTCTGTATAGAGCCTGTAGCTCCAGAGGTTCCACCTGTTACAGTAGCTCCTAGTGTAAAGACATTAGTAGCTGTTACCCTGAGGATACTGTTTGTAGCATCCCAAGACACTACAGTTCCACTGTTACCACCTTCAGTAACAGTCTCTGCTACACTGTAAGTACCTGTAACACCTGTAAGGAATAAGAACTGGTCTCCACTGTAGACTGCATCTCCATCTATACCTAAACCATCATCTACTCTGTTAAAGTCTCTTACTCTTAAGTTCAGAGGTGTAACAGTGAATGTAGTAGCTCCATCCCATGAGATATAAGAAGGAGTTATAAACTTATTAGCTATAAACAGCTTACCTTGTCCAGAAGAAAATTGAAGAGTCTCATTAACATAAGACGAACTAGTTAGAACTGTTGATAGTGACAGCTGTCCTATGTAACCTGCTTCTACATCTATGTCATCCGATAGGATATTCAAGTCATAGAACATTAACGTTCCAGCTACTCTGACTACTGCAAAGGAAGTATCTCCTTCACCATTAGGAGCTTTCCAAACGTAAGCACTAGTCTTTTTAGAAGAACTAATAAGCTTATGTCCAGATGACAGCTCACCAGTATCTCTAACAGCAGAAGCCTCAACTGAATGTCTAGATCTCTTAACCTTACCAGACTTCTCTATGACCATGTCTAAGATATCTGTAACAGTATTCTCAGGCATATTCAAAGGACTAGAGTCAGTGTTAAGCCCTGCTGTAAAGTCTCTGTATTGTTTTGTCTCTGTAGCTCTAGGCATTTTTAGCTTTCTTCTTAGATAGGTTAGCTATGTAACTCTCAGCCCTAACCTTTAACATCTCTAAATTATTCCAAGGGTCTCTTAACTCTGAAGGTATCTCTCCACCAGTGCTATATTGAAGTTGGAACATGTTAGTCATTGTGTCTCTTACAATCTGTAACTCTTTACCAGCATCAGTAACACCTACTGTAAGTTTAAACTGTTGATCTTCCATACTTAGCCCTTGTGTCTACACTCTCTGTACGTCTAGCTTGCTGCCTAAGAGTAGCCTTTCCTCTCCTAGCTTGTTCTTCTGCTATCGGTGAGAGCTGTTGTCTTAGTTCTTGATGAGCTATCCTCTTTACCTCTGCAAGGTAAGAAGGGAAGAACCTCTGATCCATATCAGGAATAGAAGTGTTAGTATTAACCCATATTGGTAGTTCATAAAATAAGCATTTAGTTTTACTACTCTGTAAAGTAGTATCCTCAGCTACATTGTAAGAATCAAAGACTATTAAATCATTATCGAATGATGTCCAATAAGTAGGAAAGAGATCATTCTTAATGAACATTACTGTACTGTTATCAGTAGTTACAGTTGTTACATCTGAATCACCAGACTTATTAGTATCTAAATTCTCTATAAATGTACTTGGATCTTGATATTCTATAGTCTTGAATGTTCTATTTGTATCCCCAAGCTCTGTTACTTCGTATTTAATCTCTTCAATACGGTATACATTAGATGGAAGTTGCATGTAGTTAGGTCTAGATACATCACCTAGTGCACTAAGTACTCCATCCTTAAATAGGTGGGGCCATTCAGACTGTGCCATTAAGTTCAAGTACGCTTCTTTTGCTATAAGCGCTACTTGTGTAGACTCAATGGTATCATTAATATCGTTGACTTCATCAGAACTCATACTTGAAAGTACTGATTGTACGATTTCTAATAGTGTCATTGTTGCCATTTCAATATGTTACCTTATTTAGATATAAGAGGAGTAAATAAATACCCCTCCTATAAAATTCCTAATACAAGTAATTATGTAGTAGGAGCCATATACTCGATAATCATTCGAGCTTTACCAGCAGTAAACGTACCTGTAGCTGCAACTTGAAGTTGAGCAGGAGACGTTACAGCGATATCTAGAGCGTTACCAGAATTACCACCACCATGAGTTCGAGAAGATCTCCACTCACCGTCAGCATTAATTTCAGCAGTTGCTAAAGCATCAAACAATTTATCTTCACCAGTCCCGATTGCACCACCAGCGGTAGTAACAAGATCGATGTCATATGAAGTACCACCAACAAATGCAGTGATAGTTTCAAAGTAGCAATCCTTGATAAATGCATTATCAGGGATAAGCTTTTCCATCTGACCTAGACCAGATACAGGAAGATCATCGTAAGAGAAGGTCCATTCAGTCTGACGGATTACACCTTCAGTCTTAGGATCTGCACCAAACTTATCATCTACTTCACGAGCGTTATAATGGTTCCGTACTACATCACTAGTATTGGCCCAGTTGCTTTCATGAGACATATCTGTTCCCCTTAGTAAGTAGTATCATCAGTTAATAGAATACCAAGCGTATCAAGACGCTGAGCACCAAAACCAAATCTGGAAGTAACATCGAACTCATCACGCTTGTTCTTCATGTTTCTTTCAGTTTCAACTTTAGGCTGTTGTCTCCATGCACGCATGATAGGCTTAGTCTGATCATCTAGTACTGACATGAATACGTTAGCTACGCCACCAGTAACTGTGACAGAGTCAATAGTCTCAGTGATAGAGCGAACTAGTCGGTTAGAAGTCCAGATATCCCATCCAAAGATGTGAGCTACGAATTTATGCTCTTGAGCAAAACCTTCGTTAACCATACCTTCGAAGTGGATGTTGTTATCGATAGAAGTAGTAGTAGAAAACAACCCGTTAAGAGTAGCTTCAACAACTGGATCAACGATAGCGATACGACCTGCTTGAGGTACATTAGCTTTATCGAAAGAAAGCTTCATGTCACGGAAGTCATCAAGTGCAACAATCTGACCAGTGCCAGAAGCTACGAAGCGATGCTTAAATCCATTAACATTGTTAAGAGCAGACGCAGTCTGTGAGCTATTACATACGTTTAAGAAACGAGTTTCTACACGTTCTTGTAGAGCACGAGTACTCTCCATGGCTCGCATTGACTGCATTTGATCTAATTGAGAACCATCCATTCGAAGTACATCTGAGATATACCATGCATCACCGATGTAATCAGTGATAGACAGTGTTACAGTTCCAGTATCAATTGCTTGATAAGATAATGGAGTATCTTCTTGAACGTCTTGGATTGTAGCGGAACCAACAGTTTTAATGTTTAGTGTAGTACCAGAACCGAAGTCTGATACATCGCGAGTCCAATTATCAGGAAGTAACCCATCATGCAGGTTCTGCAATATGAACTGAGAATACTGTTGTGCTTCTATAAAAGCAGCAGTATTGCTAGTAATTTGCATTGTTTATTTTCCTTTAAGGTTAACCAAACTGGTTACCTTGTTCCATTTGTTTCTTAACAATATCTCCAGCTGCTCTCCAGTTAGCTTGTACATCCTTGGTAGTTGAACCAAACATGACACTCTTAGGTGCAGTAGGTACTTGAGAATTGTTAAAGTTATCAATTGCTTGAGTGTTGAGTGACCCTTGAGTTGAAGAGTTACCAGGTTGTATACTTTTATTCGCTTCCATTAGCTTTATGGCTGCAGTAGGATTGCTTCTAGCTAAGGTGTCAATATCTTCTACTGACATCCCTAGCTCAATTGCTTTCCCTTGAAGTATATCTAGGTACTTATCTTCTCCGTAGGAGTCAATCATTGCAGACTTTACTTTAGAAAAGTTATCTGCATAGGTAGAATCTAATCTTTGTTGTTCTAAGTCTTGCTTAGTTACAAAGCCTTGATCCCTCAAGTCATCAATATTCATCGGACTGTTCGGTTCTTGTTGTCCCGTATCTTCTATCTGACTTGTGTTGAGTCTAGAAAGTAAATCTTCTATCTTATCATTAGAGTCTGTCTGCTCTCTTAAGACTTTATTCTCATTTTTGAGTGTTTCAATAAAGTCTAGTTGGTCATCCAATCTCTTCTGTACTATAGATAATTGCCCTTCAATGCTCTTCTTATCTACAGAGCTTTGTTGGTCTTGCTCTGTGAAAGAAGTCTCACCTGCATCTTTAGTATCGTTACCTTTGTCTTGTACGAAACTACTTTGTTCTGTCATTACTCATATCTCTTATTGTTAATAGCTGAATTACTTCGGTCAGTGCTCTCTTATACCCATTAGCATCTGCTTGCTTGTATGCCCAAGCAGGAGATGTATATGATTCTACAGACTTAATAGCCTTATCACATGTGGATAGTTTATCACTAAGAGCATTAGCTATGACATCTAGTAATTCAGTGTTAGAGTCATAGCTGGCATAAAATACATTCTTACTCTCTGGAGTTGAGAGTACTCGTTCATACGCTGAGTTGGTCCACATTACCTTGTCCGTCCACTATAGTATTGCTTTCTATATCTAGTTGATCTTGTGCAGTTTGGGCTAACCTTTGAGCTTGTAGCCTCTCAGATACTCTTATGTTAGGTTTAACTTCTAGTATCTTATCTGCACCTGAAACTTCTAACAAGGCTTGAGTCATCTCTACTGAACTCAAGTGTGATCTCATCTCTTCATCTAGGTTCTGGTTTACACTTGTAATTGTTTGAGCTAGTCTAGCTTGTTCAGCAAAGTGTCTTGCACCGATAGGTATAAGTCTTCCATTAGCTAGTAGATCTTCTTTAGTAATAGTTAAGAACTGCTCTACACCTGTGTCATCATCTATGATCTTTATCTTATCAGTGATGTCTAGGTTTCTTCTAGCTACTTCTAATTCAGCATTAAGGATCTCTTCTAAGAACTCTTCAAACTGATTGATCTTATTCTGGAACATCCTACCTGATGCATTCTGTAACTGAGATACTTCAAAGGCTGTCTTCTCCCCTGGAGTTCTTATACCCATAGCTTCTCTGGGTGCACCGCTGAATAGCTCCATCTGATCAGACTTAGTCTGTAATCTGAAGTCTGCATTCAAGAAGGAAAGGTCAGGTATTAAGTTAGTTACAGTACCTTGGCCATCTGGTATCTCGTACTCTACTTGTCCATTGTCTCCATAGTGAGTTGTGATATCTCCTATCAGTACTCTGTCTGGAGTTAAGACTTGATCTAGTCCATCAGCTACTGCATTCTCTACATGGTTGATGTAGTACTGCATACCGATAAGGTTGTCTAGTGGACCCATAGCCATAAGGTTGTCAGGTCTTAATCTCCAACCACTGTGGTAGATGTGAGGTCTTCCAGTCCAAGTATTCAAAGGTTCAGACCTTACAACCCAAGTCTTGTCTATTACAGTTATAACGTGATTCTTTAAGAACTTGTTATTAACTGTATCGTAGATGTCTCCATAGAACTCTAGTACTTCTACGAAGCCTGAGTTGAAATAATCCATAGGAGTGTTGAACCCATCAAACTGTAGCTGAGAGATCTTATCAAAGTCAGCTGGGTCTATCTGGTTCAACTTGCTTCTAAGCTCAGTTACTTGTTGAAGTACTTCGCTTGAGTAGCCTAACTCTGGTCGTTCTTCTGAGTCTCTTGCTAACTCACCTAGAGTCTTAAGAGACCTTACAATCTTAGGAGCCTCTGCAAAGGAGGTTCCCATCACATTGAATACAATATCATAAGGGCTGATTCTATTGACCTTTGGGCCTACATACCCTAGAGTAGTCTCCCCTGTGATAGGGTCTGTGTGCTGTTCTCTTATGTAGTCAACTGATGCGAAGCAGTTACCATATAGAGTCCAGTCACTTATAAGCTTAGCAACTGTATTCCTAAACTTAAGTAATCTATTCTTAGTCCTAAGGTAGCTCTCTACTGCGTCTCTCTTTACCTTAAGAGTACTATCTCTGTCTTCTCCTACGAACTCAAACCACTTGTCATTAGGAATAGCTGACATCAAGTAGTTACTATCTAAGTTATCTTTTACAAGAGTTAAGATAGGGATATGTGTACTGTGGCTGTGGTTGTTCTCAGAGTTAGTAGTTTCTTTTGTAGATGTAGCATATACAAAGTTCACAGTCTCTTTAACTCTAGCTTCCCAGCTATTACGACCCATCTTCCATTGACTCCACTTATTAGCTATCTCTGCAGCTAAGGAGCTTGGAGCTTGGAATATATCATGTATGTCTATACTGTTTGCAGCATTGCTCATCTTGTTACTCTACGTCCACCAAATCTTGTGTGTATGACTACGTTGCTTTTGCCTCTAGTCTTCCCATCGTGCTTAACACCTGGAGCTTTACATATCTCTATGCAGGAGCATAGTGCATCTTCGAGGTCATCGTGTCTAGGTCTTTCTAGTATAATCTCTTCTTCTAGCTCAGGAGTAAGGCCACCTTTAAAATGGAATATACCTTGCTGTCTGTACCTAGGCTCTACTATAGCTGCATGACGTTCTCTTTTTGTAGAGTCATGGCTAGTTGTAGCTTTAGCATCGATAGCTAGCACTTGTCCATTAATCCGTATAAGCCTTTCTACTTCTTGCTTAACAAGTTTACCACCAGCGTTAGTCTCTATCCTCATCTTCCTGAAGCTCCAGTAGTGAGCTAATGCTATGATCCTGTCATAGTATACTTGGAAGTCAGAAGTCTTAAACCTGTCTATATCTAGTACGTAGATGTATCCATCTGAGTCTACGCCTATTACTACTATAGCTGTGTAATCTGAAGTATTGTTAATGGTCCAAGCTACGTCCATTGCAGCGTAGACGTTTAACTGTTTACCGTCGTAGTACCATCTACCTGCTTCTTCTTGCAAGTTCTTCTTTTCATAGTACTGAAACCTAGACCTATCGAGTCTATGGCTGTTCGGGTCATTCGGGTCATTGTAGTATTGGGCGTAGAACTGTTCCATCTGTCCCGTAGAATCATACTGTGCGCGTATACTTGATAGTATATTCCTATCAAATCCATACCACTCTCCTGTGTTTGAGCATATAGTCCTAGGCCATAGGTACTCGCCTGTCATGTCCCCTATGTTCTCTACCTTCTCTTCAAAGATATCCCATAGCTTTTCTTTACCTATGTAAGACCCTTCTTCATCCCATATAGTTTTAGATGCTTCTTGTAGAGAAGAGTATAAATCTTTAGGATGGTATCTAGTACCTACAGCTTTAGTTACTGCACCTGGGTTCTTGATAGATGCGAATTGAGATACTGACTGCTGTACTTCTCTTCTGCCTACTTCACTGTATGCGTATCTTGGAACTACTACGTCATCAAGTACTAAGTGAGAGCAGTGTAACCCTATAGCGTTTGACTTTACAGTCTTAATTATAATACTGTTGTCTCTTATGCCTCTCTTCTTACGCTCAGGGTGGTCTAGGTTTATAGACCAGCTAGTCCATTTATCCCTCTTACCTTCAGATGGAGTTATCATCTCAGGCCATAATAGCTGGTACTCATCGCTGGTAAGCATGTTCTTAATGGCGTACATTTGAGCTGATGCTAAATCTTCTCCAGCTGATAAGTACACTACCGTTGACCAAGGCTTTCTAGTAAGCTCCCATATAACCCAGACCCCTATACAGTGAGACTTAAGGTGTCCCCTAGGGAGTAGAAGAAGCTGATGATCTTTACAGTCAGGCTGTGTCAACCAACTAAACACCTTCTCATGTATCTCTCCATACACGTAGTGAGGATTGATATACTTAGCAAACTCAAACAAGTTGTTCTCACAGTCTTGTCTTAGCTCCATGAGCTGATCTAATGTAGTTTGCTTAACCTTCATTTCTTGCCATTACTAGTTCTAGTTTATGGATAGCATCTATTAACTTATCTTGTGATGCTATAAGACTTACAGTAGTCTCTTTAAGGGGATCAGTCATTAGCTCAACCATCTCCTTAGTCTCGCCTTTAGTATACACTTCTTCTATCTTATCTTGTAGCTTGTTAACTCTCACTTGAACCCTACCTAAAAAAGCTGTATAAGGTGTGATGATGAAACCTATAATAGCCAGTAATATTGGGATTTCCATACTATCTTCTTCTACTCACCGAACCTTTTAGAATGGATCTGAGCTATCTTATTAGCATCAAATATCCCTGTATTCTCTACAGTTTCACCATTCTTAGGTCTTCCTACTTTATTACTAGGTGTCAATCCTTTGTACTCGTCCAGTATCTTCCTAGCTGCTGATGTATCACCTTTCTTAGCATTCTTTAAAAGGATGCTCTTAGCCAGAGAGATATCACGCATAGCCATGTCTTCTCTCCACTTTATAACCCCTTCATGCCCAAAGCGCATATCGCCTTCTCTGAACCACTTAAGGTTTAGCATTTTCCTCCAATGCTTAAGACTACCAAAGATCTTCATTGCACCTTCTCTCTCATCTATACTGTGTATATAAATTTGATATGCACTAGGCAGTCCTCTCCTTTCTTCTTCAGCTAAGCTGTAGATACTAGGATACTTCTCTTCTCTCTTATTCATACCGTGGAAGAGGGTCTCTGTCCTTTGTACACCTCTAGGGTCTCTCAGGATAGACTTATCTTCTGTTAAGAAGCCTTGGTATGTTTCATAGTCATACAGCTCACTCATCTACTATTTCCTTCCTTACTAGTCAAATTTATCTTCTAACTTCTTATGGGAAGTCTGGCAATTGTTGCCAAGTTGGAGCTGTAAATGATACAGCTGCACCAGCAACTGTTGTTGTAGCATTAGAAGCTAATGTAATAACTAGTCCATTTATTCCAGTCACTAAATTACCAGTTACACCTGCACCAGCGACTGTGAGAAGGTGTCCATACTTGATATCTGTTGCGTCATTAACTGTAAGAGTATTAGTGCCTGAAGTTATTCCACCTGTAGTAGCCCCACCATTTAAAATACCAGCAGTGCCTTCTGTCTTACACATAAATCCTGTAGTATTCCCAGTACCAATGGTAGTTCTATTCCAAGCAATTGCACCTTGCCTATAAGTACCTGCTGTAGGAGCTGATAGCCCTGTCTCATATGACTTATTCATTATTTGAGACTGGGCAAAAGCATCAAGGTTTACTAGCGACCATATAGTTGGAGAGAAAGATAGTTGACTGTAGTAATCTATATCTTCAGCAGCAGGTGCTAAGAAACCTATACCTGCTTGGTCTATTCTTTCTACAGGTTTAGTTGAACCTGACTTACTAGTATTAAGAAATATATTACTTCTACCTAGTGCAGTCATTGTAAAAGACAAGTCTTCAAATGCTGTACCTGCCCCATGTACCCAAACAAGGTTACTAGCAGAAGTAAGATTACCAGCTATAAAACCAGATACCGGGCTATCAAAGTAAGGGTGAATAAGACTAACACCAGTTGTAAGTGTTAAGTTAACACCTGTAGCTGAGTTAGCAAAGTTAGGGGAATGAAACATTACATCAGTTACATTATCTGAAAGATGTATAGCCTCTGAACCATCAGCAGCAGTATAGAATGTGTTATTAAAAGAGCCGCCATAGAAATTATTAGCGTTGAAGTAATGAGTAAGTGAGCTGTCTCCATCCCCATCAAAGTATATAGGATATTTTGGACCGTACATCTTCCCTAAGAAGTATTCATTAAACTCTGATTTAGAATTGTCTGTAGGATTAAAATGTATTCCATACGTAAACCCTCCAGATATGTAAGGAACATATACTTTATTATTATCGTTATCCTCTTGGAATGTTACAGCTGCCTTGTTGTTAGCAAACTTATTAGTAGTAGGTCCAAATATAGAACCTAGCCGTATCTCAGAATGGTAAATCTTATTAAACTTAATAGCACTCTCAGTATCATCTGTCTGATTAAGAGTACCATTAAAATTAAGCTTAACTCTATGAGCTTCTGGTGTACCAGATGAAGGGAACTGTAACTCCCCATCTATGTTATAGAAACCTGAAGGAAGGGTCCATTCTCCATCATACCAAGCTATAGGGTTCTCAGAGTAACTATCTAAAGATGCCTGTATAGCTAAGGTATTAGCAGATGCACTAGCTGAAGGAGAAGCACCAAAAACCCTTGCATCTGTAGTAGAAGTAGGTATAAGTATCCATCTACCAGTACCTACATCTGGAGCTAACACTGTACCTCCATTATCTGTATCTGAAGAAGAGGAGTCATAGTAGTAACTACCTTCTCCTCCATCCCCAGCTGAAGAGTACCCTTTAGTAATAGCTAGATGAAGATTATCTAAACCTGATACACTAAGAGCTTTAAGATTAGCTACAGAAGTAACAACAGATGCATTAGTAACATCTTGTACAGAAGCTGATGTAATAAGAGACTGTAACTGCCTAATGTTAGGAGCATCAGAATTAGCTATACCATCTGCTAAGTTAATGACTCTCTGACTATTCATGTCTAAATCAGAATGCATAGCATTAGTACCTACTGTACTGTCACCATAAGTATTAAGCATTCTACCTAGACTAGTCTGTATATTAGTCAAATTAGTATTAAGACTAGATGTAGTATCTAGACCTGCACTAATAGACTCTGGTATGTAATTAGTTCCCATTTATATCTTCTTTCAATGTATAATTATATCTATATATTTTATCTGTGAATAACAGATACACTACAATGCATTTTCGTTACCTTCCCCTCTAATCTGAGAAAGATCTTTAGAAGTAGTAGTCTTAGGAGGATTGATCTAGTATTACAATGGAAGTAGTAGGATTTAGTCTCGTTCTTACTAGGCTTCCTAATTAGTTTATATATTAGACACTAGTAATTCCATTAAGTTCAATAATAATTCAATTTATTTTATATTTATTTAATAACCTAGATATTTTTATAGGAACTATAATTATATAAGATATTTTTTAGGTGTACCCTAGAATAGAAGAGAACCCCCCGGTAGGCCCCCCTATGGCCTTTTGCCATCATGTATATACAAACAGTACTATATGTATGTACAGTGTATAAACGTACAGTGTATGCATGTACAGTGTATAGATAACCAGTAACTGTATGTATGATCAGTGTATGTATGTACAGCAACTATACCTATATACACCACTGTATATCTATACAATGTATAACCATACAGCATGGCTATTTGACACTACCTATAAACAGCTACTGTATACTTATACACTGTATATTTGTACAGCAACTGTATATACAATCACTGTGTATCCGTACAGTATATGTATATCTATACAGTATACACCTGTATATCCATACACCTGTATATCCATACAGTACCTGTACACCTATACAGTACAATAATAATTACGTATAAAGGATGAATAATCATGCGGCCTGTAGCTCATTCCTTGACCAATGTGACCATAATTGTCACTTA
>Ga0209345_10000593_pt1 | contig 45962 bp, 45 predicted proteins | sample Cruoilmetagenom7_FD_187294 | JGI IMG/M metagenome (GOLD analysis project Ga0209345, IMG submission 187294) | Oil polluted marine microbial communities from Coal Oil Point, Santa Barbara, California, USA - Sample 7 (SPAdes) (version 2) | ecosystem: Environmental > Aquatic > Marine > Oil seeps ...
TTGCGCCGAGCCGCCCGAACAGTTCATCAATCCGCCCGAGGCCAGCGAGGCAATGGTGACGCAGCCAAACACGATCATGTCGTTCAGCCCCTGAACCCGACCGCGTTCTTCGATCCTGTGGGCACCCGCCAGCATGGTGGTTGCGCCGATAAAGCCAAAGTTCCAGCCAACGCCCAACAAGATCAGCGCAATAAAGAAGTTTTCCAGCGCGACGCCTTGCAGCGCGACAATACCTGCCAACGCCAGAATGCTCAGCCCCGTGGCAATGATCTTGCGCGTACCAAAACGGGCAATCAGGTGGCCGGTGAAAAAGCTGGGCAGGTACATCGCCAAGACGTGGGCGGTGACGATATTGCCCGCCATATCCTGTTCAAAGCCACAGCCAACCACCGCCAGCGGGGTCGAGGTCATGACCAGGTTCATCAGCGCATAAGAGACCATGGCGCAGATGATCGCGACCGCAATGATCGGATCTTTCAACAGCTCGCGCCGGGTGCGGCCCTTGGGGGCGTCCTCGTGCGGGGCTTCGGGCGCCGGGATGTCCAGAAACAGAAACAGGGTCGAGCCGACCAGGTTGATGATAATCACCGTCAGATAGGCCCCCAGGAACGGCACGACGGTGGCCTCGTTCGTGGCATTGACCAACTGCGGGCCGATCACGGCACTGGCAAGGCCGCCCGCCATGACATAGGAAATCGCCTTGGGCCGGAACGCCGGGCTGGCGGTATCGGCGGCGGCAAAACGGTAAAACCCCTGCGCCGACATATAGATGCCGGTAAAAAAGCTGCCCAGCAGGAACAGCGGAAAACTGCTTTGCGTCAGGGCATAGGCGCAGATGATCGCGCCGATCGTGCCGCCCGTGGTGCCGACGAAAAACCCGGTGCGACGGCCAAACCGCTGCATCACCGCGCTCATGGGCGTGGCCCAGATCATGGACCCCATGACGATCAGCGAAATCGGCAGGGTGGCAAAACACAGGTTTGACGCCAGCGATTGCCCCGCCAGCCCGCCAATGGTGAAGATCATCGGCATCTGGCTGCCCAGAATGGCCTGGGCCAGCACCAGAATGGTCACATTGCGACGCGCTTTGGCGTCCATCTCGGGGGAGGTCACTGTATCGGTCATGGCGAATGGGTATCGCGGGCCGGGCGGATTGAAAAGAGCCAAATTCGCACGTTAAGCAGGGGGGACAGATCAGGGACTGTGCCTCTGCAACAAGGTTGGGACGATCAACCCAATGTTGGCAAAACTATTGCGCCGTGCCTATCGTCCATGAGCGCTTCCATTCCATCGACATGGTCCAAAGCGCCCCCGCACAGACCATGGTTACGGCTGACCCGTAGAGAAACCCGTCAATGCCCAGCAACAGTTTCAAAGGTCCGCTGAAAAAGATGGCCAAGAGCATGAACAGGCCAAAAGATACATTGTCACTTGGGTTCTTGTGGATGGCGACAGGTGCGAGAGTGAAAGACACCGCACCGGTGACCAGGGTGAGGAAAAGATGACTCGGTCTGAAAATAATCGCCAAAACAAAGCATAGAATGACGATGAAAATGATCGCTTTGGCCGCTTTGGTCACGAAAACCCCTTTGGTATCGGTCGCGTCAGGATGGAACGATGCCCTTTACCGCTCTTCGGCAGGACGTCCACGGCCCAACGGATCAGGGTCGCGCGGGACTTCGCCTGCGGCCATGCTCTGCCAATCCAAGGCCTGACGCAACAGCGCGGCGCGGCCAACACAGATGATGGCGGGGGGCGCGAGGTCCGAGGCGGCCACGTCGGCAACGCAGGCCCCCAGCGTGGTCTCCAGCACCTGTTGATCGGGGCCTGTCGCGTTCACGACAATGGCGACGGGTTCATCCGTCGCGCGCCCGGCGTCCATCAGCGCCGCGCTGATCTTGTCCAGATGCGCCATGCCCATATAGATCACGATCACCTGGCTGCCGCGCGCAATCGCGGCCCAGTCCACCGGGGGCGTTTCGCCGCGTTTGTCGTGCCCGGTGACAAAGGTCACCGCCTGGTTCACATCGCGGTGCGTGACCGGAATACCGGCATAGGCCAGCCCGCCGATCCCCGCCGAAATGCCCGGAATGATGCGGATCGGAATACCGTGTTGCACCAGCGTCTGGCCTTCTTCTCCACCCCGCCCGAACACGAAAGGATCGCCGCCCTTCAGGCGCAGCACCTTCTTGCCAGCGCGTGCCAGATCGACCAGTTGCAGCGAAATGTCTTTCTGTTTCGCTGACGGTTTGCCGCCGCGTTTGCCGGCATAGATCAGCTCGGCCGCCGGGTTGGCCCAGTCCATGATCGATTTATGCACCAGCGCATCAAACACGATTACATCGGCCTGTTTCAACGCGTTCAGCGCGTGCAGGGTCAGCAGGCCGGGATCACCGGGGCCAGCGCCGCACAGCCATACCCATCCGGGTAACATTTCGGGCCAATCAAAGTCGGGAAGCATCGAGTCAGTCATGCCCTTTCTTTGCATGCCTTCTCGCGCGGGGAAAGCGCTCAGTGGCCATTGCCGTGCCTCTGGCATATGAAATGCACATGACAGGACGGATTATCCAAACCGATGCGGATGTGGCCGAAGGCGCGGCGTGGCTTGCGGCCCAAGACGCACGTTTTGCCGCCGCGTTGCTTGAAACAGGCCCGCTGCCGTTGCGGCGAAAACCCGATGGGTTCGCAGCGCTGTTGGACGCGATCGTTGGCCAACAGGTGTCCACCGCCAGCGCGGCGGCCATCTGGGCGCGGGTGCAAGGCGCCGGGTTCACCGACCCCGCCCGCGTGCGCGCCGCCCATGATGACGATCTGCGCGGCGTTGGCCTGTCCCGCCCCAAGGTGCGATACGCCCGCGCCCTGGCCGAAGCGGATGTGGATTACCCCGCCCTGCGCGCCTTGCCGGACACCGAGGTTCTGCAAACCCTGACCGCGATCACCGGCATCGGCACCTGGACCGCCGAGGTGTACGCCATGCAATGCCTGGGCCGGGCCGACATCTTTGCGCCGGGCGATCTGGCCCTGCAAGAGGCCGCAAAGATCCTGTTCGATCTGGACGAACGCCCCAACGAACGCACCCTGCGCGCCATGGCCGCAGATTGGTCGCCCTGGAGGGGCGTTGCAGCCCGGCTGCTCTGGGCCTATTACCGTGTGGCAAAGCGCAGGGAAGGAACACGCTGAATGACACGTATCTTGGACTTTAAACGCCGCCCGGCGGCGTCGGGCGTAACCGGTTCGGTTGTGATTTTCCTGCACGGCTATGGTGCGGACGGGGCTGACTTGTTGGGCCTTGCCGACCCTCTTGCGCCAAACCTGCCGGACACGGTGTTCATCGCGCCCGACGCGCCGGAAAAATGCATGGGCAACCCGATGGGGTTCCAGTGGTTCCCGATCCCCTGGATTGATGGCTCCAGCGAAGAAGACAGCGCGCGTGGCGCGGCCCTTGCGGAACAGGACATCAACGCCTTCATCGACCAGATCCTGGAGCAAGAGGAAATTGAGCCCGCCCAACTGATTGTTGTCGGCTTTTCCCAAGGCACCATGATGGCGCTGCGCGTTCTGGCCAAACGGGACGAACCGATCGCGGGCATCGTCGCCTTCTCTGGCCGCCTGTTGGAACCGGACACGTTTGCCGACACGGTCGTCTCCAAACCGCCCGTCATGCTGATCCACGGCGATCAGGACGACGTGGTGCCGCCGGGCCATTTCCACGAAGCCGGAGAGGCGTTGGAGGCCGCAGGTTTTGAAACCTATGGTCACATCATGCAGGGCACCGGCCACGGTATCGCCAATGATGGGTTGTCGGTCGCCTTGTCCTTCATCGCCCAAAAACTGGACCTTCTTGCGGACGACTGACCCACCGGACCGCCCGTCACACCCCTGTCACGCAAGCCCCCTAAGATGGCCCTGTCAGCCCCCAGATCGTGGGGGTTGCCAGATGGGCTGTGCCATATATAGTCCATGTAATTACGACGGGGCGGGGCTCCCGCTCCGTACAGTCGCAATGGGCGCCGGTAATGGGTGCTGGTATTGTAGGCCGGGCAGGGGTGACGTGCGTATGGACGCAGATTTCAGGACAGAGTTTGTGCGCGAGCCCAAGGCGGTTCGCCAAAACCCGGCGCTGGTGCTGAATGCGGATTTCAGGCCGCTGTCCTATTACCCGTTGTCACTGTGGCCCTGGCAGGAGGCCGTGAAGGCCGCCGTGCTGGACCGGGTCAACATCATCGCCGAATATGACGAGGTCGTGCACAGCCCGTCGATGGAAATGCGCATTCCGTCGGTCGTGGTGTTGAAGGATTTCGTCAAACCGCAACGGCGCGTCGCCTTTACCCGGTTCAACCTGTTTCTGCGCGATGAATTCCGCTGCCAATACTGTGGCTCGCGCGGGGATCTGACCTTTGATCACGTCGTGCCGCGCGCCGCGGGCGGCATCACCAGCTGGGAAAACGTCGTGGCGGCCTGTTCGCCCTGCAACCTGTCCAAAGGCTCGCGCGCCCTGCATCGCTCAGGGCTTTCTTTGCGCAAACCACCACGTCAACCGGGCGCCGAAGAATTGCGCAACATGGGCCGCAAATTCCCGCCCGGCCACCTGCATGACAGCTGGATGGACTTCCTGTACTGGGACGCAGAACTGGACGCTTGATCTGCGCACTTGACGGCGCGCGCATTTTGTCATGACCTCAGGACAAAGGAGGGCCCAATGTCTGACCCGTTCTTTACCCCCATTTCCGGTTTTGACCTGCCGCGCTTTGCCGGTGTGCCAACCTTCATGCGCCTGCCGCATGTGGATTTTGACCATGCCCGCCTCAAAGACGTGCAAATCGGCCTGATCGGCGCGCCCTGGGATGGCGGCACCACCAATCGCCCCGGTCCGCGCCATGGGCCGCGCCAGTTGCGCGATATGTCGACCATGATCCGCGCCCAAAACGGCGCCACCGATGTGCGCCCGTTCGAGGCCGCGAACTGTGCCGATCTGGGTGACGTCGCCCCGAACCCGGCCGACGTGATGGACAGCTTGGCGCGCATGAAAGCGTTCTATGAACGGGTGAAAGCGGCAGGGATCAGACCGCTGACCGGCGGTGGGGACCACCTGTGTACTCTGCCGATCTTGCGCAGCTTGGCGGCGGACGCCCCCGTTGGCATGGTGCATTTCGACAGCCACACCGACCTGTTTCACAGCTATTTCAACGGCACGATGTATACCCACGGCACGCCGTTTCGCCGTGCGGTCGAGGAAGGTCTGCTGGACCCGACCCGTGTCTGCATGATTGGTATTCGCGGCACGGCCTATGACAGCGAAGACCGTGATTTTGCGCACAGCGTCGGCATCCGCGTGATTGGCATCGAGGAATTCCATGCCCGTGGGGTCGATGATGTCATGCATGAGGCGCGCGATATCGTCGGCAAGGGCGACACCTATGTCAGTTACGACATTGATTTCGTCGACCCGGCCTTTGCACCGGGCACCGGCACGCCCGAGATCGGTGGGCCGAATTCCTATCAGGCGCTTCAGGTCGTGCGCGCACTTAAGGGCGTGAACATCATCGGCGCGGACCTGGTCGAAGTCTCGCCGCCGTTTGACGCCTCGGGCGGCACCGCCTATTTGGGGGCGTCGATCATGTTCGAACTGCTCTGCGTGATGGTTTCACAAGTTTAACAAACCCGGTTTTTCGGGATGTAAGATGTTAAACATCGCCGAGATCCGGGGTTAACAATGTTAAAGGTCAGGCGGAACAGCTGGCCCCGCCCAAAACACAGAATTTTGCGCAATGCGGGTGGTTCAGGGCCACGTCTTTTTCCGCCTCTTGCAACGTGGCGCCCATGTCGAACCCATCGGCATAGGGCAGCAGCGTGCAGGCCAGCACAGTGGGGCGATCCGCCCCCTTGCGTTTGACCACCATGCGCGAGCTGGAACACATCACATCCTTGGGCGATTTGTCCAGGATGCCCCAGCAGGCGGTGGTGATTTCGGGCACTTCAATCATTTCGTCCATTTCGGGGAAAAGAATTGTCATGCCAGGGTCTTGCGCATCGACATTAAAGTGATGCGCGGCAAAAAATGCGCCATATCCCGCGCGGGCCTCGCTGTCTGATTCACCCCATAAGGCGCGGCCAGCTACCGCCATACGCGCCCCTTTGTCGCGCAGCCATTCCATGCCCTCGATCGTTTTGGCAAAGGCACCTTTGCCGCGGATTTCATCATGCTGCGCCGCACGCCAATGATCGAGCGAGATGCGCAGCGTCAGTTTGTCGCCGAATTCGTCAATAAGATCAGATAGTTGCGCGCGGACGCCGTTGCGCATCATCGGGCGCATGGCATTGGTCAGAATCAGCACCTCATAGCCACGGCGCAACGCCACGCGGGCCATATCGCAGATATCCGGGTTCATGAACGGCTCGCCACCCGTGAAGCCGATTTCGCGGACTGGCCAGGCCCGGTCTGCGATTTGATCAAGGAATTCCGTGACTTCTGCGGTGGTCATATAGGTCAGCCGGTTATTGGTCGGCGAACTTTCGATGTAACAATTCACGCAGGTGATATTGCACAGAGTGCCCGTATTGAACCACAACGTCTGGGGTGCACGCAGCGCCACCGTCGCGCGTTGCGACCCGTCCGCCGTCACCATTGCATCCAGAAACTTGCCCTGGTTTGCCATCTCGATCCGTTGATCCATGCCGTCTCCTGTCGTCTATCGGACCAGACCTAAGCTGCCGAAACCTTTCAGAAAACCCCCGATCTTTGGCCTGACGCGGTTGTGATGTCACAGATGGGTGCTAGACTTGGGAACGAAGCGGCGCTAGAAGGGCGCCGTTAGCGCTAACGAACCCCCGGAGGCCCCATGGTAGCCCGCGTCATCCCTGTCGATCCCTTCGATCTGGTCATCTTTGGTGGCACAGGGGATCTGGCCCGCCGCAAGATCCTGCCGGGTCTTTACCGCCGATTCTGGTCTGGGCAGATGCCCGAAGGCGCGCGCATCATCGGTGCGGCGCGGTCCGAGATGGACGACGCCGGCTTTCGCGCGTTTGTCGCCGAGGCGGTCAAAGAATTCGTGTCCGAACGCAAGTGCGACCCCAAGGTTTTAAAGGATTTTCTGGCGCATCTGAACTATGTGCCCGTTGACGCATTGGGCACGGGGGGCTGGAAGGATCTGGCCAAGATTGTCCGCCATGACGTGGTGCAGGCGTTCTATTTTTCGGTCGGGCCCAGCCTGTTTGGGGACCTTGCCAACCGCTTGCACAAATACAAGATCGCCGGGCCGGCGGCGCGGATCGTGGTGGAAAAACCCTTTGGTCACAATCTGGAAACCGCGCGTGATTTGAACGAAACGCTGGCCAAGCATTTCGACGAAACACAGATCTATCGCATCGACCATTATCTGGGCAAAGAAACGGTTCAGAATCTGATGGCAGTGCGGTTTGGCAACATGCTGTTTGAACCGCTCTGGAATGCGCAATACGTCGATCATATTCAGATCACAGTGGCGGAAACCGTCGGGGTGGATGGGCGCGGGGCCTATTATGACAAGTCGGGCGCGATGCGTGACATGGTGCAAAACCACCTGATGCAACTGTTGTGTCTGACCGCGATGGAGCCGCCAGCAAAGTTTGACCCCGATGCGGTGCGCGATGAAAAGCTAAAGGTTATCAGAGCGTTGGACCCGGTTCACCCGGATGACATTGTGCGGGGTCAATACGGGGCTGGTGCCGATGGCGCGTCCTATGTCGAGGACGCAGGAAACCCCGACAGCCTGACCGAAAGCTTCATTGCCATGCGCGTCCACATCGCCAACTGGCGCTGGAATGGCACCGATTTTTATCTGCGCACTGGCAAGCGAATGAAGGCGCGGATGAGCGAGATCGTCGTGCGCTTTAAGGAACCGCCGCATTCGATTTTTGAAAGCGACACGGGGCAAAGTGCGAATGAGCTGTCGATCCGCCTGCAACCTAACGAAGGTATGGATCTGCGCGTCACCATTAAGGAACCCGGACCCGGCGGTATGCGCCTGATTGACGTGCCGTTGGACATGACCTTTGCCGAGGCTTTGGGCGAAGAAGTTGCTGATGTTCCAGATGCTTACGAGCGTCTTATCATGGATGTGATCCGCGGCAACCAGACCTTGTTCATGCGTGGTGACGAAGTCGAGGCCGCCTGGGCCTGGACCGATCCGATCATCGAAAACTGGACCAAGCGCGAAGATCGGCCGCACCTCTATGATCCCGGCTCGACGGGACCCGAAGACGCGCTTATCCTGTTGCACCGAGACGGTCGCCGTTGGAGGGAGCTACGCGAATGATTATCAAGGACTATCCGGATCGGGACTTGCTGGTGCTGGGCTTGGTCGATGAAATCTCGAACACCATCACCGCAACCTTGCAGCACGAGGAGCGCGCGTCGATTGCCGTGCCGGGCGGCACCACGCCGGGGCCGATTTTTGACGACCTGTGTTCAGTAGACCTGGATTGGTCACGGGTTGATATTGTGTTGACCGATGAGCGTTGGGTGCCCGAGGACAGCGACCGATCGAACACGCGCCTGCTGCGCGAACGGCTGTTGCGCGACAAAGCGGCGGCGGCCAACCTGGTGCCGCTCTATGCACCGACGGACACGCCCGAGGAAAGCCTGGGCGCGCTCGAAGGTGGCATTCGCGCAATCTCGCCCCTGACGCTGGTGTTGCTGGGCATGGGCACGGACAAGCACACGGCTTCGATCTTTCCAGGTGCGGACAAGCTGGACGCGGCCCTGTCGCCCAACGCGCCGCCCATCGTTGCAATGCGTGCACCCGGTGCGCCCGAGCCGCGCGTGACGCTCAGCGAACCCGTGCTGAACGGCGCCATGGCAAAGCACCTGTTGATCCTTGGGCCGGACAAGCGCACAGCGCTGGAACAGGCACAGAAACAAAAGCCCCATGATGCGCCCATCGCTGCCTTTCTGCGTGATCTGACGGTGCACTGGGCCGAATAATGGGCAGAGTAGGGCGGATATGACCTGGGACCAGTTGAAACACCATCAGGCTGCGGTGAAGGATCGTTCAATCGCCGGGTTGTTCGATGCCGACCGGGCAGGGGTCTTTTCAACCCGCGCCTGTGGCATGCTGTTTGACTGGTCCAAGACCAATATAGACGCCAAGGCCCTGGAATTGCTGCTGAACCTGGTTGACGAAACTGATGTTGTCGCCAAGCGCGCGGCCATGTTTCGCGGCGATAAAATCAACGCCACCGAGGGGCGCGCGGTCCTGCATACGGCGTTGCGAAATCCCGGTCCTGATCCGATTTTGGTCGACGGCAAAGATGTTTTGCCGGGCGTTCACGACACGCTGGATCGGATGGAGGCTTTCGCGAAATCCGTCCGGTCCGGGACGCTGACGGCACCCGGTGGCACGCGGTTCACGGACGTGGTGAACATCGGCATCGGTGGCTCGGATCTTGGCCCCGCGATGGCCTGCCTGGCGCTGGCGCCCTATCATGACGGGCCACGGTGCCATTTCGTCTCAAACGTCGATGGCGCGCATATCCACGATGTTTTGGCGGGGCTGGACCCGGCGACAACGCTGGTGATTGTGGCCTCAAAAACCTTCACGACCATCGAAACCATGACCAATGCCGCGACAGCACGCGCGTGGCTTGCCGCGGCGGTGGCGCACCCTGGCGCGCATTTTGTTGCGCTGTCGTCGAATGAAGAAAAGGCTGCGGAATGGGACATCCCGGCCGACCGGGTGTTCGGGTTTGAGGACTGGGTCGGAGGCCGGTATTCCCTGTGGGGGCCGATTGGCCTGTCGATCATGCTGGCGGTCGGCGCGGATGATTTCCGCGCTTTTCTGGCCGGGGCGCATGAGATGGATGTTCATTTTCAATCGGCCCATGGCACGGCGAATATGCCAGTGATGCTGGCTCTGGTCGGGCTTTGGCATCACCAGATTTGCGGCTATGCCACACGGGCGGTTTTGCCCTATGATCAAAGGCTTGCGCGCTTGGCTGCCTATTTCCAACAGCTGGAAATGGAAAGCAACGGCAAGCGCGTTGCAATGGACGGACGCGACCTGACGCATCCCTCGGGTCCGGTCGTCTGGGGCGAGCCCGGTACCAATGGGCAACATGCGTTTTACCAGCTGATCCATCAGGGCACCGGCGTTGTTCCCTGCGATTTCCTGGTGGCCGCGCGGGGCCATGAACCCGAGCTTGCCCATCAACATCAGTTGCTGCTGGCCAACTGCCTGGCCCAATCCCAAGCCCTGATGACAGGGCGCAGCCTGGATCAAGCGCGCGCGCTCATGGCCGCCAAAGGGCTGAGCGGCGACGATCTGGAGCGTCAGGCCCGCCATCGCGTTTTTCCGGGCAATCGTCCGTCGACCACGCTGATCTATCCAAAACTCGACCCCGCGACCTTGGGCCGCATCATTGCGCTGTACGAACACCGGGTGTTTGTCGAAGGCGCCATTCTGGGCCTCAATTCATACGACCAATGGGGCGTGGAACTGGGCAAGGAATTGGCGGTCGCACTGGCCCCGGTGGTTCGTGGCGACGAAACGACGGACGGCAAAGACGGGTCCACCGCGCAGCTGGTCGACTTCATCCACAAGGCTTGACCTCAAGCACCAGCCGCCTTTTCCTCTTGCCGAAAATATCCCCGCCGGAGGCCTGAATTCGCCGCGCAGCGGCTCCCGCGCAGGACCTTTGCCATGACGGGTATGAGGAAATCGCGCAGGTCAGCTTGCTGACCTGCGCCCCCCGGCGACCCCGAAGGGGGCGCAACCCGCAAGGGAAGGATCAACCGTTCAACAAGCGTGCCACGCGCGGGGCGAAATAGGTCAGGATCCCGTCACAGCCTGCGCGTTTGAAGGCCATCAGGCTTTCCATCATGACACCATCGCCATCGACCCAACCGTTTTCAGCGGCCCCCATCAGCATCGCGTATTCGCCCGACACCTGATAGGCAAAGGTCGGCACGCCGAACGTGTCTTTCACGCGGCGACAGATATCCAGATACGGCATGCCAGGTTTCACCATGACCATATCCGCGCCCTCCATCAGGTCGCGTTCCACCAGGCGCAGTGCTTCGTGTGAATTGGCCGGATCCATCTGATAGGTCTTCTTGTCGCCCTTCAACGCGCCGGACGCGCCGACTGCGTCACGGAACGGGCCATAAAAGGCGGATGCATATTTCGCCGTATAGCTCATGATCGCCACATTGGCGTGGCCTGCGGCCTCAAGCCCCTTGCGCATGGCGCCAATGCGCCCGTCCATCATGTCGCTGGGGCCCAGGATGTCAGCGCCCGCATCGGCCTGGGCCAGGGCCATCTTGACCAGGGCCTCGACTGTTTCGTCGTTCACAATCTCGCCACCGCGCACGATGCCGTCATGGCCGTTTGCATTATACGGGTCCAAGGCGACATCGGTCATGACTGCGATTTCGGGCACGGCCGCCTTGACCGCACGGATGGCGCGGTTGGACAGGTTGTCGGGATTCCAGGCCTCCTCGCACAGCTCGGTTTTCAGGGCGGGGTCGGTATAGGGAAAGATACAGATCGCCGGGATGCCCAGATCGGCGGCCTCGCGCGCCGCCAAGACCACACGGTCCACTGTTTTGCGCGTGACGCCCGGCATGGAGGCAATAGGCGTTTCCGTGTCTTCGCCATCCATCACGAACACCGGCCAGATCAGATCGCCAACCGACAGGTAATTCTCGCGCACCAGATCGCGCACGGCAGGGCTGACGCGGGCCCGGCGCAGGCGGGTGGCGGGGAAGGGGGCGACGGTGCGGCTCATGCTCAGGCTCCTCGAGATTGGCTTCTCCGTGCTTGCCATGTCACACCCCGCATCTCAAGGGGTGGTCATCCTGTCAGACGCGCATTAGTGTCGCGCCGCAACCATAAGGGCAGGTGTTGTGGACTGGTATTCCACCGTTTTTGAATTGATCGACATGCGATCCTTCTCCAACCTCTGGTATTGGATCGCGCTGGCCGTTGTCTGGTCGTCCACCAGCCACTGGGTGCTGGGCGTGCCATATGACATGATCCAACGCGCCGCGCGCCACGGGGGCGAGGCCGAGATCGACCTTGAGGACATGGTGCGCATCAACTGCAATCGCATGTTATATATCGCAGGCGTGTCGGGGTTGTGGCTGTTGGGGATCGGAGCCGCGGTACTGACATCGCTGGCGATGCTGGCCTTTTGGTACTGGGTCGAATTCGCCCAAGCTGTGTTTTTGCTGGCCTTTCCCATGACCCTGGTCGCCCTGTTGTCACTGAATTCCGCCCGTATCATTCATGACAGGCAACTGGGCGGTACGGACCTGCGCAAGCGGTTGAATCGGCACAGGATATCGACCCAGGTGGTTGGCATGGTCGCAATCTTTGTGACCGCGTTGTTTGGCATGTATCAGAACCTGGCCGTCGGCCCGTTCTGACGACTTGAACCCGGGCGCTGGGGCAGGTACCTCAGGACCATGCAACAGGTTCTTCTTTCCGGCGCCCCTGAGGGCTTTGACGCTCAGCTTTTGCTGAAGGAACTCACCCGCGCCGCTGGCCCGGTGATCCATGTGGCGCGTGACGACAAACGGCTGGTGGCAATGCAGGCTGCCTTGGCGTTCTTTGCACCGCAGGTCACCGTGATCACCTTTCCCGGCTGGGATTGCCTGCCGTTTGACCGTGTGTCGCCCAACCCCGATGTGTCCGCCACGCGTATGGCGACGCTTGCGGGATTGGCGCAGGGCATTCCCGGAAACTTCATCCTGCTGACCACGTTGAATGCGGCCACTCAGCGGGTGCCGGCGCGGGCCGTGTTGCGCAACAGCGCCTTTACTGCGCGGGTGGATGCGCAGATCGACGAAAAAGCCCTGCGCGCCTTTTTGGTCCGCATGGGGTTCAGCCAAAGCCCAACGGTGATGGAGCCAGGCGATTTCGCCGTGCGCGGCGGTATCATCGACATCTTTCCGCCCGGTGACACGGGCCCCGTGCGTCTGGACCTGTTTGGTGATGTGCTGGACGGGGCGCGTCGGTTTGATCCCGTCACACAACGCACGACGGAAAACCTGTCGGTGGTTGAGCTGGCCCCGGTCTCTGAGGTCATTCTGGACGAGGCCGCGATCACCCGGTTCCGACAGAATTACCGCATCGAATTTGGTGCCGCCGGGTCCGATGATCCGCTGTACGAGGCGATCAGCGCAGGGCGCAAACATGCCGGTGTCGAACACTGGCTGCCGTTCTTTCACGCCACATTGGAAACTCTGTTTGACTATCTTCCCGACGCGCCGGTGCTGTTGGATGACCAACTGACCCCAACCCGTCTGGCCCGTTGGGAGGGGATCGAGGATCAATACGAGACCCGCAAGATCGCCATGGGGGCCAAGAACCGCATGGACACGGTTTATAAGCCCTGTCCGCCGGGGCTATTGTACCTGGATGATGCCGGCTGGGAGGCGACGATCAAAACCCGTCGCGTTGTGCAACTGGCGGCCTTGCCCCAGGCGACTGGTGCCGGTGTTCTGGATGGCGGCGGGCGGATCGGGCGCAACTTTTCACCCGAACGTCAGCAAGAAAACGTCAACCTTTTCAGCGCTCTTTCGGATTACATTAAGGTGAAACGTGGCGAGGGGCCGGTGGTTGTTGCCAGCTATTCCGAGGGCGCGCGTGAACGGCTTCAGGGCCTGTTGGCCGACGAAGGCCTGACTGCCACCGCCCCGATTGCCGATTTCCGCGATGTGCCGGAAACGCACGGCGGTGTTTACCTTGTCGTCTGGCCGCTGGAACATGGGTTCGAGGGCGATGGCGTCACTGTCATTTCCGAACAGGACGTGTTGGGCGACCGCCTGATCCGCGCGCCAAAGCGCAAGAAACGGGCCGAAAATTTCCTGACCGAGGCCCAGTCGCTGACCACCGGCGATCTGGTGGTGCATGTCGACCATGGCGTCGGGCGCTATACGGGCATGGAAACCGTCACCGCCGCCGGGGCACCGCATGAATGCCTGTTGCTGGAATATGCGGGCGGTGATCGGCTGTACCTGCCGGTTGAAAACATCGAACTGTTGTCGAAATTCGGCCATGACAGCGGTTTGATGGACAAGCTGGGCGGTGGGGCCTGGCAGGCGAAAAAAGCCAAGCTGAAAGAGCGTATTCGCGAGGTCGCCGACAAGTTGATCCGCCTGGCCGCCGAACGCGCGCTGCGCAAGGCACCGGTATTGGAAAGCCCGCACCACGCCTGGGAGGAGTTTTCCGCCCGCTTCCCGTATCAGGAAACCGAAGACCAGATGTCCGCCATTTCCGACGTGATCGAGGATATCGCGTCCGGCACGCCGATGGATCGTCTGATCTGCGGCGACGTGGGCTTTGGCAAAACCGAGGTTGCGATGCGCGCGGCCTTTGTCGCCGCCATGGCCGGGCAACAGGTGGCCGTGATCGCGCCGACCACATTGCTGGCGCGCCAGCATTACAAAAGTTTTGCCGAACGGTTCCGGGGATTTCCGATCCAGGTCGGACAATTGTCCCGTTTCGTTGGCCAACGCGATACTGAATTGACTCGGGACGGCATCACCAAAGGCACGATGGATATCGTGATCGGCACCCATGCGTTGCTGGCGAAATCAGTGCGGTTTCAACAGCTTGGCTTGCTGATTGTGGATGAAGAACAGCGTTTTGGCGTGGGTCACAAGGAACGGCTGAAGGAAATGCGCTCGGACGTGCATGTGCTGACCCTGTCGGCCACGCCGATCCCGCGCACGCTGCAAATGTCACTGTCGGGTGTGCGCGATCTGTCGATCATCGGCACACCACCGGTCGACCGTCTGTCAATCCGCACTTACGTGTCGGAGTTCGACAGCGTGACGATCCGCGAGGCTTTGCTGCGTGAACATTATCGTGGCGGGCAGAGCTTTTTTGTTGTGCCGCGCATCAAAGATCTGCCGGACATCGAAGCCTTCCTGAAGGATCATGTGCCCGAGGTGAGCTATGTTGTCGCCCACGGTCAGATGGCGGCCGGAGAGCTGGACAGTCGCATGAACGCCTTTTACGACGGCAAATTCGACGTGCTGCTGGCAACCACGATTGTCGAAAGCGGCATTGATATTCCGACCGCCAACACGATGGTGATCCACCGCGCCGACATGTTCGGATTGGCGCAGCTGTATCAGATCCGGGGCCGGGTCGGGCGCTCAAAGACCCGCGCCTATGCCTATCTGACGACGAAACCGCGCCTGAAACTGACCGCAACGGCTCAAAAGCGGTTGCGCGTGCTGGGGTCACTGGACACGCTGGGGGCCGGGTTCACCTTGGCCAGCCAGGATCTGGATATTCGCGGCGCGGGCAATCTGTTGGGCGAAGAACAGTCCGGCCAGATGCGCGAAGTCGGCTATGAGCTGTATCAGCAGATGCTTGAGGAAGCGATTTCCAAGATCAAATCCGGTGAGCTGGAGGGCGTGACTGACGGCAATGAAACCTGGGCGCCGCAGATCAATCTGGGTGTTCCGGTGTTGATCCCTGATACCTATGTGCCTGATCTGGACGTGCGCCTGGGCCTGTATCGTCGCCTGTCTGGCCTGTCGACCAAGGTCGAACTGGAAGGCTTTGCCGCCGAGCTGATCGACCGATTTGGCAAGCTGCCCAATGAGGTGAACACGCTGCTTTTGATCGTGCGCATCAAGGGGATGTGCAAGAAAGCCGGCATTGCAAAACTGGACGGCGGACCGAAAGGTGCGACCATTCAGTTCCACAATGACAAATTCGCATCCCCCGCCGGGTTGGTGGAATTCATCAATGCGCAGAATGGTTTGGCCAAGGTGCGCGACAACAAGATCGTGGTGCGCCGCGACTGGACCAAGACCAAGGACAAGATCCAGGGCGCGTTCCTGATCGCGCGCGAGCTGGCCGAAAAGGTCGTGGCGGAAAAGAAAGCCCAGAAGGCGAAAAAGGGCTGAGCCAGCTTTGCCGGACAGGACCGGCACGGCCTAGCCGCGCGCATCGGTCGCGTCGAATGCGGGTTGTAGCATTCTCGAAATGGAATATATCGACCTGAACGCCGCGAACAGGAGCCCACACCATGCAGCAGATCATTCTTGTCGTTTCCGCCATCATTTTGGGTCTTGGGACGGGATACCTGACCGGAGGTTTTGCCTTTTCGTCGCTTGTCTGCGTGGTCGCCGGGATTTTTCTGGTCACGCCATCGCTGTTCAAATTTCAGCTGTCGGATATGGCTTTGGTTAAAAAACAACGCCATTCGATCTTTGCCAACCTCTGGATCAACTATCTGTTGATGACAGGCGCGGCTCTGATCATCGGGTATCTGTCTGGTGACATCGGTATCGCCGGCGCGCTGCTTCTGCTGGCGCTGTTGCCCGGCGGCGGCATGGTGATGATGTGGATCAAGACATCGGGGGCGAACCCGAAGTTGGGGTTCATCATTTTCATGCTGAACTTGGCGTTGCTGTTGCCTGTCACGCTGATCTTCGGAGCCTATTTCGACATTGCCAGCGCCTGGTTTCCGGCACCGGACCTGGGGGATGTGGCCGTCAGCACCGGGCGCGAGGTCAAGCCCTTTGCGCCCTTCGTGATCCTGATCGTGATCCCGTTCCTGCTCAGCCGCCTGGCGCGCGCGTTCCTGCCCGGCGTCATGGCATTTGCCGAAAAGCATCAGCCCCAGATTTCAAAGGCGACCATGTTCGGCATCGTGTTTTATCTGTTCAGCCTGACCACCTCGCAAATGCTGTTCACCGTGTCGCTTGAGGCACTGTTTACTGCCATCGCCGCCACCGCAGCGTTTTACGCTGTGGCCTTCACGGCCGCGCGGTATCTGACCGACAATGACGCCGAGGGCAAAGCCGTCTATTGGCATATTGCGACGCGGTATATCACGCTGGCGTTGATCCTGGCGGTGTTTTCGCTGGACAGCTATGGGCCGACCTTCATCCTGCCGGTGATGATCGCCTATTTCATCCAGATCGGATCATCGGGCATGTTGCGCACGCGCATGCAGGCCCGTGCCAGCCAAGCCGCTTGACCTGGGCTTTGCCGCGCGCGAGGGTGCGGGCGGGGTGATTGACATGATACGATTGTTAGGTGGCGTGGCGCTTGTTTTGGCGTCTTTCACGGGAACAGCCGTGGCGGGCCCTGTGCGGGACGGCGGCAATGACGGCATTCCCTGCGAGAACCTTTGCAATCGTCGCTGCCCGCGTTAGTCGGCCAGGTCAGGGCCTGCAAATTTCATGCCGACCCAGGCCAGCACGGACAGCACAGCGGCCCCGGTGATCAATGGCAACGGTGTGCCGTTATACGCCAGCCCGATCGGCACGGCGATGACGACCGACAACACGGTTGAGATTGACCCGATCAGTGCCGCGCCGGTGCCCGCGACATGGCCCAGCGGCTCCATTGCCAGGGCGTTCAGGTTGCCGAAATTGAACCCGTTCATGATAAAGACGGTGCAGGACCAGGCAAAGAACACCCACAGGGCCCAGGCCTCGGGCACCATGCCGGCCCACCAGGCCAGGGCCAGCGTCGTGGCGATGATGGCCTGGACTGCATAGGTCAGGCTGACCAGTCGCGACATGCCCAGGCGCATGACCAGTTTTGCGTTCAACAGCGCGGCAGGCGAGGACACGACGGTCATCGCCGCAAAGAACAGCGCAAAGCGGTCGCCAACGCCCAGGGCATCGACAAAAATCGGTTGGGCCGAACTGATATAGGCCATGAGCAGGCTGAAACCGAGGGTCAGGACCGCAATGTGGATGACCACGCGGCGATGGCTCAGGACTTCGCGCGCGCCGCGCATGAAACGGGCCAGGGTAAAGGGTTTCTGGTCCTCAGGGGTCAGGGTTTCGGGTTGGCGTGACAGGAACCATGCGCCCAGGACCAGGCCGACCAGAATATAGGCTACAAACATCGCACGCCAATCCCAGGCGTTAATCACCAGCTGGCCGATATAGGGTGCGATCGCGGGCACCATGACGAACACCATGAAGGTGAACGAACTGACCCGCGCCATCATGCGCCCGGAATACAGGTCGCGCGTGATCGCAACGCCGACCGTGCGCGGGGCCGAGCCGCCAACCCCTTGCACAAACCGCCAGATCAGCAGTGCGGGCAGGCTGTTGCTGTAAATGGCCGCGACACTGGCCAAAAGGTACAGAACAAGGCCAAACAGCACCGTTGAACGGCGTCCGAACCGATCCGAGGCCGGGCCCATGAACAGCTGCCCAGCCCCCATGCCCAGCACGAAAGCTCCAACCACCAGCTGGGCGCGGTTCAAGTCATCTGGGCTGAGTTCTGCGCCGATTTGGGGCAGCGCGGGCAGAAGGCTGTCGATTGAAAAGGCCATAATGGCGAACATCATTGCCATGAGGGCGATGAATTCGACAAGCCCCAGGGGTTTGGTCGGGCCGGGCAGGCGCATTAGGTGGTCTTTCGTTTGAAATACAGAGCGATTGCTGCGGCCCAGATGGCCAATTCCGTCAAAAAACTCCAGTGCAGAAGGAAGGACAAGACCCAATGTGATTGGGTGGCCGGGACCGTGACCAGCGTTGCCAAATGACGGCTGGTGGGCCAGCCCCAGGCAATGCCACCCGCGAAGGTGTCCAACACCAGATGCAGCGCAATTCCGGCCAGGAACCCGCCAAGCACGGGCAGGGCGCGGGGCATTATCAAGCGGGCGGCAATCAACAGCGTTGCGCCAGTGATCAGCCAAAAGGCGGGAATATGCACCCAATAATAATGGTGGTGAAACGCCTTGTTGTCGACCAGGTGAAACCGGATCATGTCAAAGTCAGGAAACACCGCGCCAAACATGGCCGCCGCCATAACCCACTGTTGCGCTTTGAGCGCCCGGCCCAGCACATAGCCAGAGGGCAAGTGGGCTGTGATCATTCCGGCGCGTCCAATTGCGCGGTGATGTCGTCGATCACGCGTTCCCACAGGTCGGTGGGCTGGGCGCCGGGCACCACGTGCTGGTTGGCGATGACAAAGGTCGGCACGGCCTGCACGCCCTTGGCGCGGGCATCTGCGTCACGTGCCCGAATGTCATCAAGATCCGCGTCGCTGGCCAACAGGCGGGCGATCATGTCAGCGTCCATTTCGATTTCCCCGGCAATGGCGGCCAGAACGGCGGGATCACCGATGTCGCGCCCTTCGGTGAAATAGGCTTTGAACAGCTTGGAGACGGCGGCGGCCTGGCGTCCTTCGATGCCCGCCCAATGGATCAGGCGATGCGCATTCAGCGTGTTGGGCGTGCGATTGATGCCGTCAAAATCAATCTCCAGCCCGGCCGCCTCGGCTTCTTTCACCACGGGCATATAGGCCTGCACCGCGCCGTCCTTGCCGCCAAACTTGGCCTCTAGATACGCGCGCCGTCCCATGCCGTCGGCAGGCATGTCGGGGTTCAACTGGAACGGATGCCATTCGATCTTGAACGGATGGTTGGGGCGCGCCTCCAGCGCCCGGTCAAGGCGGGCCTTGCCAATGAAACACCAGGGGCAGATCGGGTCGGAAAAGATATGCAAAGCGATCATCGCACGAAACTCCTTTTTCAAACCTGTATCCGGGATGTTGTGCCGGGGAAAGGGGCGGACGGTGCGCGGATGCAGGGGCTCTGTTCAGCTTGAGTATTGGCCGGCTTCAAATGCGTCCCGCAGCTGGCGGCGCAGGATCTTGTTATTGGCACCGCGGGGCAGGGTGTCGATAGAAATGAACTGACGCGGGCATTTGTAATGAGCCAGGCTGGCGTGGGCGTGGCTGCTCAGGCTGTCTGGGTCGACGGGGCGGTTTTCGGCCACATAGAAACAGGCAATGATGCTGGCGTCTGCCTTCACCCCTACTTCGGCACAGGCGGCTTCATGCACGCCGGGATGCGCGGTCATGGCGGCTTCGACCTCGATCGGTGAGACGCGAAAGCCCCCCGCGTTCATCATGTCATCGCCCCGGCCCAGATAGCTAATTGCACCGTCCGCGCCCATGCTGACCGTGTCACCGGTCAGGAACCATTCGCCCTGAAATTTTGACGCGGTGTCTTCGGCTGCGCCGTGATAGCCCAGCATCAGGCCGGGATCGCGGTTTGACACGGCCAAGATACCGGGTTGGTCGATGGCAACCGGGCCATCGTCCGGGCCGTCGTCGCCGATTACCGCAATGCGGCGGCCGGGTTGTGGATATCCCAACGTGCCTTGCGGCGCGGGGTGGTCAGGTGCGCCGGACACAAAGGTCGAACATTCCGACATGCCAAAGGCCTCGTGGATCGGGGTGCCGGTTGCTTGCTGCCAGTGGTCGCGCGTGGTGGCGGGCAGCTTTTCGCCCGCTGACAAGCCGTGGCGCAGGGCCGGAAAGGCGGGCAGGGTGGCTTTCATCATCTGGCGAAAGACACCGGGGGCGGCGGCAAAGATCGTCGCGCCTTGGGTCGCGATCAAATCGCCAAGCGCCTGTGCCGGTGTGCCCGGCGCGGGGATCAATGCGGTGGCGCCAACGGTCCAGGGGTCCATCAACCCTGTGCCCAAGGTATAGGTCCAGTTGAAGGCACCGGCGTGCATCAGCCGGTCCTGGCGCTTCAGCCCACACCAGCCCTGGTGCATCATCTGACGCGCCCAGATCGCGCGGTGGGCATGGGTGACGGCGCGCGCGCCCCCTGAGGTGCCCGAGGTAAAGATGATATAGGCGGGCCGGTTGGGGTTGCCCATGGCGAAAGGCGCGGGGGGATGGTCGGCCATGGCGTGCAGCTCGGTGCTGGACAGCGTGTCACAGGGAAGCGGGTCAGGCAGGGCAATACCGTCACCCGCGATGATCAATACGGGGCTGACAAGGGCTGACATCTTGGTGATTTCGGGCTCGGTCAATTGTGAAGACGTGGGCACGGGCACCAGCCCGGCGGCGATACAGCCCAGAAAGGCCAGCGGGAAGTCCACCGTATTGCCAAGGCGCATCAGCACGTGGTCACCGGGGGTCAGACCGCGCGCCAACAGGCCGCTGGCAATGCCGCGCACGGCACGCGCCAGTTGGGTATAGGTCCAGTGTTCGTTTGCCGCGCCCAGGATCGACAGCGCGATCTTGTCGCCCATGTCATCGGCATGGCGCAACACATGGGCGGCCATGTTGAAATCGGCGGGCGGGGGCGCAAAGGTGCCCTGGTCAAAAACGGCAAGCATGCCCCGTTGTGACGCCGCGCACGCGTGGTTGCAATAGGGGGCGCGGGCCAAGTATACCGACCGCATGGAAAAACCAAGTGAACCCAGCCTGATCCGCCTGGCCCGCGAAAACGGGGACGAGCCACACGACCCACAGCCCGTGAACCTGGGCGAACGTGTGCGCGAGCTGCGCAAATCACGGGGCTGGACGTTGGAACAGGCGGCAAACCAGGCCGGACTGGCGCGGTCCACCTTGTCCAAGATTGAAAACGGTCAGATGTCGCCCACCTATGAGGCGCTGAAGAAGCTGGCTGTCGGGCTGGAGATTTCCGTGCCACAGCTGTTCACGGCGCCCAAGGCGGCGCAGGTGTCGGGCCGGATGGCGGTGACGAAATCGGGCGAGGGTGCAGCGCATGCGACCACGACCTATGAACACGAAATGCTGGCGGGGGCTTTGACCAAAAAGGCCATGCTGCCCTATCGCGCCCGCGTGCGGGCGCGGTCGTTTGGGGAATTTGACGGCTGGGTGCGCCATGATGGCGAAGAATTCCTGTATGTGCTGACGGGTGCGATCCGGTTGATCACCGAGTTCTATGAACCCGTCGAAATGCGCCGCGGCGACAGCGCCTATTACGACGCCTCGATGGGGCATAACGTGGTGTCGATCAGCGATGAGGATGCGACAATCCTGTGGGTGACGTCGCTGGTGTGACGTGATTCAGCGGAGTGGCTGCGCCACGCTTTATGTTTTGATTGGCGCCTGTTGCCAGCGGATCATGCGGTCGGGAACCAATGCCGCGTGCGGTTGGCCAGCGCGACCAGCGACAGCATGACAGGCACTTCGACCAGCACGCCAACGACGGTGGCCAGCGCCGCACCGGAATTCAGGCCGAACAGCGAAATGGCGACCGCCACGGCCAGTTCAAAGAAGTTTGACGTTGCGATCATGCAGGCGGGGGCCGCCACATTGTGGGGCAGGCGCATCGCTTTGGCCGCACCATAGGCAATGGCAAAGATCCCATAGGTCTGGATCAACAGCGGAATGGCGATCAGCACGATGGCCAGGGGCTGGGCCAGGATCGTTTGTGCCTGAAAGCCAAACAACAGCACGACGGTGGCCAGCAGCCCGACCACCGACCAGGGTTTCACACGGGCCAGAAAACCCGCCACATGGGCCGCGTCGCCCAGGGCGCGCCGCGTCGCGATACCTGCGACCAGCGGCAGCAACACGTATAGCACGACCGACAACAGCAGCGTTTGCCAGGGCACGATCACGTCTGACACCCCCAGCAGGAACGCGGCAATCGGCGCGAAGGCGAAGATCATGATCACGTCATTCACGCTGACCTGCACCAAGGTGTAATTGGGATCACCTTTGGTCAGCTGGCTCCAGACGAACACCATGGCAGTGCAGGGCGCGACCCCCAACAGGATCATGCCCGCAATGTATTCGCCCGCCGTGTCCGGGTCGACCAGATCGGCAAAGATGACACGAAAGAACAGCCAGCCCAGCGCGGCCATGGTGAAAGGTTTGATCAGCCAGTTCACCACCAGCGTCAGGATCAGCCCCTTGGGCCGCGTGCCAATGTCCTTGATCGAGGAAAAATCGATCTGCACCATCATCGGATAGATCATGACCCAGATCAGTACGGCGACCACCAGGTTCACCCGGGCCAGCTCCAGCCCGGCCACAGTGGCAAACACGCCCGGCACCAGGTTGCCCAGAACAACGCCAGCGATAATGCACAGCCCGACCCAGACGGACAGGAACCGTTCGAAAATACCCATGAGATCCCCCAGCCTGTCGCGCTCTTTTCGCTGTGTCCTTTAAGCCTGCGCGGACTGGGGGGCAACAGTTATGTCTCTGTTACAAAAGAGGGATCAATCCTCGTACCACCAGACGTCCGGCTGAAAGCCCAGGAAATCGCCATACATTGGGATGCGATCTGGGAAATGCAGTTCCTTGACGTGGGCGATCCAGGACACGTCGCGATACCAGATCGGGATCACATAGCGCCCTGCGGTCAGAACCCGATCCAGCGCTTTGGTCACAGCACTGAACCCGTCTTGGTCGGTCGCGTTCAGCATGTCGTCAATCAACGCATCCACCGCCGGGTTTTGAATGCCAATCCAGTTGCGGCTGCCTTCTTCGTTGGCCGCCTCACTGCCCCAGTTGAAGCGTTGTTCATTGCCCGGGCTCAGCGACAAGCCGCGTTCGTAGTAGGCCATGTCAAAATCAAATGTGCGGGTGCGTTCTGTGTATTGCGCCGAATCCACTGTGGTGATGGTTGGGGTAATGCCCAGACGCCCCAGGGCGGCCACAAAGATGTTCATGACCTGTTGGGTTTCGGCCGCGCCCTGACGCAGCACGATTTCAAAGGTGAACGGCGTGCCATCGGCGTTTGTCATGGCGCCATCCTGCACGCTCCACCCGGCCTGTTCCATCAAGCCCAAGGCCTTGCGGATACTGGCGCGGTTGCGTTCGGATCCGTCCGAGACGGGCAGGGAATAGCCGTCGAGCGCCTCAACCGGGATGGTATCGGCAAAGGGGGCCAGCAGCGCGCGCACCTGTCCGGTGGCCGGCGCGCCGGGCTCCATGCCCAAAACCGAGTTGTGGAAATAGCTGAGGATACGGCGCCGGTTGCCATCGTTCAGGGTCTGATTGATGAATTCATAGTTGAACGCATGGATCATCGCGTCGCGCACGCGGATGTCTTTGAACACATCGCGCCGCACATTCATCGCATAGCCCCATATCCCGGTCGGGCGCTGATGCGGGATTTCCGACAGCACAATGTCGCCGTTGCGCACGGCTGGGAAATCGAACTCGGTCGCCCATTTTTGGGCGTTAAATTCCCGGTGCGTGGTCGCTTCGCCCGCCTTGAAGGCTTCGAACACGACACCGCCATCGCCGTAATAATCAAACCGGATTTGATCCAGATTGGCCTGACCCTGCATGAAAGGCACATCGGCGCCCCAATAGTCCGGGTTGCGATCCAGGGTCAGATAGCGCCCAGGTTCAAAATCCCCGATCACATAGGGGGACGAACCGATGGGAACGACATCAATGCCCGAAGCCTGGAAATCCTTGCCCTCCCATTGTGCCTTTTTCAGTATAGGGCGCAGGCCCAGGATCAGTGGCAATTCACGGTTCGGCGCGGCAAAGGTAAAGCGCACGGACCGTGGGCCGGTTTGTTCCATGCTGGCGACTTTGTTCCACGCGCCGTGATAGACGGGGTTGCCCAGTGTGCCGAGCGTTTTATAGGACCACATCACGTCTTCGATGGTCAGCGGACTGCCATCCGAAAACTTTGTGCCCTGGCGTAGTTTGAATTCGACCCAGTTGCGCGCATCATCCGTTTCAATCGTTTCCGCCAAAAGGCCATAGAGCGAAAAAGGTTCGTCATAGCTGCGCCCCATCAGGCTTTCGAACAGCACATAGCGTAGCTGCCAAGGTGTGCGGCCTTTGCGGATGAACGGGTGGAGCGAGTCAAAGCCACCGTTTTCTGCGAAAATGATCCGTCCGCCTTTCGGCGCATCTGCATTCGCATAGGGTAAGGCAACGAAATCAGCGGGCAGAACCGGAGCGCCATACATGGCAATGCCGTGGCTGGGGTCCGCCGTTGCCGCCTGAGCGGCCAGCAAAAACGCCAATGCACCCGCAAAGGGTCGCAATTTCAAGAAAAACACTGATTTCATCTGCGCAACAATCCTTCGCCTGCCTTGTTTGTCTGGGGCCAAGACTAGACCTGTCCCCATGGGTTTTCAAACTTTTAGCTTGGACTCGGGCGGTGTACCGCGTATAAAGACTGCACTGCTCGATAGGTTTCTTGCCTGTATGAAACCTGCCTCAATGACTTAGCGCCCGCCTTGTGCGGGCGTTTTTTTTGGGCCATTGGCAAGCGGTCTTGCGGATATGAAAAAAGGGGCCGACGGATGCGGCCCCTTTGTCACAAGGTGTCTGTGCGTGGATCACATGGCAGCGGCATAGCCATCCATCGCGATGAAATCGGCCGCGCTCAGCTCATCAATGTCGAGATTGCGGAAGGTCGCGGTATAGCCACCAGCCGAATCGGTCCAGACGACCTTGCTGCCCACTTGCACCGCATTGGCGATGAACAGGTCGTATTGCTCCTGTGCGGTCGTATCGCCCGCATAAGTGATGCCGATCACATCCTCACCATCGGTAAAGTCGCGCACGTTCCCGTTTCCGGTCGCCCCTTCGTCCGTGAACAGGAACTGGTCCGCCCCCTCTTGGCCGTAAATGGCGTCATCTCCGCCGTCGCCAATCAAAATGTCATCACCGGTGCCACCGATCATGATGTCATCGCCCACACCACCGGCCAGAATGTCATTGCCAGCGCCGCCATTCAGGCGGTCATTGCCGCCACTGCCGATCAGCAGGTCATTGCCAGCACCACCCGACAGTTTGTTCGTTTCCAACAAAGCGTCCGTTGTCGTTTCATTACCGTACAGTTGATCATCGCCATCACCGCCGCGCAGGTCATCGTTGCCATTGCCGCCATACAGAATGTCATCTTCGGTGCCGCCGATCAGCTTGTCGTTCCCGTCGCCACCATGCATCGTGTCGGTTCCAGGGCCACCGTTCAGGATGTCATCGCCCGAGCTCATAAGCGTGTCGCCATATCCGATGGCAAAATCGCCATACATGATGTCGTTGCCGAAGCCGCCGATCAGGATATCGTTGCCGCTGCCGCCATACATTTGGTCATTGTCCCACTGACCATTCAGATAATCGTCGCCCTCGTCACCAAACATCGCGTCATCGCCATAGCCACCGATGATCCGGTCCGCCCCGGCCAGGCCGGAAATGTCATCGTTGCCGCCGCGACCATTCAGATAGTCATCAAAACCTGTGCCGGTGAAGAAATCGTTGCCGTCTCGGCCATAGACGGTGACGGGCAGGGGCAAGAACCCAAGATACACGTCATTGAACCCTTGGCCCAAGGTCAGCCGCCCGACGGGGGGCAGGGGCCCCGACAACATATCCACAACACCGTTGGGGTTTGTCCAATCTATGCCCAGCGCATTGTAGAGAGCGAGGTCGGTGATGGCCAAACCCGAGGCAGTCAGTTGCCCCGTACCATAGATTTCGCCAACCACATTGGTCGTGACGTGAACAATCTGACCAGCAATGGGATAGGGTTCGCCATCGCGATCCTCATAGACCATGTTGATACCCCGGATGGTCAGCCCATAGAACGTGCCGTCAGGGGCATAAACACCATACCGAAAAAACATTGTGGGTCGCTGTGACAACGGACAGGTCGGTCATCGTGAAATCTCCTCGCTTGAAATTCTTAACTTAAGTTTAACTAAGCGCGGGTTTGCGCATGTGGCATCTGGTTTCTGTCCCAGAATTCGATGGAACCCCTGTATTTAGGCACTATGGTTGCAAACCAATGGAACTGAGGCCAAAGGAAAGGGCACATATGTCGCTTGCAGGAAAAACAGCCGTCATCACGGGGTCAAATTCGGGCATCGGTCTGGGCGTTGCCATTGAGCTGGCAAAAGCCGGGGCAGATGTGGTTTTGAATTCGTTTACGGATCGTGACGAAGACCATGCCCTGGCGGCACAGATCGGCGCCGATCATGGGGTGACTGCGCGCTATATCGCTGCGGATATGTCCGATGCCCAGGCCTGTCGCGACCTGATCGAAACGGCTGGCCGCTGCGACATTCTGATCAACAACGCAGGCATACAACATGTCGCCCCGATTGATGAATTTCCGGTCGACAAATGGAACGCGATCATTGCCATCAACCTGTCCAGCGCCTTTCACACCACGGCTGCGGCCTTGCCGATGATGCGAGCGGCTGGGTGGGGTCGGGTCGTCAACATCGCCAGCGCCCATGGCCTGACCGCCAGCCCGTATAAATCGGCCTATATCGCGGCGAAACACGGGGTTGTCGGCCTGACCAAAACCACCGCGTTAGAGACGGCAGAGCAAGCCATTACCGCCAACGCGATCTGCCCGGGCTATGTGCTGACCCCGCTGGTCGAAGCGCAGATCCCCGACACGATGAAGGAATACGGCATGGAGCGCGACGAGGTCGTGCGCAATGTCATGCTGGCGCGCCAGCCCTCGAAGGAATTCGCGACCGTTGAACAAATGGGCGGCACGGCTGTGTTCCTGTGTTCGGACGCGGCGGCCCAAATCACCGGTACGACCATCAGCGTCGATGGCGGCTGGACCGCACTATAGACAGGCGGCTTTGCAAGCAAGAACGGCCCGCCAGATGCTTTGTCGGCGGGCCGTTGTGACATGTCTGCCGCGACTTAGAAGTGATCGGGTGTGTTGTTGCCCCCCGACAAGGCCGCGCCGATCAGGACCAGCAACAGGATCGGGATCAAGAACCCGGCCGACGAACTGGTCGCGGCCTCTTCGATGATGATTTCAGGTTCGACAATCGGGTCAACCAGCGCGCCCGACAGGGCCGGCGTGGCGATGGTTGCGGCCAGCGCGAAGGCTGCGAGTTTTTTCATGGAAAGTCCCCTTCTCCGTTTCAATGCCTGAGACCCTAGCAAAACAACGGAGAGGAAGGAAGCATTGGCCGTGTTACAGCACGGGGTGCAGCAGTTTTGCAGCAATCGCCCACATGACCAGGCCAATGATCACATCCAGGATGCGCCAGGCGCGGGGTGACGCCATCACCGGCGCCAACAGGCGCGCGCCATACCCCAATGAAAAGAAAAAGAAAAAGGACGATGTAACTGCGCCGATGCCAAAGGCCCATTTCAGCGCGGCCCCTTCAAATCCGGTCGAAATCGCGCCGATCAACCCCAGCGTATCCAGATAGACATGCGGGTTCAGCCAGGTGAACGCCGCAGCGATGGCGATGGTTTTGGCCAGGGACCGCGACTGCCCCTCGATCTCCATGGCATAATCACCGTGCCAGGCTTCGCGAAAGCGCATCACGCCATAGATGATCAGAAAGGCCGCGCCCGCCAGGCTCATCGCCAACGGCAGGGCGGGCCAGGCGTGGACAAGGGCCGAAAACCCAGCAACCCCGGCGGTGATCAACAAGGCGTCCGATCCAGCACAGAACAGGCACAGCCAGAACACGTGCTGGCGTTGCAATCCCTGGCGCAGGACAAAGGCATTCTGCGCACCAATGGCCAGGATCAGGGAAAACCCTGTGGCAAATCCGGTCAGGCCAGCACCGAACAGGTCGCCGGTCATTTCGCTGTGATCTCAGCCGGTTGCGAGGGGTCTTTCGCGTTGGGATAGACCAGACCAGCGCTGATCACCAGCTTGGCGGCGTCTTCGACCGACATGTCCAGCTCCAACACCGAATGGCGCGGCACGAACAGCAAAAACCCTGAGGTCGGGTTCGGCGTGGTCGGCAGAAAGACGGAAATGATCGGTTCATCGCGCGGGACCAGCGTGTCGATTTCACCCTTGGCGGTGGTCGAAATGAAGGCGATCGCCCACATCCCCTTGCGCGGATATTCAACCAGGCAAGCCTTGTCGAACTTGGTCTCGGTCGAGGTGGAGAACACCGTTTCGGCAATCTGTTTGATGCCGTTATACAGGCTGCGCACCACTGGCATGCGGTCCACGACGCGTTCGGCCCAGGCCAGAAAACTGCGCCCGATCAACCCTTTGGTGATCCAGCCGACCAGGACAGTGAACAGCAGGAACAGCACAACCCCGACGCCGCGCACGTTCACATGCACCTCTTCTTCGCCAAACACCCATTTGAACCATTCGCTGTCGCCAAAGAAATGGGTGATCAACGCATCCGGGTGATAGGCCGAGGGCACAAAGGGCAGGACCCAGCTGTCGATCCAGCCGACAAAGGTCCAGATCATCCACATGGTGATGGCGACGGGCACAACAACCACAAGACCCGCCAGGAAGTTGTTCCTGAGGCCTGAGAAAGGCCGCCAGCGGCGGCGGTGGTGGTCGTGATCGTCCATGTGGCGAAAGTATCCCGTTGTCTACGGCGCGAATGTAGGCATTGCCTACCGCAACGGCAATGGCCGAGGCATATGAAAAATGCGTGAAATCAGGGCGTTTCGACCAGTTCCGCGGCAATTTTCGCCGCCAGTCGCGCATTGTTGCGCACAAGCGCGATATTGGCGGTCAGGGACGCGCCCTCGGTGGCGTGGAAAATATGGTCCAGCAGGAAGGGCGTGACCTGTTTTGCGGCGATCCCCTGTGCCTGGGCGGCGGCCAGAGCGGCTTCGATCACCGGGGCCAGCGTTTCGCGGGGGATTTCGGCCTCAAGCGGGATTGGGTTGCCGACCAACTGGCCGCCCGGCAGGCCCATGGTGCCGCGTGTGCGGTGGGCTTTGGCAATGTCGGCGGGGCTGTCCATGCTCAGCGGGCTGGGCAGGCCAGAGCTGCGCGACCAGAACGCCGGAAAATCCTTTTGTGCGAATGTGATAACCGGCACACCTGATGTTTCTAGAACCTCCAAGGTCTTGGGGATGTCCAGAATGGCTTTGGCCCCGGCAGCGACAACTGTGACTGCGGTCTGCGCCAATTCAGCCAGGTCAGCCGAGATGTCAAAACTGGTTTCAGCGCCGCGATGCACGCCACCGATGCCGCCGGTGGCAAACACCTCGATTCCGGCCAGATTGGCGGCGATCATGGTGGCGGCCACCGTGGTGGCGCCCGTGCCGCCGGTGGCGATGCAAGCGGCCATGTCGGCGCGCGACAGTTTCGCCACGTCCGTTGCTTGGCCAAGCGCATCCAGTTGCGCATCGGTCAGCCCGATGTGCAATGCGCCGTCAATCACCGCGATGGTGGCAGGCACCGCGCCGTGGGTGCGCACTTCGGCTTCGACCAGCCGGGCGGTTTCGACATTTTGCGGCCAGGGCATGCCATGGGTGATAATGGTGCTTTCCAGCGCCACGATGGGCTGTCCGGCGGCCTTGGCGGCGGTGACTTCGGGCGAAAGGGTCAGGGCAATCATGCGTCCACTCCAGAGACATAGTGAGCGGCGGTTTCAAGCGCCATAACAAGGGATTGCAGGGCGTTCTTGCCCTGAATTTCGGCGGCAATATGGGCGGCCATGAACGTGTCGCCGGCGCCGGTAATGCGGCTGACCTGTACGGCAGGACAGGGTGCTTCGATGATGCGGCCCCTGTGGCCTTCGGCGCCATGGCTTCCGCCATCGGTGACCAGCACGCGGGTGGCGCCAGCGGCCAACAGGGCCTCGGCGCCCTCAAAGGCGGTGGCGGGGGTGGTGTCGGTCAAAAACCCGGCCTCTTCGCGGTTCACATAGAGCGTTGCGCCCGGATGGCTCATCAGTGGTTTCAGGCGGCGCGCTTTGCCGGGGCTGGCCGGGGCCACGCGCAGATCGGCGGCGGCAAAGCTGGGCCGTGTCGCGATCTCGCGCAGCAGATCGACGGTCAGGTTGCCGTCCAGCGCGATGACGCCGGCATAAGGGGCCGCGTCCGAGCCCAGCGTGCCGTTCTCAAGCGGGCTCAGGATCGCGTCGCCGGCGGCTTCAAGCGAATGGGCGTCAGCGATGGCGGCAATCAACCCGGCGGGGCCTTCGATCGCCATATACCGGTCGGTGGGCAGGTCCGAGCGGTACAGGTGATCAGTCACCATGCCCATCGCGGCGCAGCGTGTGATCAGATCCGTGCCTTCGTGATCCTTGCCGACCGCCGACAGCAACGCAGGCACCAGACCAAAACGGGCCAGCGTCATGGCGATGTTCATGGCCACACCGCCGGGCAGGCGGGTGATGCGCCCCGGCTCGTCCGACCCCACGCGCATATCATGCGGCGTGCGCCCTATCACGTCCCACAGGACCGAGCCTGCGCAAAGGATATCATGTGTCTTTTTCATCTGTGCCTTGATACAGACCGGGAAGGGGGTTGCAATACCCCGGTGTTCGCTTTATGGCACGCCTACTTCACAGGTGGGGCATGGGCCTTGCGGGGATAAATCCCGCAGCGTCCGCCGGTTGGACATATGTCCTAGCACCCCGCCGAGGCCTAAACCGGAAAAGGATACTTGGACATGGCGCTCCCCGAATTCACTCTGCGTCAGCTGCTGGAAGCTGGCGTTCACTTTGGTCACCAAACCCAACGCTGGAACCCCCGCATGGGCCCGTATATCTACGGCTCGCGCAATGGGATCCACATCATGGACCTGACCCAAACTGTTCCCATGCTGGACGAAGCGCTGACCGTGATCCGCGAAACCGTCGCAAAAGGTGGCCGCGTCCTGTTCGTTGGCACCAAGCGTCAGGCCGCAGGCTCGATCGCCGAAGCTGCTGAAAAGTCGGCACAGTATTACATGAACCACCGCTGGCTGGGCGGCACGCTGACCAACTGGCAGACCGTGTCCAAATCCATCAGCCGTCTGAAAGCCTATGACGAAGCTCTGGCAACAGGCGCCGAAGGCCTGACCAAGAAAGAGCGTCTGGGCATGGAGCGTGAACACGAGAAGCTGCAAGCCTCGCTGGGTGGGATCGCTGAAATGGGCGGTGTCCCGGATCTGCTGTTCGTCATCGACGTGAACAAAGAAGACCTGGCCATCAAAGAAGCTCAGAAACTGGGTATTCCGGTTGTGGCCGTGGTTGACACCAACTGTTCGCCCGATGGTGTTGATTACATCATCCCCGGCAACGACGACGCGGCCCGCGCCATTTCGCTGTATTGCGACCTGGCAGCCCGCGCGGCCCTGGACGGCATGACCGCACAGATGGGTGCTGCTGGCATCGACCTGGGCGAGATGGAAGACACCCTGGTGGAAGAGGCTGTTGAAGCCCCCGCCGAGGAAGCCGCTGTTGAGGCACCGGCCGAAGCCTAAGCGCTTTGTCACATGACTGATACCAAAGGCGGGCAGACCGCCTTTGGGACTCATCCGAATACGAAGGAGAGCCGATATGGCTATCACTGCTGCACTCGTCAAAGAACTGCGCGAATCCACCGGCGTTGGCATGATGGATGCCAAGAAAGCCCTGGTCGAAAACGATGGCGACATGGAAGCCGCCGTTGACTGGCTGCGCACCAAAGGTCTGGCCAAAGCCGCCAAGAAATCCGGACGTATCGCCGCCGAGGGCCTGGTCGCCGTCGCCGTTGATGGTGGCAAGGGCGTCGCTGTTGAAGTGAACTCGGAAACCGATTTTGTCGGCAAGAACGCCGAATTCCAGGACATGGTCGGCGGCATCGCCACCGCAGCGCTGGGTGTGTCGGATGTCGACGGCCTGAAGGCCGCTGCGCTGAACGGGTCCACCGTCGAAGCCGTGCTGACCGACAAGATCGCAACCATTGGCGAAAACATGTCGCTGCGTCGCATGGCGTTGATCGAGGGTGAAACCGTTGTGACCTATGTGCACAACGCAGCTGCCCCCGGCATGGGCAAAATCGGTGTTCTGGTCGCCATGACCGGCGACAATGAAGCCTTTGGCAAACAGGTTGCAATGCACATCGCCGCCGCCAACCCGGCGTCTTTGAGCGAAGCAGATCTGGACCCGGCCCTGGTCGAAAAAGAACGTTCGATCCTGACCGAGCAGGCCCGCGAAAGCGGCAAGCCCGAGAACATCATTGAAAACATGATCAAGGGCCGCATGAAGAAGTTCCTGTCGGAGGTGACCCTTCTGGGCCAGGCTTTCGTGATCAACCCCGACCTGACGGTCGAGGCTGCCGCGACCGAAGCTGGCGCCACCATCACCGGGTTCATCCGGATGGAAGTGGGCGAAGGCATCGAGAAGAAAGAAGAAGACTTTGCCGCCGAAGTGGCCGCCGCAGTTGCTGGCAGCTAAGGTCGCAGGGCAGGGGGCTTGCCCCCGTCTTTAACAACGAAAACGGCACCTTTCGGGGTGCCGTTTTTGTTTTGTCCAGGCTGTGTTGGCGTGGGTTCGTGCATCCCAAATAGCAAAACGGCGCCTGCGGGGATGCGAAGCGCCGTTTTATCTTGACCCGATACGGGACAATGCCCGGGTCAAAGAGATTTAAGCGCTGGTGCTTAGGGTAGACTACCCTCCCGCCACACCAGCATCCGGTCGCCCGGCAGAGCAAGACAAACTCGAAATCGCGAGCCTCTCACTCCAAGTTCCCAGGCTAATGCCACCACTCACGGAACAAGACCATCATGTCTCTTTTCCGGGCTTTCCAAAAGTAAGGTTTCCCATACCTTGAAGCAGGATCTCGACCAATCCGCACAACTATAAGGTGTTATTCCCCGGCGTGCCGTTTCAGGGGCGGTTCTTCGGCCTGACGCTGCTTTCCTGACACAGCTTTGAACAGCGTGTTCAGAAGATGAAAATCTGATTCTGGAACGAAGCCTTCAGCACCGCTTGCGCCGTGGTCTCGACGCCCAGTTTTTCACGCACCAGGCGCAGGTGCTTTTCAACCGTCGCGATCTTGACGCCCAGGATGATGGCGATGTCCTGATTGGTCTTGCCATCGCCAACCCATTCCAACACTTCGCGTTGACGGTCGGACAGGCGCGGCATGTGTTTGTCATGGGGCAGAGAGATGATCTTGAGATGTGCGACATTGCTCATCGCTTCGATCTCGCGACCATGTTTGGCCCAGATCGCATCGACTTCTTTCTGGCTGACCCCGCGGTCAGAGGCCATTGATATGGCGCCTTTGGATCGGCTTGTGTCCTCGGCAAACGCAATGGTGTAGCCGGCCGTGACCCCATAAGCTTTGTTCAGTTCCAAGACCTGAAGCGCATGCGCATCCAGCGTGTCAACGCGGTCGCGTACCCAGGCCCAACTGAGTGATCCGGTATTTTCCATGGCCCAACTGCCGGCTGGAGCATAGCGATACATTTCATCCAGAATGAATCTCTTGAAATAGCCCGGCTCGTGATTGGACAGGAAAAGACTATCCTCGACCGGTGCCGTGTTTGGTGTCAGATAGCACGAGTAGCCATAGATCATCCGAGTAAATCCGAATTTCGCCATTGCGTCGCAGTGGAGGGTCCAAACGTCCTCCAATTGATGGCTTCCATAGATGGCCTTGATATACTCAAGCATGGCGGTCAAACAGCCCCGTCTTGGACCAGATGCGCCAGCAATGCATCCATTGCCAGGCCATAGCCCGCAGGCCCAAAGCCACAGATCTGGCCAACCGCAACAGGGGCGATAAAGCTCTTGTGGCGAAAGGCCTCGCGGGCGTGGATGTTGGACAGGTGCAGCTCGACCACCGGAACCTGGGCCGAGGAAATCGCGTCCATCAGCGCGACCGACGTATGCGTATACGCACCAGCGTTCAGCACGATACCATCATACACACCGCGCGCCGCGTGGATCGCATCGATCAGGGCGCCTTCGTGGTTGGATTGCAAACAGCTTACGATGACACTCAGAGCGTCTGCTTTGGTACGGCACATCTGTTCGATTTCGGCCAAAGTGGTGTGGCCATATACCTCAGGCTGACGCTGACCCAGAAGGTTCAGGTTCGGCCCATTCAGAATGAGCATGGAAGTCATATTTGTATCCCTTTGTCCCAATGAGGTCATAACGCCAGTCGGGGGAACCTGTCGAGAGCACAAACACATATCGTTGTGTTGTGTTGCAGGCGATCCCGTATCAAGTGTGCTGGAACTGCACGTATTGCGAGAGGAGTTGCTTTAAGGTCGTCCGTCAATATGCTGTTAAAGCGTGAGTATTTGCATATAGGCAGTCAAGTTAAGTAACATAATACTGATTATGCGACAATTGGAGCAGCGTCGCAACGCTGAGACGCACACCCCCACGCCAGCCTTCATTTAGGCCACAAAGGTCTGTGACGGTGTGCGCTTGGATCAAAGGATTGTGGACCCTTACCCCAAAGCATACCCCGTGCCGCGCACGGTGCGCAGCGGGTCTTGGCCGCCCTGTTTGCACAGCGCCTTGCGCAGACGGCCGACGTGAACATCGACGGTGCGCGTGTCGACATAGACGTCGCGCCCCCAAACACGGTCCAACAGTTGCTCGCGGCTCCAGACCCGGCCTGGTTTCTCCATCAAGGTGGACAACAGCCGGAACTCGGTTGGGCCCAGTTTGACCGCGTCGCCCGCGCGCGTCACGCGGTGGCTTTCGCCGTCCAGTACGATGTCTTCGAATTCCAACCGTTGACCGACCGCCGCCGGGCGCGTGCGGCGCAACTGGGTGCGGATGCGCGCCATCAATTCGCTGATAGAAAATGGTTTCACCACATAGTCGTCCGCCCCGGTTTCCAGCCCGCGCACGCGATCCAGCTCCTCGGATCGGGCCGACAGCATGATCACCGGGATCGACCGGGTTTCCTTGCGGGCCTTGATCCGGCGGCAGATTTCGATGCCCGACACGCCCGGCAACATCCAGTCCAGCAGGATCAGGTCTGGCATAACCTCTTCCACCAGGATCATCGCATCATCGCCGTTTTCGGCAATGGCAACGTCAAACCCTTCGGAGGACAGGTTATAACGCAGGATCTCGCGCTGTGCCGGCTCGTCCTCGACCAGCAGCACCGTGGGGGTTTGCGCACCCATCACGCGTCACCCTCGGCAAGCCCACCCTGCCCCGGCGTTTCGTAATTGTCGGTATTGCCTTTCGGGCGCGCCTCGTCAGGCATATCGCCGGATACCAGGTAAATCACCTGATCCGCAATCGAGGTCACATGATCGCCCATGCGTTCGATGTTCTTGGCGATGAAATGCAGGTGCATACAGGCGGAAATGTTGCGCGGGTCTTCCATCATGAAGGTCAGGAATTCACGAAACAGTGCGTTGTACATCTGGTCGACTTCCAGGTCGCGGTGGCGCACGTCATGGGCCAATGCTTCGTCGCGGCGCATATAGGCATCCAGCGCGTCCGACAGCATCAGTTCGACCTCTTTTGCCATGCGTTTGATGGCGCCCGAGGCCCCGTCGATCGGCTGCATATGCACCAGAACCGAGGTCCGTTTGGCCAGGTTCTTGGCATAATCCCCGACCCGTTCCAGGTTGGCGGCGATTTTCATCACACTCAACACCGTGCGCAGATCGCTGGCAATCGGTTGGCGCAGCGCCAAAAGCTGGGCGCATTCCTGGTTGATCTGGTCCTCCATCTCGTCAATGGCCTTGTCGCCCTTGCGCACGTTTTCAGCCAGCTCTTCGTCGCGACGTTTCAGCGACTTGGCGCTTTTGCGGATCGCGTCTTCGACCAACCCGCCCATTTTCATCACATGGGCCTGGATGGCCTCAAGGTCACGGTCGAATGCGGATGCGATATGTTGCTCGTCCATCATGGGTCTGTCTCCTGCCTCAGCCGATCCGGCCGGTGATATAGCTTTCGGTGCGCGGATCGACCGGGTTGGTGAAGATCTGGGCGGTTTCGCCGTATTCCACCAGGTTGCCCAGATGGAAAAACGCGGTTTTCTGGCTGACACGCGCCGCCTGTTGCATCGAGTGCGTGACGATCACGACCGAAAAGTTCTGGCGCAGCTCGTCGATCAGTTCTTCGACCTGTGCCGTGGCAATCGGGTCAAGCGCCGAACAGGGTTCGTCCATCAACAGGACTTCGGGTTCGGTGGCAACGGCGCGTGCGATGCACAGGCGTTGCTGTTGGCCGCCCGACAGGCCGGTGCCCGGTTCGTGCAGGCGGTCCTTGACCTCATCCCAAATCGCCCCGCGCCGCAGGGATTTTTCGACGATATCGTCCAGGTCCGCCTTGTTGCGGGCCAGCCCGTGAATGCGCGGGCCATAGGCGATATTGTCAAAGATTGATTTCGGGAACGGGTTGGGTTTTTGAAACACCATGCCCACCTTGGCGCGCAGCTGCACGGGATCAACGCGCTTGTCATAGATGTCTTCGTTGTCGATCCGTATATCACCCTGGACACGACAAATGTCGATCGTGTCGTTCATCCGGTTCAGACAGCGCAGAAAGGTCGACTTGCCACAGCCTGACGGCCCGATAAAGGCCGTCACGGTCTTGTCTTCGATTTCGACGTTCACGTCCTTGATCGCATGGGTGTCGCCATAAAAAACCTGGACGCCCTTGGCCGAGATTTTGGTGTCGTGCATGTTCACGGCCCTTCTGATTTTGCTCATATCGTTCATGGTCTGGCCTCCTGCTACCACCGGCGCTCGAACCTGCGGCGCAGGAGGATGGCGATGATGTTCATGGTCATCAGGAACACGAGCAGGATGATGATCCCGCCCCAGGCGCGTTCATAATAAGCCGGATCGGCGCGTTTCGCCCACTCATAGATCTGGGCGGGCATGGCCGAGTTCGGGCTCATGAAACCTTCGACAATACCGCCGGGATAGTTCGAGGCGATATAGCCCACCATGCCGATCAGCAACAGCGGTGCGGTTTCGCCCAAGGCCTGTGCCAGACCAATGATGGTGCCGGTCAGGATGCCGGGCATGGCCAGCGGCAGCACGTGGTGAAAAACGGTCTGCATTTTTGAGGCCCCTACCCCAAGAGCCGCCTCGCGGATCGAGGGGGGCACGGATTTCAGCGACGCGCGGGTTGAAATAATGATGGTCGGCAGCGTCATCAGCGTCAGCACCAGCCCGCCGACCAGCGGGGCGGATTGCGGCAGGTGGGCGAACTGGATGAACACCGCCAGGCCCAGGATACCAAAGACGATCGACGGCACGGCGGCCAGGTTCGAGATGTTCACTTCGATCAGATCGGTGAACCGGCTCTGGCGGGCGAACTCCTCAAGATAGATTGAGGCCGCGACCCCGATGGGCAGTGAAAACGCCAGCACCACCAGCATCATGAAGAAACTGCCCAGCATCGCGACACCAATCCCAGCCTGCTCCGGGCGGCTTTCGGACGCATCCGCACCGGTGATGAAGCTGAGGTTGAAGCGTTTGGCAATCACGCCCGCGTCGCGCAGCACATCGACCAGGTCCAGGTGTATGGGGCTAAGGTTCTTGTCGCGCGCCAGGCTTTCGCGGGTCACACGATCCTTGAAATACCCATCGACGCGCGAGGACGCCAACAGACGGAATTCAACCGTGTCCCCGATGCGATCGGGGTTTTCCAGAACGAAATTGCGCAGCTGCGCCGCCGCGCCGGTCGACAGCAGCTTGCGCAGTTCTTTCGCCTTGGCAAACGGGTTTTCCAGCCCCTGCTCTTCCAGTGTGGCCACCAAAGCCGCGTCCAGCAGCGGGTTATAGCCAAAGGTCGACACTTTCTTCAGGTCAGCCGGGTCGCGGTTGCCGGCCTTGTCCAGCTTGGCCTCCAACAGCTCGACCTGAAGCGTGATAAAGGTCTGCTGAAAGGCACCGACCCCGTTCATGACGATGGCGCTCAGCAGCAGCAGCAGAAACACCAGCCCCGTGGCAATGGCGGTGATGCCATAGATCTGGAACCGTTTTTCGGCGGCGTTACGTTTGCGCGTGCGTGCGTCCAGCGTCAGCAGCGAGGATTTCACAGGGGTGTCGCTCATTCGTACTGCTCCCGGTATTTGCGCACGATCATCAGCGCAACGATGTTCAGACCCAGGGTGATGACAAACAACGTCATGCCAAGGGCAAAGGCAACCAGCGCTTCGGGGCTGGCGAAATCGGCGTCTCCGGTCAGCTGGCTGACGATCTTGGCGGTGACGGTGGTCATGGCCTCAAAAGGGTTCAGCGACAGACGGGCCGCGGCCCCTGCCCCCAGCACGACAATCATGGTTTCACCAATGGCGCGGCTGGCGGCCAACAGGATGGCGCCGACGATGCCCGGCAAAGCGGCTGGCAGGATGACCTGGCGAACGGTTTCCGATTTCGTCGCGCCCAGCCCGTATGACCCGTCGCGCATCGACTGGGGCACGGCGTTGATGATGTCGTCCGACAGCGAACTGACAAACGGGATCAACATGACGCCCATGACAAGGCCTGCGGTCATGACGGCGGTGCCGCCTTTCATCCAGCCGACGCCCTGTTCACCAAACACGCCGACCAGCATCGGGCCGACAGTCAACAGCGCAAACAAGCCGTAAACGATGGTCGGGATACCGGCCAGAAGCTCCAGCAACGGCTTGGCGGTCGCGCGCAGTTTTGATCCGGCATATTCCGACAGGTACACAGCGGCAAACAAGCCGATCGGCACGGCCACGGCCAGCGCGATCAGCGAAATATAGAAGGTGCCCCACAACAGCGGCAGGATGCCCAGATCCGAGCCGCCGCCAAAGCTGGGCGACCAGGTGGTGCCGAAGAAAAAGTCGCGCGCCTGGTACAGGTCGAAAAACTTGATCGTGTTAAAGATCAACGACAGAACGATGCCCAGCGTGGTCAGAATGGCAATCGAGGCCGCGCCGATCAACAGCAGCAACATGCCCTTTTCCACCCGATTGCGGGCGCGGAACGAACCGGACGTGGCGCGCATGGCGGTAAAGAACCCGGCCAGGGCGGTGGCCAGGGCGCCCGCCGTCAGAATCCAGTTGCCGATCGCCGTCTTGGCGCGCATCGCCTGGGCTGCGGACAGAATATCGCCCGACACATCGCGTCCCAGCGCGACACCGGCCGCCGCCAGCTCTGCGCGGATATCGGTGGTTGTGACGTCCAGCTCCTGCACGGCCTGGCGCGTCATCTTTCCCTGATCAATCAGCAGATCCAGCCCTTCGGCGACGCGGCGCACATCGGACATGACCAGGTTCAGGCTGCCTTTGTCGGAATACATCGCATCGGGGATATGTTTGGACACCGACGCGTTGATCACCAGCGGCTGGACAACGACCCAGACGGCCAAAAGCAGAACCGCTGGCACGAAGGCCAGCATTGCAACATTGAACCCATAATAATTGGGCAGAGAGTGCAGATCGCGCGGATTGCCCCCAACCGAGGACAAGGCGCGGTTTTTGCCAAGAAAGAACCCGAGGGCGGACAGTCCGAGGATCGTGATGAGCAGCCAGGATGCAGACATGGGGGTCTCACTAAGCAAAAGCAGGGTCAGAAGCAGAGGTGGCGGCGCGAGGGAGCCCGCGCCGCCAGAGGGTCTTATTTGGTTTCTTCAGCGGCAACCGACGCCTGAGTGGCGGCCAGTTCCGGGTCCGACACCAGGCCGTATTCGGCCAGCGGGCCATCGGGGCCTGCCATGTCGTCGGACACGAAGAATTCAGCGTATTCTTTCAGGCCGGGGATGACGCCGATGTGCGCTTTCTTGATGTAGAAAAACAGCGGACGCGACACGGGGTATTCGCCGGTGGCGATGCTTTCGGTCGACGGAACAACGCCTGCCATGGTTGCGACCTGCAACTTGTCGGTGTTGTTTTCATAGAACGCCAGACCAAAGACGCCGATGCCATTGGCGTTCGAGCCGATGCGCGCCAGGGTTTCGGTATAGTCGCCGTCGATGTCGACCGACACACCGTCAGTGCGCAGCGCGATACAGGCCTTTTGGGCGGCTTTCTTGTCGTCGCCGTTGGCGGCTTTCAGAACGTCGAATGCGCCGGTGGCTTCACAGCCTTCCAGGATCACCTTGTCTTCGAACACTTCGCGGGTGCCGTGTTTGGTGCCGGGAACATAGGCGGCAATTTCCTGTGCCGGGAAGGCGGGGTTCACGTCGGCCCAGGTTGTGTTCGGGTTGTCGACCATCTTGCCGTCCACCAGGATCTGGTCGGACAGGGCCAGGAACCAATCGGTCTGGGTGAATTCGAACGAGTTGCCGTTGATGTCGCTGGCAAAGACGATGCCGTCATAACCGATACGCACTTCGATGATGTCGGTCACGCCGGCTTCGGCACAGGCGGCGATCTCTTTGTCCTTGATGCCGCGCGAGGCGTTTGCCACGTCGATGGTGTTTTCGCCAACACCTTCACAGAAGCGTTTCAGGCCAGCCGAGGAACCGCCCGATTCAACAACGGGGGTCGGAAAGTCAAAGTTTTCGCCAAACGCTTCGGCAACGATCGAAGCATAGGGCAGAACGGTCGAGGACCCGGCAACTTGCACCTGATCACGCGCGGTTGCGGCGGTTGCGGAAACGGCAGCGATCGCCAATGCAGAGGCGGTCAGTTTCACGAAGGACATGGATATCTCCTGATTGGGTGATGGGATCACCAACGCGGCGACCCTTCGGAGGCGTCCTAGGGGTCTTTCCCAAACCTTTTGTGAAAATTATGTAACACCCGTGTGACAATAGTCAGAAATATGGGTTAACGACGCCATTTCCTGTCACGTCACCCGGAATTGCCCTGCCACCTGCGGTTCACGCGGCTCTGCCGCGCCGGAATGCACCTGATTGCGTCCGGCGCGTTTGGCCCGATACAGCGCCATATCGGCCCCATGTACGACGTCTTCGACCGGAATGCCGGGGGCGAAGCACACCAGGCCGATCGAAATGGTCAGGGCATATTCGCTGTCGACAAGCCCGTCTTGAACCGCGCGGCGCAGCACTTCGGCGCGGTGGTGGGCTTGCGATCCGTCAACGCTCATGACCACCGCGAATTCGTCTCCGCCCAGGCGAAACAGGCAATCCTCATGGGCAAGAGCGCTTTCGATCAGACCGACCAGGCGGCGCAAGACCCGGTCGCCATCCATGTGGCCCAGGCGGTCATTGACCGGTTTAAAGCCATCAATGTCGATCATCAACAGGGCGCCGTTCTGGGTGGTTATCCCGGTAGAGGCGACATAGTCCGTGAAGTGGCGGCGATTATAGGCACCGGTCAAAGGATCGCGCAGCGACAGCTCCAGGGCCTCCTCGCGCAGGTTGCTGACAACGCGGATCATGAAAAGCCCGGTCCCCCAGACCAACGCCAACGAGATCGCGAAACGCACCGCCAGCGCGATTTCGCCAAGCGTCAGCGCCAGCCCCGTGCCCCAGACCAGCAAAATGGCCGCATAAATGCTGGCCGCCCAACCCGACGACAACAGCAGCCCGCCCAGCAGGGTCGGAAAGACCCAGAACAGATGCGCCGTCCCGAAAATCCAGCTTTCTATAACATGGGTCATCGCCAAGGTCACCATGATGACCGCAGGTGGAACCGGCCAGCGCATGCCGCGATGGTGGGCGCAAATATCGCCCAGCAACATGATCGCCGGCAGAAAGGCCACCGCGGCGGCCAGATATTGGCCTGAGATCAGGTGAAACGTGGCAAAAGCCGCCAGAACCACCGCGCCGCTTCCGGCGATGATCAGCACAAGGCCGGCAGAGGGGTCCAGAACCGGGCCGGGGCGTCCTCTGCGCACCGGTCCTAAATCAAATAATTCTCTGTCGAGGTTGAACACCCGAGCCCCAGTCTTCCACCGTCCTTTAAAAAACTGCTGGCGGCGGGAATCAGCAGTCTGGAGTTACTATCTCACGACCGAGCGATCCAAAGGAAGCGAAACAGTGAAGCGGCTGCCCTGCCCCGCTGTACTGGTAATGCGCAAACGGCCGCGGTGACGGTTCACGATATGCTTGACGATTGCCAGGCCCAGCCCGGTTCCCCCCATGCCGCGCGACCGATGTCCGTCGACCCGATAGAAGCGTTCGGTCAATCGCGCCAGGTGCCGTTGGCTGATGCCTTCGCCTTCGTCTGCCACGTCAACCAGGACACCGGGGCCGCGCAGCGTTGCCTCATTGTCCCGCTCTTCAAGGGTTACCGTGACCGCCCCGCCCTCGGCACCGTATTTGATCGCATTTTCAATCAGGTTGGTGAACACCTGGGTCAGCTGGTCACTGTCCCCCGGAACCTCGACCGGATCATTGCAGCCGATGGTCACAAGGCGCACGTTGCGGTCAGCGGCCAGCGGCCCCAGCCCCATGGCGACCGAGGTCACGATCCCGGCCACATTGACCGTGTCGGTTGGCCGCATGCGTTCGACATCTTCGACCCGCGACAGCGACAACAGGTCCTGCACCAGACGGTTCATGCGCCCGGCCTCGCGTTCCATGATGTCCAGGAACCTGTCGCGCGCCTCTTCGTCGTCGCGCGCCGGGCCGCGCAGGGTTTCGATAAAGCCCGACAGCGCGGTCAGGGGCGTGCGCAATTCATGGCTGACGTTGGCCACAAAATCCGATCGCATCTGGCCCGCCTCTTCGACCGGCGTCACGTCCTCAAAGGCAATCATCAACCCCTCGCCGTCAGCCAGCGCGGCGATATTGGCCAAAAAGACCATATCGCGCCCGGCCTCCGAACTCAGGTACTTTGCTTTGCCGGTCACCCTGGTTTCCAGGGTCTTTTCGATCTGTTCCAACAGGCCCGGCTGACGCAGCACCGTGATATAGTGACGCCCCAGCGCCTGATCCCCGAACATTGCCTGGGCCGGCGCATTCATGGCGGTGATACGGGCCGTTTTGTCCACGTATAAAACGGACATGGGCACCGTGTGTACGAACTCTCCGGGTGTCATGTTCTGCGTCCTTGATTGGATTGAATTGTGCATAACATCCGGCACCGTCCTGTTCATGTAAAGCCCGGCCCGCCCGTTAATGCCGTTCTTGGAAAAATCGCATTTCTCCAGTTTGGGGAATTGCAAAGCGAACGACTCTTCCTATAATTGTGCGGAAAATGTCATGTGATGAGGTTGAGTGCGGCCATGTTGGCCCGGTTCACAGTGATCAGGACAAAGCGAAAACGCCTATGCGATCGAATTTGGGGAAGATGGACAGATTAGGGGCTTTGGCCGAAACCGACGACACGCGTCCGGTTATACTGGCTGTGGGTGAAGTGTCCGGATGGCGCGAGCGCGGACATGGGCTGCCGATGGACAGCCAGATCACCTTTGTCGAATTTCACGAGATCAGCCTGGAATTGTTGGAAACCGTGCGACCAGATCTGGTTTTGTCGCCGGTGATGTGTTCCAGCTTTGACTGTCTCGATCTGGCTCAGGTTCTGGGAAGTTTTGGATTTTCAGGACGTTACAGGGCAATGGTGGGCGGCATGCCGAACCCCGAACTGGTCCGTCGTGAAATCCAGTCGCATTGCCCGCATCTGGATTTTGACCTGATCAGCATCACGCTGAGCCCCAGCGCGACGCTCAACTGATCCGGTCTGTTTGGTCGATCCTGTCCTACGCGGCGGTGGTTAGGACCCGGGCCAGATCATCGAACCATGCGCCCCCCGGCACGCACGCTTTGCGTAGCAATCCCAGGGGTCGTTCCGGCGCAGGTGCCGCAAAGGGTATGGTGGCCAGATCGGGCGCTGCGGCGCGGACCGTCGACCAGGCCAGGGCCGGCAGAAAGGCCATGCCGCCCCCCGCAGCCACCAGCCCACAGAGTGTCGTCAGAGAGCTTACCCCAAGGTCAACGCGAATCGCGCTGCGGTCCAGTTGACACACGTCCAACGCCTGGTCGGCCAAACAGTGCCCTTCGTCCAACAACAACAGGCGATCCGGGTTCAAGGTCGCGGGGCACGAGGTTTCGGTGCGTCCCCGTACGCGGGCAATCTGTTGCGGTGATCCGGCCAAAAGGAACGGATCGCAGACCAGTTTGCGCTCGACCAGCCCAGGATGTCCTGTCGGCAACGTCATCACTGCCGCATCCGGAATGCCGTCATCCAGATCACGCAACAAGGCGCTGGTCTGCGTCTCGCGCAGCCACACCTATTCCTTCTGGAAGGGTGCGGGTGAACGGGTCTGGGTCAGGTTCCATTTCAAGACGATGCAGGGTCCGCCCATTTCTCCGATGGCGAAGCAAGCGAGATCGTGGGACGGATCCGCGAAGGGTGCCAAGAGGCCCTGTTTGGCGCGATCCAGAACGGTGAATTTCCGCAGTGGCGTGTCATGGTCCAGATCATGCCCGAGGCCGAGGCCGAGGCGACGCAGACGACCTATGATCCGTTTGATCTGCCAAGGTCTGACCACTCGCGGATTATCCGTTGATCGAACAGGCTGCCTTTAGTCAGCTTAGGTCGTGACGATCCTCGGCCATTCGCCTGATAAGATGGTGCAATCCACGTGTTTTCCTATGCCAATATGGCGCGCTCTATGCAGGGGGTGCATTATGATTGCATCAGTCAGGCCTATGGGGGTCGACTCCGGCTGGGTGCAGAATAGGGCGGTAAGCCCGGATTGGTGTCCTGACATCGCGCTCAGACCTCGTTTTCACTGAGATACCGGTAGATGGTGGCTTTTGAGAGGCTGTATTCGGCCATGAGGTCGTTGATTAGAGAGCCCCGCGCGCGTTTGTCACGCAGTTCTATGATCTGTTGATCATTGAGTGCGGGTCGCTTGCCGAACTGTACGCCGCGATCTTTCGCTTTTTTGATCCCGTCCATCTGGCGCTCGGCGCGGATTTCCGTTTCGAACTGTCCGATGGCCCCCAGCATATTGAACAGGAGCCGCCCGGTTGCGTCTGACGTGTCGATGTTCTGATCGAGGACGACGAGATCGACACCCTTTTCGCGCAGAGTTTCTGCGATCTGACAGAGATGCAATGTGGACCGGGCCAGGCGGTCGATACGGGTTACGATGAGTTGATCGCCGTCGCGGACGTAATTCAGGCATTCTTTCAGCTGAGGTCGGGCATCGGTCGTGCCGCTGCGCTTCTCTTCGAAGAGCTTGTCGCAGCCCTCCAGCTTTTCGCGCTGTACGTCCAGAGATTGTCCAACAGAACTGACGCGGGCGTATCCGACTTTGGCCATGGGATCTCATGTAGGCTAAGGATTTGTGCGACATCCATATTGAGACATTGAAAAAGACATGGCAAGCAGATGGTCTCAGTATGTCTACTTTCAAAGACCCCATTCCATAAAGAAAGAACAATCTGATGGCACACCGAGCGGTCCTGACCGCGCGACAACGCGCGGCACTTTGGACCTGTCGCGCTTTAGTGCCGCCCCAAGAGCTCGTTTAAGCCACCTTTCGTTCGAAAGCGACGGGGCTTTTCCATCCTAGTGCTGAGTGACGACGGCGCGGGTTATAAAACCCATTGATGTACTCGAAGATGGCCATCTCAGCCTGTCTGCGGGTGTTCCAGGTGTCTCGCCAGATCAGTTCAGCTTTGATGGTTTTGAAGAACGTTTCCACAGCGGCGTTGTCGTAGCAATTACCTTCGCCGCTCATCC
>Ga0209345_10000594_pt1 | contig 45898 bp, 36 predicted proteins | sample Cruoilmetagenom7_FD_187294 | JGI IMG/M metagenome (GOLD analysis project Ga0209345, IMG submission 187294) | Oil polluted marine microbial communities from Coal Oil Point, Santa Barbara, California, USA - Sample 7 (SPAdes) (version 2) | ecosystem: Environmental > Aquatic > Marine > Oil seeps ...
TTATTCCAACAGAATATCCATAAAAAAGTATTACAAGTAACATACTTGGAGAATATGCTCTTTGACCGATATTGCTGAATTTGAAAATAACAGTATCATGCATTTTTTCTAACTTCGAAAAGCAGACTGTTTTCCGTGCTAACCGTTTGATCCGAGTTCTAAAATTTAAATTTTTCCGTTCAATATTTCATAATTTTGTCACTGCCACAATTTGGACAGATAATTTTTTGATAACATGTCATGTAAATGATATATACATAAAATAAATATTTTTTCAATAAATTACATGTTTAACCCATTACCGTTTTTCCTTTACTCCCTAAGATACGGCGGGTCACAATAAACGAATTCTTTGCCTGTGAAATTATAACTTTTTAGATATTTAACTGCATCTCTGTGGATTAATTCCAGATCTTTTTTTGTGCCAGTATCAGACCACATTTCTATTACATTTGGATCAATTTCTATTCCGATATTTTTTATGCAGGACGTTTTTTACGAAAAACTGCTCCACCTACCAAATGAGTCTCAATGTAGATCTCATGTGGAGGCATGAGGTTTATAAATCGTTAATAAACGCCTCCTTTTCCTCCTGGATAATTCATGTTCAGCAATATCATTGAAAATAATGATATTGTCAAAAAAAATCATTAAAATGTTGGGGTAGCAAAAATAAAGATGATAAAAAAAATTATTCTGGTATTATGGTGAGTTACTGTTGATTATGTGCAAAAAACATCCACATTGATTCCGGTTGAGCCTTTTTTATTGTGTAATTATCAATTTATCCACTTGTTAATTACATCAAAAACCATTTTTTTCTTAATAGGTTTGGTTACATAATCATTCATACCAGCTTGTAAACATTTTTCTTTGTCACCTTTCATGGCATGAGCTGTCATGGCAATAATTGGAATATCATGATACCCTTTTTGTCTGATTTGCTCAGTTGCAGCTTTTCCATCTAAAACAGGCATCTGAATATCCATAAATATCATATCAAATTTTTTAGAATCTTTGACAAATTTGGCAATCGCCTCTTGACCATTATTTGCTATTTCAATATAACATCCTGTTTTATCAAGCATTTTTTCCAGAAGCTTCTGGTTTACAATGTTATCTTCAGCTAAAAGAATTTTAGCTGGCCGTTTTATATTTTCTTTAGCAAGATCTTTGCTATCTTTATTATTTTCCATGGTTTTTTTCTTTGCAGTTTTTACCCCCCCAAGCATTTTATATAACTTTTTTCTTTGAACCGGTTTACACAAAAAATCATCAAACCCGGCTTTTGCACATTTTTCTGCACATCTGCCAACTGGGGATAATGCTATTAAGATAAAGTCTGACAACAGGTGCCTTATTTCATTAATCTGTTTTGCCACTTCATAACCGCTCATCTCCGGCATGGCAATATCACAGATAATAATTTGAAAAGGTTTTCCTGCTTCTTCTGCCTGCTTTACTGCCTTTATTACATCTTTCCCATGTTCTAAAGCTACAACAGTTATTCCCGCAAATTCCAGATAAGATGTCAAAATCTTCAGATTAGTCAGGTTGTCATCCACAATAAGGACATTTTTACCGGAAATTAAATTAAAATCATACTGTTTACGTTCTTTTTCAGAAACTTTTTCAAACCAGACTGAAAAGTGAAAAATACTGCCTTTATTTTTTTCGCTTTCTGCCCAGACATTACCGCCCATAAGCTTTGATGTTTTTTTACATATAGAAAGACCTAAACCTGTTCCGCCAAATTTTCTTGTAGTTGAACTGTCTGCCTGCTGAAACACTTTGAATATATCTTTCAATCTCTCTTTTGATATCCCTATACCTGTATCTCTAACCTTAATATGAAACTTTATCTGATCTGTATTTTCCTCTTCAACATCAATTAAAAAATGAATCTCTCCTGTTTTCGTAAATTTCAGAGCATTTCCCAGCAAATTAATCATAACCTGTTTAAATCGTCCAGGATCACCTTTTACAAAAGAAGGAATATTGTTTCCAACAGAACAAAGAGACTCAACTGTTTTGCTCTTGATTTTCGGATAAATCAAATTGCAAGCATCATAGACAACCTGTTCCGGATCAAATTCAATCTTTTCAAATTCAATCTCACCTGCTTCAATCTTGGAAAGATCAAGAATATCATTTAAAAGTAAAAGAAGTGCCTCACTGCTTTGCCTTATATTGAAAGCATAATCTATCTGCTCCTCTGTTAATTCAGTATCAAATAACATTTCAGAAAAACCCACAACTGCATTCATAGGAGTACGAATTTCATGACTCATATTGGCTAAAAACTGGCTTTTTGCAATATTTGCTTCTTCTGCTTTTTCTGCCATTTTTCGGGTATTTTCCATTGCATTTTCAAGCTGCAAGTTTTTTTCTTTCAGATTCTCTGTGGCATTTACTATACTATCTAACATAGCATCAAAAGCCTTTGCAAATTTGCCGATTTCATCTTTGGAACATATATTAATCTTTGCGTCATAATTACCTTTTATAACTTTTTCAGCCATCTCCTTCATTAACATAATTTTTTTTCTGACATCATTACTAATTAATAAAATAATGCTTAAACCTATTAGCATAAAAAGAAACAATAAAACCGCAAAAATAATCATCAATATTTTTCTTGTCTTAACAGCTAATATTGATAAACTTTCTGTAAAAAAGTCTTCAATTCTCATCAACTTTATGTTTAGTTCATTCACTTTTGATAAAATAGCTGCCTTTTTTTCTACATCCAGTTTTTTGTGTAAAATATATTCATGTGCTTTTATACCTAATTCTTTTATCTCAACCATATAGGCATTCCCTATATTCCAACATTCTATAAACTTACCAAAAGTCTTGCTTTTATATACAATTTTAAATAAATATATCATATATGTTACATCAGAATCCTGCATTCCAAAATCAATCAAATCTCTGCGCACAATCTTTTTATCTGTATCATCTTTTTTCAGCTCTATACGAACTTTACTACCTATTAAACCTTTATTTATCTTATCAAAAAATGATGTATAATCCTTATTATCATAAGTTTCCAAATAGCTCACTAAAAAAAAAACTGCATCCTTCTGGGCTTTGGAAGATATCCCCTCTCCTGTGATATAAGCTCTAACACCAAACAATACTGCCATCATAAACAGACTCAGAAATGCAAGAAACATTATTGTTAAGTTAAATACTAAAATAACTCCTATAAACTTCTTGTTTACAGAAAGATTAGATACAAAGTTTTTAATCTTTGAATTTTGATTATTCAACTTAAGCCTCTTTTCAAAAAAGACAAAACCATAAAAAAACAACAAAAAAATAGAGTTTAAATAAAATGAACAAAATTTTTATCAAAGGTTTCATATTAATTTATTAATTACCACCCCAGCCAGCAATGCGGGCAAAAAGCCACCATATCGCATAAGCTTTGCGATTGGCATTTAAAGGTTGGCTATGAGCCGAATTACAACTATACCATTCTTCACCTTCTGTATGAGAACCTTGCCATTGTGTTGCCCAATTTCCTCCAGTGTAGCTGCAATCATCATTAACATTTAAATTGCCATAATAACTGTCATCAGGGTCATAACATTCAATATCATAAAAATCGAATAAAACCTTTTTATTTTCAATACAATAATTTCTTATTTGCTGATTTCTAATATGAACATTTCCTGATTCTCCTCCACCAACTGCATGTCCTGTCATATAAACAAAGGTTATTCCTGGATAAGTATTTTCAAAATTTGCCATGGGCTGCAAATATTCACTAAGCATTGATTCCTCTGTTTTATCTATAACCTGTCCACACCATGCCCACATAATTACATTAATTTCTGGACGATTTGAACCACGTCCATTTCCATCTGGAGTTCCAAGATATTCAGTAGTTTCATTTACCCAATCTGGATAGTAGCCACAATCACGTTCAAGATATCCGGAAGGGACAGAGTAAGCACCTTCAAAAAAATGTAATTGAGTTGGACTGTTATTACTATGACTCCAACTAAAAATATTTGGTGAAAAAGAAAGACCAGAGCCAGAGCCATTGGCAAAAGCAATTAATCCAGACATGCCATCTGTAATTTGACTACCATGTGAAGTATGACCATAGCCAATATGAAGATTAGCTTTTGCATGACTAATTGCTGATTCAGGGATACTACTTAATATATTTTTTTTGGCAACAGTGTGGTCAGCAATTATTAACCCACTATAAAAAATTAAATCAGTTGTTGCTTGCGCAATATTAGAATAACTGGAATTCCCTGTACTATTGTATGCACAAATTCGATAATTATAAGTTGTTTTTGCTGATAAACCATTATCGCTATAAGATATTACATTCGCGTTTAATGTCGCAATCTCATTATAAGAGCTTCCATTTATAGCTCGTTCAATTTTAAATCCAGCTTCATTATCTGAATTGTCATCCCAGGATAAATCTATTCTAATTGAAGATATAGTTTGAGCTTTAGAATTGTTTGGTCCAAGAGGTAAAGCAGTTGCTACCAGGCTGCCACCGCTACTACTACCGTCCGCGCTAATACCGCTACTACTACCGTCCGCGCTAATACCGCCACTGCTCTTTGACTTTTCTCCGCATGAATATAAAGTAACAATTAACAACACAATTAAAAGTATTTCTGATATTTTTTTATGCATAATAATCCCCCAATTTGTTTGGTTCTTTTTTGCCAGTTTTAACATGCTTTCGCATTTTTTCTAAATATTTTTTTGGGTGTTCAGATTGGTTCCGGACTACATCTGTGGTAAACGCTATCAGGGTTTTTAGTTTCACCTAATATATTTCATATTACCATTAGAATCATAAATTCGGTATTCTTCTGCTAATTTATAGGAGGAAAAATCTTAAAATAATCCTTGCCAGGCTGCTTGCGGAATGCAAACTTTAAAATTTATCATACTGTATATTGTGTATAAAAAATTATTTTCTTTAGTTTTGTAACAGCCTGTCGATATAAGGTAGTGAATTTACTGTGGTTATTTTTTAGCATGCCTTGCTCTTGAACAAAAAACCTGATTTATAAACAGGCATTAGATAACCTCATCTATAACAGAATATCAAAAAAGAAGAGATACTTCAATAAAGAAAAAACAAAAACAACAAAAAGAAAAGCGTGGCATTATATAAGCAGATGTGGCAAAAGATGATCTGAAGTTAAAATTTATAGATATGCAGGTTATTATTATTTGGGTCTATTGTCTCTTATCGCTTTTGATGATGGCTTCTCTGTAATTTCTAACAGCTCTATAAGGTTCATTGGCAGACATTATTCCAGACATTACAGCAATCCCATCAGCACCAGCTTCAACTACTTCATTTACATTTTCAATGTTTATCCCACCAAGAGCTATTACAGGGATATCAGTAAAATGTTTTATTTCTCTTATTAGTTCAACACCTTTTCCTTTTATACCTTTTTTGCAATCTGTTGGAAATATATGTGAAGCTAATACATAATCTGATCCACATCTTATTGCCTGTCTTGCCTCATCTGTAGAATGAACAGATGCACCTATAACCCCTTGGAAGTCAATTGGATTTTTAAAGCACTCAATACTTAATTGTACTCCATAAGCATCGACTTTTTTAGCAATTGCAACATTATTATTGATTATTAATTTTGTCCCATGTGTGTCTGTGATTTGTTTCACATCTTTTGCCAGTTTGCAAAGCTTGTCAAAAGGGAGATCTTTCTCCCTCAAAATCAGATAGCTGACACCACCCTTTAAAGCATTTTCTATTGTTTTCAAAAAATCGCCACTTGATGAAATCAAGTGGCGATTAGTTATTAAACATAGCATCTATTTAGCACCCGTTAAAATATTAACATCCTTACCTTCCATAATCTTGTTCATGTTTTTCATTGAACACATTTGTCCACACATTGTACATGTATTTTCATCTTCAGGCATTGACTCAGATCTATATTTTCTGGCTTTAACAGGATCTATTGCAAGCTTAATCATTTTATCCCAATTCAGTTCCTGTCTTGCTTTACTCATTTCATTATCCCAGTTGACCGCCCCTTTAATTCCTTTTGCTATATCTGCAGCATGGGCAGCAATTCTGACAGCTATAATTCCCTCAACCATATCTTCCTGATTTGGTAATCTCAAATGCTCTGCAGGTGTAACATAGCATAAAAAATCTGCACCATTACTAGCTGCAACAGCTCCGCCAATTGCACTTGTAATATGATCATATCCTGGTGCAACATCAGTTACAAGAGGGCCTAATACATAAAATGGCGCACCATGACATAATTTTTTTTCAAGCAACATATTTGCCTTAATTTCATTAAGAGGCATGTGACCTGGCCCTTCAATCATAACCTGAACGTTTTTCTCCCACGATTTTAAAGTTAATTCACCAAGAATCATCAACTCATGAATCTGGCTAGGATCTGTAGAATCAGCAATACTTCCAGGTCTGCATGCATCACCAAGGCTTAGCGTAACATCATATTCACAACAGATCTCAAGCAGTTCATCATAATACTCAAAAAATGGATTTTCGCTATTATTAAGTTCCATCCATGCGTACATTAACGCTCCGCCTCTGGAAACAATATTGGTTAATCTGGGATTTCTCTTGAATATATCAGCGGTTTCTCTATTGATTCCAGCATGAATTGTCACAAAATCAACACCCTGTTCCGCGTGTTCTCTAACCACATCTAAAAACTCTTTAGCAGTAATATCTTTAAGTTTTTTGTCGTAAAACCCAATAGCATCATAAATTGGAACTGTCCCTATCATTGCGGGTGATATTTTAATCAACTCTTCTCTGAATTCTCTGGTTTTTCCGTAGGAGCTTAAATCCATAATAGCTTCTGATTTTAATTCGATAGCTTTTTTTACCTTGGCAATTTCATTTTCAAAACTATTACAATCTTTTGAAATACCCAAATTTACATTGATTTTAGTCCTGAGTCCTTCACCAACGCCCTCAGGATCAAGGCTCTTATGATTTTTATTTACAGGAACCACAACTTTTCCCTGAGCAATAAGCTCTTTTAACCTGTTGACATCCATTTGTTCTTTCTTTGCAACAGTTTCCATTTCTTTTGTTATTATGCCTTGTCTTGCTGCATCCATTTGAGTTGTATAGCTCATTAAAAAATCTCCTCTTTCAAAAAAGCTTTTTTATAGTCGATGATCAAGTTTTTTTATTTAAAACAGGTATCCTGTTAAATTTTTAAATATTCATCCAGTCCTTGAAAACAGCTTGATAGCCGCACTCATTAATTAATTTTTTAATATCACCAACACCACTGTGATCTGCAATATCAAATTGAGCAGTTCCTGAGTGGTCTTTTGAATTTGTGTGCCCGCCTACTTCTGTGGAGACCCCGGCGGACATCTTTGTAATACCTATTGGAATTAAATTTTTTCTTAATTCTTTTGTCTCCCTGGTAGTTATATTAACTCCAAAGTACGGCAAATATAGCTTTAATGCCAGGATTGTTTGTACAAAATTCCTGTCATCTATTCTATTGCACCCATTTTTCATCCCCACATGTTTTTTTATTCTGGGAAAAGAAAAACAGTATTCTACTTCAGGATAATTATCCAATAAATACTTACCATGGATTCCTGTTAAAAAAATTTCTTTCCTCCAATCTGCAAGCCCTAATAATGCACCCAGGCTGACATTCCTGATCCCTTGTTTACATGCTCTTTCAGGAGCATCAAGCCTGAATTTAAAATCTGTTTTTGGGCCACTTACATGTACCTGATCATAAATTTTTTCATCATAGGTTTCCTGGTAAATTGCCAGGCCGTCCACACCAGCTTCAATCATTTCACCATATTGTTTTTCTGTCATTGCAAATATTTCAACAACAACTGATTCAAAATATTTTTTTAATACCTTTACAGAATTAACCAAATAGTCCATTGTAGTAAGCTTTGGAGCATCACCTGTTAACAGCAGAATATGCAACAAACCTGTTTTTGCTATGTTCTGAGCTTCTTTATCAATTTCCTCAAGAGAAAGAAGTCTTCTCTCAATTGAATTTGAAGCATTAAATCCACAATAAGAACAACGGTTTACACAATAGTTTGAAATATACATTGGTGTATACAAAAGAATTGCTTTTCCGAAATGTTTCAGGCTTTCTTCTCTTGCTTTTACAGCCATCCTTTCTATTTGTCTTCCTCCGGCCGGGGATAAAAGCTTCATAAAATCCCAAATGTCTAACCTGGACTTGTTTATTACTTCAACAACTTCATCCTCTGTTATATTTTCAATAATTTCAGCAACATTTAAATTTCTATATTTATCAACTAATCTGTAAAAGCTCATATTCATAAACCCGCTGTCTATCCTAAAAAGCCTGTTAAAGGAGATGATGCCTCAGCTTTATCAAGTACTCTTCCCAATTTAGATAAATAAGCAATTCTGCCGGCTTTTACTCCATAGGAAAAAGCTCTGGCCATTTCTACCGGATCTTCTGCTGTTGCAATAGCAGTATTAACAAGAACTGCTGCAGCGCCCATTTCCATTGCTTCAGCTGCTTCAGATGGTTTGCCAATCCCTGCATCAACTACAACAGGAATATTAATTTCATCTATTAATATCTGAATAATTTCTTTAGTCCTGATGCCTTTATTACTTCCAATGGGAGCTCCTAAAGGCATAACAGTTGAAGCCCCGGCACTGACAAGTCTTTTTGCATCCATCAAATCAGGACTCATATAAGGTAATACAACAAAACCTTCTTTTACCAGGACTTCTGTAGCTTTAATAGTTTCCAGGTTATCTGGCAATAAATATTTGGAATCTGCTATAACTTCGATTTTAACCCAGTTCCCACATCCCATTGCTTTTGCAAGCCTGGCAATTCTAACTGCCTCCTGAGCATTTCTTGCGCCTGAAGTATTTGGAAGAAGAATACATGTTTCAGGTATGTAATCCAAAATATTTTCTTCTTTTGATTTCAAATCTACTCTCCGCAAAGCCATAGTGACAACCTGAGTTTCACAAGCTTCAACAACACTTGGTATAATCTGCTTGTTTGGAAATTTCCCAGTTCCAATAAAAAGTCTGCTATCAAGTTTTTTTCCACTGATTATTAATTTTCTCACTTAATGCAACCCCCATAATTTTTCTATACGCCATATTCACCAAGAATAATTCTTAATACAGTATTACTTTGGTGAGATGCTGCTAAAGCTGCCCTTGGTGCCATAAGACCACTATTTTGTTTTGCTTCTGATTTATTATCACCTATAAGATAAAGCTTTTCTCCTATTTTACGGGTTTTGATTATGTTGTTAGAAAAAAAACCTGCAATACCGGATGCTGCGACTACATATTTATCCGGCATGTCATGCATTACCTTATTAATAAGATATGCTTTGCACAAGGGATTATCAAAAGCTTCCACAATAATACCAACATTATTGAATATTTCAGTGATATTATCTTCTGTAAGGTAAATATCTTTTGTCTCAATTTCAACGAAAGGATTTATTTCCTGTAATATCTCCTTTATTGCTTCTGTTTTTTTCATTCCAATATGGCGAACATAATACTGTTGTCTGTTCAGATTGCTAGGCACTACTAAATCAAAATCTACTAAGACTAACTTGCCAACACCAATTCTGGCCAAATGAATTGCAACATTTGATCCTAGCCCGCCTAATCCTGCGATACCGACAACAGCATCTCTTATTTTTTTATGAACCCCTGGAGTATGCCTTGCCATCATAACAGCTTCTAATTCTTCTGCATCAGGGATTTCACCTTTTTTTATAAAAACAATATTGTCTCCATCTTTTAATTCAACATCATCTTTTTCCGGAAATCCATTTACAATAATGATATCAGCATCCTTTTTAATCATCTCTTTTATTTCATAGGATCTGTATGATTTTTTTTCAAAAGACATTATCTTTTCATTAATATAAAGTTTCATTTAACCACCTCCAACAAATCCTACTATTTCTATTATATCCCTATCAGATAATAGATGAGAATCAAATTTGTCTTTAGCAACTATTTCTCCATTTACTTCTACTACCACTTTTTCTTTGTCCAAATCCCATTCCAAAAGCAATTCTGTTATTAATATTTCCCTTTCAAACCGTCTTTCTTCGCTGTTAATAATCATATCTGCTGCCTCCTTTTGGAATGGTAAACTTTCTTTAAGAGAAAAATATATACCGAAAATTCGCTTGTATGTCAAACAATATCCAGCACAATATTTTGTGGTAACATAATAATTTAAGACAATTCAAGTTGATATGTTTTGCACTGTCACAGTAAAAAGCAAACCATTTTTTAAAATACAGGCCACTTTGCTCAATAGCTGACTGAATTTTTAGCCTTATTCCTTATTGACATATTAATATTTTCATGTGTATATTTATACCAGCTATGTAAACTTTGCTATATTATATTGACAACAAATAGTGTTTTATTTAATCAAAACCAGTTTGAATTGTAAACTATAATATTATCCGGCTCAAATCCAGATATTTTTTAATAATATGTTTTTTTCTTACTAATCGTCTGCTATATTACAAAATCACCAAGCTTATCAAATTTAGAACTGAAAATTAAACAAAGCATATGGCTTTGTCAATTACCATAAATTAATTCTCTTCTTTTACAATAAGTTAACAAACAGTATAACCAAATAATAAATTATTATGGTGCTTATAATTACAATAAAAAAAATATGATAAAAAAAGGAGTTGTTTTTGATCGAATTAACAAAAGCCCAAAAAGGAAGGCTTGCCATAAGAGCCTTTAAAACAATTGCAGATGCTCTATCTTTAAGAGGATTTTATAAACCATCAGGCAATTCCGGTCAAACACTTCAAAATGCATTAAAAGAGATCAGCCCTGAAATTTATGGCAGCATGAATGATCCTAACAGCATTGAAATTGACGGATTAAAATATATACTTGACAGACTGCCAAAAGGTATTGAAAAAATTACACGAATTGTAATAACAGCCAAAGAAGACCTTGACGGTACAGAATTCGAAAAAATTGAACCAATCAAAAGAAGAAGAATTTCCTATAAAATCAGTGAAAAGGAAATATGTTTTGTTATTACAAGAGGATTTAGTGAAATGTATGATCTTTTGGCTCACATTACATTTCTGAACATTGAAGCTTTAAAAATATACAATAGAATAACAACCGGAGAACTTATAGAAAACTGGATCAAACTTGAAAACGATGTTAAACCTGAAAGCAGTTTGTCCGGAAAGTATTTAGACCAGTCAATCTGGAATTTAAGCATTCTGCTTGGCAGATCATATCAGGAAACAAAACATGCGTATCAATATCTTGAAAAAAATAAAGATGAAAAAAACAGCAACAGCGGTCTTTTTCAAATTATTTATGAATTGGGAAAACGCGTTGAAAATGAATTTAAATCTAAAGTAAATGAATTATTAATTTCATTTACTCCATCTTTCAGAAAAATGACAGGACAACATCAATACAGCAGAAACTGGGCATGTGCGATAAAAGAAAAAATGTGCAATCTTGGTCTTACCAATCGGCCAGTACATATAATAAGTGCTAATATGCACAGCATAGTAAATTTATTATATGGATTTGCAGCTTTTGAAAAAGATGCTGATAATTATAATATCTCAGACCTTTACAATTTTATGCATTTTCTCAGAGATAAATCAGATAAAGTCAAAAAATTTGCCCAAGCATATGGTTTGCATGAAATCCATGATATTTCAGGAACGCATATAGACTGTCAGATAATTGATACATATTCAATTAACACATGTCCTCTACATGGTGAATTCAAAATTGACATTTCAGTATTAAACGATACAAAACCTGTACTTTTAGTTATGGATTATCCATTTGGAACCCAGGCATTTGAAGTGATGGAAGAACTTTTAGCACCATCTGAAATACAATCAGTTTCTTTTAAAACGCAAAATATCTGTTCCATATCCATTATGGGAAAAGCTGGCATATTACCTGGAAAAAAAGGTGATATCATGCTTGCAACAGCACATGTACTTGAAGGAACGCCACATAATTATCTTGTCAATAATGACCTGAAAAAAGATGATTTTGAAGATAAAGTTGATATTTTTGTAGGACCTATCATTACAGTTCTTGGCACATCTTTACAAAACAAAGATGTACTTGAAAAATTTCAGTTAACAAATTGGAAAGCTATTGGTCTGGAAATGGAAGGAGGACACTATCAAAGAGCAATCAATGCAGCATTAATTAAAGGACACATTTCAAATGATGTAAAAATCAGATATGCATATTATGCATCAGACAATCCACTTATTACCAGTCAGACTCTTGCATCCGGCAATCTGGGAGATGAAGGCATTTACTCAACATATCATATCACAAAAGTTATTCTTGAAAAAATATTAAATCGATCCAGTTTAGAAATAAATAATGTCTGTCCATAGATAAAATTTTTTCAAAATCAAGGCGTACAAAAAAAATAATCAGAGAATTTAATAAATTATGTGCTTGAACCCTTTTAAATTTTCATGTATATATATGCAAATGATCCCTTGACAAAATGCCCTTTAAAACAAATATCTAAATTTAGAAATATTTAGTTTAGAATATATGGCTTTATCTTATAATACATGCTATACTTAATATTACTAATAAATAGCTATTTATTACACTTGTCGTAAAATTTACAGTTTAAAACAATTAAAGGAGATTTTGCTGTATATTGGACATATTGCTAATTTTCGAAGCTCTTTTCATTTTTTTACTTCTTTTATTTTCAGGCTTTTTTTCAGGCTCTGAAACAGCTTTATTTTCTTTATCTCTTTTCCAGCGAGAAAATATACGAAAACATTTTAAAAAAAAAGCTGAAGTTATTGATAGACTTTTATCTCAGCCAAGGCGGTTAATTGTAACAATATTAATCGGAAATGATATGGTAAATATTACTGCATCTGTAGCTGCGACTTTTTTTTTTATTGAAATCTTTAATGAACACGGCAAATGGATTGCAGTTTTAGTAATGACACCTTTAACGCTAATTTTTGCAGAAATTATACCCAAAACAGTATCAATAACTTACAATAAGCGAATTGCAGCTTTTGTTGCGCGTCCCATTGAAATGTTTTCTGTTATTATAGCTCCTTTAAGATGGCTTTTTGATGGCACAGCAAATATCTTCATGAAATTTACTAACCTTGAAAAAAAAAAAGAATCTGCTATTATTAAAGATGATTTTCTTGACATGGTTGACCTGAGTCATAAAGATGGTGAACTGCAGGAAGTAGAAAAAGATATTATTCACAATGTTTTCGAGTTTAAAGATGCATATGTATTTGAAGTTATGACTCCTTTAAAAGATGTGTTTTGTCTGTCTGAAAACACAAACCTTGAAGATACTGTTAAATATGTAAAAAAAAACCCCTTTTCAAGAGTTCCGGTTTATAAAAACAAAATTGATAACATTGCTGGGATTCTTTATATTAAAGACTTACTAAAAATTGACAATTTTAAAGAAAATGGCATTTTGTTATCAAAAATTATCCGAAGGGCATTTTTTATCCAAGAAACAACTAAAGTTGATGAACTTTTTAACATCTTAAAGCTTAAACGAAAACATATAGCTATTTGTCTTGATGAGCTCGGTAATGTTACAGGACTTGTTACCATGGAAGATCTTTTAGAAGAGCTGTTTGGAGAAATATACGATGAATATGATCTGGAGAGGGTTTGGGAACAGGTTTAACCATATTAATTTTATGTTTTTGCATACTTGCTCAAGGTTTTTTTTCAGGCTGTGAAATGATTATTATTTCATCTAACAAGCTCAAACTAAAACGTTTGGCATCAACAAAAGGAGCAAAACTTGCATTTCACATAATTAATCGACCCAGGTGGTTTCTGGCAACAACAAGTACAGGAACTAATTTTTTTGTTATAATTTCTTCTGTTGTTGCAGCAGCATGGTTCGAAAATATATTCGGAATATTAGGCGAGTTCATTACTATAATAGCAATATCGCCATTTCTTTTATTAATAGGAGAAATAATTCCAAGGGCAATATGCCAGCAAAAAGCAACTGAACTCGCGCCTAAAATTTCACGTTTTTTTTGGGTAGTATCAAAAATCATTTCACCAATAACCCATGTTGTTTTTTTTGTCAGCAGTTTTTTTTTAAAAATTACAGGAAAGGACAATAATCCAAAAAACCAATTTGTTACAAGGGAAGATCTGGAACATATACTGCAAATTCCAAACAGCGGAATTGATTTTAAAAAACAGGAAAAAAAACTTATACGCAGAGTTTTTCATCTTACAAAGCGTGAAGTCGCAGATGTCATGGTATCTCTTGTTGATGTAACTGCCATTTCCACAACTTCAACTGTAAAGGAAGCAAAAAAAAAAATATCCCATACAGGATATTCAAGGTTGCCGGTTTTTAAAGATAGAGTAGATAACCTTATTGGAGTTATTTATGCTTTTGATCTTATTGGAGTGTCTGATACCTGCCAACCCATTGAAAAATTTATAAAAAAAACTGCTTTTATACCTGAATACAAAAAAATTGATGAGCTTTTGAAATTACTTCAAAAAAGCCGAACTTCAATTGCTATTGTCGTAGACGAATATGGCGGAACAATAGGGATCATTACAACAGAAGATATACTTGAAGAAGTTGTAGGAGACATCAGCGATGAACATGACACTGATGGAAAAAAAATTCTAATGATAGATAAAAACTGTTTTAGGGTAAACGCAAGAACAGAAATTGATCAGGTCAATGAACGCCTTAGTATTAATCTGCCAAAGGAGAACTACGAAACAGTAGGAGGTTTTTTACTTAAAAAAACAGGTAAAATACTGCAAAAAGGTGAAACATTCATATATCAAAACATTAAATTTACAGTACAACAAGCAAATAGAAGATCAATTCAGGAAATTTTAATTTATCCTAAATTAAACAATTAAAATCAAAACAAAAATAAACAGATAGATTTTTAAAAAAAATGCATCTTTTTTACAATCTTATCAAACGTACAGTTGCCGTTATAAAAAATGGAACAATTATCAAAGTATTGTTTGTTATATTTTTTGTCATAACCTGCGGAAGCATTTCATATGTTTATTTTGAAAATATAAATTTTTTTGATGCATTATGGTGGTCAATCGTCACTGTAACAACAGTTGGCTATGGCGATATTGCCCCAGCAACTACAGGCGGCAGAATTGTAGGTGCAGTTGAAATGATAACAGGTATAGGGTTTTTAGGAATATTTACTGCGACGATTGCAAACCGTTTTATTGAAACATCATTATTGGAGAAAAAAGGGATGAGCAATATCCGTGTAACTGAGCATTTTATAATTTGCGGATGGAATTTCAGAGGAAGCGATATCATTGCAGAACTTAAGGCTGATTCTAAAAGCAAAGACGTTCCTGTAGTGCTTATTTCAGATATTGAAGAAAAACCAGTTGATGATAAGAACTTTTTTTTTATTCATGGTGAAATTAATAATACAGCTTTGGAAAAAGCAAACCTATGTAAAGCAAAAGTAATTATAGTCCTTTCTGATGAGCGTCTTGATTCTTATGCAAGGGATGCAAAAGCAATACTAAATGTTTTAACGATAAAAAATCTGAATCCATCAATATATACATGCGTTGAGCTTATGAATCCTAAAAACGTAGAGCATTGCAAACTGGCAAATGCTGATGAAATAATAGTTGTTGGAGAAATCAGTACAAACCTGCTTGTCCAGGCAGCTTTAGACCATGGTATAACAAATGTTATTAGCGAACTTGTTAGTAACCGTCATGGAAATGATCTTTTTAAAATAAATCTGCCATCTTCAATGGCTAATCAAACATTTTTTGAAACCATGTGCGAACTAAAAAAAAAACATGGACTCATATGCCTTGGAATAGAAAATAGCGCAGACAATCAATTTGTTGTCAATCCGAAAAATGACTACAAACTGAAAAGGCATGACAATTTAATAGTTATTGCTTTAACCCGGCCACAGAGTTTTTAATTGTATAAAGGCACTCATATATTTTATGTTAAATTGTATGTACAAATGACAATAAATTTTGTTTAACATTTTTAACCAAAAAAAACCGGAGGTATATTATGCCTAATAAATTTGAGATAATAAAACAGTTTATTCATGAGATGGGAATCTCTATTGTTCATGAAAATATTGAAGAAGAGCTTGTTGTTGTTGAGGATGAAGAAAATGGAATTAAAAACCTTGTCATAGATTGCGAAGAGCCAATCCTTGTTATAGAACAAGTTATTATGAAAAGTCCGTCTGACACCAATATTTTTTATAAACGCCTGCTTCAAATGAATCGCAATCTGGTTCATGGAGCATTTGTGCTTGATGAAGCTGCACAGTTTGTTCATTTTAAAGATACACTTCAACTTAAAAATATTGATAGAAATGAACTTGAAGGTTCAATTCATGCATTAAGCCTTGCTCTTTCTGAGTATGGGGCTGAGTTGATTGAATTTGCCAAATAAAATTTAAACATACCTAAACTTTTTTTCCACAGGAGAACCTTAAATTATGTCTTTTTTTAAACGAATTTTTAAAGTAGGCCAAGCCCAGGCACATTCTGTTATTAGCAAGTTTGAAGATCCTATCAGACTGACAGAACAAGGCATAAGAGATCTCAAAACAGATCTTCAACAGGCTATGAAAAGTCTTGCAGAAGTAAAAGGAATTGCAATAAGAACCAAAAAAAATGCTGAAGACAATAAAAAACTTGCAGCTGACTACGAACGAAAAGCCATGATGCTACTGCAAAAAATGCAAAGCGGCGGTCTTGATTCTAATGAAGCAGAACGTCTCGCAACACAAGCTCTTTCAGAAAAAGAAAAATGTACCAACACAGCTTTAAATCTTTCACAGGAAGCAGAAAGGCATGAACAAATGGCTAACAATTTACAGGCTAATGTAAATAAAATAAAATCCTCACTAACAACTTATGAAAATGACCTTACCACACTAAAAGCCCGTGCAAAAACAGCTGCATCGACAAAAAAAATAAACGAGCAGTTAGCAAATATTGATTCATCCGGAACTATTGCAATGCTGGAAAAAATGAAGGCAAAAGTTGAAGATGAAGAATCACTTGCCATAGCATACGGGGAGATCACAAGTGCTGATAAAAGTATTGATGACGAAATAAGCAATGCACTTGAATCTGGTCAAACATCAACATCTGCAAATCTTTTGGAACTGAAAAAAAAGATGGGTATTGAATAAACAATCCGCCTTGCAAAATTATATATTTCAAAATTAACTGGAGAATAAATGGGACTGTTTAATTTGTTTAAAAAAAAATCTAAGATAGCTGATCCTTTGAAAGATTATATATTACCCAATCTTAAGGTCGGATATTTTGTGGATTTTGAAATGAAAACATGGAAGGTTCATACAAAAAACTGCTACTGCTGGGAACAAGATGACTACACATATGAATGGCAGCTTAAAAGCCATGATGAAACAATTTATTTAGAACATGAAAGTGACGATGAAAACTACTTTAGTATTAGCAAAAAAATTTCCATAACCAGTATTAATGGAAACATTGTAGAACATATTAAAAAGCATAAAGATCCTCCGAGTCAGATTATTTTTGAAGATACAAAATATCACCTTGAAGAAACTGCCGGAGGACAATTTTACAAAAATTGTGATGGGATAGGCAAAGAGTTGTTGAGATGGGATTACGCTGATGATTCCAGCAAAAAAATTGTTTCTGTAGAGCAGTGGGGAGAAAATGATTTTGAAACTTCAGCTGGAGTCTGCGTTGAAGAATACCAGTTCACAAATATTTTGCCTGGATAATTGAATAAATTTAAAAATATATATTAACATTTCAAATTATCAGATGACTACACATCAAGTAAGTTCAGATACATATAATACCGTTACCAAAAAATATCCTTGTGTTTTTTCTTTTAAATAACTCAGTTAAAGGTGTAAAGAAAAAATATTCAAGGATAAAAATTATGCCTGTTAAAGATGATATGCTAAAGAGTACATGTACTTTTAAATATCATTGAAGTAAAACAAATGCTCACCATTATTAGGAAATGGGAAAAAGGCTTTGCAAAAACTCAAAAAAGCTCCTGATATTGATAAGAAAAATATTATGGGCAAAATCCCAAAAGCTATCATTTTAATTATTGACGACAAACCAGATAACCTTTTTGCATTTGAAAACGTGCTTGCAAAAGATGAACTTAAAATTTTTAAAGCTTACTCTGGTAATGAGGCTTTAGACCTTATACTTAAACATGATTTTGCTCTTATTATAATAGATGTACAAATATCTGGCTTAGGTGGCATTAAAACAGCAGAAATTTTAAGAAGTAATAAAAAAAGTAATAAAATCCCGATAATTTTTGTAACCGCTATAGGTAAAGAACAAAAAAATAAATTTAAAGGATATGAATCAGGAATTGTTGATTATATTTTTAAACCTGTAGAGCCTGATATAATAAGAAATAAAGTTAATATATTTATCCTGTTCTACATGCAGAAAAAAAAGCTTGAAACTGTTAACAACAAGTTAGAAAATACCATTAAAGAACTCAGAAGAACCAATCAAAAAATTATTACTCATCAAAAATCCTTAATAGAGGAAGAGCGGCTAAAAGTATTACACCAGATGGCAGGAGCAACTGCCCATGAGATAAATCAGCCATTAATGGCTTTGTTAGGATATATTGAGCTAATTGAGCTTGACAAGGATAATTATGAAAAACAAAACCAACATTTGGTCAAGGTAAGCGAATCTGGTTTGCGTATTGCAAAAATTGTAAAAAAAATTCAAAATATTCGTAATTATGAATTAAAACAATATCTGTCTCAATCATCAATCATAGACCTTGATCAAACAATCAACCTGCTTATAATTGACAAATCTGAAAATGATTTTAATGAAATACAACGTGCATTAAAAATACAAAAAAATATTATTTTTTTTAGATCAAAAAGCATTAATGAAGCATTACAGGAAATTAAACAAACCAAATTTGATTTTATATTTTCAGAATATCTTTTACCAGATGGGAATGCATTAAATTTATTAAATATAATTAATGAGATAAAAGTTACTGTACCAATTGTTATTATTACAAAGCATGGCAATAAAAAAATAGCGTCAGAAGTTATCAATGCTGGTGCATATGACTACCTCCCCAAAAGCAATATAAGTCATAAATATCTTTCCAATATAATAGCAAATGCTATTGAAAAAGCCTGCCTTAAAAGAGAAACAAGTACCATAATTGAAAAAATGGCGGAAATTTCTATTAAAGATGAATTAACAGGTTTGTTTAACAGGCAGTATTTTATGGAATCTGTAAAAAGGGATATTTCTTCATCAAAAAGATATGGAAGAGATATTACATTGTGTTTGATAGATCTGGATCATTTTAAAACGATAAACGACACTTATGGGTATTCAGTTGGGGATATGGTACTTGCTGAATTTGGTACAATACTAAAAAGCAGCATAAGACAAAGCGACCTTGCATCCCGCTTTGAAGGCAAAAAGTTTGTCTTAATATTACCAGATACAGATTCAAAACATGCGTGTTTAATATGTAATAGATTAACAAACAAACTATATCAACACAAAATTAAACACGGGACATCAGAAATTTCAATTACAGTAAGTATTGGAATTGCATCCCTTTTAAATTGTGATGGAAATGTTTCAGAAGAAAAGTTGATCTTACTTGCTGATAAGGCTCTATGTCAGGCAAAAAAATCAGGACGAAATCAAATTGTTAATTATGGTATTGAAAAAGTTAACAGTTGACCTATCTTAAAAACCTGAAAGTTGAGTCACTTTGAAAAATAAGGGTTACAGACAGGGTAACCCTTATTCATTATTTTTTTATACGTTCAACATATTCACCTGTCCTTGTATCAATACGAATAAACTCACCGCTTTCAACAAATGGAGGAACCTGAAGCACAAAACCTGTTTCCAGAGTAGCAGGTTTTGTGCCTCCTGATGCTGTATCTCCTTTTGACCAGGGATCTGCTTTGTCGATTCTCAATTCTACAAAATGAGGAAGGGATATTGCAATGGGATTATTTTCAAACAAGAGAATAGTGCAAACTGTATTTTCCTTTAAAAATTGTTTTGAATCACCAACTTGCTCTTCAGTGATAAAATTCTGATCATAGGTGGAAGTATCCATAAAACAATATCTGTCACCATCCTTATATGAATATTCCATTTCACATTCTTCCAGGTTAGCTTCTTTAAATTTTTCTCCTGACCTGAAAGTTCTGTCAAACAACGCCCCTGAAATCATGTTCTTCAGCTTACATTTATATAACGCCTGCCCCTTGCCTGGTTTAACAAAACTAAACTGTGTAATCACATGTGGTTCACCACTGATTTCAATTTTAAGACCTTTTCTCAGGTCTCCGCTTTCATACATTTATTCCTCCATAAATTCCCGATATCCATATTGCCATTACTTCTATCTTAAATATCAGATTTATATTTCTAAACTTTTTTGGGCATTTAAAGTTTCTTGTATTAAATGTTTCACCTTATCCAAATCTTTTTTAAACCTTACTGTATTACCGTCTGAACCCAAAGCATTTGTACCAGTACAACTGTCAACGCCAGCAGGTTTAACATGCATAATTGCGTCAAACACATTACAAGGAGTTATGCCCCCTGCAAGTATTACAGGTATGCTGCTTTTTTCAACAAGTTCTCTTGCAATATTCCAATCACAAGTTTTCCCTGTTATACCGATGAATCCTTTAACAGGCTGACATTCAAAAAAAGGTTGACATGCGTCAGTTATCAAAGTATCTGTTAAAAAATAATCAGTAACACTCTCAAACATTTGTGCAATACGGTATACATCAAAATTTATGTTAAATGATCCAGATAGTGGTATAGGTATTGAACGCATTATTTTTATCTTAGGAAAATAATGTTTAACCTGCTCCTGGAGAAAAATCAGATTACCGCATTTTCTTTCCATTTCCTGGTTATCTGATATGATATCACAAAAGTGAATAATATCAGGTTCATAATAATCCAATAAAGAAAAAATTGTATCCTTGTCATCAAAAAGCGGAATTATACTGCTTTTTGAAGCCATACTTTTAGTTAATTTTATTGTATCTTTTAATTGTGCATTTTTCCATTTTTCTTCAGAAACAATAACACTTCCAATATTATTAACACCAAGTTTTATAAGTTTTTCAGCTTCATAAGGAGTTTGCACCTCGTATATCTGTATTATAATATTTTTTTCCATAAAATATTTTATTTACCCATTATTCAATTTATAAATTATTTAACGGCATTTTTAAAAAAAACCTTTTTTCACAGCTTAAAAAGTATTATTATAAAGTTTGCAATGTTTAACATATTCAAAATGTTTTCGCAAATCATTAGAAATAACAGGACGTAACAAAATCCATGATACTAATAATAGATTTCGGTTCACAATATAATCAACTTATAGCTCGGCGTGTTCGTGAATGTAATGTTTTTTCCCATATAAAGCCCCATGATGTAACAATAGAATATATAAAATCAATAAACCCTGAAGGCATAATACTTTCAGGAGGACCTTCAAGCATCTATGAAGCTGAAAGTCCAAAAATCCATGAATCAATTTTTGACCTTAATGTCCCAATACTTGGCATTTGTTATGGCATGCATTTTATTATTAATGCGTTGGGCGGAGCCGTAAAAAAAGCGAAAAAAAGCGAATACGGATTTGCAATGCTTAATATACAAAATCAGGAAGATCTTTTTAAAGGTATTGACAAGAAAACAAGATGTTGGATGAGTCACGGTGATTCAATAGAAAAGCTTCCTGATGGATTTGTTTCAACTGCATATACATCAAACACACAGATTGCTGCAACAAAACATGCAAAAAGAAAAATATACGGTCTTCAATTTCATCCTGAAGTGCACCATACGGTTGCAGGCACAAAAATGCTTGACAACTTTATTTCCAACATTTGCGGATGTAAAAAGCTTTGGAATATAAAATCATTTGCAAAAGAGTCCATGGAAAAAATCAAAGAAAAAGTCAAAGAAAAAAACGTCATCCTTGGATTAAGTGGAGGAGTTGACTCAACTGTGGCTGCGACTCTTATACACAAAGCAATAGGAAATAATCTAAGGTGTATATTTGTTGATAATGGACTGCTACGGAAAAATGAAGCCAGTAATTTACAAAATTCACTTAAAAGACTTGTTAAATTAAATATACAATTTGTAAATGCTGAGGAAAAATTTCTTACAGCTTTGGAAGATGTAGTTGATCCTGAGGAAAAAAGAAAAATTATCGGTAAAATCTTTATTGAAGTCTTTGAAAAAGAAGCAAAAAAAATCGATAATGCACTTTTTTTTGCTCAAGGGACACTTTATCCTGATATTATAGAATCTGTCTCAGCATTCGGAGGACCAACATCTGTTATCAAATCACACCACAATGTTGGTGGATTACCGGAAAACATGAAACTGGAACTTATTGAGCCATTAAAATATCTATTTAAAGATGAAGTACGAAAGCTTGGAAAAGAGTTAGAAGTGCCTGAAGAAATTCTATGGCGACAGCCTTTTCCAGGACCTGGTCTTGCAATCAGAATAATTGGCAAAATCAATCAAAAAAGATTGTCAATCCTTAGAAAAGCTGATGAAATACTAATACAAGAAATAAAAAATAACGGTTTTTATAAAAAGCTATGGCAATCTTTTGCTGTTTTACTGCCAATTAAAAGTGTTGGCGTTATGGGAGATAAAAGAACATATGAAAATATTATAGCTGTAAGAGCTGTAGAAAGTAAAGATGCAATGACAGCTGATTGGGCAAGGCTGCCCCATGATCTTCTTGCAACAATTTCAAACAGAATTATAAATGAAGTAAACGGCGTAAACAAAGTGGTATATGATATTAGTTCAAAACCTCCTAGCACAATAGAATGGGAATAAAAAATGGATACACAAGATTCTTCTACATTCAAAATAAATTCTGGCGACAACATAGATCTTGATGAAGCAGAAATAAACTCACATCCAAAAGATGATATTTTACACAATAGAATAGATAAATTAAGAAATAAAATCACATTACTTTCGATAATACTTCCGTGTCTTATTGGTATTATAATATTTCTTGCTTATTTGGAATTTACTAAAACCTCGGAAAAACTCAGTAACGCCTCAATTAGTAACATGAGTAACTTTACAAAAGATATGGAATCAAAATTCACCAGGCTTTCCATACAAGCAGATGAGATCAAAAACTCTTTTAATACAAATAATCAATTAGTTAAAAAAAAAATAACTGATATTGAAAATAGTCTGAAAAATTCCCTTAAAAAAATAAAACGCCTTAATTTATCAAAAACAGATATAAAAAAATTTACAAAAACAGCAAATATAACACAAAAAAAAATAAAAAAGATAAAAAATGATCTGGCACAGTTTTCATTAGATAATAAAAATCTTGTACAAAATCTTGTACAAAAACTTAACGAATCAACTTCTCAGGCACAGCTGGCACAAAAAGAGATCGAAGAGTTGAAAGGTGATGTTTCATTCCTGTCGTCATCTAAAATCGGTAAAAAGCAGCTAACTTCTGCCTTAAGCAAACAGCAAAATGACTTTAATCATAATCTGATTCAGACAACAGATAAATTTGAGCAAAAAATTGCTCAAATAGAAAAACAAATTAAAAGTTTAAACAAGGCAAAAGACAAATACGACAAGGACATGAAAAAATATTTAAATATGAAAGACAAATCAAAAAAATATAAAAAATCAGGCAGTATCACTGAACAGGATATTAAGTAAAATAAAATTTTATCCATCTTTCTAACATTTGATTCCAGAATTTTTAATATGAAATCAAAGATAAAAATTTTGAATTATAGCAACCTTTAATTGATTAAATTCTTTCTCTATTACAGGCATGGTTCCTGCTATGGCATTTAATTCCCCGGCCTTTGCCGATTTTTTTCCATACAATAGACAACTTCACGTAAAACAGTGGTGCCACCCACATTAGCGCTTGCACCTTTATCTAAAGGATAGGTCGGGCTATATTTCAAGGTCTTAAACAAGCTTTTCAGAGTTTTCTGCAATATTCATTTTTTTCAGCTTCACCCATCGGTGCTGTTTCTAATACCGCTTCAAACTTCTTTTCCGCTCTCCACTGATTTTTATGCTTTTTTGATCCCATTATTTTTCCATTTTTCTTTTTAAAGCTTACTATAGATCGACTTGGATTGGAAAAAAATTTTTGCAGTATTGATTCTTTAAATTCTTGTGAATATTCTGTGATCATTCGACCTTATCTATCGCCCTATTAAATTATATTTTTTTACCTAATTGAGGCGACATCTATCCTGACACATAGGGCTTTAGCAGAATTGATGAAGATAAGAGCTGCTAAATCAACAGCATACCATAACCAACGTTGATTAGAGTTCTTCTTCACAAATGACCACTGCTCATCTCATTCCGCTTCTTCACAGACCAATTCTATCCTGACTTTCATGCCTTTATCTGGATTAAGAGTATAGAAGTTGGGATTTACTTGGACAATAGTTTTTGCTTTTTTTTTAAAGTGTTAATAACTGTATTTTTGTTAATTTTTAAAACACGGGCAGTATCACGAATACCACTGCCGTTAATAACCATCTCCACAACTTGTTCCTTTACAGATTTTTATATCTGTCCTGAAGGTAAAATATTAAACTTAATTTCAAGCACGGAAAAAAAAGTACTTATAGATGCAAGGAGTGCACAAAATGTCCTGCAGAGTCAAAGTGTGTTAAAAAAACCAAATAGAAACAGTTACATAGAGGGAAACATGAACACCTTATTGAGAAAAACAGGGTAAAACTGATAACTGATGAAGGACGTGAAGAATATCAAAAAAGAATGCATACGGTTGAACCAGTTTTTGGAAATATAAAATTCAATATAGGCTTTAAACAGTTTTTAGTACGAGGCATCTCAAAGGTAAAAGGTGAATTTAGCCTGATGTGTATTGCCCATAATATAAAAAAAATAACAACATATTGTGACAAACATTCTATAAATTTTAATGCTTGTCTGGTATAAGTACCAGGCTATCTGATTTATGGTATAAAAAGGTTAAATTTTTCTGCAGCATTCAAATTTCAGCAAACAAATTAACCATAATATCAAATTTCTATTTTAAAAAAAAAATCAAATACCGATGAAGAGGAAAAATTAGGAAAATCGGTGAAATTTTATATTTTAGTTTTTTGAAGAAAATTTGATTCTGTAACAGCCTGTCGAGCCTTAAATACGGAACAAAATTTTGCGCAATATGTACAACTTATTTTGTCCCCCCGTTTCTAAATGATTTTTATATAGTAATATCAGTTTTGATATGCTATAAAATTTAAAACTGCATTTAAGGGAATCCATAAAGAATCTTGCTGCCTTTTATATATTAGAAAGAGCTAATGATTGCAGGTTTGGAGTAAATTTAAATGTTTTAAGCTTTTTGGATTGTGCCGGGTAATCCTAAAAATCCTCGTTTATGGACGGACAATAGTTAGGTTGAAAACTATAAGATTATATTTTTTTTATCAATAAAAAAATGGAACATAATATGCTGCAGCAAAAGGCCCAAGTTTTATGGAACTATAAAATTTGTGATTCCTATTACAAATTGGGATTGCAATGCAGCGATAATTATGAAAGCTCACATCCCGGCCAATTTATTATGCTGGGTATTGATGAAATACGTACAAATTTGTTTAGAAGACCTTTTTCTATTCACAGACTTATTAAAAGAAATGGCCTTTTTAAAGGTATAGAGCTTTTGTATAAGGTGGTTGGAAAGACTACATCTATCTTATCAACCTATGATAAAAGCAATAAAGTAGATATTCTTGGCCCATTAGGCAAAGGTTTTAAAATTAAGCAAAACTGTAAACATTTTTTTTTTGTTGCAGGAGGAGTAGGTGTAGCACCATTGCTGTATCTGGTTTTATCTCTTCAGGAACATGATTTTGATCTTTCAAGCAGTGTAGTATTTCTTGGTGGTAAATCCAAAAATGATCTTTTGTGTATTGATGATTTTTTAAATATGGGAATGAGTGTTCAAATAACGACAGATAATGGAAGTAAAGGGCAAAAAGGATTGATAACTGACTTGCTTAAAAAATCATTAATAGATAAATGCCCGGATGTGATTTATACATGTGGTCCTTATCCAATGATCAAGGCAGTTGTTAATATTGCAGAAAAGCATAAGGTTGCATGTCAGGTTTCTATTGAGACAATAATGGCATGTGGAATGGGAGTTTGTCTTGGATGTGCTGTTGAAAAGAAAAAATATTCTGATAAATATTTGCATGTATGCATAGATGGACCGGTTTTTGAATCAGATATTTTAAATTTGTCATAACCTTAGTATATAATCGTTTAAGTTCAATTGCATATCATTAAATAATCAAAGGCTTTCAATTTTCATCCACTGCATAAAAGGTTTGTCTATTTACAAAATCTGCTCATAAAATAAAGTATGTGATCAAATATTTGACTTTATATCATAAAGCCCCATAACCATAAATATTCGTTGACTTGTGTTTAATCTCGTGTTACAAACTTTTAATTTAATAATTTGCAAGTGGAAAGTACAAGGGAAAAGTTAATGAAAAAGGAACATATATACATAATAAAAGAACTTACATATTATGGCAGTATAGGGTTTTCATTATCTTTTGCTATTTTTATAGGACTTGGAATTGGTATATATATTGATAGCTTTTACAAAACTTCACCCTGGTTTACAATTATTTTTCTCTGTCTAGGAATTATAGCTGGTTATAGAAATATTGGCCTTGCAATAAAAAAAAGCAGGAAGTTTTGAGTTGCTTTACAAAAAACAACATAATATATTGAGTTTATTGATATATATGCTTTTTAGCATTATTTTTTTCAGGTAAATTTTGAATACACAAAGTCGACTATTAAAATTTGTTGTGCACGCGAATTGGATTTTATTTTTTGTTTCAAGCGTTATTGGGTTAATGTTAACATCGTCTGACTTTGCCAAGGGAATTATTTTGGGCGGATTAATAGTTACGGTTAATTTTCATTTACTATCAAGGACACTAAAAAATGCACTTACCCCTCCTAATTTATCCTCTCACAATATTGTTTTAATAAAATACTATATTCGTTTTATTATTACTGGACTTATTATATGTGTACTTATCTATACGCATTATGTTGATGCAATAGGACTTTTGATTGGTCTTTCAGTGGTGGTTTTAAGTATAATGCTTGCTACAATCAACGAATTGAAAAATATTATTTTTAAGGAGGCGGTCTAAAGGTATGGAACATCCCTATCTCTTTTTCATTAAATTGTTTGAGTTTATTGGCTTGGGACATTTTGCTCATGTAAACACACACATAGTTTATACTTGGGTTGTCATGGTTATTCTTATAGCTATTGCATTCATAGCAACTAAAAGCATAAAACTTGTTCCAGCCGGAGCCCAAAATGTAGTTGAATTAGTTATTTCAGGAATGGAAGAATTTATGGTTGAGGTTACAGGAGAGGAAGGCCGCTGGCTTTTCCCATTAACGGCCACTGTTTTTCTCTATGTTTTTACCTGCAATCTTATCGGACTTATTCCAGGTTTTTTTCCTCCCACAGCCAACTTAAATACAACAGCTTCATGTGCGGTAGTTGTAGTTGTTTTCACACATGTTATTGGTGTCAAATATCATGGCGCAAAATATATTAAACATTTTTTGGGGCCTGTATGGTGGATGTCTCCGCTAATATTTATTATTGAAATTATCGGTCATGCAGCACGTGTTTTGTCGCTATCTTTCAGGCTTTTTGGCAATATGATGGGGCATGAAATTGTTTTAGGAATTCTTTTTGTATTGGCTGGTTTGTTCTTTGCTCCGCTACCGATAATGGCACTTGGTATTTTTGTTGCATTTGTACAGGCGTTTGTCTTTTTTTTACTTTCAATCATATATTTTTCCGGAGCTATGGAACACGCTCATTAATTATTACAAGTAGACATTAGATTTAATTTATTATCTTGCTTTTTTCAATCTTATCATAAAGTTAAAGAAAGCAATACAAAAAAACTAAAAAAGGAGGTAGATTAGAGTATGGAACAAGCAGCTTTACAATTTTTTATGGCTTGTGCTACCGCTGCTGGCTTTGGTATTGCAATTGCGGCTTTAGGTTGTGGTATCGCTCAGGGTCTTGGTTTAAAAGGCGCTGTTGAGGGAATTGCCAGGAATCCGGAGTCATCAGGTAAAGTCACAGTTACAATGCTAATTGGACTTGCAATGATCGAGTCTTTGTGTATTTATGCTCTTGTCGTTGCATTGATACTAATCTATGCACATCCCCAGGCAAGTGCAATAGTAGAATTATTTGCCCATTAATAAATAGCGAGATAAACAGGGTTGTTTGTAATATTTGCATATCAACCCTGTTTAATCTTTTGTGTATTTAAAGCTTTTATTAAAAACTGGCCAGTATATGACCTTTTTTCCTTTATTATATCGTCAGGTGTTCCAGCGCAAATCACTTTGCCACCATTTTCCCCTCCATCAGGACCCAGATCAATAATATAGTCTGCTGTTTTTATTACATCCATATTATGTTCAATAACAACAACTGTATTTCCTGAATCAACAAGCTTATTTAATATATTAAGAAGCTTTTGTATATCATATGAATGAAGACCTGTTGTTGGTTCATCAAGAAAATACATAGTTTCTCCAGTTGTTTGTCTGCTAAGTTCTTTAGCTAGTTTTATCCGTTGGGCTTCACCTCCTGAAAGTGTTGTGGCTGGTTGACCAAGCCGGATGTATCCTATTCCCACATCCACCAATGTTTTAAGTTTCGTTTTTATATTTTTTATATTTTGGAAAAAAAACAATGCCTGATTTACTGTCATGTCAAGGACTTGAACAATATTTTTCCCTTTGTATTTTATTTCGAGAGTTTCACGGTTATATCTTCTACCCTGGCACACATCGCATGTTACATAAACATCCGGCAAAAAATGCATTTCAATTTTAATAATTCCATCACCTTTACATTTTTCACACCTTCCGCCTATTACATTAAAACTGAATCTTCCAGCTTTGTATCCACGCATTCTTGCGTCTTTTGTTTTTGAAAACAAATCTCTTATATCAGTAAAAACACCAGTGTATGTTCCAGCATTTGAACGTGGTGTTTTGCCTATTGGGGACTGATCAATATTGATAACTTTATCAATATGTTCTACTCCCTCTATGCTTTTATACCTTCCAGCAGATGTTGCAGTGCGACAGATATGTTGAACAAGGGCGTGGTATAATGTATGTTGTACAAGAGTTGATTTTCCGGAGCCTGAAACACCTGTTACACAGATAAAACAACCAAGTGGAAACTCAACATTAATACTGTCAAGATTATTTTCCGATGCACCTTTAATGATAATTTTATTCCCATGAATTGAGCGTTTCTTTAAAGGAATTTCAATGCTTTTTCGGCCTGAAACATATTGGGCTGTAAGTGAATTTCCATTTTGCAAAAGTTCACTGGGTGTACCGTAAAATACTATTTGTCCGCCATTAGTACCCGCACCTGGCCCCATATCAATAATATAATCACAAGAAAGTATTGTTTCTTCGTCATGTTCTACAACAACAACTGTATTTTCAAGATCACGTATTTTTAATAATGTTTTTAACAGGCGTTGATTATCTTTTTGGTGAAGCCCAATGCTAGGTTCATCCAGGACATAAAGAATACCTCTTAATTTTGATCCTATTTGCGTTGCAAGTCTTATTCTCTGGCTTTCACCACCTGACAATGTATGAGCTGCTCTGTCAAGCGTGAGATAAACTAATCCCACATCTTCAAGAAAGCTAAGGCGTGCTGTAATTTCATAAAGGATTTGCTTAGCAATTAGCTCTTTGTTGCCTTTAAGTTTAAGTTTAACAAAAAAAAGGCGGGCATTTGCTATGGAAAGTTTTGTTATATCAGATATTGTATAGCCTTCAACTTTTACTGTTCTGCTTTCTTTATTTAGTTTTGTGCCGTTGCATTCAGGACAGGGTAATATATTTAAATATTTAGAGAATTCTTCTTTTGCAGAGTATGAGTTTGCTGCTAAGTACAGATTTTTTAGTTGTGGAATTATTCCTTCAAATTTTTTTGTGTATGTAATGCGGTTGTTATTATGTTCAAAATAAAATGGTATTTTTTCAGTTCCAGATCCATAAAATAATATTTTTTTAAAATGCTCTGGCAAATTTTTAAAAGGGGTAAAAATATTTACATTGTAAAAATTTGTAAGTGCATCCAGAAAGCTATAAAAATTAGTGGTACTTCTATTTGACCAAAACAAAACCGCGCCTTCTCGCAGAGAAAGTTCAGGATTTGGAATAATAAGATGAGGGTCAAATTCATTTATTGTGCCAATTCCTTTACATTTTGGGCATGCTCCAACAGGAGAATTAAATGAGAAGTTAGCAGGGGTTAATTCTGGATAACTAACATTACAAGAGACACAAGCTGCCTTTTCACTGAATATAATTGAATCACTTATATCATTTGCTTTTTCTCCTAAAACATTAACTATTAGAATTCCATCTGATTTGGAAAGAGCAAGCTCTACCGAATCAGCCAAACGGTTTTGAATTTTTTCTTTTATTACAAGGCGGTCAATAATAATATCTACATTGTGCTTTTTATTTTTATCAATCACAGGGATATTATCAAGCTCAAACATTTTTCCATTAATACTAACTCTTGTAAAACCTTCTTTTTTTAACTTTTTAAAAAGTTTTTCATGAGTTCCTTGTATGCCTCTAACAACAGGTGAACAAATCACAATCTTTGTGCCTTCAGAAAAGCACATTACCTGAGTTACTATTTGATCCAAAGTTTGAGGTAAAATAGGCATACCGCATTTATGACAATGTGCTGTGCCTATTTTTGAAAATAAAAGTCTGAGAAAATAGTAGATATCAGTCACTGTACCAACAGTTGATCTGGGATTGTGGCTTGCTGTTTTCTGCTCAATTGCAATGGCAGGTGATAAGCCTTCAATCAGATCAACATCGGGTTTTTGCATACGTTCTAAAAACTGACGGGCATAAGGTGATAAGGATTCAACATATCTTCGTTGGCCTTCAGCATAAAGTATGTCAAAAGCAAGAGTTGACTTGCCAGATCCTGACAGGCCTGTAATAACAATAAGTTTATTTAAAGGTAGTTCAACATCAATATTTTTCAGGTTATGCTGTTTTGCACCACGAATAACAATTGCTTTAGATTTCATTTGAAATTAGTTTGTCTGCTTTGACCTTAGGCTCAAAGCTTGAGTTGCTGCCATATTAATTGCTGCTATTAGACTGCTTGGATCTGCTATCCCTTTTCCGGCAATATCATATGCTGTTCCATGATCCACAGAAGTCCTTATTATGGGAAGACCTAATGTTGTATTTACACCATCTTTAAAATGAATTAATTTAAACGGGATAAGGCCCTGATCGTGATACATGCATATTACTGCATCATATGTTCCTTTTACTGATTTATAAAAAATTGTGTCAGGCGGAAATGGCCCATTAACATTTATACCCTTATTTTTAGCAAGGTCTATTGCCGGTTTTATAATATTATCCTCTTCATTTCCAAACATACCATTTTCACCTGCATGGGGATTTAATCCTGCAACAGCAAGCTTTGGATTTTTAATTCCAAAACGCTCAACAAGCGAGTCATTAGTAATAGTAATCGTTTTAAATATTTTTTCACTTGATAGAAGGTCAGGTACATCTTTTAATTGAACATGTATTGTAACAAGAACGACTTTAAGCCTTTTGCCTGCAAGCATCATTGCATAATTATCTGTTTTAGTAGTTGCGGCAAAAAGTTCTGTGTGCCCATGGTAACAAGAGCCGGCCATTTCCATTGCTTTCTTGTTTATTGGACATGTTACAACAGCATTTATGCTACCTTGCATTGCCATATCTATTCCAGTTGTAACGTAGCAAACCATTGCTCTGCCGGATTCAGGTATGGGGTTTCCCCAAAATATACTCGCTGGATCAAGATCAGAGCAGTTTATCACATCTATGTTTCCGTATACATACATGCCACTATTTATTTTTTTTGCAGATAAAATCTTAATATCACTTTTAATAAGCTTTTTGGCAATATTTAAAACATTCAGATCTCCGATTACAATGGGACGGCAAATTGAATAAATTGACTGTTTGCTAAAAGCTGAAATGATTATTTCAGGACCGATTCCTACAGGATCACCCATAGTAATTCCGATAACAGGACGATAATTTTTCATTGAAAAAAGCCCAAAGCATAAAAAATGTATTTTAATAAATTTAATGTCAAGCCTGTTTGAAAGGGCATTGTTGTATGATTTTAGCATATTACGATACACAAGCCTATCCAAAATCAACAATGCCTTTGAAAGCTTGTTATAATAGATATTCAAATTTTTATCAAGTAAGACTATGATCGATAAATATTGATAGAGATGATACATTTACTAATACCTAATTGTAAAACCCTGTTTTTTTTAGGTTTTAAAATTTGTTTTAATAAGTTTAAAAAATTTCTAGTTATAATCAGCTTAATGTCAATTTGTTCAAAAAAACTTTTGAACAAAAATCTTTTTTATACCAAACAAAAAAGATTTTTGTTTTACATACACAATCAACTATACAAAAAATAAAATTTCGTTATTTTTTTGGCAGTTATAAATGTCAATATTTTTTTTTATTTTTAAATGATGACTTTTAATTTTTCATTTAAAAATTAAAGAAAATAAAAGCAAAAATGAGATTCTGGCAGATATCATTTTTGTTGAAAACTTTACTGATAAAGCTAGATATGCTTAAAATATAAGAAAAAAAACTGTCAATAAAAAAAGTTGTATTGATGGATATTTTATTGGAATGTAAAAAAAAATAAAATAAAACAGATATATATAAATTGTTAATAACTTTTATTATAAACTGATGCAAAACCTAAATCCTTAGGTTTGACAACAAGACCTTTCTGCAATAAACAAATACCTAACAACAGAAACTTGAAGCTTTTAAAAACATCTTTGATTATTTCTGTTTACTAAAAAAAGATGGAACAGTTTTTACTTTTCTGTACAACTTTAATTAAAATAAACTTAAAAATTAAGGAGAATAGTTTGCAATGGAAACAATTTGGGAAGAGATAAAATCTGTAATTAAAACCGGTATTCCAGAACACAGTTACAACATGTTGATTGACCCGTTGCAATATTTAAAGTCAGATGAAAATATTTTTGTTGTCTCAAGCCCTAATTTTTTTTCTAAAAAACGTATAATTGAGCATTATCAAGTATTAATCGAATCTGAATTAAAAAAGCTCATAGGAAAAAACTGCAAACTTAGTATAGATGTTTTTAATGATCAGAACAATCTAAAAGAGAGAAAACAGATACCAGACCGCCAATTACCACTTCCAAATGCAAATATTAATCATTCATGTGGTCGTTTGCTGCGAAAAGATTTTACCTTTGACGAGTTTGTCGTAGGAAACAGCAATGATTTTGCCTATTCAGCAGCTTTATCTCTTGCAACTAAAAGTGATTGCCACCAAAATTCATTGTTTTTGTTAGCTAAAACCGGAATGGGGAAAACTCATCTATCCCAGGCAATTGGACATCACATATTGTCTAAAAGTCCCACAAACAGCGTGTATTACATAACTGCTGAAGACTTTACAAATGAAATGGTAAATGCATTAAGAGATAATTCAATAAATAGTTTTAAAGAAAAATATAGAAGAAAGTGTGACGTTCTACTTCTTGAAGATGTTCATTTTTTAAGTGGTAAAGAACGCACTCAGGTTGAACTTTCATTAACGCTTGACACTCTTTATGATTCTGGTAAAAAAATAATTTTCACCAGTTGTTATCTTCCAACCGATATTGCAAAAATGAATGTACAGCTAAAGTCAAGGCTTTCTTCAGCCGTTATTTCAAATATTGAGCCTCCAAATTTTGGTACGAGAATCAGAATTTTACAAAAAAAATCTAAAACAAACGGTGTTAAACTACCTGATGACGTTACCAATTATTTAGCTAATGAACTTTCTGAGGATGTAAGACAGCTTGAAAGTGGACTTGTCGGAGTTACTGCAAAATCGTCTCTTTTAGGGGTTCCGATAGATCTTAATCTTGCCCAAAGTGTAGTAAAAAATATAGCCATACAAAAAAAGAAAGTGACAATTGATGTTATTAAAAAAGTTGTATGTAAACATTATAATATTGCTGAAAATGATATTATTTCACGTTCACGAAAAAGGTGTTTTGTAAAACCAAGACAAATTGCAATATATCTGTCTCGTGTATATACAGACTCACCATTAGAGGCAATTGGTAAAAGTTTTAACAGATATCATGCAACTGCTCTTCATTCAATAAGCACTGTAGAACGTGGATTAAAGGGTAATACTTCAGATAGTTCTGTTGTTAAAAAGCAAGTAGAATATTTACGTAAAAAACTAGATACAGGTGATTTTTAAACATAAGAAAACCTCCATGAACGCTTTTGCTTTACAACAAATAATGAAACAATTTAAAGCATTTATGTTGGAGTTGTTTCATGTAAAAAGCGTGATTATAAATAAAAATATTGTAAATATTGGATAAATCAGTTTGTAAATTGCCGACTATTTTGTTTTTTTATTAAATTGTAAAAAAAGCGAAAATGGTTTATCAAATATTTAAAAATATTATATACTAAGCATAAAGACATAAATATTATAAAAGTATTGACATCCTCCTTACTATTTGAGATCGTAAAATCTAAACAGTAAGAAGGGAATATGCTGAAGATTCGACTATTCAATGAACAATGGCTGGAACTCAAAAAATTTCGCAAATAAGCGTTTTCGAAAGATTTTGAAAAAGCTTTAATGACGCTGTTAAGCAATGATGGCAAATCGGTTCCTGAAATTGTCTTGATGTTAAAACGCAACCAATGGTCTTACCTGAAACTGTTGATACCTTAAGAAGCTTATATATAATAAAAGGTTTAGGAGGTGTCAAACAATGCAAAAAAAAAGAATATATTCAGCTTTAAGGAAGAAGTTATAGCTCATTTTTAATTATCAATTGATTCACTGCTTTTTGCATTGCTGAAAAAGCAACATTTGTGGAATATTTATGCAAAATGATTTCTCTTCCTGCAGTCCCCATTTTTTTTCTGAGGATAGAATCTTTTGCAAGGTTTTTTATTGCCCGCTGCCATTGTTTGTCAGTTTCTGCAAAAAAACCTGTGACGCCATGTTTCACAATTTCACGATTAACACCTGAATATGAGGAGATAACAGGTAGACCTGCTGCCATGTACTGAAGCACCTTTAGCCCGCATTTACCTTTTGTCCATGGATCATTAGACATTGGAGCGATTCCGATATGAGCTGATCCAAGGTCATAACTTTCATTTTTTTTACTCCATTTAACTGCAGTGGTTTTCAAATGGTTTGAGGAAAGATCAAAATCAGCCACAATCTTTAGCCGAAGGCCCGGAATAACGTCTGCGGCAAGTTCTAATACTGGCAAAATATTTTCAATATATTTTCTAGTGGAGCTGCTTCCTATCCATACAAGGTCTATGTGATCTCCAGGTTTTTCAACTGTTGCAGCATACTTTTCAGGATCAATGGAGGTAGGAATTGTTATTACATCGCTGTTATATTTTCCTGCGATTTCTGATAGATAATCATTTCCCGCAAAGACTCGGTTGCAACCTCTTACAGTTTGAATAAAACGTCTGTTTCGAGTGGCAGAAAATGCACCGTTACTGTTGCAGAATATTGCGTCATCAAAGTCAAATATCAAACGTTTTGAACAGATGGTCAAAAAGCGCATAAAACAGCGGCTAAAAGTTTTCCTCAAAATAATCACCACGTCCGCCTGTCTTGCTGCCTTAAGCAATTTAATTTTGGAAAAAGAATGTTTCATGCTTACATGGTCAGGGCGCCATCCTTCCAACTGGAATGCATCAAAATAATTAAGGGCTCGATATCTTGTGGAAGCAGAACTCTCACCTTTTGATACAAACAGAATTTTTTTATCTTTTGCAGTTTTTTTCAATTGTTTCCTGATTTTCAAAAGCACTTGCTTATTTCTAAACATTTTTTTACAACATCGCTGAAAAATATCAAAATTAACATCTTCAGGCTGATTTAATATCACAAAAAGTGAATAAATCAAGACCTTGAACCTTATTATTTCCATGCATGGATCAGGGCAAAGGTACAGAGTTTGTTAAAGTTTCAGTGAGAAATTCGATGTAGGAGTGAAAATCATCTCTAACTTCTGGCAATTTAAAATTAATAAGCTGAAATATTAAAAAAACGTAAAATAAAGTGTCTGAATCTATATAAACAAGGTAGAAGTAAAAAATATTTTTTTTAGCTGTCACTGTGCACAGTAAGGGTGGAAACCCTGAATATATATTCATAAAGCATAACAATTATTATTGACACAACAATTATCATGCTTTATGAAAATAAAAAAAGTTTGGATAAATTGCGTTTTGTAACAGCCTGTCGAAATCTGGAAAAAGAAAGTACGAAATACCGCCTTGTACAGTATTTGATTTTTTGGTATCGTTGATTGCGTCCATTCGTCAACCCCTTCACATGTAAGTTGATGAAATTTCACAGAACCTGAATAAAGGCAGATAATGAAGGTAAATGCGGATAAGAAATCAAGGCAGGAAATTTATAAAACCTTGAACATAACAAAAACAACTGACATGGATAAAGTACCTGTAGTAAACTGCTGCTGTCTGAAAAATTCTGATTGGAACATCAAAGTGCCTTTTAGACTTGATATCACAAGTTTTGAGGGAATAAAATCTGAGATTGTCTGCACTGAGGTTATCCGCATTCTGCCTGCAAAACGACTTGTATGTTACGGGATATGGCAAAAGAAAAATGTAGTTGCAAAAATATTTTTAAATTCATGTAAAGCAAAAAAAAACAGCTGTCGTGAAGCAAAGGGTATAAATGAATTGGCCGATGCAGGAATTAAAACACCTGCCATTTTTTTTAAGGGAAATCTTGAAAAAAAGACGTATATTCTCATATTTGAAAAAATCGAACATGCATCTGGCCTTGGAACCATTATAAAAAAAACAAAAAATGCAGCGAGCATTATATTTTTTTTAAACAAAGCGGTTTCTGTAATAGCAGATCAGCATAATGCAGGTTTAAAACAGGATGATATCCATCCTGATAATTTCCTTGTAACTGAAAATGATATTTATACAATAGATGGCAGCACAATAGATACAAAAAATAGACAAACCGCGCTTTCCGTATCAAAAAGCATTAATAATCTTGGACTGTTTTTTGCTCAGTTTAATCTACAGAATTTTGAGACTATTGATGAAATTTTCAGATTTTATCTTAAAAAACGAAATTGGCCTTTTCAAAAAATTCTTTTGAATAAGCTTATCAATGAGATTAAAAAACAGCAGCATATTCGTAAAAAAAAATTCGTAAAAAAAAGTTTCAGAGAATGCACATCTTTAGTATGCAGAAAAAACATGCATTTTTTTATGGTTTGTGACAGAAACAATTATGATAAAGAAATGATTTGTTTCCTTGATAACCCTGACATGTTAATAGATCAAAGCATAATTTTAAAAAAAGGGAATAGTTCAACAGTTGCATTGGTAAATATTGGAAACCGCAAATTAGTTGTCAAACGATATAATATGAAAAATATGTGGCATGCAATAAAACGCTTGCCGCGAAAAAGCAGAGCGTGGATTTCGTGGCAAAATGCCCATCTATTATCTTTTTGGAAAATTTTAACACCAAAACCTGTTGCATTTATGGAAAAACGTTTCGGACCATTTCGGTCAACAGCATATTTTATTTCAGAATATGTAGAAGGCAAAGATGCTTGTACAATTTTGCATTCAGATAAACTCAAAAACGCTGTTGCAAACAATATAGCTGATCAGTTTGCAAAGCTTTTTCAATCTTTGTCAAATGTTTCAATAAGCCACGGCGACTTTAAAGCAAAAAATTTCATATCAAATTCCAAGGGGCTGTTTGTGATAGATTTAGACAATATGCATGAACATTTGTTTAAATGGAGTCTAAAAAAAGCATTAAAACGCGACAAGGATCGTTTCATGAAAAACTGGCATAACCTGCCTGACACATTTTTCAGATTTGACGAAAAAATACAAAATATAAAATAACCTGAATGGAATGAAGTGGTCAAGTAAAAATAGACATTTTTTAAAAGGTAATCGCAGGTTAAAATTCTGCCATAAAATTAGTAGTTTGCTATTCGATCATTTAAGGCTTGTGAGATAGACCCATTTAGTAATTGACGGATATGATATTTACGCTGGCGATGGCCGTTAAAGCCAGTATTGCAGCCAGGATTTCATTAAAAAACTTAAAAGCAAAAAAATGTATACAAAGTATGAGTGATACCGGAAATTGTTATGATAATGCGATAACAGAAACGTTTTTTTTAAACACTTTGTGCTGAATTAACTTACCATACGCGGTTTAAAAACAGAAATGATGCCCGTGGAGAGATCTTCAGCTATATTGAATTATTTTATAATCAAGTGCTACTCCACAGTTTCATTGACTATTGTGCTCCTGATGAGTATGAAAGGATTAAAATGAGTAAAGTCGATTAATTAACTGTCAACAAATTCAGGCCTCGTCCACAGTTCTATTGACTTGAATTTGCTATAACAGTAAAAGTTTTTTACACTACGCATAATGATAAACCACAAACGGGCTTTTTCTCTTTTTTAACATGGAAATTGTTTTTTTATGTGAACCTATCTTTGAACTGATGATTGAAATCCCTGACCTGAAGCTCCTGATACTGTCTGAACAGCAAAATCATCAAAGTAAACAGTTGTTGTATTGGTTCCATATGTATGCAGCCCAACTTCAGAAGCTGCAAATGTTCCACTTGTATCTGTTGTAATTCTATTGTCTGTGCGAATCACAGCGTTGCTTTCTTCTCCTGTTCCAAGAACCTGATCTATTGTGCTGTTTCCTGAAAAAGTTACCGAATCCCATTGAACAAGTGTAAAAAAATCATTGGAAGCATCTGTATCCAAAGCATTATGCGGCGCCCAGTTAACACTGTCTCTTGGATTAGAGAGCCTGTTATCATCAAGTTGATTAGAACTTGGCGTGCCATGGGAATCTGTATCTGAGTAATACACTCTTATATAATTATATTTTGAATCAGTAGCAGGATTAAGGCTGCTGCCTGTAACAGCACTTGTTACTCCACTTACTTTAATAGCTGTTCCTGATGTAAATGTGCCTGAAATATGTGATAGAGTCAGTATTCCCTGGGCATTTCCTGAACCCCAGGAACCTGATGAAAGAATCGGTGTTCCTGCAACTTTTGCCGTGGAAGCTCCCTGGGATATTGTATCTCCATATTTAATAGCAGGTGTACCTGATGCTCCTCCATTGATAAAAGATAGAGGATAAGCTTCAAGAACTCTCACAAGAAGTGTTGTCCAGTTTTTAAAATATGCTGCTTCAAAATCATCCACATTCCATCCGTCATCAGCGCCAAGCAAGCCTCGGCTCAATTTAAGACGAAACTGTACATTTAAACTGGGAAGATTTGAATTGATCAGGTAATATCTTTGCTCCCATGAAGTTTGGTTTCCCGAAAAACTTGCTATGGTGCTCCATGACGTAGAAGGTGTTTGCATTTGCACATAAATATTATCTCCAAAATCCAAATCATACCACTGATAAAAAGATAAAGAGACAGAAGATGTTTGAGAAAAATCAATTGTATTTGTATAGGCATAAACTGTACCACTAGGTGAGTTGCCAACAGGACTTTCTGTCAGAGAATTTGTTACACTGTTGTATCGTGAAGATGAAAGCCCCCATGGAGAATCAAGAGTCCATTTTGAAGTGCCGTTTTCCATATCATCAAAAAAACCTGCGAGTGTGTGGTTTGGTATATGCAAAATTTTATATGCCACCCACTGTCTTGCACTTATATCTGCCCTGTATTGCCATAAAACTATCATATACTTTTTAGCAGCAGGCTCCATTGTATCTGGAATACCATTACCTGAACTACTACTGCCGACTTTTAAATAGGAGACTCCATAGCAATTGCCTGCAGAATCAAGACGAAATGAAATTCCAGCCATGTGAGAATCCTGGTTATCAGCTTTAACCTTTACCTGAACATCATAACTTAAAAGGTTTCCGGCAGTTTGCCATGTATCATCAAAATTAACATTAGTTGTACTCCAGTCTAATCCCATAAGACTTTTATCAACACCACTAGCTTCATGTTCAAGGGTTGATACCTTCAAGGCATTTGAACCGTCTGAAGATACTATTGCAAGGGCTCCGAAAGTTGGAGCAAACCAGTTATCAAGATTGTTAAAGTCATCTGTAAACTCACTGACTCCTGCTGTAGTTGTAATCTGACCAATGGGAACATAATATGTTATTTCACTTGTTTGTTCATCTGATATCTGGGTTACCTTGCCTGTGGATTTCATCTTAACAAACTTTTGTAAAGTAATATTGGTATTTGCCGCAAGCACAACAGGATCCATGGAAGAGTCGAAAGCATTTTGTATATTTGTAAGTTTGTTGCTTGAACTGTTTTTTTCTTTGTAGCTGTATGTTTTATTATTAAGCGTGAAACTGCCGTTTAGTTTTGGAAAACCTTCAGCAGATCCTGTCGTAAAAGTCAAATCATTGCCTTTAGTTACAGTTTGCGCTACAGCTACCGCAACAGGCAAGACAGTTATATCTGCGGAAGGTATTGGAGACATTGTGCCTGAAATTGTAAAGTTAACATTTGATCCGCTTTGGGAAACAGAATTATAATCATATACTGCTGATCCCACCATAATTTTGCCGGATGAAAAAGACAAATCTGAAGGAAAACTGCCTGGCACTTCTGTTCTCAGCACGCCTGCTGTGGAAGATCCTGTGGTTCTAAAAAAATAGGGATCTATATTAATTTTAAATTTGCCATCATTATTAGCCAAAATAAAATCAGAAGCACTGTCAAGATTTTTAAGCTCTGTAAGTTTGGCGCTTTCATCTGCTGCATTTAAGTATCTGCTTGCTGCATATCTGTAACCTGCCTCAGCCAGAAAATATGCACGTGATGCGCCGTATGTATTTAACTGCGAAAAAGTGCTTGCAGAGTTTAAATCCACCATGGTAACTCCAATAGATGAAAGCAGCACCATGGTTATAATTAATCCAATTAATATACTGCCTTTACTTTTATGGGATAACAATTTTATTTTTTTCATAACTGTTTTCCATTTTTTTTGTTAGTTTGAAGCTGTTGATATAAAACAGGTTGGAGGGGCAGCAGCAGGAGGAGCACTTGGCGTAGGAGGTGGCTGTCCTCCGAAATTTTTATTATTTCTGGGAGATACGGTTGTGGAAAACGTGACATCTCCGGAATCAGGACGTGACAGCGTCATTCTTATTTGCATGGAAGATAAAAGATTAACATCATCTGTTCCTGTAACCCATGGGTTTGATCCTTTAAAATAACTTAAACTAAAACTGGTAACATTATCTATAAGTATATCACCACTTGAAAGGATAGTGCCGTTTGAGGCAATTTTTATACAATTGTTATCAAAACCTACTGTACGATTACCATATGTATTTTCCAATGTAATTGAGTTGGAAGATGCAGCTGAAACATCAGATAGCTCTATAAATTCTCTGTTCATACGAGCCAAAGCAATTCGGGATTTTTGAGCCATTTTACTGTTTTCTTTAGTAAATATATAACTTTTTGTCGCAGATACAATTCCCATGCCCGCGACAACAGCTAAAATACCAACAATTATCATTGATGCAATAATTTCTATCAATGTAAAGCCGGCTTCTTTATTCATCTGCTGCTCCACTTTTTTTATTGATTAATTAGTAAAAAGCGTTGTAAAAGAGTGATTATTTTTTGTGATTGTAACTTTTAATATAGTAGGATTGCCTGATGCATCCAAGACCTCATTTCCTCCCCCATCAAAAGTAATATATTTTGTAACTGGTGTGTATTCACCATAATAAGGCGTATTTGCTATATCATTTCCATTAAGAATACGTGTTTGCAAAGTTGCCAAAGGTGTAGGGTCTGTAATTATCAATGCCTTGTAGTCAATTGTTACAGATTCAATAACAGTGTTAAGTTTATAATTTTCTTGCGTATTAAGCAAGGGAACTACACTTTTTTGCATTGCAGTGCCTGTGATCTGCATGAGTATTACGCCTACAAACGATGATAAAATAATGGAAATCACAATTTCAAGTAAAGTAAACCCTTTTGCATTATTATTTCTTAAAAATTTAAATATGATTTTCATATGAATATACTCCAAATTAATAAAAAATAATATCTTGACAAGAAGGTATAAAATATAGTGAAATATTTATAATATGACAAGTTTAGCAAAGTACAATAAAAATCAATAAACAGCAGATGCAAGATTATAACGATATGAAATCACAAAATAATGTTCAGTGCCACAGATGTAAACACTATCATATAACATGGGATAAAAATTTTCCCCATGGCTGCCGCGCCATGAAATTTAAAAGCAGAAAGCCTCCCTATATAACCGTTTTAAAACATTCAAAAATGGCTTGTCTCATGTTTTCAGAAAAAGAAAAACAACAGATAAAAAAGAGTTCAAAAACAGCTAAAAAATTGTACTTTTAATATTTTTTTCAATAACACATTTTGTTTCATTGGCGATTTTTAATTCCTCGTTTGTGGGGATAGCCAAAATTTTTACTGTGCTTTTTTCAGAGCTTATTTGAGCTGTTTTGCCTTTTGCCCTGTTATTTTTTTCATGGTCAATATCAACGCCAAATTTTGAAAGTCCCTGACAGCAAAGCAGGCGGATATAAGAAGAGTTTTCACCGATTCCACCGGTAAAAACAATACAGTCACAACTACCCAATACAGCAGTATATGCACCGATATATTTTTTTATCCTGTAGCAATATATATCTGCTGCCAGAATTGCCTTGTAATCGCCCTGCCTGCTTTTTGCTACTATTTCCCGCATATCATTTTCGCCGCATATACCTTTAAGTCCACTTTTTTTATTGAGCAGTTTTTCAATTTCTTCCATGGACATATCAAGATAGTTTGCAAGATAAAATAAAATTGCAGGATCAATATCACCACATCTCGAACCCATGACAAGGCCTTCAAGAGGAGTTAACCCCATGCTTGTATCCACACATTTTCCTTTTTCCAAAGCTGCCATGCTTGCACCGTTTCCCAGGTGGATGGTTATTAAATTCAGATCTTTTAATAAGCAACCAAGATACTTTGCAGCTTCCTGTGCGACAAAAAGGTGAGATGTTCCATGAAAACCATATTTGCGGATTTTATGCTTTTCATACAAACTGTAAGGAAGTGCATATAAAAATGCTTTTGGTGGTATACTTTGGTGAAAGGCTGTATCAAACACTGCCACATGGGGCGAATCTGAAAAAATTGATCTTGCAAGCTCAATTCCTGTCAAATTCGGGGGATTGTGCAGTGGAGCAAGGGGTATGTTTTTTTTTATTTCAGCAATTACCCTTTCATCTATTAGTGTGGGAGATTTAAATATTTCACCTCCGTGGACAACTCTATGGCCCACAGCATCCAGCTCTTTTTTATCATGGATCGCGCCATATTTGCCATCAACAAGCAACTCTACTATTTTATTTAGTCCCTTGTGATGATCCGGGATAATATCTTTTATAACTTTTTTTAAAATATTACCTTTTTTATCAAAAAAATTATGGGTTATAATCCCTGAACTTTCTCCTATTTTTTCTGCAATACCAAATAAGAGAGCCTTTTTTATGCTCATATCAAACAGTTTATATTTTATTGAAGAGCTTCCTGCATTAATAACAAGTATTTTCAAAATAACACCTGACAGTTGCTTTGGCCTTGCTAAGGCAAACCATGAAACAGTTTAAAATATCTGCATTTGACTTGTTTCATATGGAGTCTTCTTGCGGCTGGGCCTGAATTGCAGTAATTGCAACTGTATTTACAATATCAGGAATTAAACATCCCCTGCTAAGATCATTTACAGGTTCTTTCAGCCCTTGTAAAATAGGCCCTATTGCCACTGCTTTTGCAGATCTTTGCACTGCCTTGTAAGTATTGTTGCCGGTATTTAAATCAGGAAAAATAAAAATGCTTGCCCTGCCTGCCACCTTGCTGCCTGGCATCTTTATTTTTGCAACAGCAGGATCAACAGCTGCATCATACTGGATAGGACCGTCAATGTTGATTTTAAGGTTTAGATTGTCAGACAGCCTGGTTGCAATATCCACTGCCTTTTTAACCTTTTCAACATTTTTTCCTTTGCCTGATTTTCCTGTGGAATATGAAAGCATGGCAACATTGGGCTCTATGCCAAAAATCATTGCAGTCTTAGCAGAGTTGACAGCGATCTCAGCTAACTGACTGGCATCTGGATCAGGGTTAATCGCACAATCGCCATATACAAGAACCCTGTCGCTTAAACACATAAAAAAAATGCTTGAAACAATTGAACAGGTTGAATTTGTCTTGATAATCTGAAGAGCTGGCCGTATGGTATCTGATGTTGTGTGAGCTGCGCCTGAAACCATTGCGTCCCCATGGCCGCTGTAAATCATCATTGTGCTGAAATAGTTGACATCTGCCACAATATCTCTGGCATGATCCATTGTAATGCCTTTATGTTTTCTTATTTCATAAAATGTTTTAGCATACTCATCATAAAATTCGCTTTTTAAAGGCTCAATTATAGCTGCATCGTCAAGATACAGCCCAAGTCTTATAATCTTTTTTTTTATTTTATTTTTATCGCCTATAAGTGTTATTTTAGCGGCATCTCTTCGCAATAATATTTCGCAGGCTCTTAATATCCTCTCATCTTCTCCTTCCGGCAGAATAATATGCTGTTTGTTTTTCCTTGCCTTCTGAATAAGTCCAAATTCAAACATTTTAGGCGTTATAATAGTACTTTTTGTTTTTATAATTTTTTTGCCCAGTTCATTCATGTCAATATTTTCTTCAAAAATTCCCAGGGCATGAACAATTTTTCGAAAGTCATTAGGCAAAATTTTTGTGTGAATTTTGTCTAGTATACTGGCTGTTGTAAATGTATTATGTTTTACGCTTAAAATAGGAATTACCTTGTCAAAACCTTCTATGAGCTTGCATATAGGCTTATCAGGAATGAGTCCGCCTGTTAGTACAATACCTGCAATATATGGCATGGATATGGATGAGACAGCACTTAAACATGCAACAATCACATCTGCTCTGTCGCCTGGAGTAATAATAAGAATGCCATGTTTGATTCTCGGCAAAAAATTATTCAGATGCATTGCTGCAACAGTAAAGCCGGAAATATGCTGGTCTAAATGCTTTTGGCCATATAAAACTTTTGCACCCAAATATTCAACTACTTCCTGAACTGTAGGATGTTCAAGAAATACATCATTGCAAATTGTATAAATCAGCTGTGTTGAATTCATGATATCTTTTTTTAGCAGTTGTACAATTTTTTCTTTATCCTTACAATTAATTCTGTTCAGCACAGTTGCAATCACATTGCAGCCTTTATCATCAAAGGATTTTTTATATACTTTTACAGCCCAGACGATCTCATCCAGAGTTTTTTTGTAGCCATTTGCAACAAGTAAAACAGGACACCCCAGATTGTTGCTTATCTGCGCGTTTATATCAAATT
>Ga0209345_10000595_pt1 | contig 45866 bp, 37 predicted proteins | sample Cruoilmetagenom7_FD_187294 | JGI IMG/M metagenome (GOLD analysis project Ga0209345, IMG submission 187294) | Oil polluted marine microbial communities from Coal Oil Point, Santa Barbara, California, USA - Sample 7 (SPAdes) (version 2) | ecosystem: Environmental > Aquatic > Marine > Oil seeps ...
GGTCCGTTATCTTCAAGCATTTTTACTATAATCTTTTTGGCTTGGTCTTCTCTCATATCAATTGCAACTAATATATTTTTTAAATCTAAAGTACTTCCTAATTGTAAGGCTTTGATAAACTGAAATAACGAAGAGCTTATGTATTTCTTATTTATTAGAATTTTCATGGCAGCTACTCTATTTTCATAAGATTGAACGAATTTTTCCTTCTTTATAAAAGTATTTTCAAGCTCAGTTTCTAGTGCTTTTAATTTTTCTTCAAATTTTTCGATGTCTTTATGTAAAGTAAACAATCTATCCTCAAGTTCTTTAAGACGCTGATCCCGACTTATTAATTCTTCTTGTTTCAATTTAATGGTCTTACGTGTCTCATTCAACTCATTTTGTTTTTCCTGAATTTTTTGTAATAATACTTGTCGCTTTTTGGTTAATTCAATATTATCTTCTTCATACTTTACTATATCTCGTTGACTTTGAGAAATCTCATTCTTGAAGGAATTAATTTCTTCATTATTTGATTCGATAGTTTTCATTAGGTTGTTCTTTTCATCTTCGTATTTTTCTAACTCTTCAAGAATACTTTCGGGTTGCATTCTTAATTTTGGTATATAATCGCTATTTAATCCGCTTATATCTACGATTACCGAGGTCATTTTTTTTAAAGACGTTTTAGCGTCTAATATTGGTATCTCACTCATGCTAAATTCTCCTAGATATTTTTAAACTAAAATATAATTTATTTATAGAGTAAACATTATTAAATTTGTATTTTTCAAAAATTTCTATACTTTTTATAATTAGATTGAAAAATTACATTTCTTTTGAGATATTTTTTATGAAGTTTTTCTTGTTGAGATTTAAATTGATATGTCTTCTTCTCATTACAATATTTATATTTTCAATAAGTTTCTCTGTGAAATAATTGAAATTAAAATGAAATGTAGGGTTTTTCCGGTAATAGCTTTTTAAAAAGAGGTTTAATAGATCGATTTTTGATTTAGGATTATCCATTTCAAAAATTCCTGGATTTGTGTCAAGTAAAGAGCAACAAACCCATGCGATGTCGTCAATGTGATTTCCTTCGTAAGATTCTTCGAAATCCATACCATATAATTCGTTATTTGAAGGATTATATATGAAATCTCTTAGACGAGTGTCGCCTTTATTTAGAACTATAATTTCTGAAAGCTCGTTCTTCCCAATCATATTATTTGTATGTAATTGAGTAAACCAATCTGCTAATTTTTCAACACAAGTAACAATCTCTTTTTTAACATCAGCGTCTAACTCGTTTAATTCAGCAATATCAACTAACTTATCGTTAATATAATCGCATAAATTAACCCCTTCCTTTTTTTCAAGGAGTAAATAAGGTTTTTTATAAAATAATATATCGGGGATTAATAACTTTTGTCTCTTCAATCGTTTTAAAGTATTATATTCGTTATCGGCATTTTTAGTTCTAAATATTTTAACAATCATTTCTTGAGGTAGTCTTTCCGTTTCTTTGTTAAAAGTTAAGCTAATAACTGAATTTTGTTTACTTTGTAACGGAGATATAACAAAATGATTAAATTTATCTACCAATTCAGGAAATTCTTCTTTAAGATCGGTAATGAGTTCTTTTCTAATTTTTAAAAGCTCCATCTTGATAAAACGAAAATAAAACGGTAATTAATATAATCTGATTTATGGAACGCTGTACTTAAATTATAAATATCAAATATTTATATTAAATTTCTGTATTAATTTTTTAAAACTTCATTAAAACATTATTATTAGAATAATTAGAACGATAAGTGAAGATGTTCAAGGCAAATATTATTTGATTTATATAATATCATAATAATAAATTAAAGTCTAGATTAAATTTATTCCTTGATGAGATATGGAAAAACAATACAAAATTGGGATTTTTTACGGACCGGATCCAGATACAGAAATGTTAGCCCAAAAATTTGTTGGTAACCTTGTCAACGACGACGAATTTTGTAAAGCGTGTGAATTGCTCGAACAAAAAGTTAAATGCGACCACTGTAGAGAACATTTAAGGAACTTTTCAAGTTCGATTTATTTTTACGATAAAATAGGAGAAAATATCCCAGATTTTATTGAGAACCCTGAAGATTTTTTGCCAAAAACTATACCGCAAGTAGATTTTTTGATGGTAGTTGGAATTCACCAAGACTTACTTTCAGAATTGCCAGAGTATTTGAAAGATAAAAAAATTAAGGCTGTAATTATCCCTATTGAGAACACTAAATGGGTGCCCCCAGGATTACAAGTACAAGTATTAGAAGATTTTGAAAGATTGGGAATTCAAGCAGCGTTTCCAAAACCTTTTTGTGCATTGAGTAAAGAATTGAACGAATTCAACAAAGTAGGCTTTAATCTCACTAAAAACCACGATAATGTTATTGAATTTATTGATTATTATAAAATTGGAGAACCCATTGTTTCTTTCATTTTGAGCGACGATGGAAAATCAATTTTGGATACTTGCGTTTTACAAAGCGCACCATGCGGCTCTACATTCTACATCCTCCAACAATTGAAAGCTAAATATATTGATGACGATGAATTGAGTCTAAACGAAAGAATTAGTAAAGCTCATCATTCTTATCCTTGCAATGCTTCAATGGATCAAGATTTAATATTAAAGGATTCAATACTCCATGTAGGTGGAATTCTCGTAAGAGATGCGGTTAGAACCGAACTGGGGCTTAAAGAACATGAAGGTCGTAAAGAAGCATATGTCGCCAACGAAATTTAAACATTTTTAAACATTTTTAAAACATAATCCACTTCTCGTAGTAGTATTTAATATACCAATTTATATTTAATAAAAAGAAAAAGAAATTGAGTTTTGCCCTATAAATTAGAAGCTCAAAATAAATCTGTTAATATTTTAATAGTTTAATAGCTAAAACTAATGTATTCAAATTTTTATCTAAAGTTAGATCCTTTTTATTATATAATATGAACCTTTTTAGACGTAATTAAATTCATAAATCATGATGAGTCATACAACTCAATGTACAAAGACATTGTGTCTCGACGAAGGTTTAGAAGTAGAAAAAGAATCTTTTTTTGAAAAAAATTTTTGGTATTTCATAATTCCATCATTGATCTTACTTGGATTATCTATCGCTTTAGAACTTCTAACTGACACTGTTTTATTAAGTCAGGTTTTAGCTGTTGCTTCAATTCTACTCTCAGGTTATGGAATATTAAAAGAGTCCATAGAAGATGTCTTATCTAAAAAGATTACAGCTAATATTCTAATGATAATCGCAGGTATTGCTTCTTTCTTTATATTGCACGGTCAAGAAGGAGCTATGGCGATTCTACTTTATGCAATAGCTGAATATTTAGAGGAATTAACTACAGAAAAATCTAAAAATGCGATCAAAGAATTACTTGAATTAGCTCCAGATGAAGCTCTATTAAAGGTTGGAGATAGCTACGAGAAAGTACCAACTGAAACTGTTAAAATCGGTGAAATAATCGGTATTAAACCTGGAATGAAAGCCCCTCTAGATGGAATAATCGTAAAAGGGAAATCTTATTTCGACGAAAGTGCAATAACGGGCGAGTCATTACCTATTTTCAAAGAAGAAAACGATGAAATCTTTGCCGCAAGTATTAACAACGATAGTTTTGTGGAAATAAAAGTAATAAGAGAGAGTTCAAACACAGTCGTGGCTAAAATAGCTGAAAGTATTAAATTAGCTCAACAAAACAAAAGCGATAGCGAGCGATTTATTGAAAAGTTTGCTAAATACTATACGCCAATTATATTGATTAGCGCGCTCCTTGTCATGATTATACCCACAGTCGTATTTAATCTAGATTTTAACGTATGGTTTTACCGAGGTTTAATTTTATTAGTAGTTTCTTGTCCTTGTGCTCTAACATTGTCAACTCCTTTAGCTAATATAGCCGCACTCACAAAATTGGCAAAGGAAGGAATACTTGTTAAAGGAAACAAATTTATTGAAATAGCGAAAAATATCGAGTTAATCGCATTTGATAAGACTGGAACTCTTACGGAAGGAAATTTAAAAGTTTTTGACATTATTAATTATTCCAACAATAAACAAGAGATTATTAAAATAGCTGCTAGCTTAGAAAATCTTTCAGAGCACCCAATTGGAAAAGCTATCGTTTCTCAAGCGAAATTAATGCAATTACCGTTATATAATGTAGAAGATTTTAAGATTACTAAAGGTAAAGGTATTAAAGGAGTAATTCAAGGGGAAATATATTATGTAGGAAGTAAGAATTACCTTGAAGAATTAAAGTTTGACCTTCCTGATGACATTTTTGAAGAAACCGAATTATCTGGAACTATTCCTATATTACTTGGAAATAATAAAACAATTATGGGAATAATTACAATCAGAGATGTGTTAAGAGTTTCAGCACCCCTCTTAGTCGACGGTTTGAAAAAACGAGGTTATAAAACAGTTCTTATCTCGGGGGATAATCAACTAGTATGTAACACAATAGGGGAATGTTTAGACATAGATTCTTACTATGGCGAATTGTTACCCGACCAAAAATTAGAAGAAATTGAAGGATTAAAAAATAAGTTTAAAGGAGTGGCTATGGTTGGTGACGGAATAAACGATGCGCCTGCCTTGGCATTATCAGACTTAGGAATTGCGATTGGTGCTTCGGCAACGGATTTAACTTTAGAAACAGCGGATGTTATTATCATGAGCGACGATTTAAAAAAAATTATGACCTTCTTTGATGTTTCTAAAAGGACTAATAGAATCATAAGACAAAATATTTGGACTTCGATAATTGTCAAAGTTACTTTCGCGATCCTCACAGTCTTAGGCTTTATGACCTTGTGGCTTGCGGTTGGAATAGCAGATATGGGCGTGTCATTACTCGTTTTAATCAATGGAATGACCATTTTCAGTTATAAAATAAAGTTTAAAGAACTCTCTTTGGAGAACTTAGAAAACAATGCAAAATTAATTATTTGTCAAAGTTGCGAAACTAAAAATATTATACCTCAACATCATGGTCGAGATATGATCGAAAAAGAGGGAAAATTAATTTGTTGGAGAAAATTACTGAATAGCGAAGACTTAGAACCATGTCAAGAGGAATTACCTTTATTTTGCCCTAAATGTAATAATGAGTTACATGTAATCTAAATCTACGAATAAAAAAAACTCTAATTGTATTAAAAACCATAGTTCCTTCTCCACCTTAGATTTATATCTTTTGGTAGTATTAATGGAGATTTATTTAATAAAAAATATTAAGGTAAACTCTTTCCCAATTATTTTGAAGGCAAGAATGGTTAAATGCGGGAAGGGAGATTCGAACTCCCGAACCCCTACAAGACTGGATTCTGAGTCCAGCGCCTTTGACCAAGCTTGGCAATTCCCGCAATGAATTTAATCTCGACAGTTTCTATTGCCAATAAAAATAGAAACTAAGGAATATAATTACACGAAATTTTTATATCTTGTGAACTTTGTAGTTGCTAAAGTCCAGTTTTTAAAATACTAAAAATAAGAAAAACCTAATGTTAAAATAAATTAAAATCTTATACATCGATAACTAATCGAAAGGGGAATTTTTATAATGCCTAAGGTTAAAATTAATAATTTTAAATTATACTACGAAATTTACGGCGAGGGTCATCCTCTAATAATAATCTTAGGTTTGGGGGCAAATACTAGCTGGTGGGGGAGATATTTTCTTAAAGAATTAGCAAAACATTTTAAAGTTATTGTGTTCGATAATAGAGGAACAGGACAATCTGGGGATCCAAAACTGGACTATACAATAAAAACATTAGCAGACGACACAATTGGTTTAATGAATGCTTTAAACATTGAGTTTGCTCATTCTTTCGGACACTCAATGGGAGGTGGAATTGCTCAAGAGTTGGTTCTAAATTATGATAGGGTAAATAAGTTAATTCTATGTTCCACAAGTTGTGGTGGACTTAAATCCTATTTAGCATCTCCAGAAGTATTACAAATTATAAGTAAAACAAGAGAGGGCCGAACTATAGAAGAAATTGTAAAAGAAACTTTGACCATTTTCTATTCAAACGAATTTATAAAAAAAAATCCGAAGCTTATTGGATATGCGATTCAAAACATGGGAAAAACGCCAATGTCGCCCGAAAATTACATGCGTCAAACAAAGGCGCTTAAATCGTTCAATACATGCGATAAATTAAAAGAATTAAAGAAACCTACCTTAATCATGCATGGAAAGAAGGACATTTTAATTCCACCTCAAAACGCCGAAATCCTCACTGAATTAATAGCAAACTCCCAAATCACATGGTTTAATAAAAGCGCACATGCTCCTTTTGTCGAAGAACCAAATTTGGTCTTAAATGCTATAATCGAATTTCTGAAATAAATTCCACATCTATTTTTAAAGCAAAAATAATAATATATTATTAATCCTAATTAGTTATTAGGTAATGAAAGCAATTTAAATTAAAAAAAATGCCAGATGAGCAACCTCCAGCTATAAATAACACGAAAGAAGAAGAAAATATTCCTGAAAGACAAGTTCAAACCATTATCGTTTATCAGTTCAGTGATGAAATCGGTGAGTTCCAAGAATTGATTATAGATCCTGGTCTAAAATTACAAGAATTGTTAGATGATGATTTTGTTCTTCTTTTTGTAGACTCTCAGCATTATAGGGTCTGGCTTTGGCACGGGTACAATACTACGACAAGAATGAAATTCATCGCTGCAAAGATGGCTCCAGCTATAAGGGATAAATACGGGATTGCCTTTAAAATTACTGCTGTTGACCAAGATGACGAAACACATGGTTTTAAAGTAATGTTAGGGTTAGAGAAAGCGATTGATTATGAACTTGCTCAAACTGGACCTGCTTATGAAGGTACAACTGAAGATCTTGAGCTTCTTAAGTCCTTATCGAGGGAAAAAATAATCCTAATACTTGAAAAAACGGGAATTCCTGAAGGATTTGAACGAAAAATTGTTATTGTAAAAAATAATATCTTTGGGTATCGCGAATATGAACGAAATTATCCAGGTTCTGTAATTAAAGAAAAGCAGTTATTTCCTTTAAAAGAAGAAATCGAAGATGGAACCTATTTAGCTGATAAATATATCCCCAGAATGCTTTTTTCGTATAATAAAGTAGTATTAACCGAACTATTTCAAAAAAAAGGAGAAAGCGAAGATATCATAAAAAAATAGCCACTTAAAGAAATTAATCAATAAAATGAGTTAATTAAAATCAAAACAGTACCAAAAAAGAAGGAAACATGTACGAAAAAAGCAGAATAAAAAAGCGTGGCTAGGATTAGCGCTAATATCGCTGTTTCTTGTTAGTATCATATTAAGTGTTATTATTGCAATAGTTTCAATCACTTAATCTTTCTAAACGATCAACTTTTTAATGAACTTCTTTTTATTTTAACTAATAACATTATGAAGTATTAATTATATGAAGTTAAAACGAATAGATTACATCTTTGTATTTCTTTTAATAGTGCTTACAATTATTTCAATTGATTTCCTATTTAATGAAACTCATAGAGAAGCTATAGAAAATCTTTCCAAATATCCCCCTTTTCAAAATCTAGCATCTGGACTTCTTATAACCTTTTTTGTTTGTTTAATAGGAAACCTATTACCTATTCCTACACCATATACATTTGTAGTTTGTTTTAGCTCGCTTCCATTTTTACAATTAAATTTGATCGTCCCTATGATTGTCGCTTTAGTAGCAAGTTTAGGTTGTTTATTTGGCGAAATGGTAGGTTTTTTTGTTGGTAGAAGCGTTTCAGAGTTCATTTCTGAAGAACAGCGAAAAAGATTAAATAATTATCAACAGTTCTTATTAGAGCATCCAAAAATTGCTCCTTTTGCTATATTTTTTGCCGCTTTAACTCCCATATCGGACGATTTTATTACAATTCCCCTTGGATTAATAAAGTATTCATTGAATAAGACAATATTTTGGTGTTGGCTTGGAAAATTATGTTTTATGTTAATTTTCTCTTACAACCTCTTAAATATTTGCAGTTTATTGGGAGGAGAAAGTTGGGTTCTAAGCATAATCTCATTATATGTTATGGTAATCTTCTTATATGCTATGTTAAAAATAAATTTATTAGACTTGGTTAAAAAATATGTAAAAAGAAAATCAAATAAAAAGTTATGAATTTTTAATTTATCTAAATTCCTAAATTGATACGTCTGAACCGGGTAAAGAAACGCTCCCCGATGTCATCCCTTCGGCTTTCATGTAATCGTCGATCGTTCTTTCTTCTACTTTTTTAATATATTCTTGTAGTTCAGAATCGATATCTTGAGCAAGTTCAGGAGGGGTATAATCCCGCAATATATCCTCGACTTTTTCGCGAGCTGCCTCCATAATATCTTTTGAACCCTTCTTTCGCCAGGTACTTCTTCTATTCCTATTAATAAGTTTATGAATTGGCATATATAATTCTTGCTTCATATGTTTACGCGTGTGTTTTTCAGCCAAGAAAGTAGCACCGGGTTTTTCATTCAAAGCTATTTTCTTAATAGTTTCTAACCCTATTGTATCTTCGTTTACAATAATACCCTCAGTTGCTCTTTTTACCATGCCGGCTAACTCGTCATCAATTACAAGAAGCTCCAAAGCTTCGACTAAAGTAGCTTCGTAAGTTCCAGCGCACGTAATGTAATTTATTCCCGCCTGTGCCGCAAGTAATAGCGTTTGAAATCGTTCAAAACCGTTTTGTAGGTCGAAACATTTAGAATCGGTTACCAAACCGGGACCTCTCGAAGGAATGTTGTAAAATCGCGCAAGTTGTGCAATACCCGCAGTTATAAGTCCAGTTTCAATGCTCCCAATAGCTGAGTTTCCAGATCGCATGTCAGTTATGTGAGATACAGTTCCATAAAAAATTGGAGCTCCTGGGTTAAAGATCTGAGCAAGAATAGCCCCACTCAAAATTTCAGCATTGGTTTGGGTTAATAATCCTGCTAAAGTAACTGGTGCTGAGGACCCAGCAAGAGCTTCGGGAGCAATTATTGTTGGTTGTTTGTATTTCGCAAAGATTTGTAATCCATTTGTCATGATTTGGGGCAAATGAAGCGGACTAGTAGGGTTAAAAAACCCAACAAGGCGAGGTCTGTTAATTAATTCGTCATTTCCTCCTACAACTATAGAAACCATGTTTATCATATCCGTACTTGAAAGCTTCCCATAAACGCCTAGACCATAAGGTTTTTTTGTATTTTTAGCCCATTCGTATATACAACGAACGTGGATTGTCGTATATTGTATATCTCCCGGCCATACGTCTACGTGCGAACATACGATGTTTTCTAGACTATCTACGACTCGTATCTGTTTAATTGTATCCTCTAATAAAGATTTTCGTACTCCACTTTTTTTTTCGGGGTCGTATATTTTAACTGGAGTTCCTATAGTTGCAAAAATAGTATCGTGCGTATTTACTTCAAAATTAAAAGAGCCATCAGGTCCGTGTAATTTAAAAGAACTGGGGACTTTTTCTATTTGCTCTTCAATAAAATTTTCAGGAAATTTTACAAATTTGGTATTATCATTAATAATAGCGCCTTTTTCCTGAAGTAACTCCCTAACATCTTGATCATCAATCTTAATACCGACGGTTGATAGTAATTCCATCGATGCGGAATGAATTAGTTCAATTTCATCTGTAGATAATACTTTCAATTTTTCCATTTTCATAGTTAATCAGATTTACACTCTTATTTTTATCTATTCAATTAATCTGCTTACTAAATTTACAGATTCAATCGCATCGTCTGCCCAACCATCGGCTCCAATTTGCTCAGACCATTCTTCTGTTGTAGGAGCTCCACCAACGATAACCTTATATTTCGCCCTCAATCCCCTCTTTTTCAATTCTTCTATAACTTGTCGTTGAAAATCCATAGACATCGTTAATAATGAAGACAATCCTATAACTTTGGCGCCAACTTCTTCAGCTTTATTAATAAATTCGTTTGCTGTAACCTCTACACCTAAGTTATAGACATCAAACCCATTAGAAAATAGAAAGGACGATACTAAATCCTTTCCAATACTATGTACATCGCTTTCAACGGTTCCAATAACGATTTTTCCAAGCGTTTTCTTTTCACTACCAGAAGCTCTGATTGCAGGGTCTAAGACTTCGTCGATTGCGATTTTTACGACTCCCGCAGCACCAATTAAGTCAGGTAGAAAAATATCTTCATTTTCAAATTGAGAACCAATATATTTCATGAGGTTACCAATTATTTCTAAGAGTTCTTCCGCAGAAGCTTCTCGGTTATCTAACACTAAACGGCATAGATTTTTTAAACCTTCCTCATCCCATTCTTCAACAAGATCTTTCACTTGTTCTTCTAATGACATTTTAACACCTCTAAATAATAGACTTTAAAATAAAGTTATTAGTTATTTACTAACCTTTATGAAAAAAAAAGTTTTTCAAAAAGTAGATTAATTAATGGTTTCTAGAATTAAAATAATGAAATAATATCTTGCTAAAAAAGAATTTAAATATCTTATCTGGTTTGAAATTACGATGAGAATGAATCTACTTGAAGTTTTAACGAAGGATGAAATTGAACTTATACATCAAAACACCATAGAACTATTAGAAACTATTGGCGTTAAAATAGAGTCTATCGAAGCTAGGAATCTTTTAATTGACAATGGTGCAGAATTTGATAAAAATAGTAAATATGTAAAATTTCCTGAAAGCCTTGTAAAAGAGACTATTAAAATCGTACCCGATTCTTTCAGTCTATGGGGTCCAGATGGTTCGTTTAATTTTGAAGTAAATGCATCTAGTACAAAATTTGCTACCGTTGGTACACCCGTTAAAATATACGACCCTGAAAAAAAAAGTGGAGTACGAAAATCTTTATTAGAGGATACAATTAAACAGATACGAGTCGTAGATAGTCTAAAAAACATCGTGTGTTCGCACGTAGACGTGTGGCCTGGAGATGTACCCTATACGGAAACTCATTATCACAGTATACGCGCTTGGGCAGAACATAGTTTCAAACCCTATGGATTAGGGTGTTATGGGCGGGTTGCAAGTAAGGATATGATGGTTCTGACTTCAATTATCGCTGGTGGTGAAGATGAACTAAAAAAAAGACCAAGATTAATTGGTTTTTTTAACCCAACAAGTCCACTAATGCTTACTAAAATTATGATAAACGGATTATTCGTTTTTGCAAAATACAAGCAGCCAATTATTATTGCGCCTGCGGCTAGTGCTGGAGCGACTGCTCCAGTTTCATTAGCGGGATTGTTAATACAAACAAATATGGAGGTCTTATCCTCAATTGTTCTTACTGAACTTATTAATCCCGGAACGCCTGTTTTTTATTCAACAATGAATTGCCCTATGGATCCTCCCAGCGGGAATGTTGCTTGGGGCTCAATAGAAACTGGTTTAATCACTGCAGGTGCAGCTCAATTAGCTCGCTTCTATAATATCCCGTCTAGAGGACCGGGAGCGGTTACAGAATCAAAATGTTTCGATATTCAAAACGGATTTGAGAGATTTATGACGCTTTTCTTCGCTGCACAAGCGGGAATAAATTACATCACGTGCGCGGGAACTTATGAATCCTCGTTAGCAGAAGCCTTAGAATTACTCGTTATTGATGATGAATTAATTGAAATGATTAATCACGGAATGAAAGGAATTAGAATTAACGATGAAACACTTGCTATAAATGAAATTAAAAGGGTGGCAACTGAGGGGAAGAATTATATGATGTTAAAGCACACATCAAAAAATACTAGGAAAGAAATTTTTGTTCCAAAATTTATCTCAGATAGAGATAAAAGAGGAGTTTGGAGAAGGAACGGATCAAAAGATATCATCGTGAGAGCTAAAGAAAAAGTTAATTTGATACTTAAAAACCAAGTGGGCCCCGGAATTGCTCCAGAAGTTGATAAAGAACTAAAAGAATACTTTAAAATTATAGCTTCCCGCACTATGGATGGATTTCGAAAAGCCGAAGGATTAGATGAATCTGACGATCCTGAAGTAATCACTAATTTAGAGGGATAAAGATGGCAGAAAAAAAAACACAAGATCAAATCAATAAAGAATTAAGAGAAAAGTGGGATGACTTAGAATTCGACTCACAACTTATTAGAGCTGGAGAAGATCCATATCCTAGCACTACTCATAGTTTACGCGTACCCCTATATGCGACTAAATCATACGTATACTCCTCTTTAACAGAACTTTTAAAGCACCATTACTTTTATTCGAGAACAGAAAACCCTACATTGTTTGCTTTGGATAAGAAGCTCGCGACATTACATGGAGGAGAAGATGCTTTATCCGTTGCTTCTGGGATGGCAGCAGTTCATCTTGCTTGTTCGAGCGTCCTCCAAAAACGGATTAAGAGAGTCAAACCGAAAAATTTATCGAAGTATTTCCCTCAAAGTAAACCAGATTATATTCCAAACTTTATTATGCATAAAAATCAATACACGGGAACATATCGCCTTTTTACAAATGTATACCCACAAATGGGATACGAACCGAGAATAATTGATATGCGGGATTTAAACGCTGTTAAAAAGGCTATTGACGATTATACTAAGTTTGTATATATTGAGACACCAGCAAATCCTACAATTGATGTAATAGACATTCAGAAATGCGCTGAACTTATTCACGAAATAGGAGGGAAATGTATTGTGGATAACACATTCGCAAGTCCAGCTTTACAAAAACCAATAGAATTAGGTGCTGATTTAATAATTGAAAGTTTAACTAAATATATTAATGGCCACGGTGATTGCCTTGGTGGGGCTATAATTGGTCCTAAAAATGAATTACAAAATATTCGATATTTCTGGTTAGAGACCCAAGGAGCCGTTTTAAGTCCGTTTAGCGCTTGGCTCATTTTACGCGGATGTAGAACTCTTAGTTTACGAATGAAAAGACATAGTTCAAGTGCAACAAAAATAGCAGAATTCTTGAGTAAACATCCAAAAGTGACAAATGTAATTTACCCGGGATTAGAATCAGATTTGGGACATGAAATCGCTAAAAAGCAAATGACAGATTTTGGTGGCATGATTAGCTTCGAATTGGAATCGATGGACGCTAGTTACAAGTTTATTGATTTATTAAAATTAATTAAAGTTGGAGTATCGTTAGGAGACACGACCTCTTTAATCGAATATACTGCTGTTATGACGGGAATTGATCTAGCTTCATGGGAGAAACGAACTATGGGAATGTCTAATACTCACTTTAGATTTTCGGTTGGTTTAGAAGATCCTAAGGATTTAATTACGGATTTAGATCAGGCATTAAAACAAATCTAAAACATCTTAAGAATAAAAAGTTTAAATAAAAATAAAAAAAAAGAGTTTGAATCTTATTATTTTTTTATCGAGTTGTACCTATTTTTTCTTTTTTCTGTTTATGAAGTTCTATTATTTGCTGTTTGAGCTCCTCAACTCTAGATTTTGAAAATGGGTAAAAATAAAGGCATATTAAAATTACCCCTAAAGCAATACCAGGAAAAACAACAAACAATATTCTAAGACCAAAAATAACATCAACTCCGGGATTGGCAGTATAGTCGGCCCAACCAGTCTGTGTAAAAACAATGCCTACAGTTAGAATCGATAATACCATTGATAGCCGCATAAAAAAATTAGTGATTCCAAAAAACATCCCTTCGCGTCTAATACCCGTTTTCACTTCATCTTCATCAATTACATCTGCTATAATCAAATATATGAAATATAGCATGCCTCCAAAACCAAATCCCATAAGAGTTGCAACGATTACACCGGTTATATAATTATTTGCCCACATCATTGGTAAAGAGGCTAAGAAATATGCAATAATAGAAATTAAAAATCCCTTTTTACTACCCGTTTTAACATCTAATTTTTTCCATATATAAACCGTAAGAATCCCTACAATGTACATAACTCCCATTACAATCGAAGTTTCAAACGCAGATGTAGTCCCAAGTACATATGCTCCAAATAAGGGAACTATAGCAGCTAATAGTAAAAGAATGTATTCATATGAGAAAAACATGATTGTGTAGAGAACAAAGCTCTTATTTTTTAAAGTATATTTAAGAGCTTGAAAATAGTTAGTTTGTTGTATATAGTCAAGTTTGAATTCTTCTCGTTCACGAACCCCCCATTTTATAAAAATAAACATCGAAACGGCTAATATAGTCGATGTAACGATTCCGTTAAGCAAGTATCCATCTAATTGATCAGGTTCTCCTATAAACATACCTGGAACTAAAGCAGCTGCAATCAAACCAATAGTACAAAGAATTTGTCTGATTGTGTTTACTTCTGCTCTTTCTTCAACGGAAGTATATAATTCCGGGAATAACGAATCTGCTGGAAGTGCAATCATAGTGTAAAATGTGTCGTAACAAATAAGCATAATTAATAGGTATATAAATTTCACAATTTGAGAGTCTAATGGAGGTAACCATAGAATTATCTCTAAGATTAAAATTGGAATTGTTCCTACCAAAATATAAGGCTTTCTACGACCAAAACGTGTGTGTGTTCGATCAGACAAATATCCGATTAACGGATCGTTAATTGCGTTCCAGGCAGTCCATAATACAAATGCTAACGTGATGTAACCCATTGATAATTTAACGGCAGAGAAATAAAATGAAAACACCCATAAATTGAATGCACTATTAACAAACCACTGAGAAAAACTTCCCATCCCAAAACTCCATTTTTGACCTTTACTAAATTGATCGCTCATTTTAAACCACTTTTTATATTATTATATTTTCAAAAAAATTATTTTAATAAACAAAATGAATTATGAATTGCATATAAAATTCGGTATAAAACGAGATAGAATAAGTACTATCAGTACTTTCAAAAATTCCAAATATTCTCTATATTATTCCCGAGAATACTTCTCAATAATATAATTTTGCAAAGACCAAGCGTACTTTTCAAGATTTAAAATTAAGACCTTTTGTTGTATTTCTCTTAAGTACGATACACTAAAACTTTTAAATAATCCTTTAAGGTGATCTATTGTGTTAAATAGATCTACGATAACCTTCCAATCGCTCGCCCAATCTTTATCTTGAATTTCTAATTGCTCCATTTTATGATATTATTAAATCTTAATGTTTTTTAATTGAATTATAACTTCTATATGGATCTTATAACAACACCTATTAAAAAATGTTTAGATATCAATGATTTAGTAATTTCAATATTTCGCGAATGTTCTTGATTATAAATATAATTTAAAGTTTTTTTCAACCATTTCTTTTGCACCGGTGAATTCTGAAATGTTAATTAACCGATTTATATCTTGAAGATCGGTTAGCTCATCCTTATATTTTCTTTTAAATTCAATCGAAAAGTTTAACATAAGGTTCTCTATTATACTATTTTTTTTATTAGTGATAACTACTAAAGCAAAACCATAGTCAATTTCATATCTAACAACGATATCCGTCTTTCGCGTTTGGATTACATCAATTTTATTTTTTTTACCAACAAACTCGCTGAGAATATGATTTAGACCTATAAGGATATTTCCCCAGATGGGTGATTCATCTTTATTATCTGATTTTTTATCGAAATTAAAAGAATAAAGTAAGATACTTGATTTGTGATAAATATTAATTGAGTAAATTCTATTTGGTAAAATGAAAAATATCTCTGGTTTTTTAATTAGCATGATATAAACGGCAAAATTTGTTATCCAAATAAGAATTATGTATAACTCTCTATAGATGGTCTGTTGTAACATTACATAATAAATATTCATTAATATTGGAATCGTAAAAACAATAGTATTTAATATTAAAGGCAAACTTTCTTCCTTTTTTGTTGATCTAATATTAATTAATGAAGCAATATAAAGATAATAAATCGTGATTAAACTTTGCAATAATATAATTATTGCCCCAGTTATAAAGTTAAAGCGAAAATTAATTAGAGCTGGATCTATAACTGAAAACGGCGAAGGAGTGGGAATACTAAGAATTAATTCAATTGAATCAGAAGATAGTAAAGCCCCAATCAACATGCCAAGAAGAAGCGCGTAGTATAAAAATGGAAAAGGTTTAATTTTTTTATATTCATTAAAAAATGAATACACGAATGAAGCTATCATTAACGAAATAACTCCAGATACAATTGATAGTTTCCAAAATAAAACATTGATTTCATATCTAATGAAAAAAGTAACTGAAAAGACGAAAAATGTTGAAAAAATAATACCCCCGGTAAGAACTGTTGCCGCAAGCAGAAAAGCTATTAATTCAGTTCCATATTTCTTTCGATATCGGATGATGTGAATTATGGTTATAACACTTAAACAAAATATAATAATATAACCAATGAGCAGCGATATGGAAGTAGTATAATTCATAATTTATAATGGATCAAAATTCAAACGAGAAAAACTATCAGATTTCTTAGAAATATTAAAAAAAATTCTTATAAAAATAGAGAAGAATTATTGATTTTTAAGAATTACTGATGGTATTTCTAAAAAAATGTAAGAAAAAATCTTTTAAAAATCTAATTTACAATATAGTTCTATATAGAATTGTAAGCGCTTTACTCATTTTCCAGTTAAATAATTGCTAAAATATTCTTCGATTAAATCGTTAGTATTTTTAAAAGGTGAAACATCAATTAGGCCACCTAGCTTTCTCAAGTTATCTTTATAGATTTCGGCAAATTTACTCGTAAAATTATCTACTGCTTTTTCGAGTATTTTATTTTTGTGCTTTGCGATTAGTAAAACTGCGTAGCCTAATTGGTTGTTATAGTTAAAAACAATCGCTCGATCGCTCATCTTAATAAGGGTTATCTGATCTTCTACATTCGATAAATTAGCTAAAATGTGATTAATTCCAATTAGTATACTCCCTTTTAAAAGCGTTTCATCAACTTCTGATTGTTTTTCGAAACTAAAAGAATATAATAAGATGCCAGATTTATGGAAAATAATAAAATCGTATATTTTATTAGTGAAAACTACAAATAAATCTGGTCTCTTAACTGCAAGAAAAACTACAAATCCTATAAAAATAATGTAAAATGTTTGATGTAGAATTTTAAAAAATGAATTTAGAGTTAGTATATAGAGAGTATACCATAATATTTTTAAGCTTAAGAGAAATACGAAAAAAATATAGAAATTACCTAACTTTCTGTCGTTAAATTCCTTGTATCCTTTTATTTGTGTAATCCAGGAAATAACTACAATAAAAACATTGAATGTAACAATCGAAATTAATAAGGGAAGGTTACTGAAAAAGTAGTAGAATTCGAATCCAGTCTGGGTAACTAAAAACGAAACGGGATTGAACAATAAGCTAAGGATAATCCCTCCTGTTAATATGTATATCATAACGGGTAAAAATCTAACTCGGCTAGATTTATTTAATTCCGTACTGTGAACAGCAGACCATATCCCATTTGATATTATTCTAGCAAAAATTGATATATTCCATAATATCAAGGCTGAATTTATGTCAAAAAAGGTCTCGACTGATAGATTAAATAAAATGAAGTAAATACTTTCACTGAGGATATATATCATAAATATAATAAAAAAATCTTTTTCAAGCTTGTAGTCTTCTCTGTGGAATAACACATAAATTATACCAATAGAAAAAATCATAAAGTAAGCGGTAATAAATATGCTTGCAATCATTAATTTTAAGGGATTTCTTTATTATTTTTAATTTCTTCCTTTTATATCAAAGAAGATATTGAATAATTTTATATAAATATTGGATATTAAATATTGGTTCAACAACCTATAAGAAGTTTTATGTGAATAGTGAATTCCATAATTTTAAAGAACTCTAATTAAATATAAAACTTTATTCTGGTTAAATAGAAATATAATTTGATAAAATATAATTTGATTAAAACCGAACTAAAACTGAACTTTATGAGCGATTTTCAAAAATTCCTAATAGATAAGGGAATAATTTCAAACTTAATAACTCGATATGGAATCGATTTAAAAGATAAAGAAATAAACGATCTCATCCATAAAATGGTCGAAATCTTAACTGAGATTGAATCCAAAGAAATTCATGATAAAAAACAAGGGGATAATCATAGTTTTGATTTGGATATCCTAGCTAAAACTTACGAAAAAATTGTCCCCCATTCCCAAAGAAAAACAATGGGTGAATTTTTTACCCCCATTCAAATCGTTGATTACATACTAAAGAGAGTGGGGTATACAGAACGGCAAGATATTGAAAATAAAAAATTAATAGATTTAAGTTGTGGTTCAGGGAGTTTTTTAATTAGAGCTGTAAAGGTTCTCTTAGAAAAATTAAGAAAGCAAATTAAATCGAAAGAGAACTCAGAGTTAACTCCTAAACAAGCGAAGGAAATTATCAACAAAATTAAAGTAAATATCTCTGGTATTGATATAAATCCAATTGCTTGTATATTATGCCAAATCAACTTATATTATACGCTTTTCGAACTCATTAAAATTATTTTAGAAACAAATAAAGAATACCAAATACCCGTTTTTAATATTTTCAACAAAGATACGCTTCAATTTAATTTTAATAATAAATACGACTATGTAATTGGAAATCCACCATATTTATTTATTCGAGCGATTCCACACGATATTAGAAAATTAATTGAAAATCTCCCTTTGGAAACAAATAAAGGACAGTACGACTTATATCAGCTATTTATCGAAATAGGAATTCAAATATTAAAGCAAAATGGTTTACTTGGTTATATAATCCCTGATTCTCTTCTCGCGCTATCAAATCGTAAGATTCTTAGAAAATTCATATATGACTCAACTAAAATAAGGGAAATTTATTATAACGGCCCACAATTCGATGGGCTCGTCGTTTCAAATATCGTAATTACTTTAGAAAAAGAATCAAATGAAATAAAGAGGAAAAATAATAAAATCACATTAAAATTTCCATTAAATCAATCTAAAGATGATAATGCAATTCTTCAAAATGTAATTGAAAAATGGGATTATCGATTTCTAATTAATCTAAATGATCAGGATAGAGAAATTATCGCGTTTTTGAATAAAAATTTTCTAGAATTAAATGATTTAAATATAAATCCAGATTTTAAAATAGATATATGGAGGGGCGTAGAATTAGGTAAGAACGGAAAAATTGTATTCTGTAATACTTGTAATAAATATTTTCCTCTTCCAAAAAATAATTATATTTGCAAAGAATGTAAATCAGAATTAAATAATGATTCTATAGAAAGTATAATAATAAAAGGTATTAAAGGCGATTTAAAAAAGAATTTTAAACCATTTCTCTATTCTATAAATCGATACCAAGTCAAGGATCTAAAATATATTAATACTACTAAACAAGGTATTAATTACAAGGAGTTAAATCGCTATCAAAATCGCGTAATAGTAAGACAATTAGCACAAAATAGCTTAATATGTGCTACTTATGATACAGGTTCGTTGACTTCGCAATCCCTTTACAACTTAAAAATACTTAAATCTCCTATTATAGAATTTAATAATCATTACCTTCTAGGGCTTTTAAATTCGCAATTATTAGCGTTTTACTTTATTAAATCATTTGGCTCTTATAAAAAACTATTCCCAAGGATTCTTATAGAGAATTTAAAATGTTTGCCTATAGTGGTTCCTGAAACCGAAATTGAAAAGGATTTTTCAAGAGAAATTATAATACTCGTCAAATCTATCTTGAAATTAGATAAATTTGACACAGAACACTATACTAATTTACAAAATAAAATTAATTCACTTGTTTTTAATCTCTATCGGATAACAAATGAGCAACATAATTATATATCTAATGTTTTGAAGAATTTATGATCTTTCAAGTTTAAATAAAATTTGATAGATATTTGAATTGAGTAATTAAGAAAAGGAATGTTAAACTAGTTCTTTTTTTGCTTCATAATTTTTTAAAATTCTGTCCCATTTTGCGGCTAAATCTGTTAGTCCGGTTTTTTTAAAGAGATCAACAGCTCTAAATAAAATTTTTTCAATTTGCTTTTCTTCAAACAAGTCGTTTTTCAAATGTATATTGTCTATCATAAAATATAGATGAATCATTTCGAATAAAAAGAAGAATAATATTGTGATATATCTATAAGAATATTGTTTTTGGAATAAAACGAGAGAACTTCCTTAAGAATCGACAAAAATTAATTTTGAACCGTTTAATTATTTTCTTAATGTTTTTGTTTTGTCGTAGTTCTTTAAAACTTGTTCTCCTTTTTTAGCTAGGTCAGTAAGATCTGTTTGTTTGCATAGGGAAACTACTCGGTTTAGAATTTTTGCTATGTTTTCCTCATGCTTTAAAAAATTTTCTTCCATTCTGCAAAAATCTATACAAATTTAAAAATAAATAAGTTTATGTCATGGAGATAATCAGAGTTTAAAAATAACGAATTGTAATAATTTTCTAATAGTATTATTTATATTTTTTAAAACTAATATATTTTTAAGAAAGCTATCAATAAAGTTGAATTCTATGGAAGATCTGCCCAATATCGATTTAATTCAGGCATTATTAGAAAACTACATGTTTGATGTAGATGGTGCCGCAGCGGTGACAATTTGCGATAGAGATGGCTTTATAATCGCCTCAGAAAGTAAAGAGAAAGGAGGTCAAGAAGCTCATTTAGTAATTGGAGCAATTTCAGCATTTCTTGATGTCTATATTGATAGAATTAAAAATGAATATAAAACCCAGAGCAATTTTTTTAATATAACCTCAATGCAAAATAAAAAATTTGCGTATTGTTCCATGGGACCACATTGTATATTAACTACTATTGCAGATCCTACCACTTCTAATACTGAACTTAGGATTTATTCGGAATATATTGCCGGTAAGGTTGAACTGATTCTTGATGGTTTCGATAATGTATCTACAGATATACCCGAAATTATCCGGGTTTTATCAATAAGAAAAGAAGGTAAGCTACCGAAGGGTCAATTTACGGCAAAACTCATTCTAAATGGCGATTTTAAAGTTGGAAAAACATCTCTTATTAGAAGATTTGTTGAAAATAAATTTAGTGATGCATATATTTCAACGATTGGAGTTGAGATTTCTAAGAAATCCGTTGTAATGGACGAAGATACAAGCATTAATTTCGTCCTCTGGGATATTGGGGGTCAAATAGGCTCAATGGCACCTTATAGACAGAGATTTTATGAAGGAGCAAGTGCAGCTTTTATAGTGATTGACAGAACCCGTCCAAATAATCTAGAAAGCGTTAAGAAATGGTATAAGGACATCAAAACTTCTGTATCGAGAAATATACCCGTCGTGATAGTTGGAAATAAATCGGATTTACAAGAAGAGATAATAATTAGCGAAGAAGAGATAAAGGTTGTTGCTAAACAACTAGGTTTTCACCACATTTTGACTTCTGCCCTAACAGGCGAAAATGTCAACGAAGCTTTTCTTTATATTGCCTACAGATTTATTGAAAAAGCCTAGATTAATCGCTAAAAACTTTTTTTACTTTTCATACATATTCTTATTATTGTAAGATTAACATCAAGTTTGATAAATATTAGTTTAGAAAGAAAAAAAGGAGGTTAAAAAAAAATAGTATTAAAGGTTTTATTCAACGATGTTTTGGCTACTTGAAATCAATCAGGCTATTTAATGGGGTTTTCGATAAAGGAATTGACATACCAGGGAAAATATTTGCTCTTTTTGACAGAACAGCAGTTTGCTGGGCCATGGTTCAGTTTTAAATTGATAGGCAAAAAAATCGGCAATATTCCTGTTGTGTTGAAAAATATTGAACCAACACCGATCTATAAAATGGTAAACAGCCGGACGGGAACTGTGATAGACCGTATAACGCTAGATTTTGACATAAAAGAATACTTAAAAATATTAATAAGAGAAAAGAAAATTAAACCGATTACATTTAAAAAAGAACATTCTTCTATTCGGTTATATATTGACGTTTTTAACCGTCCAAAAGTTCCTTACGTCAACACATTCTTCACGTTTAAGAATATTTCCGATTTCAGCTTAATTGACTTCTCAATGTACTTTGTGTTTGACTTTGACATCAACGGACTAGAAGGTTTCGATAACGACTTATCTGGCTATGACGAAAAAAACGATATACTTTACCAATACGATCATACAGGTTTATATGGTGGCTTTTCTCCTATATCAAAATCGACGAGTTACGAAACTTGTTTAACTAAAGACTTTAAAATTAATAACGAAAGATTGAATCTATCAAATACTTTACACCAAGGGGCTGGAGAAATCTTATCGGCTTTGCAAATTGAGTTTAAAACTTTAAAACCAGACCAATCGTTTCAAACAGCGCTAACTGTTTCTGGAGCTTTAAGTAAAGAAGAATTAATTGAAAATATTAACGAAGGCAAAACTAACGCGATGAAATTTTTATCGCAAGTAAACAGATCGGTAAAATCAGAGCAAAGAAACAAACAAGAAGAAGCTTTCATTAAAATCAATCTCCAAAAATCAGTTGATTGTAACGAATAAGTCCTATTTAATGAATTAAATAAAAAAGCCCGATAAGGGAAGTTATTTGATGAATGCTCCGCGAGAGTTGGGATTTGCTATAATTAAATTATTGATTATAGAATTTATTTAAGGATAGATATACGATGTTTGACTATATCAACCATTTTTTTACTCAAACTCAAATTTGCTATAATTTACAGTAAATTTATTTTCATTTTCGCTATAAGTGTTTATGGAAAATAATAAAATTTCAATTTCTTGTTTTGTAATAACTGGAAACTTATAATAATTCGCTTGATATTTAGGTTCCTTTCCTGACTTCTTATATCTTTCTATAAATTCAATATGACTTTTAATCCGGTTAATGTTAATCGATTGAATCGTATTTTTTAGTTCTTTAAGATTGAGTTTAAAGCCTTCTAAAAATTCAGAATTAATCTCGTACCCTATAGAATTTCTCCCAGAAACCATCGCAGCGAGAGATGTTGTACCTGTCCCCCAAAAAGGATCTAAAACAGTGTCTCCATAAATAGAAAACATATTAATCAATCTATATGGCAATTTTAAGGGAAAAGCTGCTGATCTTTCTCTTAATTTCTTTTTACTTCCATTTAGATTATTTAATTTTTGGGACATACCTCTAATATCTACCCATAAATCTGAAAACCATTTATTTCTTTCTTCCCAAAAATAAGCACTATTATACCTAGACTCAAACCCTGGAGGTAGCTTCCTTTTTTTATCCCCTTTTCTAAAAATTAATATATGCTCGTGTTCAAGTGTTATATATGCATTTGTTGGCAACATACCTGAGCCTAAGAATTTATTAGGACTATTTGTTGGTTTTCTCCATAGAATGCATGGTAAAACTATAAATCCATTGTTTTGGAAAAAAGTAGTTATTCTAACATGGTTAGCAAATAATTGAAAACTTTTATTAATATTTCTTGTAGCATCTCCAATATTAATACATACAATTCCCCCAGGTTTTACCACTCTCACAACTTCATTCCAAATCTTTTCTAATTCTTCATGCATAAGATTGAAAGCGCTATTTCCGTCTCCCTCTTGAAGGGATTGTTGGATATCTTCGTTTAACATTGAAAATAATGCATCCCACATTTCTATCATAGGGTAAGGGGGCGAAGTTATTACCAAATCAATTGTATTTGATTTTACTTCGCTCATATCAGAAGAATTCTTAAAAAAAAATTTATGAACAGTTTCCATTTTCAAATTTTTAGTTCTTCAATATGCATTTTGTTGCTTATAATTAGCTCTTCGGACTTATTAAAACTTTTAATTAGTGCATATTTTTCAACTTACTTTTTCTTAAAATTTATATATAAAAATTGTCATTGCTTAATTACTGGAATTCATCCCATAAAATTGAAGAAAATCTAAAAAATAACAGGATAATCTTTTATGGCGCGAAAACTATTATTATTAGGAAGAGCGGGTGTAGGAAAATCTACTTTAAAGAAGATTATTTTCGAAGGAGAAGATCCCAGCGAGCTATTACATCATTCTCTCGAGCCTACTCGAGGAATTGAAACATCAAATTATTCCTGGCTAGATTTAGAGTTAAGTATTTTTGATACTTCGGGACAAGAATTAGACAATCTGCTGAAGGAAGAATCAGAACAAATTTTTGCTTTTACAAATGCCGCCGCTGTTATTTATATTTTTGATTATAATAATTGGCTTAGTAATTCTCAGGAAATCGCTGATGAGATTAAAGAAGTACATAAAATTATCAGTAGGATTAATAAAGAAACTAAATTGATGGTTATTTTTCATAAAATCGATCTTATTCCAAAAGTTATAAGAAATAATGTTAAAATACTTACATACCAAATTCAGAGTATCTTCAACTTACCTATAAAAGATTCACTTCATTTCACAAGTATAGATGAAGATTACATTTATAGTATCCATAATGCTTTTTCTGAAATTCTTAGCAAATTTTCCGAGAAAACTTTTTCGCTTAAAAAGACTCTTGATGCTAGCGTAAGGAATTTTTCGAAATCGATCAGTTTTATTACAGATTATAATAATAGTATAATTGTTCAATCAAAATCTAATGATTTCGACATTAATCTGATTTACGAGTCTTATAGAATCTTTTATCATTTAACTCAAAATAAAAAAGAGATAGTTTATAATGACGGAGAAACACATTTAATAAACATTGACGATAAAATTCTCAGAATGCTAATGGTACCACTTGATGCTCCTAATTTAAATCTTAAATCACTAGTAGTCGCTACAGAATCGTTCGAAGAAGGAGTATTGTATAAACTCATGAAAAAAATTTTAGAAAATTTAAAAATTAATTAATATAGGACTTACTTAAATTCTGAGTCTGATGGAATGTTTACTTCTTCTTTTGGAAGTTTAACCTTTTGATATTTAGTCATTTAAAATGGTATTTTTTTTCTCCATTTTTTACTTAATCAATAAATATTTTAATAGATGATTATTTTTCAGAGTTAGTAGGATTTAATCCATTATAGTTATAATTAGTGATTCCTAATATTATGCAAAAGAAGCCAACGCCAAATAATAAATAAAAAAATAGTCCACCAGTTTCCACATCGAGATAAGTTATATTTCCTGTTTGATTAATAATTTGATGGAATCTTTCAATTAATGTTTGTGTTATTGGATAAAAAAAACCTCCCAAAAAGCCAGTTGTTATTATTATAATTCCAGATAGAATAACTATTATATCCGCGCTCAACTTTATGTGCTTTTGAATTTGAGAACGGAAAATAACTAAGATTCCTATTATAAATATAAGATATGTTGATGCATTGAGGAATCCCCAAAAAGTGCCCACATGACCAGTTGGTGGTTCAATCTTATAATATCCTAAGGGAAGTAGTAGCGTAAGACAGAAATACACACCAATAAGAGTTAAAATTCTTTCTTTTGTTTTTTGAGATTTCATTATTTTTCATAACAACTCTATAATTTTGTTGTTTATAATTAGCTCTTCAGGCTTATTAAAACTTAGTTCGCGGTCTGCAAAAAATATCCTACAATGCGTAGCTTATTATTGAAGCGATTTAATTCTGTAATAATTCCTTTGAGTCCCTCGGCATCGTGAACTACAGTTTTATCAAAAAGAATTTTAACGATTCCACTCTTACCGGGAGTTAATTCTTGACCTTCAATAAATTTGAGAGGAGAAAATTTTAAGCCTACTAAACCATAATACTGAACTCCGTCGCCGGGTTTTATTATTCCCCCTTTGGGCGCATAATATTGATTTATAAAAACCTTAGCTTTTATTTCATGTTCTTGTTTAAAAACTCCTGGGCTAACTAAAAGATTATCTCGACTAACATCGTTTGGTGAAATATTCCCTTTTAAAGCAAGACCGACTCTATCGCCCTCGTAAGCAACTTTAAAGGTTCTATCGTGTTTTTGAATGCTTCGAATTATTACTTTTTTTACTGCTGCTTCATAACCTACTATTTCGAGCATTTGACCCGAATGAACCTTTCCTTGTTTTACAATTCCAAGTATCACCGTACCAATTCCTTTAACTGGAAACACATGGTCGATTAGTACTTTAGTATTTTCTTCGGAATTTGGCTCTTTTTCCAGAAGTTCAATGCCAAGATCTATAATTTTCTTCTTTAAATTTTCGTAATCCTCTTTGATTTTTAACTCGAATATTTCTGTATTGTTCAAACTGGTGCTCTTCAAAATTGTGTCGAGCTTATTTCTTGTCTCAGGCAACCTCCACTCCGTTTTCGAATTTATCCCGGCAATCACTATTAGAGCTTTAGTTTTAAAGAGTCGGTAAAATAAATCCATCCCAACTAATATTTCTCCAATAGATGCATTTAACTCCGCATTTAAGTCTATAACAAGAATATGAATATTAGATAAAACTAGAGTTTGTAAAAGAGGTTTAATTTTTTCGGGATAGTCGATTGGTGTTAACCCACAAAACACTTGGTTTAGACTTACATCCAAGCGATTGTAAAACAGAATATCTGACTTTGTCCCTGGGGAACCTAACGCTTGTCCTATTAGATTATTAATATCAAAATTATCCCCTAAGATTCCCACAATAAAATTTCTTTCAATTGCTTCACTCATTTGTCTTATTAAATATTTTAAACATCAAAAACTTTTTGGAATCACGCTTGAATAAAAGTAACAGTAATCACATTCCATTAAAAAAAATTTATTAATGTATTGCGAATTTATTCACTAAAATAATATTTTTAAATTTATTATGCCTCGAAATAGTTTAGTTAATCAAGTAATTTTAATTGTAATTGATGATGTTCGAGCATCCCATCTTTTTGATTTAATTAAGCAAAATAAGCTACCAAATATTGCTCAACTTGCTAAGAATGGAATCTCGTGCCAAAATTGTATTACTTCTTTTCCGAGTATTACATACCCTTGTTACACTAACATTGTTCTTGGAGCCTATTCGGGATACTATTCTATAGAAGGAAGTGGCATACCAATGTATCATTGGGTTGGAAGAACTGACCCTCCATCAGAAGGAAAAAAATTTCCGATTATCAGACATGGAGGAAAGGGAAGCCATATCCTAAAATTCAATAAGGACATAGGACCAAATTGTCAGACTATTTTTGAACAAGCTGGAGAAGGTAATTTTCTAAGCTCGTTGAACCTTTTTAATAGAGGATCGGTATTAATTCCTCCAGTAGAATACACCACTCAATCGATATTAAAGGGAATTGAAGAAATATATAAAGATCCTAAAAAAGCCTTTTCAAACAAAGAAGTACCGAAAGTAACAGTTGCTTATATCCCAAAAACAGACGACCTTATGCATAAAAAAGGGTTTTCTCATCCAAAATACATTAATGAAATTATTAAATGCGATGAATCTATAGGTTTTTTAATTAAAATGTTAAAAGAAAGGGGGTATTTAGACTCAACTGCAATTGGAATTATTTCAGATCATGGAAACTATATAACAGAAAAATTGTATGATGTTGAACCTTATTTCAAAGAAATTGGTTTAATGCAATACGTACCTAGGAAAGGAATTGGTGATTTTGATGCTACAATGGGTTCTGTTGGATTTTTTAATTTTCCTGGTGATAGTTGGCATCATCATCCAACTACTAAACAATTAAAGGAATTTATTCCAAGCGGTTCAGGAAAGACGAAATTGAATTTATTTGAAGCTTTATGGAAGATTCCGGGTGTGAAATTGATGTATTACCGTGATGACAATAACACTCCTGACAAAGGAATAATATATCTGGAACATCTAAACGAGAAGTCAAGAAAAATTTCAAAAAACATTATTGAATATGAGGGTCATGGAAAAAATCAACGAACAAAATATATCGTTGATGAAAAAGATTTATACAAATACGAAGCCTACGAAGAATCCGCTGTGCTTTTAGATAATAAGGCTCATAATATTGATGAATGGTTAGAAGGAACGAATAAAATTGATTTTCCGATAATGGTAGATCAAATTCCTCGATATTTTAAAAATCCACGCTCTTGCGATATTATGATATCTACGATTGGTGAATATGGAATTGGTTATGAACATGGGAAGTCAATGCCTCATTCTCCATACACTCACGATATAGGACTTAAAAAGTCGATGACTGTGCCATTCATAATAGGGGGATCTCCAAACATCCCTTCAACAGAGCTTTCGTACTGTAAAACGACGGATATGGTTCCAACGCTCCTAGATTTATTAGGAGAAAAACCACATTTCAGCGTTGTCGGAAAATCTGTATTTAAGTATTAAAATATTAACTAAAAATAATTTCAATTAATATTAAATTATAAAATCAAGTAATTAAAGTGAAAGCTAATAACATAATTATAGTCCCTGAAACTCATTGGGATCGCGAGTGGTATCTCCCGTTTCAAGAGTATAGAGCAAAACTAGTTCTCATGATGGATAAGCTCTTGGATATCCTAAGAAGCGATCCAAACTATAAGAATTTCACTCTTGACGGACAAACGATTCCGATAGAAGACTATCTTGAAGTCCGACCTGAGTTTGAAGAAGAGATTAAAAAATACATAAAAGAAAGGCGGCTTTCGATTGGCCCTATGTATATTTTACCAGATGAATTTTTGGTAAGCGGAGAATCTTTAATTAGGAACTTAATAATTGGACATCAAATTGCTAAGAGATTTGGAAGGGTTATGAAAGCAGGTTATATCCCTGATCCCTTTGGACACATTGCTCAATTACCTCAAATACTGCAAGGTTTTGAGATCCCTTCGATTTTATTCTGGCGAGGGTTTGGTAATGAATTCGAAGAAAACAACTTAAACATTGAATTTATTTGGAATTCCCCTGGAAATTCTAATTCTATTTTGGGAATATTTTTGAAGCAGAGCTACGGTTCGGTTGCTGATCTTAATTTATCAAAACGAAGCGGAAAATATAAACTGGCGCTTCATAAGATTAAAAGGGTTGTTTCTGAGTTCGAGAAATTCACAGCTACCCCCTATGTTCTTCTGAATAGCGGTTCAGATCATCATGAAGCTCGATCGGAGATTCCTGAAATAGTTAAACAATGGAACGAAATGTATCCCGAGAAACTTTTAGAACAAAACGATTTTGAATATTACGTCGATAAAGTATTAAGCGGTAATCCACAGTTAAAAATGTTCGAAGGGGAATTGAGAGGAGGAAAGTATGCCCATCTCCTTTCAGGAGTTTTTTCAGCACGCATGTGGATCAAGCAGAGAAACACGGCGATCGAATATCTGTATGAAAAATATACAGAACCCTTATCAACAATTATATGGTCTCTCGATAAATATAAAAAATTTAATTATCCTCAAGCTTATATGCTCACAGGTTTGAAATGGCTTATTAAAAACCACCCTCACGACAGCATATGTGGATGTTCTATTGATCAAGTTCACAAAGAAATGGAAACTAGGTTTGATTGGGCAGAGCAAATCGGTAACGAAGTATTTAAAAATTCATTGTTGTATCTTTACGATTTGATTACAGTTGAAGAAGACGAGAAAAAGATTCCGATCGTAGTATTTAATCCTCTTCCTTGGAAACGAAAAGATGTCGCAAATTTCTACATAATATCCAACACCAAGAAAGCTGGCTTTAAAGATCCCGATGCTTTCAAAATTCTCGACTCCGAAGGAACCGAGATCACATACCAATACTTTCAAATCAGCGAGGAGCCAAGATATAGATTAATTTCATCGGTTAGTTATTACTGTACGTTTTTAGCCGAGGTTCCTGCTTGTGGATACAAGTGTTTTTATATAATACCTGGAGAAAAAGCCGAAGAATCTGTAGTAAAGAGTAAAGAATTGAAGTTAGGTATAAATAGCTTAGAAAATCAGTTCTACAAAATTGACGTAAGTTTTAAGGGGCAAATCGATGTTTTAGATAAGGAAAGTGAAATTTTGTACGAAAATATTTGTTCTTTTGAAGATATAGGAGATTGGGGGGATGAATATGACTTTTCTGGACCATATGAAAATCAAACTGATCTAAAATTCACCTCAGAAGATCTGAATGTTTTAGAAATAGCACCGTTTTTAGACGGGTTAACCCAAAAAACGATTAGAATAAGGGCAAATCTCAATTTACCTGCTTCTTTAACCGAGGATAGGTATAGTAGAGACGAATATCTGATTTCAAACTTAATCGATATCTATATAACGGTATATAAGGACATTAAACGAGTTGACTTTAGAATTGATTTAGAAAACAATAGCAAAGATCACCGAATACGAGTACTTTTTCCTTCAAAAATTAAATCTAAAAAGGTAGATTGCGATGGTCATTTTTACGTCATTTCGCGAGATGTTGAGATGCCAAAATCTGAAAGATGGGCTCAACAACCTGTACCTACTAACCACCAGAAAGACTTTGTTTCTGTTAACGATACATCAAGAACTTTTTCGGTTATAAACAAAGGATTACCCGAATATGAAGCAGTTATAAATAAAGATGGAACGATTTCACTAGCTATTACCTTACTGCGGTGTATTGAATGGCTTTCAAGACATGATTTTACATCGAGAAGAAGTAACGCAGGTCCGGACCTGAATACTCCCGAAGCTCAATGTCTTGGCAAGCATACTTTCGAGCTTTCTCTCGTTATCGAAGGAAACAAATCAAATTGGTTAGACTCGAATATTCACATAAAAGGTAAAGAATTTAACAACCATTTTGAGGTTGTGGTTCCCTCAATAATTAGAACCTCAATCAGAGCTTCAAATAAAGTCGTTTTAGCGCCTTTTGGACTCATCTCATATTTTAAACCAGCAACTCGTCAACCTTCAAAACCTTATTTACCTACCAAATTAAGTTTCCTTGAAATTGATAACAAAAAAGTAATGCTTAGTGCTTTGAAAAAGTCGGAGGAAGGAGATTTTTTAGTCGTTCGAGTCTATAACATATCTCCAACCACCCAAAAAGCAAGAATAACGTTACACGAGAAGACTTCCATCAAGAACGTGGATATTGTAAACTTTCTGGAGGAAAAACCTGATAATGAAATTAAGGCAATTATTGTTTCAAGTAAAGGGAATCATCTTGATTTAACTTTGGAACCGCACGTAATAGTAACGATAAAACTTGAGCTTGATAATAATTATTAAATAAAAAAATATTTGATTTTATTTTTATCTTTTAATCCAGTTAACAAGCCACTTAGGCATAACCAGTGATAAATAAGATAAAATATAAAAAATCATAGCAAATATCCAAGCAACATAAACAAATTCAGAGTAACCAGGATGATTGAATAGTAGTATCAATAAAGTATCCCCAATAAACATAAGGAAAAAGAATATCATAGAAATCATGGAATAAAATAATAATTTTAACCCTGTAGAAGTTATCTTGTCATCCGTTTTTTTCATTGCTTTGCGACATGTAATAGCGATTATAATATAAATAGCGTATGAGTATAATATTAGACTTAATGTTGAATATATTCTAATATTTACTAATCCTTCATAGTCTTCAAAAGGCACCCCCCACCAATTCCAAGGTAAAAAGAGCATAATTAATACACCTATCCCTATAATTATTAAAGGAATAAGCGCCTTTCTTCCTTTATTTGTTATCTGGCTTACGAAAATAAACAAAAAAACATCCGCAAAAAGAACCATTCCATACGCAAAGGGTAAAGAGAATCTATATATTTCTTTATAAAATCCCGTAATTACAGCTTCAGCTAAACCTATTGTAAGTCCTATTAAAGCGGTAGTAAAGAAAATGAAAACGAGTGTTAAATAAAAAGGAGGGGGTACTTTCCTTTGGCGCCATTTCAGGTACATTTTTACTGTAAGCAAGATCCCTAACACAGAAAGCAGTAGATAATAAAAAAAGAGTGGCATTACACGCATTTCAAAAGGAGTATAACTCATATATATTGATTAAATTTTCACTATTTAAAATTTACTTTTATTTTTTAAAAACCTTTAAATCCAATTTAAAACATTTCTATTTTTAATAATATTGGTTATATGATACTTTTTTTATATTATAATCAACTTTTTAGCTAACTTCTTAATAAAAATAAAAGGTCGAAAAACTTGTGAAAAATTTTGATATTATTGTTATAGGCGCAGGACCAGGAGGTTCTGTTGCAGCTAAAGTAGCCTCCGAAAACGGATATTCTACCTGCATCCTTGAGAAAGAAATGCTTGGTGAGAAAGGAAGATATAAAGCGTGTGGAGGAGCTACTGCATGGGAACTAATAGAAGAAATTAACTACCCCGAAGAAAAAATTGGTAGGGTAATTGAATCTTTAGAATTGCACCATGTTGACGGAGAAACATATTCTAAAAAAGGTAAAGGCGCTGTCGTTTGGCGAAGCACTTTTGATAAGTTTTTAACTGACATGGCTATCGATAGTGGAGCATTATTAAAAGAGAAAGAGTTAATGATTAACATTGAAAAGGTTGATGGTTTTTACAAAATCAGTACTGATAAAGATTTATATACTGCAAAATATATAATCGCTGCTGATGGTGTTACATCACCCACTTTAAAAGTATTAAATTGGCCTTTTTTTAAAAGTGAAGACTTAATTTTAACGATTACTAAAGAGATGAAAACTGCTAAGTCCAATATAGATAAAACTCTTGGACATGATACAGTTCATTTGTTTTTTGGTATTGAAAGCCTCATTCCTGTTGGTTACGCTTGGTTGTTTCCAAAAACTGAGAAAATTACAGTAGGATGGGGTAATCAAATTAATATGGTAAAAAATTCAAGAAAAGAATTTAAAAAATTTCTAGCGCTCCCACTTGTAAAACTAGCGTTAAATAATTCAACGATGGAAACCTTTAAACCCCATTTAATTCCCGTTGGGTTAAGATCTAAATTATATGAAGATAATGTTTTTGCAATAGGAGATGCAGGTGGGATTGTGGACCCAATTTCTGGAAAAGGGATACCCTATGCCATGATGTCGGGTCAATTTGCTATCGATGCAATTAAAATTTGCGAAAAAAAAGACAAGTTAGATAAATTAGGTTCTGTTTATGAAAGAATTTTAGACAAAAAATTTCTCAGAGTTTTAAAAGTAAAACGGATTTTAAGAGACAAGATTTTTCAAAGTGATGAAAATTTGAAGAAATTCTTATCGTTGTGGGAAAACCATCGTAGTTCAGATATAGCCATGAAAAAATTAATGGATCAAGTGAGTCAATATGAAATTCACTGAATATGTGAGCTTTTATAAACCTAAGATAAACGATGCTATAGCATTAATTTATAATAGAAATTTAAAAGAAGTAAAGAATTCGTTCTTAAAAAACTATTATTCAGAATTACGAGACTATTTCTTAACAGGAGGAAAAAGAATCCGTCCTTTGCTTTGTATCGCTACTTATAACGCTTTTAGTGGAAAACAAAATGACAACATTATCTTTCCAAGTGTTGGTGTCGAATTCCTACATAACGCTTCTTTAGTCCACGATGACATTATTGATAAGGATAATTTTAGACGAGGAAAGCCCGCGTTTCATTATAGATTTAGGCAATTTCACGTAGAAAATAGCCTTAAAAAAATAGCAGCTGAAGATTATGGTAATTCGATAGGCATTATTGGGGGAGATTCCGCTTTTTTTTTAGGTCTAGAAGCTTTTTTTTTTAACAATTTTAATAATAACTTAAATCTCAGAGCAATTCAATATTACGAACATGCTTTTATAGAAATAGCAAATGGAGTTTTGATTGAAATTGATATGGTAAATAAGAAAAATCTAAAAATGGAAGATTATATCCATATGATTTCTCTTAAAACGGGAGCGTTACTAGAGAAATCACTCTTAATTGGAGCAAGCTACGCAAAAGTAGAAGAAAAATATAAGTCATATTTATCGATTTATGGAAAAAATTTAGGAATTATATTCCAGATAATAGACGACATTTTAGGAACCTTTGGTGATGAAAAAACAACGGGAAAACCAACAGACGGAGATATTAGGGAATCTAAAAAAACATGTTTATTGATAGAAGCCAATAATACGCTAAATGGTAATGAAAAAATCAGACTCAATGAATTAATCGAAAATATTAATAAGACTCAAGATGAAGTTCAAGAAGTAAGAGAATTGTTTCTTGAAGCAGATGTCATTAATCGTAGTAAAAAGTTAGCAGACATTTACTATAAAGAAGCTCAAATTGCCCTTGAAAAATTAGAACTAGTAATTCACAATTCTGAGTTAGAGTTTTTTGAAAACCTATTAAAATTTGTATTAGAAAGAAAATTTTGAGTTTCTCTATTCTAAATAATAAAAAAATAAATGAAATAAAAAAGAATTGGGTTTAGAATGAAAAAAATAACTGGAGTAGATATTTTAGACGAGGAGGTAAAGAAAAAATTAACGACTAAAAATATCTATAAAATTTTTAATAATTTTATCATGCCCCTCATTACCGAAGAAGAGAGAGCTTTTTTGGAAGAATTAGAACTTTTTTTGCTTAAAAATATCGAACCTAATATAGACCTCAATACCGAGGTATATGAGCTTTTTCCTATTCTTGGAAAAAATAATTATATTCAAAGATTAAATAATTTCGGTGATTGTAAATGGTGCAATATGCGATATGAAATGCTACTTGCTATGGCCACATCTATAGTCGATCCTGAACTAGACTTGGCTAGAGTAGTAACTGGCGTAATTTTTGCAAATCCTTTATTCCAATTTGGTAAAAACGATCGTATCACTGAAGTTTTACATCAAATCGTAACGGGTAAAAAGATAGGATGTATATGTATAACGGAAAAGTACCAAGGGTCTGATGCGGTTAATATGAAAACTAAAATTCAGGATAAAGGAGATCATATAATTTTGGATGGGGAAAAACTATACACAACAAATGGACCTAATGCGGACTATTTCATAGTTTATGGCGTATCAGACACATCAGATCCTCGAGGTACAATGTACCAAGTCATTGTTGAGCGAGGTTTTGAAGGTTTAGAAACTAACAGGCTCGGTATTCAATCCGTTCCCCGGGTAGAAATTGGACAAACAATTTTTAATTCCGTTAAAATCCCCAAAGAAAATGTTCTTGGAACCAAAGGTCAAGGATATAAGAACCTTTTTTCCGGGCTGGTTGCCGAAAGATGCGCTATCATAGGTTCTAGTCTCGGTATCGCTTGGCTTACGGCAATTACAGCTCTTATATATACTAACATTAGATCTCAATTTAATCGACCAATATATGACTTTCAAGGTGTTTCTTTTCCCATTACTCAGTTAATTACCGAATTAATGGCCGCGACAGAGTTAGGCTTCACAAGCGCGACAGAATACGATAAGACTATAGAACACCAACATTTTGAAGAGAAAAAATACATTAAGTACAACGCATCGTTTAGCTCAGGAGCAAAATTCCTTGCCTCTAACTTAGCTCACAAAATCTCGTATGAAACTCAGCAATTATGTGGAGGAATTGCGTTTACAGATAATTTACGAATTGATAAAGCTTTAGAGGTTGCAAAAGTGCAAGAGATTATTGGTGGGGCTAGAAATATACAACTCTATTTGGTAAGCCGAGCAATAAAAGATATGATTTCCTTTTTGTAATAGTTCTAATGTTCTTTTAAAATAAATCAGTAACCTCAAATTCACTAAGTTGTTTAATTAACAGCGATAAAGCCACATCTATCGTTTCTTTTACTTTAGAACCTAAACATACGATTTTTCCTGAAGAAAAAATTAAAAAAACTACCTTTGGGTCCTGCATTTTGTAAATTGCTGCGGGAAACACTTCAGGTTCATACATAATATTGTCCATTACAATAGTTAACATGTTCAAATCAACACTAATATTCAAACTACTAGTTGCTACAATATTTTGAATGGTAACTTTTGGATTTTTTATTTTGAATCCGATGTTTTGAATCTTTTCAACTGCTTGTTGAGCTGCTAAGTCAGCATCTGTGGATTTTTTAAGACCAGTAATTACCATTTTACCCGAAGTAAAAATTAATAAAGTAGCATGTGGATTTTCAATTCTCATAATAAGCCCTGGAAAACGATCAGGATGATATTCCACATTGGAGCCTTTTTTAATTATTTCATTTAAATCAATCACACCATCAATTTCGGTAATAGCTGTAGCTACAATATTTACAACCTTATATGAGATTTCACGCTTATCACTGCGATGATCACCCCCCAAATCTCGAATTATAAGCTTATTATCAAGGTTTTCTTCACTAATAATTTATCTCCTCAAAATATTTGTATTAAGTTGATGTATAATAACCTAAATAAGATGAATTATAACTAAAGTAATTAGCATCTTATAAATTAAATGAAACATCCCAATTTAACTTTTTATTAATTCCATTAACTTATTCATCAATAATCATTTTATTATAAAGTGAAGAAAAATAGATAAGATCAATAGTTAAAGAACAATAATTAATTAATTAAAACACCTTAAATTTGAGTAGTGGAAAATTTTGGTTTTGTTAGTTGGTATTACGGGTGCTAGTGGTGCTAAGCTAGCGATTATCTTGTTACAACAACTGAAGAAAAAAGAAGTTGAAACTGAATTAATAATATCAAAAGAAGCTGAGAAAATCATTGAAATTGAAACTGATTTTAAGCTAAATGATATAATTGATCTGTCAACAAAATATTACGAAGTTAATGATTTAACGGCAAAACCCGCCAGTGGTTCTTATAAAATTGATGCAATGGTAATTATTCCCTGTTCGATGAAAACTTTGGCTTCTATTGCTAATGGTTATGCAGATAACTTAATAACCAGAGCCGCAGATGTATCAATTAAAGAACAAAGAAAACTTATATTAGTAGTTCGAGAAACTCCTTTTAGCGCGATTCACCTTGAAAATATGCTTAAATTAGCTAGAATTGGAGTTATAATCGCACCACCAATTCCTTCTTATTATATCAAACCTAAAAATATCAATGAACTTAATAAATATTTTGTGGGTAGATTACTTGATCAAATAGGAGGGATTGAAAGTGGGATAAAGAGATGGGGGGGCTATTGATTTACCCATTGATATAGTTCTCCAAGCAGAACTCGCTTGTCTTTATTGTCTTTAAGATTTTTTATATTTGTTATATTCGTTAACCATAAGGAAGAACGCAACTCGTCTTTCAATGTTTTTATTTCTTTAATTGTATGAATAAAAGTGTTGTTGGTGTAATCTTTCCAAGCGGATAATAGAAATTTATAAGCAAATCCTCCGATATCAGCACCTAATGAGATGCTTTTAGCAATATCTATTCCATTCCTTAGTCCACCAGTGGCTATAATCAATTTTTTAGAAACTTCTCTTACATAAAGAATGGTAAGAGGTGTGGGGATACCCCATTCTCTAAAAGAGTCTGCGAGACTTCTTGTATATTTTTCAAAACTAAAATGATCACGGTGAGATTCAATTGCAGCAAAGCTAGTACCTCCAGTGCCTCCGACATCAAATCCATCGAAACCTATTGAATCAAGACTCAATGCTAAATCCTTATTGAAGCCAGTTCCCACTTCTTTTGCGATTATTGGAATGTTAATTTCTTTTCGAATCTTTTGAAATTTTTCAAAGAAATTTTTGTAGGATATATTTCCATTGCTTTGGACTAATTCGTGTAAAGCATTAAAATGAATGGCCATTACATCTGCTTTTATCATTTCAATACATTCAATAAAATCTTCTTTTTTAAAGGTGGAAGAATTAATTTGGCCTATTCCTATATTTCCAATTATCGGAATGTTAGGTGCAACTTCGCGAACAATCTTAAAAGATTCAATGGTAGAGGGATCTTCCAAGCCTATGCGTTGACTTCCTACGCTCATTATGATGTTTTCTTCTTCTGCGGCTTTAGCTAAAATTCTGTTTATTGCTTTAGAGATTGGATGCCCACCGGTTATAGCAGAAATACAAATTGGAGCGGAAATTTTTTTATTAAAAAACATTGTTGCGATGTCAATATCATCTAATTCGACTTCTGGAAGCGAATAATGAATTAATTTTATGTTATCAAAATAATTTTTTACGTGTTGGACATTAGATATGATTGGAATCTTGAGATGTTCTAACTTTCTCATATAAATCTCTGATAACCTCTTTTCGTTATGAATTCCACTAATGTTTGTACAGATTAATTTTTGATTGCTTAAGGCTTTAAAGATGTTACCGTCCGTCATACCGTTTATAACCTGAACTGGGATATTTAATCTAGAAATTTCTTTAATCGCGTGAAGTTTCCCTCTAATACTTCCCGTAACATCAATTTTATTTCCTAAATCGGCTAATTTAATTTTATCTAACTCTTCAAGACTAATTTCTGAGGCTAATTTTATAATTTTTTTATCTTTTTTAATTTCTTCAACAAAAATTCCATCTTTTTCAATAGCAAAAATAACTTTAGAAATGCTGTATTTTTTCAAGTTCTTACACAATTCCAAAATTATGCGATCTCCAGAAATTATTGAAAAATTACCTTCTTTATCAAGAATAATATCTCCATATAAAACGGGTAGAATTCCAAGATCAAGCGAAGTTTCAATTGGTTCGATAGATTCAAAAGAAATTTCGTTTAAGCGTTTGATAAAAATACTTGAAGGTTGAATGGAAAGAGCCGGATACTTATTTTCTAAAAATTCTTCAATTATTTGCGAATTGAATTTAATCATCGCTTCGTGCGTTTTAGTTAGCCCAAATATCTGATTTTTAATAGAAATATTGATTCCTTGAGAAATGTTATATTTTTTAGCTATTGGGTGTCCAAAGGAACCTCCTCCATGGATAATAATTAATTTTTTATTAGCATCCATAATTTGTTGAATAGCACTTTTTATAACATCTTCTCTTATAGAAAAAGGAATATTTTTATCAGTTAATAAACTTCCACCCAATTTTAACAGCAATATTTCACTATTACTTTTCATTTTTAATTAACACTCATCCTATCATTGTTCTCCAGGCGTCGTAGCCTTCTTTTTCGATAGCCTTGGCGATATATTCTTGTATTTCTTCATTTTCTGCTAAGGCGATTATTAAACCACCCCGACCCGTCCCCGTCATTTTAGCTCCAACCGCTCCATTTTTTAATGCTATTTCCACCAATTTATCGTTTATTTCTCCTGATACTGTGATTTTTTGAAGTAATTTGTGGTTTTGATTCATTAATTTGCCTATAGTGGCAATATCACCTTCAATTAAGGCTTTTTTTGCTTTTTTTGATAGAGCTTTATATTCGTTTATTATCGTCTCAAATTCTTCTGAATTAGTTTCCTTTAAACGCCGAACATCAGCAACTACTTCCGTTGTTGAAGCTGTTATTCCCGAATTTGCGATTACCAAGGACATCTTTCTTGGGGATTGAAGGAAGTCCATCGTATTTTTTCCACCACTTAAATTTTTCACGAACCAAATCAATCCGCCATAAGTCGAAGCTGTATTGTCAATGCCAGAAGGGGTTCCGTGATAAGCTTTCTCTCCTTCGTACGCAGCTCTATTTATCTTTTCATCGTCTAACTTTAGATTAAAACTATCGTTGAGGGCACGAGCGAGAGATGTGCATTGAGCGGCAGAAGCACCAACTCCACTCGCAGCAAATAAATTTCCGGTAAACGCTATTTCAAGTTTTTGATTATTTGTATCTATTTTCAAATGCTCCAATACATTTCTAATTGATTGGATTGCCTCATCGTATTTCTTTTTTTTATAACCCGGTGTAGCGGGTCTCTGATCGTCGACAGTCCAGTTTTGTCCTTTAACAACTTTAACATCTGCGGTTGTATAAGTACTTAATGCAGAAGCAATAGCGGGAAGACCATAAACTACAAAATGATTGCGTTTACTGCCGAAGTTGGAAGTAAATTTCGCCAAAAAGAATAGTCTTACCGTATCCTTTTCCAGTTCCCGTTTATTTCACCTCTACAGTACCTTTTGAACCATTTACAATTAATTGTTGCCCGGTTTTAATATCATCAATATTAATCTTATCCACACATGGGATTTCACTGATTATACAACCGACCGCTATAATTGTATCGATTTCTTTATTTACAATTGCTACTGGAGCCATATTATTTCTTTTCATCCTATACATCGTATAAGAACCAACTGTCGATCCTTTACCAGTAGGGAAAACTAAAATCTTTCCGGTGATAGATTGACCCTCAAGTTCGTGACCAACTTCCACAACTTTTCCAGTATCGGGATCGACTCCACCATAAAATGAAATTCCATCTTTTGTTACGATCGCTTCAGCTTCGGCTATTCCTTTATAAACTTTCCTTCCTTTTAGCTTCATCTTATCGCCTCCTCGACGCATTGTTCAATAGTGCCAATTTTTACTTTGAATTTATTTTTTGCGCGTCCGTAATAACACGCTTTTGCTGAATCTACCATAATTCCTTTGAAACGTCCCTTTATGGGTGCGACTACACAACATGTATCAGCAGCAAATTTAGCCCCAGCATCTTCAATAATTTTAGTGTAACCTGCTTCATCTGCTATCCTTTTGGTTGGTCGAGCTGTAGTAATCCAGAATTCTTTTTTGACATTTTTTCCTTCTAAAAGTTTTGCGAGGTTAGCAATTTCGTGAATTGAAGCGTGAGGACAACCTATGCTCACAAAATCTATTTCTATTCCATCGTCTATGAGTTCAGCGCGAGCAGAATCTAACTTATTTTGATTTATTTCAAACTTAACATCGTTAGGCTTTGGGTATTTATTATACTCAGGAGTAATTCCTTCCATATGGAATAACGCTGTACCCCCATAAGTCGCAATTGAAGCGCAAAACGATTTGAGTTCTTCAACTGTAGCTGAGGGGATTCCTGTGATATAGGGAATTTTTTTCTCTAATTCAACTAATTTATCACCGATTATTTTTCCCAGCACTCCAAATTCATCTGTGCCTTTAACTGGAGCATTTACCAAGACTAAAACTTGACCATGACGATTTTTTTCTAAATGATACCCGTAATTAGGCGTTCTTCCTGTTAAAGCAGCAGCCAATGCACTTGGCCCACCTTCACGATTCGTTCGAGCACCTATAACCGAATTAGAATAACACACAGCACTACTTTCAGCCCAAGCTATATGCTGCCCGTAATGAGGGGCGTTCCCTATAAGATATGGAGTGCAAGAACATGTGGTTATAATTCCCATTTTAGCAAAAGCATCGATGGCTCGATTTTGATTGATTGCAAACTCTTTGTCTATTCCTAATACCTGCCAATTTTCACGATCCATTCCTGCCGGATTTAAAGTTGTTAAAACTTTTACTTCCCCATCTTCAGCCATTTCGGTAAGAAATTCTAAACCAGCTTCTCCTAAATTAGCGTAAGAAACACCTGCTATTTGGACACCATGAACTTCAATCATGTTTTCCGCTTCAAAAATTTCACCTAGAGTGGTTAGAATCTCCATTGATTTTTGCGTAGCTTTACCATGTTCCCCTTCAAGCATATCTTTTTCTTCTTGAATTAGCTTCATATTTATAAACTCCTATTTGGTAAAATATTTATCAAGATTAACCTTAGGAAAATCAGCTATCTCGAAACTTTTTCCTTTTGGGATCAACGGTTTAGTCAAATCAAAACCTATCTTAGTCGTTAACTTTGTTCCAGGCTCTGCACTTGGGTCAAGACTACTCCCGGGTTCCTTATCTTTTATGATCATTCTCGTATCACCTTGAAACCTTGTAGCCATTGCCCACTCTACAGAGAGAGGGTTATATATATCTATATCTTTATCTACAATGAAAATATGTTTGCAGCTTCCATGGCCAGCAAATGCACCATAAATCGCATTTTTCCCATCTTCTTCTGAAACTTTATCAATTTGTACAATTGCATGCAACCACGAACATCCCCCAGGATTCACGTTAACATCTAAACACTTGACTCCACTCTCGTTTACCTTATTAAAAATAGTTGGTTCACGAGGCATACCCATTAAAATTTTATGTTCAAGGGCACCAGGTAATAATGCTTGCCAGATAGCATCTTTTCTGTGTGTTATCTTTTTCACTTCGAAAACTGGTTCTTCTCTAATTGTGTCATATGTTTCTGTTAAGTCTACAAAGGGACCTTCATCATGTCTTTCCTCAAAATATACTCGTCCTTCTAGTACAAATTCCGCTTCTGCGGGTATCATTAGATCTACTGAGTTTGCTTTTACAATCTTGATAGGTTCTAATGCATTAGCAATATGTAGCTCATCAACTCCAATATCTACAGAAGTTGCTCCAGCAATTAGAATATTAGGCGTGTTTCCTATACAAAAAGCTACTTCTACTTCCCCATTTTTCTCTAAAAACTTATAAAAATGACGTCCTTTAACAACTCGAGTAGCAAATTTATTTTTCGAGAATTGCATTGCTCTGTGAAAATCCAAATTCTGACCGTAATCGGGATCTTTTGTAACAACTACAGCTGAACTAATATAATTTCCACCGTCACGATCACAATGATACAATATTGGGATCTTATCTAAATCTACGCTTGATTCTATAACTTCTTGGCAAAGAGCGTTTGATACGATTTCTGGCTCTGAGCGTTCAGTAATTGCTTTTGAAAGCATTGGTATTATGTCTGCGGGAGTTACATTGAAATACGAAGCAATTACATCTTTAGTACAAAACATATTTCCGGCGACACGGAATTCGGATTCTTTAACGGAATTAAACATTAAAGGTGTAGGTTCCATTTCTTTCAGTATACCAGAAATCTCTAGTTTTTTCGAAACTTCTACATCTACCTTCTTTAATAGCCCTTTCTCATCTAAACTTTCCAAATAATCTCTAAAACCCATACTTCACATCTCTTATTATTGTTTAGCGCGATAGTTTACTATTTAATTAAATTTTATTAGAACTATTTGTGATACACTTTTTATAAAACTAAAGGTTTTCCTCATCAATTTTCTGTAAAATTTCTTTCGCATAATCTACTCGAATTTTTTTGTCTTTTATCATTCTTTTTGCTACTTCTTCAATAATTTCATCTGATGCACCCGCTAATTTCGCGATATTTCTAGAATGTAACACCATATGGCCCTTCTGTATCCCCTCCGCGGCTAAAGCTCTTAAGGCGGCTACATTCTGGGCTAAACCCAACGCCGCAGCTATTTGAGATAACTCTTCTGCACTTTTAACACCTAAAATTTTCAGTGCTAAACGCGCCATTGGATGAATTTTTGTCATTCCTCCAACAATTCCAAGAGCTAAAGGAACTTCTATCTCGCCAACTAAATTACCGTCTGAGTCAGATTTAAATTTCGTAAGAGGTTTGTATTTACCACTTAAAGAAGCATAAGCGTGAGCTCCTGCTTCAATAGCACGAGTATCATTTCCTGTTGCCAAAGTTAACGCAATTATTCCATTCATTATTCCTTTATTATGAGTTGTTGCCCTATAGGGATCGGCGAGCGCAAATTCATAAGCGTTTAAAATTCCCTCAACTACTTCTTCTCCGCCTAACAAATTCTTATCAAAAACTGCTTTACATTTTGCGATTCTATGTGTAGCCAAGTTGGATACGATTCGTAAATATATTTTCCCTTCACTAATTTCTTCTATGTAAGGACTTACGGCTTCAGCCATCGTATTTACTACATTAGCACCCATAGCGTCCAATACATTAACCAGAAGGTGAAGGATTACCATTTTCCCTTTTTTTGTATCTATTTCTCGAATCTCTATATCTAGAGCGCCACCACCTAGCTTGTTTAGTAAGGGGTCTTGCTCATTTGCAATTTTTAAGATTTTATCCTTATTTCTCACTAAAATTTTCTTAGCAGCAGCAATATCTTTTAATTGAGTTATTTGTATTTGAGAAATCATGATTGATTTAACTTCTTCAGACTGAAAACCCCCGCTTTTTCTTGCTATCTTAGCTGCGTTAGAAGCAGCAGCCACAACTGAAGGTTCTTCAATCACCATGGGCAAAATATAATCTTTTCCGTTGATCCTAAAGTTTAAAGCAATACCCAAGGGCAATTGATAACTCCCAATTACATTTTCTATTAGCGTGTCAATTTGAGTGGGCGTAAAATACCCCAAAGCTTGCAATAGTTTAATTTCTTCGTTTTTTAAGTTAATTAATTTAGCTAATTGATGTTGGCGTTCTTCTATAGATAACTTATAAAATCCCGAAATATCTGAACGAATTTCTTGCATCTTTTTATTCACATTAATTTTAATTTGAAATTATTTATATCATCTTCTAATTGTCTTGCCTTAGATAATTTATTTTGAACTTTTGGTCGATAGGAAGGTGAAAAATAGAAGATGTCATTATTAACTATAATTCTAAAACATAAATTTAATAAACATTCTGATTCTGAACGGGATAATATAACGGACTCCAATTCAATAAACCAATAGCGTTAACATTTGTTTCTTCTTTATTTTCAAGGCGCCTGATCTCGTACTCTAAACAAGCTCCCTGTTTAACGTTCCCAGCAATCCTTACTAAACCGTTATAAAGGTATTTAAGATTGTTTTCGTTATGATTTACTATAGGTTCTGACTTTAACACCGCATATAGTGGAAAAAACTTCTCGTGTAAGCCAGAGTGACCTTTCGGACAATGGTTTAAACCTTCTATATTAGGAAGAATGCATCCTTCGTCGCAAAAATGAAGAGTAAAACCTCTCTTATTATTCTTTTCGTGTTCGACAATCTCTCCTAAAACTGTTTTCGGTAAGAAATCACCTGCCTTTATCTTCTCGTACTCTTGTATAGTCTTGCGTTCTTTATTTTCTATAAAATCATTAATCTTTGGACTTTTATCAACGACTCTCTTAAACCCTTCCTTAACTTTTAATAACCCTGAAATACATGTAGCACCAGACCCATATGAACCAAAATAAATCGTGTCGTTTACTCGAGAATAATTTTCAAGAAGATATATGATTTGAGCCCAAATAGAAGCATTATACATGTTCCCGAAATGCGAAGGCACTCTTAATTGTGGAAGAACTTTGCTTTTAACATTTGCTATAAGTTTGTATGATATGTTCTCTAATGTTTCGGAGGAATAACCTCTCTCTTTCAACTTCAAATATAACCACTCTGGTAAAATTGTAATATCGTGCATAAAATAATCAAGTTTCTTAAGAAGAGAAGATGTTATTTGATTCTTTCTTACTCTTGGAAGGTTCTGAATATGTTTTATCCAGCGTTTTTGGATTATCTGTTGCATGACTTTTATTGGTAGTTTAGAAAAAGGCGCATGAAATGTGTAGTAATCGGCGTGAAAATCCCCAATATTATTAATTAAATCGTCGTATGCTTTCATTTGAAAATTGAGATAAGTACTTACCGAATAATGACCAAAAACTTTAGCGTTTTTTTCATTAACGGGGCGGAAAAAATCGTCTACATTTCCTGATACTTTCCCAAACTTTTCACCAAAGGTCGCAACCCTAGGATTTTTTGAGATAACTAAAGCAATTGCTCCTGAACCTTGAGTAGCCTCACTTGGACTGCCTACTTGATATGAAGAAATATCAACACTTATAACAAGAGCTTTTTTTATAATATCTTTTTCTATCAAAGCGATTGCGTTGATAAGGGCTAAAGTCCCCCCAGCACACGCGTTATAAACATCTTGGCAAACAGAATTAGTCGAAATCCCTAACAATTCGGCGAAGATGTTTGAAACTGACTTCACTGCATACGTTATTGTCTCTGTTCCTACGAAAAGAGCGTCAATACTCTTAGGAGATATTCCTCCCTTTATTAACGCTTGATAACCTGCCTTCAATCCCAGAGAAACAATATCCTCGTTCACATCTGGTATTCTCATTTCTA
>Ga0209345_10000596_pt1 | contig 45845 bp, 38 predicted proteins | sample Cruoilmetagenom7_FD_187294 | JGI IMG/M metagenome (GOLD analysis project Ga0209345, IMG submission 187294) | Oil polluted marine microbial communities from Coal Oil Point, Santa Barbara, California, USA - Sample 7 (SPAdes) (version 2) | ecosystem: Environmental > Aquatic > Marine > Oil seeps ...
CCAATTTAACGGTGTCTTGTTTGAATTCTTTAGTGTACTTTGGACGTTTTCGTTTTTCTTTCATTGAACACCTCGCTTTCTGTATAATTGCTCTTAGCATGGTGTCCGTTTTATTTAAACCACATCAATTTACCCTGGTTAAAATATTTGAGTCAAACCTTACAATTAAACTCGCACATTTTGGATTGATTCTCACCCTGATAACCCCGGCTATATCTGAAATTTGATTTTCCAAATCAAGCCAGGCCCTAAGATTGTCTTTTATTGAGCATATTTTGAATCGAATTCGACCAGAAATAAAATGTCTAACCTGCATAGAATTATCCACCACTATTGTTTTGTTGGTTGATTAATGTTTTGGTTAACAAAATATATTTGGCAATTAAAAATATATTTTGTAGAGGCAGTTAAATATGTTTGGCTTAATTTGTCAAGTTTTTTGTTTTGATAAAAAATTTTTAAAAAATGATCAGCTTAATTTCCTGCCTTGAACTTGAAGAAATTTTCATTCCGCAGGCAGCCTGCCGAGTGTAAGGGTGAAATGCGTAAAACGAAAAATTTTCTTGACACACTATCAATTTTTAATATACTTTGTACATCAAAAAGCAATGGTTTAGGAACAAGGACAAAATAATACCCACAACTACGCATCATAGTTTCAGGTGATGAATTCTAACTCAAAATATGGTCAAAATGATTCAACCAGGAAGCTGTATACGGACATGCCCCTGTGTCTGCCTGATCCTACAAATTGACCGCGCAATGCTGCTGGACAACCACAGGTGTCTGCCCTTACGAGTATCAAGATTTTTTTATATTTTTCGAGTATCTTATGGTTGAGTAAGTTATTTTGTCCTTAGTTTTTTATCATTATCAATGAAGCAGTGCTGAATAAAATAATGCCTGGAGGAGTTTTTTATGGCGGTTTTTTTTGAAAAAAAGAGCATCATATAAGCCAAAAGCACTTATTAATTAATTAATAGAAAATGAACTCTTTTATCAGGAAGCAGTAAAAAAAATGACGCCTGATAAACAGATAATATCCTATAAAATGGAGAAGACAGTTAAACGATTTGGAGAAAAAGATAATTGTGGTGGTTCTCTGAAAAAGGCAGATTTAACAGAAAAAATACAGGAAAAAAGTTGAAAAATTTAAGCCAAAAGCCATAAAATTAAAACATATTCTATTTTTAGTAAAATCCTTTTTTATGTTCTGATGGAAAAAACAGAGAAAAGAACATGCAAGGGAAGCAATAAATTTGTTAAATTCCGGAAAAGATTTTGCTGCTTTGGCGTGGAAATACTTATGAGTCTTGATGGTGTTTTCAAAAATATCAAGAAGTCCTTAAAAAAAATGAAAAATTGCCAATACTTTTAATTGTGCTCATACAATTAAAAAACTTAACATAAAAGCGCATCTCAAATTACATTGTAGGCTTGTCTAACCATAATAATTCAATAAACCATAGAGAAAAGTAGACTGCAATGATAACTGATAGTGAAACAATAAAATTATTGGAAAAAGAGAAAAATCGGCTTTCTGAGGAGAATCAAAAATATAGGGAGAAAATTACTGCATTAAAAAGACAAATTGCCCTGGATGCAGAAAAAGAAATGGTCAATGCCCGGATGGAAGAGTTAAAAGATATTGATTTTGGCCAATTACTGAGTGCTGCCATAGAACATGAGAAAAGTGAGGCCGATATTATAAAGATTATGACCAATGGTATAAAACGTGTGATTGGAGATCCTGTTGAGGCAACGCTGTATCAGATGACAACAGTTGACCCTGAACTGCTCCGGATGATTGTATCTAATGAGGGCATAGAGCTATCCGACCTTATATCGCAGAAAAAAGTACTTTATTGTCTGATGGATACCGAAATTGGGGAAGGCTTGAAAAATTTAAAAAGCATAGAACGTTACCTCACGTTAAATCAAGGTACAGTTTTAGGCGACACAGAAAAATACGGTGAAGGAATTGTTTCAACAAAAAAGCTGAAACAAGATGAAAGTGTAAAATATTTTCGATATGCAGATTACAAACCACATCGATTTAAACATGTAATGGAAAATGATAATCAAACAGATACGACAAGAGTCAGTTTCCCTATCTACCATGTTGAGGAAAATCGCATTGACAAAATCGAGTATATTATTTTAATCAGGAATAAGAAAGGCATCCCTTTTTCAAGCTGGCAAATTCGCGCAATCCGAGGATATGGCAATTACGGCACCTTGGCACTTTCCATTAAACAGCTCATTAAAAAAAAAGGGGAAATTCTTGAAAAGGATAAAAAAATTGAACAACAGGATGCATGGATAGTTGCCAACATAAATCGATATCTGCACAATATTGTTACTCCTCTTTCAACCATTGAAAATATTGCTGGTTATTTAAATGAAATCATGGATAGTGAGACAGATCATACTATGGCAAAGAAATATTCGGTTCTACTCACACAGGTAAATAAAGTAAAACAATCCCTGCACAGCATTCAGGATACGATCATCGTACCAAAATATTATATGCAAACCCAAAATGTACAGGCCTGTAAAAAAAATGGGCAATTATACTGTTTTGAGCTGGATAATTTTATTCTTGATTACCTGGACACCGTGGACTTGAAAGAATCTTACGGTGGTAATATACAGTTTACCCTGGAATTGAATGCCAAGGGGGTAAGAGCATTTTTTGATAAAACTAAAATGGCGTACATCCTGGATAATGCCATTCGGAATACATTTCAACAAAGTGAAGCCAAAGGGATTAAAAACGTCCTTTTTGAAATAAGAACCATCCATAACAAATGCAACAATACAGTCGTTCTTTTTTTAAAGGATTTTGCAGGCGGTTTGAGTGAAGAACAATATGAGTGTTACCGCAACAGAAAAAAAATTCAAACTACAAAAAAAAATGGAAGCGGTGAGGGCATTCCAACCATTATAGATTATTTCAAAGAGATGGGATGCAAAAATGTGGAGTTACTAAACCTTGCAAGCCAGGGTGTTCTTTATACAGCTACATTTCCTGTAGCCGATGATTGACTAATAATTGACAGGCAAACTATTAAAAACGAAAAAAGAGCTAATCTATATCATTTCTAAAAAAGCTTCTATTCTGACCCTGAGCTGTTCAGTATCAGATTCTGAATAATCAGTCTCAAGATGCAGATATGGAATATTTAATGTGCTCCGTACAAATTTTCCAACATTAAATGCTTCAATGTTATATGTATGACAGGCCTGCCATGTAAGATCCACAACTCCATCCACTGAAAATTCATCTGCAATCTTTTTAATCAGATCAAAGCGGCCTTTATTAGGACTCATAACTGAACAGGGAATGTCAAGGTATTTCTCAGCCAAAGCTGTTACAGGATCTTTTTCTTCATCAACCTGAAATATTTGCTTATATCCACTGCAATTTTCAAAACAGACCACATTTGCCCCGGATTGCTCAAGTATTTTTATTACTTTATCAGAGCCAAGGCCAACAGGAACACCAGAAAGTAAAATTCTCGGAGTTTTTTCAGTAAATGGTGATTCACCAGCTGATATTTTCTGATGAAGCTGTTCAACTATTTCCTTCATCAACTCCATACCTTTTATCTTATCTGCAAAAAAACCACTCTTAAATAAAATTTCGATAAGCTGCGTTCCTTTAATAGGAGAAGGTTTTGCCTTTGCCACATCCATTAAAGCTTTTCGTATTTTTCTTTCCTTGTTCAAAAGTTTAATTGATTTCTTAATTTTATCATGGGTAATGGTCATTTGGGTAAGCTTTTCAACTCTTAGAATCATTTTTTCAATTTCTTTTTTCCATGGATCAAGGGAAATGGAAAAATCCTGGTTTTGGGGTAGCTGTAGCACATGCACAGGTTTTATTTCATTCATAATTTCAAACATTTTTTTCTTACCATCACAAGTTGTATCTGCAATTATAAGATCAGCATATTTAAAATAAGGGCATGTGTCTGTTACAGCAAAGCCATAACTGCTCTTGATCAAAGGACATAAATTCCTTGGGAGGACTTCTTCTGCTGCTGATATGGGATCATCTTTTGTTCCACAAAGGGATAGAGGAACAGCATTGGCTGCCACGGCTATTTCGATGGGTGAATAAAGACAATAAAAGCCAATAACTTTATTTCCTGCCTTTTTATGATTTTCAATGTCTGTGATGTTTTGTTCTGCATTGTGCTGCAATTTTGTTAAAATTTGCTTTGTCACTATTATTTACCTTATTTTTTGGCAAGAAGCGCTGCTTCAAATACACCGGTCATTAATTTTTTTCATAGTCTGTAATTTCAAATCTTTAAATTGATATATTATAAAGCTTTCATTTTAGTCAAATTTATAATTTAAATGAAATGTATTGCTAATATTAAGAATATCAATAATGTTAATTAAATATCAGAAATGTTTTAAAAGCTGAATGTGATTTATTTGTAGCATGCATTCTTTGCCAAAAACAATAATCAACAAATAAAATATGTTGAAACCGTTCATTTGTTATGATACAGAAAACAGGATTTGTTTATATATTTTGTAAAAAGGGATTTATTTAGACCTAAATTTTTTTATACCCTGTTTTTTATATTTTTGAAAGGAATTATTATTAAAATGGCATCGCAAAGGGGATTACAAGTAGCATGCACTTTGGCAATTGTTTTTCTTCTTGTCGGAATTGTATGTTATGCTGCTTTTCCAGCAAAAAATCCGGGGAAACCTTTAAGAATCATGTTTAAAAGCATGGCCGGAAAAATTTTATTCGATCACAAAACCCATGAGTCTGACTCAGGCTACGGTATTGCGTGCATGGACTGTCACCATAATCTTGAGGAAGGTGAAACCGATCCTGAGAAATGTGGTGAATGTCATGAAACTGAAAGTGATGATGAGGAGGTTCTTAAAAGGGCAGACGCTTTTCATTCACAATGTATAGGATGTCATAAACAAGAAGATGCAGGGCCTGTAAAATGTGAAGCCTGTCACGTTATGTAAACACAGGTAGCTCTTTTTTTTTATTGCCACCTTAAACGAAATGTGGCAAACAAAATGAAGGTATTAAAGACTATGATAAAAAAATCATTTTTGGGATTATCAACACCCCGTCTTGAATATGAAAAACTTTTGACGAATCAGCCAAAACCATTGGAAATATTGCCTCAAAAAAATGCTATGTTTTTTTTAGACTATCCTTTTGAAAAAAATATTACCCAATATTTAAAAGAAGGTGATCCAGTAAAAACAGGTCAAAAACTATCATTTAAAAACGGCAGGTATTTAATTTCTTCTGTTACAGGAACAGTAGCATCAATAGCATCACATGCTGGCAATTTTAATCATTTGTACACTGCTGTTTCCGTTGCTATAAATCAAAACGAAAACAAAGATACTCAGTTTTCAAAATTATCTGATTCTCCATCAATTGACACAGTAAAAGATTATCTTTTGTCTGTTCCAGGCAAACTGCCGGAATCGCTATTTACAGATAAGGCAAAATCCTTTGATACGATTATTGTGTGTGCTGCTGATAGTGATCTTTTGATAACAACCAATCAGTATATATTAAAAAATAATACACATGCGGTAAAAAATGGAATTGATATTTTAAAAGAAATTACATCAATTAATAATATTATCATTATTGCACCAAAATTCCTACAAGAAGAGGCAAGCGCAACTGGTGCCAAAGTAAAATGTCTAGATTTAACATACCCATCAGCGCTGCCGCACATGATTATGAAAGATGTTTTAAACAGGATAGTTCCTGCCCAAAAAACCTGTGAAGATATGGGTGTATGTTTTATAAGTGCAGAAGCTGTTGCATCAATTGGCAATGCATTCGAGAATAATCAAATTCCTGTCACAAAACTGTTAAATGTTGTTAAAAAAGACAAAAGCAATGTACTTGTATCGGCTAGAATCGGAACGCCAATAGATACTATTTTCAAATCTGTAGATATAAAATTAAATGAAAAAGATCGTATTATTATTGGCGGCCCTATGAAAGGTTGCTCTGTTTATTCAGATAATCATCCAGTTTTATCTGATACTGATGCAATAATAATACAAGACAGTGCATCTGTATCACTTGTTTCAGACAACCCATGTACAAATTGTGGAGAATGCATAAGAATCTGCCCTGTCAATGTACCTGTTAATATGCTTGTTCGTTTTCTTGAAGCCGGCCTTTACGTAGAAGCCTGTGAACAATATGATCTTTTTTCATGTATAGAGTGCGGCCTTTGCAGCTATGTTTGCATATCTAAAATACCTATTTTACAATATATAACTCTTGCAAAGCATGAGCTTGGCAGAATGGAAAGAAATGAATCTGATGCAGCGGAGGAAATAAATGGTTAATGAAAAAAAACTCATAGTTTCGCATGCTCCTTTCTGGCACAATGGAAGCAGTTTATTTGAAAAAAATTGTAATATAATGATAGCTGCTTTGCCAGCAGTTCTCTTTGGGTTTACACAATATGGGATACACGCTGTTGGTTGTGTTTCAATCTGCATATCTACTGCTATAATTTGGGAACTTTTGTTTAATCTCATATCTAAACAGCAGATATCAGTGGGGGATTGTGATGCAGCAGTTATTGGTCTTTTATTTTCCATGCTGATACCAGCTACAACTCCATGGTGGGCTGCTGTAACAGGAACATTTGTAGCTATCATAATAGGTAAGCAGATTTATGGGGGGATTGGCAGTAATCCATTTAATCCTGTCCTTATAGGCCTGGCCATCTTGATGATATCATGGAAAGATCTTTTTGATTTTAATGAAGCTTTATTGAATTATGATCTAGGATTTACAATGGTATATCCCCTTGCTGCTTTAAAACATTTTGGAATTTCCTCCATTGAATCATTTTCTGTGGGCAGTTTTATTGCAGGAAAGCAGATAGGTGCTATTGGATCTACTTTTGGAATTGGAATAATCGTTGGAGGTATATATTTAATACTAAGGGGAATTATTCGCTGGGAAATATCTGTTTCATTTTTAGCTGGTATTTTTATTACGGCGTTTTTGTTTAATTTATCAGATTCAGCAATATATGCAGGACCTTTATTTCATATTTTTACTGGATATACACTCATTGGTGCTTTTTTTCTTGCAACAGAAGATTCATCTTCTCCTGTAAATTTTCTACCCATGTTAATTTATGGGGCAGGATGCGGAATAATGACTGTTCTTATAAGAAATGTTGGTGCATATGTTGATGGCGTTGTTTTTGCTATCCTGCTTATGAATCTAGCTAATCCGCTTATAGATAAAATCAGACCCAGAGCAATGGGAAAGGTAAATTAGACATGAATGAATTAGTTAAAATGGTTGTAGTTCTTACAATCTTGAGTGCATTTTCAGGGGGGTTGCTTGCAGCTGTGAGAAACGGAACCATGGAAAGAATTGAGTATCAGCAGCTTATCAATGACAAAGGACCAGCAATTAAAAAAATTCTTGAAAATGCTTCCAATAATCCAATGGAAGATAAATTCAAGATTAAAGACGGCAAAAATGATATTAGTTTTTTTGTGGGAATTATAGATGGCAAAGCCAATATTCTGGTGTTTGAGGGTATGGGAAAAGGCTATGGTGGCGCATTAGGTCTTATGGTTGGTGTCAATATTGATGAAGACAAAATTATAGGAGTGGGTGTTACAACTCATAAAGAGACACCTGGAATAGGCTCCAGAGCCAAAACAGAATCCGGTTTTACAGCTCAATTTGCTGGTTTTTCTATAAATGAAGAATGCAAGGTAAAAGATGAAGATGGCAAGGTTGATGCTTTATCCGGGGCTACAATTACTTCTAAAGGTGTTTGCTCTGCAGTAACAGCTGCCGGAGACATCTATAAACGTCTTAAACCACAAATAATCGATAAATTAAAAGCATTTTCCAAGTAGGCATTTATAAGAGGAGATAACTTATGGCAAAATCAATCCAACAGGAATTTATCAAAGGGCTTTGGGACGAGATTCCACCGTTTAGACTTGTACTTGGTTTATGCCCTGTTCTGGGTGTGACTACAACTATGGAAAATGGTATTGGAATGGGTATTGCAACTACTTTTGTTCTGGTTTGTTCCAATATTCTCGTATCATTATTAAGAAACATTATTCCTTCAAAAGTAAGAATAGCCTGTTTCATTATTATTATCGCAACATTTGTTACGGTTGTTGAACTTTTAATGCAGGCGTTTGCATATGGACTTTATGGTACATTAGGTATTTTCATACCTCTTATTGTTGTAAACTGCATTGTACTTGGACGTGCTGAAGCCTTTGCGTTTAAAAATCCACTTATTCCATCTCTTGCAGACGGCCTTGGCATGGGCATAGGTTTTACACTGTCACTTGGAGCTTTAGGTGGTGTAAGAGAAATTTTGGGTACAGGCTCTTTGTTCGGTAACGCACTTTTCGGCTCTTCATTTCAGCCATTTACATTTATGGTAGAGGCTCCAGGCGCATTTGTGTGTCTTGGGATCATGCTTTGTTTAATGAATTTGATTGGTAACAAGTAGGAGACACTAAATGGGTGATTATATTTTACTTGCCATTGGCTGTATTTTTGTAAATAATATCCTTCTTGCTCAGTTTTTAGGAAATTGTCCATTTCTTGGCACTTCCAAAAAAATGGAAACAGCTGTTGGTATGGCTATGGCTGTGATATTTGTTCTTGTTATGGCAGGAATTATAACATGGCTTACAGATACATTTATCTTGAAAAAATTTGAACTTGAATATTTAAAAACCATTTCATTTATACTTGTAATTGCATCTTTGGTTCAATTTGTTGAAATGTTTCTTAAAAAAAGTATACCAGTGCTATATGCTGGCCTTGGAATTTTTCTTCCTCTTATTACTACCAATTGTGCTGTAATGGGTGCCTGTCTGATTAATGTCGATAAAGAGTATAATTTTATACAAACCCTTGTATCATCATTTAGCTTTGCAATTGGATTTGGCCTGGCTCTTATCCTTTTTGCAGGTGTTCGCGAACGAATTTTGTTATGCAGAGTTCCAAAACCGCTTCAGGATACATCAATAGGTTTAATCACAGCAGGAATTTTATCTCTTACTTTTTTTGCATTCAAAGGAATGGTGTAAAAAGTAATTGATTCCTAATATATTCATTTCACTGTCATTCTACTTAAGGAGTTAATTATGACAGAAGCCATGTTATTTATGCTTGGCCTAGGCCTGGCATGCGGCTCAATATTAAGTATTGCTTCAAAAATATTTTACGTCTATGAGGACCCCAGAATTGCGGAGGTTGAGAGCAAACTGGCAGGAGCCAATTGCGGGGGATGCGGGTATGCAGGGTGTTCTGCCGCTGCTGTTGCAGTTGTTGAAGGAAGCATAGGGCCTAGTGTATGTGTTATCTCAGGCAGCGAAGTTGCTTCAAGCGTTGCAGCTGTTATGGGAATTGATCCTGGAAGTGCTGAACCACGTTTGTCTTATAATACTTGCAAAGGAGGCCTGAGAGCCACAGTTTTATATGAATACATGGGTGTAAATAGCTGCCAGGCACTAGCTGCTTTTTTTGGTGGTAACAAGGAATGTGAAGTTGGGTGTCTTGGCCTGGGTGATTGTGTAAAGTCGTGCTCGTTTGGTGCGTTAAAGCTTGGGCATGAGGGCTATCCAATTGTTGATGAGACTAAATGTGTAGGTTGCGGTGCATGCGAAAAACAATGTCCTAAAAATATCATGCAGATCAAATCCATGTCTGAAAAACTGCTGCACCTTAATCAACTTGATGACAGGCTTGCTCCATGCAGACAGACATGTCCTGCTGAAATTGATATCCCACAATATATCCTACAAATTAAAAACCAGGACTATACAGGCGCTGTAAACACAATTCGTCAACGTAATCCTTTACTCTTATCCTGTGGGCGTGTATGTCCTCACCCCTGTGAAAATGACTGTCGCAGAGCACTTGTAGATGATGCCGTATCAATAAATCAGTTAAAACGTTTTGTGGCAGATTATGAAATGAACTCAGGTATCAGATATCCAATTTCATGTGCTCCTTTAACTGGAAAAAAAGTTGCCGTAATTGGAGGAGGACCAGCCGGTTTAAGCTGTGCCTATTTTTTGCGTCGTCTCGGCCATAGTGTTACAATATTTGACTCCATGCCTAAATTAGGAGGCATGATTCGCTATGGTATCCCAGAATACAGGCTGCCAAAAAAAGTTTTGGAATGGGAAATAGAAAATATATTAAATCTTGGGGTTGAACAGCGCCTTAATGTAAAATTTGGCTCTGACTTTAATATGACATCTCTTACTGCGGCAGGTTATGAAGCTATTTTTCTCGGTGTTGGTGCATGGAAAGATTATATGCTGAATATTGAAGGAGAAAACCTGAAAGGATGCTATACAGGTATTAATTTTCTGACAGGATTTGCGCAAAACCAGCAGGGAGATAGTGACTTGCCAATACCAGTAGGTAAAAAATGTGCGGTAATAGGTGGCGGGAATACCGCTATCGACTGTGTGCGAACCTTAATTCGGCTTGGTGCTGATGAAGTATCAATTGTATATAGGCGTACAAGAAAAGAAATGCCTGCAAACCTTGTGGAAATCGAAGCGGCTGAACATGAAGGAGTTAAATTTAATTTTCTGGCAGCACCTTCTCGTGTAATAGGTGATAAAAATGGAAATGTAACTCAACTCGAATATCTTAAAATGGAATTAGGAGAGCCCGATGCAAGTGGAAGACGCCGCCCTGTACCAATAGAAGGCTCTGAAACATTAATTAATGTGGACATGCTTATTACAGCAATAGGTCAGGGGCCGGAAATCTCTTTTATTGAAAAAGAAAAGCGCATTGGCGATCTAAAAACTACACGCTGGAACACTATTGATTCTGACGATCCAATTACCCTGCAAACTACCATTCCTTATGTTTTTACTGGAGGAGATTCAGCAACAGGTGCTTCGCTGGTTGTGGAAGCTATAGGAGGAGGAAGAAGAGCTGCACGTTCAATTCACATGTTCTTGTCTGGCCAAACTATTTTAGCGCCACCAAAAACTTTATTTCAAAAGCATATCCCAAAATCATTTTTTACCTCAATAGATGGTTCAAATATAAAGAAATCTGAAAAAACCAAAATGCCTGAACTTCCTGTTGATAAGCGGATTAAATCATTTATTGAAGCTGATTTGGTTATATCTGAAAAAGATGCACTTTATGAATCAAATCGATGTTTGAACTGCTGTGTTACCTGTTTTAATAAAAAATAATAAATTAACCCCCCTTTATAAAAATAAAAAAAAAGGGGGAATTTTAATAATTTGTCGAAAATGTGAAAAATTTCAAATAGCTTGCTTGTTCTTTATTTCAGATCAAACAAACTTGCAGCGTTTTTTTCTAATTTATCTATCACTGATTGCATGTCAAAAGGTGTAGGCGCTTCAAAAAACATTTTATTATTTTTGTGAGGATGAAATATTTTAATAGATTTTGCGTGAAGCATCTGCCTTTTTGCAATATTACCGATTTTCATTGTTTTAATTTTCTTTCCTGAGTATAGCTTATCACCAACTACAGGATGATTCATTGCAAAGCAATGCACCCGGATTTGATGTGTTCTGCCTGTTTTAATATTAACATCAATTAGTGTAGAATCTTCAAACCTTTTTAATACTTTCCACACTGTTTCAGCATTACGTCCTTTTCGACTCACAGTGGACATTTTTTTTCTATCGATGGGATGTCTTCCAATGGGTTTTGTAATTTTACCAGTATCATGTTTCATTTGGCCATGAACTATGGCCAGATATTTTTTTTCTACGATTCTATTTTTAAACTGCATTGAAAGACTATTGTGTGCTTTTATACTTTTTGCGATAACTAACGCTCCTGATGTATCTTTATCAAGCCTGTGCACTATACCTGGCCGATAAACACCTCCTATGCCTTCAAGATCTTTGCAATGGAATAACAGCCCATTAACCAGTGTTCCTGAGTGATTGCCAGGAGCAGGATGAACAACCAGGCCAGCATGCTTATTTACTACTATTAAATGCTCATCTTCAAATAATATGTCAATGTCAATTAGCTCTGGTTTTATATAATCAGGTTCTATGGGAGGTGGAATAAATACAGAAACGATATCATCTATTTTTAAGCGGTATCCAGGCTTTACTGGCTTTCTGTTAACTAATATTTTATTTTTTTTAATTAATAAAGCTAAAAACGATCGAGAGTATTTCTGTATCGCAAAAGATAAAAATAAATCTAAACGTGTACATGAATTTAAGTTATCAATTTTAAATGTATAAAAAACGTCTTTATTTTGCATTATCTTTTTACAAATATGCTCTGCATAACATTTGAAAAACATGTATGAGTATGAAAAACGTAAAAAGTATAATACTATAGATTAACTACATCCTCTTCTAAACTTTCAATTGCAAAAAGAGTTTCAATTTCAGATATAATAACCTTCTCATCTGTATTTTTTGCAGTTGATAATTCTTTAACTAATAGAACCTGTGCTGTATCAAATAATTTCCTTTCACCAAATGACAGGTCTTTGGAAAGTTTCAAAAGATAAAGGTCTCTAAAAACCTCTGCCACATCAAATAAAGAACCTGTTTTGATCTTTTCCATATATTCTCTGTATCTGCGGTTCCAAGTCTGATTTTCAATTGGTGATTCTAATGAATCACTTCTGATAACGTCGTAAAGTTCTGGAATTTCTTCTTCTTTGATTATATCTCTCAAACCGACAGAGTCAACATTCCAGGTCGGAATCATGATAACCATTCCATTTTCAAGTACCTTCAGCATATAGAAATCATGCTGTTCACCATTAACAACCTTGGTTTCAATAGATTCGATAATTCCAACTCCATGAGCTGGATAAACTGCAAGGTCACCCTCTTTAAACCTTTTCATTGTTGTTGCTTTAATACTTTTTTTTTCGTCCTCAGCTTTTCCTATCATTTTAGCCCCAATCATATTTACATGCAGTATATATATGATGAAAAATAATCTATATTCCATAAAAAAATTTATTTTCATTATAACCAACCATTACGGTTACAATTTTAAAAATCTCTCAAAATTCTTTTTTTCAATAAACAATTGTTGTAAAATCAATAAAGTATTTATTGCTCGTTTAAATAAAATATTAGCGATTTGCACAGCGTACTGTTCTCATAGATTAAAGTTTATATCATATCATAATGACATTTTGCAATAAAAAAAAAGGATCGGCTCAATACAGAACCAATCCCTTTTTAAATTTACAATAATTGCAGACTGTTATTAGAATACTTTAAATATTAGTCAAAGATTTTATTATTCTTTTTGCTAATCTGCATTAATATTTTTACATAATAAAAATGAAATATGTTATTACAATAAGAAAGGTACCATCAGAAGAGCAACAACATTTAATATTTTAATCATTGGGTTGATTGCAGGTCCTGCTGTATCTTTGTAAGGATCCCCAACTGTATCACCTGTAACAGCTGCCTTATGAGCCTCACTTCCTTTGCCGCCCAGGAAACCATCTTCAATATGTTTTTTTGCATTATCCCATGCTGCTCCACCTGTTGTCATTGAAAGAGCAACAAAAAGACCAGTACAAATGCTTCCTATCAAAAGTCCGCCCAGTGCCACAGGGCCTAAGAAAACACCTACTAAAATTGGAACCACAACAGGAAGAAGTGCAGGTATCATCATCTCACTTAAAGCAAACTGTGTTACAATATCAACACAAGCTCTATAATCAGGTTTTGCTGTTCCTTCCATAATTCCTGGAATTTCGCGGAATTGACGGCGTACTTCATCAACAACTGCGCCCCCTGCATTTCCCACTGCCTTCATAGCCATTGCACCAAAAAGATAAGGAAGAAGACCACCTACAAAAAGGCCTATAATAACATTTACATTTGACAGATCAAAGCTAAGAGTGGAACCAGCATTAGTAAATTCCTGAACATATGATGCAAAAAGAACTAGTGCAGCAAGGCCTGCTGAACCTATAGCATAACCTTTTGTCACAGCTTTTGTGGTATTTCCAACAGCATCAAGTGGATCTGTTACAGCGCGAACGCTTTCATCCATTTCAGCCATCTCTGCAATACCACCTGCATTATCAGTAATAGGACCATAAGCATCAATGGCAATTACCATACCGGTCATGGAAAGCATTGAAACTGCAGCCATGGCAATTCCATAAAGACCTGCAAAAGAATAAGAAAGACCGATAGCTAAACATATTGCAAGAACAGGTGCTGCTGTAGCCTGCATACTAACAGCAAGACCAGCAATAATATTTGTTCCATGCCCTGTTGTTGATGCCTGAGCAATATCTTTAACAGGTTTGTAAATGCCAGTATAATATTCTGTTATAATAACTATAACAACTGTAAGAACAAGGCCTACAATTGTTGCTGAATAAATCTGCATGGCACTATAAGTTCCCAACTCTCCCATGAACTTATTGCATGCAAAATAAAAAGCGACTCCAGACATTATTGCAGCGCCAAACATACCTTTGTAAAGGGCACCCATAATATAATCATTTTTACCCATTTTTACAAAGAAGGTAGCAATTATTGATGCTATGATTGAAATTGCTCCGAGTATCATTGGAAACATAAAGGCTATTTCGTTTCCAGGAAAAACCAGATGTGAAAGAAGCATTGCAGCAACAGTTGTTACAGCATATGTTTCAAAAAGATCAGCTGCCATTCCTGCACAGTCTCCAACATTGTCACCCACATTATCTGCAATTGTTGCAGGGTTTCTTGGATCATCTTCAGGAATTCCTGCTTCAACTTTGCCCACAAGGTCAGCTCCAACATCAGCGCCTTTGGTAAAAATTCCGCCACCAAGTCTTGCAAAAATAGAAATAAGGCTTCCACCAAACCCAAGAGCAATAAGGCTTACAACCATCTGATCAGATGGAAGTCCTGCTCTCAGCATAATTGCATAATACCCGGCAACAGATGCCAACGCAAGGCCGGCAACGATCATACCTGTAACAGATCCGCCTTTAAATGCCATTGCAAGGCCTGCTCCCATTCCATTTTTTGCTGCCTCAGCTGTTCTTACATTGGCAATAACAGAAACACGCATTCCAATGTAACCTGCCATAAATGAGGCCAGTGCTCCAATTAAAAAACCTATTGCAGCATTAATACCCATGCCAGGTGCAAAAATTAAAATAACAAATATTACAGCCCCTGCAGCAGCCATGCTCTTTGCCTGCCTGTTAAGGTATGCAATTGCACCTTCCTTGATCGCTGCAGCAATTTCCTGCATTTTATCATTTCCAGCAGGAGCATTTTTTACTAATCCGGCTACAATAATGGAATATAAAACCCCTACAAACCCGACCAGTGTGCAAACCAACGGAACATTATTTAATACTACTTCCATTCTTTCCTCCCTGAGTTTACGTGTTAGTTTGAAACATTACTATTTTTTTGATTAATGTTATTCATACTTTTTTCAATGCCTTTACATAAAATTGATACCACCGCTTCCATAGCGCTTATTACAACTTGTTTAATAATCTTTGCCTCTTCGCAGTTAAACCTGTTTAACACATAATCTGAAATATTATCTGAATAATTTCCTCTTCCAACACCGACCCTTAACCGCGAAATAGCATTGTTGCCAAAGGCTCCAACGATGGATTTTACACCTTTATGCCCTCCGTCCCCTCCTTTCTGTTTAATTTTTAACCTTCCAAATACTATATCAATATCATCATGAATTATCAGAATATCAGTGGTTTTTATTTTATAATAATTTGCTGCCTGATAAGCAGGTAAGCCACTATTGTTCATGTAGGTTTGTGGTTTAACTAAAAGAACCTCTACACCTTCAATCATCCCATGTCCTGTTTTGGCCTGAAATTTCCTTTTGTTTAGTGAAATGCCATATTTATCTGCAACAAAATCTGTTATAAGAAATCCTGCATTGTGCCTTGTATTTTTATATCTTTCTCCGGGATTTCCTAACCCGACTATCATGTGTAGATTTTTTGTGTCCATCAAAAATATATAATATTTACTAAAAAAACAGCACAAAATACTATGTATTTATTGTACTGGATCTCTGTTTTCCTGAAAGATGCAGGAGCAGGAAATGCAACTTGTTTTGCAGTAGTACCTCTGGACTTAGGTTTAACTATTATTGATACTTTTTTGCTGCTATGTCTCTTGTTCAGGTGCTTGTTTTTCTTCAGTTGATTCTTCGCCATCTATCTCTTCTTCACCCTCTATCTCTTCTTCTACTACTTCTTCTTCTATTTTCACGGCACTTATCGTAAGAACTGTAAAATTTACTTCAGAAACAATATCAATACCCTCGTCAATGGAAATGTCTTTAACATGTATTGAATCTCCAATTTCAAGATTTGTGACATCCAGCACAATTGAATTCAGAATTTGGTTAGGATAACATAATATTTCCAATTCTCTTCTTACTACCTGTAATATTCCACCTGCTTCAACGCCGACTGCTTTGCCTTCTGTTTCAACAGGAACTTTAACCTTGATTTTTCTATCCATTGAAATTTCAAAAAAATCAACATGTAGCAGTTCTTTAGAAAGAGGATCAAATTGTAACTCTTTTACAATCACAGGCTTTGAATATGTCTCACCGTTAATTACAATAAGATTCACAAGAAGTTGAGATGATCTTCCCTTTTTTAATATATTCTGCATTTCCTTTATGTTTAATGAAAGCGACACAGAATCTGAGCTAGGGCCATATAAGATTCCAGGGATCTTATCTTCTCTTCGCAGTGCCCTGGACGAACCTTTTCCAGCATTTGTTCTGACATTGGCTTTAAGATCATGTAATTCCAAACAAAAACCCTCCTAAATAAATTATGCTAATTTTGTTTAATAAACTTTATACGAATAAAGAAGTTACAGAATCACCATTATAGCATCTTATTATTGCTTCACCAACAAGTTCGGCAATAGAAAGCACTTTGATTTTATCTGTTTTTTCGGTCTTTTGTCCCAAAGGAATTGTATCTGTTACAACAATGCTTTTTAAGGATGAACTATTAATCCTTTCTATGGCAGGACCTGATAATACAGGATGTGCACAGCAGGCATGGACTTCTTTTGCACCAGCTTTATTTAAAGCTGCTGCTGCCTCGGCCAAGGTTCCTGCAGTATCTACCATATCATCAAGTACAACAGCAACTTTTTCAGAAACATTACCAATAACAGCCATAGCCTTTGCCTGATTCGGAGCATCCCTTCGTTTGTCGATAATTGCAAGATGCGCATCAAGGCGTTTTGCAAATGCCCTTGCTCTTTCAACACCACCTGCATCAGGAGACACTATTACAAGATCATTGCCGAAATGCTCTTTAATGTATTTAATAATAACAGGAGTTGCAAATAAATTGTCCACTGGAATATTAAAAAAACCTTGTATCTGTCCGGCATGTAAATCCATTGTAATTACTCTGTTTGTTCCTGCAGCTGTAAGTAAATCTGCTATCAGTTTTGCACTGATAGGAACCCTTGGCGCTACCTTTTTATCCTGACGTGCATAACCAAAATATGGAATAACAGCGGTTATTCTTCTTGCAGAAGCACGCTTGAATGCATCTACTAGCAACAACAACTCAACAAGATTGTTATTCACAGGATGACAAGTTGACTGAATGATAAAGACTTCTTTAGACCTTACATTATCTGTGATTTCAATTTGAATTTCACCATCACTAAAAGTAGTTACTTTGGCTTTTCCTATATTGATATTAAGATAATTACATATTTTGCTTGCAAGATACGGATTTGAATTTCCTGAAAATATTAAAAAATCACACATGTATTCTCCCTTATATATTTTATTGAATATTCAATGCACGTTCATACATTTAGTCGTTTGCAAATACATTGAAAAAACAATATATAATGAAAGATATGAATCTTTGAGTTGTATCAGGTTAAAAAGCAACTAATATGTCAAAAAGCAGATAGGTCATTTTATTGTTTTTAACAAATAAAATATCATTACTTTAAGATAATTACACGCATTGTTTATATTTTTAAAGTTTATATTTTTAAAGTCTAATATTTTTAAACTTATGTTTTGGCTGGGGCGGGAGGATTCGAACCTCCGCATGCAGGAACCAAAGTCCTGTGTCTTACCGCTTGACGACGCCCCATTTTAATTAACAACAAATATTTGCATTGACAGAAAAACCATTACTTACAGGCTACTTACACATTATATAATTATAATAATAAATTACTAAGAAATATACGCCACTTGCTGTTTTTTGAAATAGATATTGCTGCATCAGAAGCTTTACGAAATTTGCTAAAAAGTCCAAATACAGATGATCCACTTCCTGACATAAGAACTCCCTTTGCCCCATGGTTAATCAATGCTTTTTTAACACATTTAATTTCTGGGTAGCATAATAATACAACATTTTCAAGATCATTATGCAAATGTTTATACGCATCAAAATACTCGTTATTAAAACATACTTTATTAATTGTTTTTGTGCCTTTTGTCAATCCCAAATTTAATTTTTTGTATATTTCTTTTGTAGAGACCCCAAATCCTGGATAGACAATAACAAGGTAATATTGAGGCAATCCTTTAAAAGGCTCGAATATTTCTCCTTTTCCTCTTGCTAAAGCTGGTTTACACTGTAAAAAAAAAGGGACATCTGTTCCTATTGACAGGGACAGAAATACAAGTTCATCATTTGTTAATGGAAAGCCATAATAGGAGTTTAATCCCTTTAGAACAGCAGCTGCATTACTACTTCCTCCTCCTAATCCAGCTCCTACAGGTATTTGTTTGTCAATCCTGATTAAAGCCCCACCTTTTTTGCCATATGCTTTGTAAAACAAAATTGCAGCACGAAATGCCAGGTTATTTATATCTTCAGGGACATCATCATGTGAGCATTTAACTCTGATTGTGTTTATGGCAAAATCCAAACGAATGCGATCATAAATACCAATTTTTGACATAAGTGTAACAACATTATGGTATCCATCCTGTCGTTTTCCAGTAACATAAAGAAATAAATTTATTTTTGCAGGGGAAAGAATAATCATCTTATCAATTTATTAAAAATTTCAACAAAAATTATACATGTAAACCGAAACATATAATCTAACAGTTGGTTTATTTATTGAGCTCCTTTACATATTTAAGTCTAAGTTCGTATAGTAAACGATCAAGCATTTCCTTATCCTCTGTCTTAAGATTACCGCGTGTTTTTTCTTTAAGCATAGCTAACACATCAATTGTCTGCCTGGCCATAGATACATCTTTTGTTTGAGCGTTACCTGAAGGATCTTCCATTAATCCAAGATATGCTAAAGCGGATGCAGACAAGGAATTAATAAATGTTGTAAAAACAACGTCATGAAACTGGGAGCTTGAATCAAATGTTTCTGATTTTGCGTCTTGAAATTGCTGTCTGTTTCCATTTACTGTATTTCTATTATCATTATCTTTTTCAGATTTTTTTTCATTGGAATTAAATATAAATTTTTTTTTATCCGGCATGTCTTTTATAATCTCCTTCTTGGATTTTCATCCAATTGGTTCAAAAAATATACCAAAGCATGCTTTTATAATATTCGCCAGGTTGTTACAAAACGCAACTTATCCAATTTCTGTGTTAGAATATTAATTTGATCCTCTTAAATACCTCATGTATTTCTGTGGTCAAATTAATTTTCCGCCTTGAACTTGAATAACAATTTCATTCCGCAGTAACCTGTGATCAATATTTTTGATAAATAAGATATTTTCAAAAGGCTATATATGCCCAAAGCTAAAAAAATCAAATCAATTATAGCTCTAAAGGTGTAACAACTTTAATCAATGGAAGGGCTTTTAGCCTTTCTATAATTTCATCAGGTATTGGCATATTTGTCCTAAGGAAAATAATATTTCTGTCGCCATCCTCATGCTGCCCCACTTGCATCCTCACAATGTTTATTCCATTATTTCCCAGGGTAACTCCAATGCTTCCTATTGCACCAGGTTTATCTATATTCTGTATTATTGTAAGGTAACCTTCTGGAATTACTTCAAGACGGAATTCGTTTACCTTCACTATTCTAGGATCTTTTTTGCCAAAGATAGTACCTGACAATGTGTTTGAACCTTTGGTTGAAATTACCTTCAGATTAATAAGATTTAAATAATCTTCTGATTCTGAAATTGTTGTTTCAACTATTTTGATTCCCCTTTCCTTTGCAATAACATGCGCATTCACAAAATTGATTTCATCTTTTAAAACAGGGAAAAGCATTCCTTTTAAAAAAGCTGTTTTTACTGAAGACATGTCAAGGCCATTAAAATCACCTCTATATTCAATTACAACTTCTTTTATCGGTCCTTGTGCAAGTTGTGCATGAAAGCATCCCATACGATCAACAAGGGTCAAGTATGGCCTAACTTTTTGCAGAAGTTCTCCTGTTACAGAAGGTACATTAACAGCATTTACAATTGTACCGTTTATAAGGTAATCAATAATTTGTTTGGCTACAGCAGCTGCCACATTCATCTGAGCCTCACGGGTTGAAGCTCCAAGGTGGGGAGTGCATATTATCTGGTCTAACTCAAACAACTTCGAATTCCCTGGTGGCTCTGTCTGAAAAACATCCAGCGCAGCCCCGGCAACTTTACCGTTTATTATAGCATCATATAGAGCATCTTCACTAACTATTCCACCTCTTGAACAATTAATCAGCATTACGCCATCCTGCATCTGATCAAAGGCGGCCTTATCAATAAACCCAGCAGTATTCTTCAACTTTGGAACATGAATCGTAATATAGTTGGCTTGTTGATACAACTCTTTAAGCGAAACGCTTTTAAATCCATTTTTTTCAATTCTGTCTGAAGTAACATAAGGGTCATGTACAATAACACTCATCTTCAGGCCTTTTGCACGATCAGCCACAATGGAACCAATTTTTCCAAAACCTATAATGCCAATAACTTTATTTTGAATTTCTCTTCCTTGCAACTTTTTTTTATTCCAGAACCCAGCTTTTAATGAAGCTGTACCCTGCGGAATATTGCGAGTAAGAGATAGCATCAAAGATATAGCATGTTCTGCTGTTGTAACAACATTTCCACCCGGGGTATTCATTACAACTATACCCCGCTTTGTTGCTGCATCAACATCAACATTATCAAGACCAATTCCTGCACGACCAATAACTTTAAGTCTATCAGCAGACTCAAGAAGATCTTTAGTAACTTTAGTTGCACTGCGTATTATCAAGGCATCATATTTACCTATTATTTTTTTTAATTCTTCATGAGAAAGCCCTGTGTTTACGTCCACTTCCAGTCTTTCTTCAGTCTGAAACATCCTTATTCCAATATCCCCAATGAGATCACTAACTAAAATCTTCATGTCAAATGTCCTAAATACTATTTAATCTAATATATATTTTCTATTATACACAATTAGCAGCAAATTTTATTTTTAAAAATCTAAAAATAAGTTCTTTAAAATATTTTACAAACCTTGAATATCAAAAAATGCAAAATAAGTAAAGAACATTGATTTAAAATGTAGATTAAGCATAGCCAGGAGGGTATGAGAATGAAAAAACTATATATTCTAAATTATCCCTTTTAAATACAAACGCATCAAATTTCCATAGTATATTTAAGCGATTTGTCACGTTAATTAGATGAAACAAAAAGAATAATTCAACAACCTGTCAGCTATCGCAAAACGATGTGAGCTGATAAAATATTTTTTTAAAAACCATAATACATATTAGATGAATTAATAGAAAAGAGGTGTGTTTTTAGATATGTAAATTAAAAAAAACAAAAAAAATTATATAGAATAACTTAATAAACTGCTTCTTAAGATAATAGATCACGCATTATTTCCAATTCATGACGAATATCTATAAGCAGGCTATTTGTACAATCTTTTTTGTTATTATCACTATTTATTCCAAGAAACTGTTTTGCGCCTCGAATTGTAAATTTTTTTTCATAAAGAAGCTGTTTTACTGTCAATATCAATTCAACATCTTTTTTTCTATAAAGCCTTTGGCCAGAGCATGTTCTTTTAGGTTCAATGTTCACAAATTCTGTTTCCCAGAATCTTAAAACAGATGTTGGAAGCCCAGCTATTTTACTTACTTCTCCAATCTTAAAATATTCTTTGTCCGGCACATTATGATAAAGATTATCATTTTGCATAGTCATAAGCGTTGCTGTTAAATAAATTTTACATTAGCTTTGCGTCGGAAACATTGCATTGTATTGTTTTAATAGTTTATCTGAAATATTTTTATGAATGTTATTGATTACATTATCTTCCAATGTTTCTGTTGGTGATCTATAGGTTATTTTTAAAGAAATACTTTTTTTGTCGGACAGTGTTGGATGATCTTCAAATACATCAGAAAGCAATATGTTGTCCACAAGCTTTTCACCAATATTTTTAATGCTTTTAATAACAGACCCGGCTTCAACATTTTTATCAACAATAATTGTGATATCTCTTGTAATTGAAGGAAATTTTGAAACTGGAATAAAATCAAAATGTTGTGGAATATGCTCTTTAAGATTATACATATTCAGTTCAAATATAAATACTTTGCTTTTTATATTAAAATTACTACAAACTGTAGGATGCATTTCTCCTACCAATCCTATAAGCTTGTTATTTATAGTTACCTGAGCTGTATTACCATATTTGGTATAATTGCATAATTTACGTGGCCTCATGGTAAATTGAACATTTTTGATATTTAAAAAACTTATAAGTCTTTCAACAACTCCTTTAATATCATAAAAATCGCATTCAGTTTTATTACAATGCCATGATGCTTCAGATCTTAACCCTGTGCAAACGCCTGACATCATTTCAATTTCTTCTGGTAGGCTGTTTTTTCCTTTATTTATAAAAATATTGCCGACTTCAAACACCATAAGATTTGTAGTTCGCCTGGAAATATTGCGCTGCACTGTTTCAAGAATACCTGGTACCAATGATGTTCTCATTACTGATTGATCTTCAGATAAAGGATTTAATATTTCAACAATATTTCTTTGTATGTCATCAGATCCCAAATTAAGCTTGTCATATACTGATCTGTTTACAAAACTGTAATTTATTACCTCAGTAAACCCGAAACATATCATTAAATCTTTTATTCTGTTTTGTAAATCAAGCGTTTCCAACAACTTTCTATCTTTTGCAGGAATTAAAGGATATGTAACAGGAATTTTGTCGTAACCTGTCATACGCGCAATTTCTTCGATCAAGTCAACTGGCCTTGATACGTCAACTCTAAATGATGGCGGAACTATCTCAAAAGTGTCACTATTTTTATCTGTTACTTTAAATTCAATGGCCTCGAGAAAATCCTTTATTTCTTTTTTATCCAGATCTGTTCCAAGATAACGATTAATGCTGTTTGTGTTTAATGAAATTGGCTTAACCATAGGGATTGGTTTGGGATAGTTGTCAATAGTTCCATTAATTACTGTAGCTTTCCCTGTTTCAGAAATTAGCATGGCTGCTCTGTTTAATGCGGTTATTATGCCATTTGGATCAACACCTCGTTCGAAACGGTATGAAGCCTCACTGCTTAGGCCAAGCTTTTTCGAAGTTCTTCGAACACTTGTAGGGTTAAAATATGCACTTTCAATAAGAACTCTTGATGTAGTCTGCCCAATTTCAGAATTGCAGCCTCCCATAATTCCGGCAATAGCGACATTATTGTCAGCATCACAAATCATGAGCATATCAGAAGAAAGAGAATAATCTTTATTGTCCAAAGCTGTAAACACCTGATTATGCTTTGCTGTCTGTACAATTATTCTGTTTTCAGCGAGACGATCGAAATCAAAAGCATGAAGAGGCTGTCCAGTCTCCATCATGACAAAATTTGTAATATCAACTATGTTGTTAATAGGTTTAAGTCCAACAGACATAAGCCTATCTTGTATCCAGAAAGAAGAATCAGATACTGTAACATCTTCAACAAGCCTGGCACAATACCGCTGACAAAAATCCGGTGCATTTATTTTTACTGAAGTACGGTTAAAAATAGTATTGCCATTTTTAGTTTTTTTATCAGAAACAATTATTTCAGGATATTTTAAAGGTGTATTTTGCAGCGCCGCAATTTCTCTTGCTATTCCAATAATACTAAGACAATCAGGCCTGTTTGGAGTAAGACTAATATCATAAACAGTATCCTGAAGATCAAGCGCTTTTATAAGGTTGTCACCTGGAATTAAGTCTGAGCTGAGCTGGTATATTTGATCTTTTATTACTCCTAAGCCTAATTCTGCTTCACTGCAAAGCATTCCTTCTGAAGGTTTGTTTTTTATAATCGTTTTTTCCAGAATAAATCCATCAGGTAATTTTGTACCTGGCAGAGCAACAGGCGTCAGCATACCAATTTTTACATTTGGTGCACCACAAACAACTGGTATAATAAAATTTTTGCCCAGATCAACTTCACAAACCTGCAGATTATCGGCACAACAGTGAGGTTTACAAGAGACAACACGTCCGACTAAAACAGAATTAAGATACTCATATCTGTTATAAACTGCTTCAACTTCAAGGCCCGCCATAGTCAGCGCATCTGCCAGTTCTAAAAAACCCAATTCAATTTGCACATAATCTTTTAGCCAGCTTAAACTAACTTTCATATCATTAATAAACCCTATACAATCAAAATTGACTGAGGAAATTGAAGTCATTATCAAAAAATCTTCGAATATCATCGATACCGAATTTCAACATAGCAAGACGTTCCACACCCATACCAAAGGCAAAACCTGTATAAATGCTGGCATCATATCCCACATTTTCAAAAACCGCTGGATGAACCATGCCAGAGCCTATAACTTCAAGCCAGCCTGTGTGTGAACATACACGGCAACCATTTCCCCTGCACATAACGCAAATGATATCAACTTCAGCACTGGGCTCTGTAAAAGGGAAAAAACTTGGACGAAATCTTAAAGCAATTTGATCATCAAACATTTGATGAATAAAAGCTGTTAAAACTCCTTTAAGGTCTCCAAAAGATACATTTTTATCAACAAAAAGGCATTCCACCTGATGAAACATGGGAGTATGTGTCAAATCAGAATCACAACGATATACTCTTCCTGGCATAATAATTCTTACAGGAGGGGACTGTTTTTCCATAATCCTTACCTGAAGTGGTGATGTATGAGTTCTTAGGACGATATCTTCTGATACAAAAAAAGTATCTTGCATATCTCTGGCAGGATGATCTTTGGGAAAATTAAGTGCCTCGAAGTTATAGTAATCTGTTTCAACTTCAGGCCCTTGCGCCACATCAAATCCTAAACGTATTAAAATATCACATATCTGTCTTGTAATCTGTGTTACAGGATGCATGTAACCCCTACAGACAGATCTTCCTGGAAGGGTAATATCAATATTATCTTCATTATCACAAACAGTTTCTTCAATTTTTTTTATTTTTATTTCAAATGCAATTTCAAGAGCTTTTTTTACCTGATTTGCTTTTTTCCCAATTTCTGGTCTTTTTTCAGGTTCAAAATTTGATATGTTCCTTAAAAACTGAGTCAATTCGCCTTTACGACCCAAAAAGCGAACTGAAAGAGATTTTACACTCTCGCTGTCACTGGCAATTTCTAGTTCTTTTAGCGCTTCTTTTTCAATCTGTTCTATTGATTTTTCCACAATATTTTGCTCTATATTTTAACAAATATGGTAGCTTTAAGTTAAGAATACTTCCAAAATGTCTTTTAAAAAAACTCACATACTTTTCAAGGTGATTGTAACTGCTGTGATGCTAATGCAGCAATCTCGGCAAATCCGGAAGGATCTGATATTGCAAGATCTGCCAACACTTTGCGATCAAGATCAATGCCAGACAGTTTTAAACCATGCATGAATCGGCTGTATGAGAGATTATTCATACGTGCTGCAGCATTAATTCTTATAATCCAAAGGTTTCGAAACTCTCGCTTTCGTACTTTTCTATCTCTGTAGGAATACATTAAAGCCTTGTCCACAGCATCAGCTGCGGTGCGGTACAGTTTACTTCTGCCCCCACGAAAACCTTTGGCTAACTTTAATACTTTTTTTCTACGTTTTCTTGCTTTATAACCTCTTTTAACACGCATTATGTAATCTCCATACCAAAATTGTATAATAAGGTCTTTTTTTAAGCTTAACTATGTTTTAGTTACAATGGCTGTTTTAAGCTGTTAAACTTACAATTAAACATGAAATAATTTAAGGTTGCTGTTATATTTTAACCATTAGGAAGAAGCAGCTTCACTTCTTTAACATTGGATTTATCTAAAATATTACTTTGCCTTAAAGACCTTTTTCTTTTTGTTGTTTTTTTTGTTAATATGTGATTGGCATGCGATTTTGAAAACACATACTTTCCTGATCCTGTTTTCTTAAATCGCTTTGCTGCAGACCTGTTTGTTTTAATTTTAGGCACCTTAGAAAATGCTCCCTTCTGAAAAACACTGTTTTAAATAACTGCAAAACTAAATTCGCCATTTTACAGGCTTTGAATTTAGCTTATACGCAATAAAGAGTCCCTACCCAGAGGGCAGGGTTTTTTAAACATCCCCGCAAAATCAATATTACTTTTTTAAATGTATTTCTTTGCTTTCTCGATACTTTATATACTTTCTAATTTTTTCTTCATCAAGACCGACAGTATCAACGCAGTATTCTTTAGTCCGAAAATGGTTCCCCAACAGGGTTTGTGCTTTAAATGTCTAAATTTATTGAAGACACGAATTGCTGTTCTACCCTTCAATGTCCCAACATATATGGATTTCTATGTTGGATTAAAACTATTTTATACTTAATTTAAAAAATACTACAAGAGCCTTAAATCCGATTTTACTATAAATAATGTTTTTGTTTCCAAAAAATGAAGGCATTGGTTAAAATGTTAAAAAACCCAATATTAAAAAATCAATTTTTGGGAGCAAGTACCATAAACATTATGCGACCTTCCATTTTTGGATACTGCTCAACAACAGCGATATCACTTGTCTCTTCTGCAATCATGGCAAGTATCTCTCTGCCTTTTTGGGAAAGGGTTATTTCGCGACCTTTAAACATAACAGTCACTTTTACCCTGTCATTTTTACCAATAAATTTTTTAATATGACCAAGTTTGACCTGCAAATCATGTTCACCTGTTTTAGGTCTAACCTTTATTTCCTTAACCTGAAAAATATTTTGTCTTTTTTTTGCTTCCTGCTTTTTTTTTGTTTGTTCATATCTATATTTACCATAATCCATAACCTTACAAACAGGAGGCTTCGCATTAGGTGATATTTCTACTAAATCAAGGCCGATATCACCAGCAATATTAATTGCTTCACTGATCTGAACAATGCCACGCTGATTGCCTTCGGAATCAATTAACCTAACTTCTTTCGCAAAAATCTCTAAATTAATTCTTGTCTTTATTTTATTTGATCTTTTCATCCGTTTATTAGTTATAGGTATACCTTTCACCTCCAATCTGTGATTTCTTTATTTTAAACAATTCCTTATGCACAAAAAGACATAAATGTAAATAAATTATGACCTAAAAAAAAAATATTTACTTAATCATAAAATATGCTGCATGCCTTTTACAGCACTTCCATAAAATAGCATTTTTGCAAACAATATCAGATTTTATTAAAAAAACCGGGATTACTTTATTAACATCAAATTAAGAAAGCAATTTAAGATATGATTATTTATATTATACCATATTTAAGGTATATCTTTTTTTAAGGTATATCTTTTTCTATTCAAGGACTTTAACCCAAATAAATTATATTAACCCATGCTACCTCTAAATTTACTTTTTTGATACATAATAACTAAAATAAATGCAAGCAAAAAATAATAAATTGCATAGTAAAATAATAAAATATTGACTATTTTATTATTATGCTTAATTATTGACAGGATTTTCATTATTTTGCAATTAAAGATATAAAATATGAACAAAAATCATAAATTTAAAAAAGCTATTGTTCTTTTAAGCGGGGGTCTTGATTCTACAACGGTACTTGCCATAGCCAGGTCTGAAAAATACGATATCTATTGTTTAAGTTTTAATTATGGGCAGCGTCATATAGCAGAATTAACTGCTTCGAAAAAAGTTGTAAAAGCGTTTGATGTTGAAAATCATCTTATTATTGACATTGATTTGTCTGTTTTTGGAAATTCAGCATTGACACAAAACATTAAGGTTCCCAAAAACCGAACTAAATCAGAAATCAACAACAAAATTCCTGTAACATATGTACCGGCAAGAAACACGATATTTCTTTCATACGCCATTGCATGGGCAGAAGTGCTTGATGCATCAGATATTTTTATAGGAGTAAACGCTATAGATTACAGTGGATACCCTGATTGCCGTCCTGAATTTATTAATGCATTTGAACATATGGCAAGTCTTGCAACAAAAAAAGGAGTTGAGGAAAAACACAAAATAAAAATTCAAACACCGCTTATTAATTTAAGCAAAGCCGAAATTATTAAAAAAGGTATTGAATTAAAAGTTGATTACAGCTTAACCCATAGCTGTTATGATCCACTTTATGATGGAAAGGCTTGCGGTAGTTGTGACAGCTGCATTTTGAGAAAAAATGGTTTTACAAAAGCTGGCACTAAAGATCCTGTTTTATATGCTACATAACCCGCAAATCCATAAAAATCTACTTACTTATTATATATTCTTTATGGGCCTATATAGCCATCACGGGATTGACATATTACAGTTTCAAGACCTGTGCTTTTTAAAATATTAAAAACATCTTTCATTTCTTTAGAAGTTGTCTTTGAAATGCTGCTTCTAAATGCAGGCTGATAATCATTAACTGATACCTGACAATATTTGTCAATATTATAAATCCTTTTTCCAATTTCTCTTATTTCTTCCATTGAAACAAAGTCCTTATTGTATGGTATTCCAACTCCGACAAATACAGCTGAGCTATATTTTTCTTTTAAATACTTAAAGGCATTCCATGCAACAGCTTTATATCTATCTGCATGTTGTCTTTGCTTTATTCCTGTTATTTTCATGAAAGTATCAGTGTATAACGATTTAAGATCTATGCCGATGTCTGTCATACCAACTTCGATAAGTTCATCAATATAATCTTTTGAAAGCAATGATCCATTTGTATCCACATGAAAATGTGCATTTTCCCCTGGAAAAAGCTTTTTCAATTCTATTATAAATTGGATAAGCCATGGCCTGTTTAATGTTGCTTCACCACCTGAAACTGTCATTCTTTCAACACCGGTGTGCAAATCTGCTGCCATTTTCATCTTAAGAGCTGCCTGAGCTGGTGACAAAAATTCACCATTTCCCTTAAATGCAATATACCAGTTCTGACATTGAGGGCATCTGAAATTACAACCTGCTGTAAAACAAACTATTTCAACAACATCTTTTGGAGTCTTTCTCACACGAAAGGGAGTCCCAACTCCACCTACGCTGTGGCCGGCAAATCCCTCAACCAATCTTTTAGGAGTATAAGCATTTGATGGTTTAGTTGAAACTTTCATACCCTCATAAACAGGAAAAATACAGGATGATTGCATTTTATTGTCTATTTCAACTGCGCAGCTAGAACATCCTCCAACTCTGCAAGGAGCAAACAATTTTCCTTTTTCAGGCAAAATGTCATATTCATATCCAATCTCTTGAAGTGCTTCTGCCACGCTAATAAGTTCAGAAACAACAACTTTTTTCCCGTCAACTTCAATTTGCACACTGCCTTCCCGTGCTTGTTCAATCAACTTTATTGCCTGGTTAGGACAAGCCAATGTGCAAGCTCCGCAACCTATACATATTTTATCTTTTTCTCCAGGGCAGGCAACAAGCTCATAGCATGCTCCGCACCGGCTACATTTTGAGATCAAATGTTTAGCAATGTAAGGCATAAATACCTCCTTAAAGCTTATTCCAAAACTTTTCTTAAATAAATATTCAAAAATAGAATATTTATTTTTCTACGTTTTATAAAAACTCAATTTACGTATACTGAAATAACAGGAAATAGCTGAACAGATGAGAAAAGCGCTTTAAAAAATTTAAGTCATGCCGATGTTGTTTTGTCAGTTTCATATGCAACGTCACAAAGCAAATCAGCTTTTCTGGCAGCCTGAGTTGCCAGCTTGTCACAAAATTCATTATTTACATTTCCCGCATGACCTTTTACCCAAATAAAATCCACATTATGATTCTCACATAATTTGAGAAGTTCAGCCCATAAATCAGCATTTTCAGCATAATCTGTCTTAGTTCTCATCCAACCATTTTTACGCCATTTTTTAGCCCATCCTTTCATTATGCCATTAACCACATATTTTGAATCAGTATGTATTGATACGCAAGATTTATGTTTTAATTTTTTCAAAGCAGCTATGCAGGCAGTAAGCTCCATTCGGTTATTAGTTGTTAGTCTAAAACCTTCTGAAAGTTCGAGCCTGCTATCTTGAAACATTAATACTGCTCCATATCCTCCAGGCCCAGGATTTTTTAATGCACCACCATCAGTGTAAATAATTACGCCAGATGAGTTCAATCTGATATCAGATTCGTTTTCGTTGATAGAAGTATCTTTACTACTATTTACAGTTTTAGATATTTTTTTTCTCTTAGAAATTTCAGAGCCTTGTTTGTATTTATCTATCCAGGTTAGAGCTTCTGTTTTACTATAAAATCCTTTAAATACAGCACCTTTAAACTTATCTACCTGGACTTGTGCTCCATTATGACCATACCATGTGTTATAAATGCCTGGCTTAGCACCACATGCAACAGCATAATATTTTTTCTTTTTTTTAGGCATTTTTTTGTTTACCTTGACAAACAAAAATTTTTATTTATTTAACCATTTAACAGCTACAACATTTTTGTTAAAATATCAACCAGACTTTTAAATACTCATTTATGGACAGACACTGGTTAATGGAAAATTCAGCAAACTTTATTATGAAATTATAACATATAAAATGCCTTTATTGACATAAGAAAAAAAAATTAGTATCGATATTAAGATTTATCTAATGTTACGGCTAATTTATTAAACATCTTTTTTTCTTCTTGGATTGCTGTTATAGCAAGCCTAAAAAATACTATAATTGTATAATTAAAAAAATAAGGAGAGGATTATGGGCAAATTATCATATGATCTTGATGATAAAGTTATACTCGTTACTGGCGGCAGTAGAGGAATAGGGCTTGAAATAGCCAAAGTACTTCTTGAGCAAAAAGCAAAGGTTGCAATATGCGGACGAAAACAAGAAGGCCTTGATAAGGCAAAGGCAGAACTTGATGCTGGTGAAAATCTTTTCACAATACCTGCGCATATAGCAAAAGAAGATGATGTTGAGAACCTTTTCGCAAAAACAGTAGAAAATTTTGGTAGGATTGATGTACTTATAAACAACGTGGGAATGAATATTGTCACTGCACTTGTTGATGCTGAACCAGCAATATGGCAAAAGATAATTGATTCAAATTTAACAGGAACATTTTTATGCTCCCGAAAAGCAGGCAAGATAATGAGAGAGCAAAAACAGGGAAAAATTGTTACCATATCCTCTTTAGCCGGCACAAGAGCTGCACCTGCAATGGGAATATACGGCATAGCAAAAGCCGGAATTGAAATGATGACAAAAGTTTTAGCACTTGAACTTGCTCCTTTTGATATTCAGGTCAATGCTGTTGCTCCTTCCATGGTAAAAACAAACTTTAGCAAACCTTTCTGGTCCAATAGCGAGATATGTGAGCAGATTATAAAAACTGTTCCTCTTTCCAGAATAGCAGATCCTATAGACATTGTACATCCCACTTTGTTTTTATGTTCTTCAGGTGCAGATTTCATTACAGGTCAAACAATTATGGTGGATGGTGGAAGCAGTGCTGTATAGTATTTTGCTTGCTGTGTTTAAAAGCTTTCATTAATAAACAGCATGGTTAAAAATATTTTCAGCTAAACTTTCAACCATGCTGTTTTAAATCTTGTAAAAAGTAGTTTGTTGTGAACGTTTTAGTACTAAACATTAATTTTAAATATTAATATTTAGGGCATTTTTAACTTTAGAACTTAGTACTATTTATTTAAAGGAGAAAGCGATTGTATATAATCGCATAACAGTCTTACTCCAAAACCTGTTCCACCTGCCTGGCAATATGGGCCTTCCTTTTTAGTAAATGCAGGGCCTGCAATATCCATATGAGCCCAATTTACATCTTCAATAAATTCTGATAAAAACAAGGCAGCTGTTATAGCGCCACCCCAACGCGATGTACTAATATTTCTAATATCAGCAATATCACTTTTTAAAAATTTTTTATAATCATCAGGCATTGGCATATGCCAACACCTTTCGTGGGTTTTTTTACCTGATTTTACAATAGCTTCTGCAAGCTTGTCATCTGTTGAAAAAACCCCTGCAACCATTTCTCCGAGGGCAATAACACATGCTCCTGTTAGTGTTGCCACATCTATTAAAATCTTTGGTTGATACTCCCTGGTTGCATAAACCATTGCATCAGCTAATATAAGCCGTCCTTCAGCATCGGTATTTAATATTTCAATTGTTTTGCCTGCATAGCTTTCCACAATATCACCAGGACGTGAAGCATTGCCTGAAGGCATATTTTCAACAATGGGAATAATCCCTACAACTTTAATTTTCGGTTTAATTTTTGCGACAGATATCATTGTTGCTGCAACAGCCGCTGCACCTGCCATATCCATTTTCATTTCGTCAAGGGCTCCTGATGGTTTTAAATTGATTCCACCTGAATCAAATGTTACTCCTTTACCTACTAAAGCAACAGGCTTTCCTTTATAATCTTTCGGGTTATATTCTAAAATAACAACACTAGGCTTGCTGCTGCTACCAGCAGATACAGACAATAGCGCCCCGAATTTTTTTTCTTTTAGATCATTCACATCTAAAACAGTAACTGCAAGGTTTTCCTTTTTTGCCTGCGAAATTATGGAATTTGCAAACTGATCAGGTCTTTTTTCATTTGAAGGGGTGCTAACCCATTGCCTTGCCAAAATAGTTCCATGGCAAACGTTTTTTACATACGACACCAAATCATTAAATTTTTGATCATGCCCTTTTTTTACATTAAAAGTGATCATCTCAAGAGGCTTTTTCTTTTTCTTGCTTTTATATTTGTCAAATATATGATTTCCCAGATACGCTCCTTCCATTATCGATTCAAGGATACCAGACATATTTATATTAATCTTATTTGATGAAGGAATAGCAAAATCTACCTGGGAAAGCGTCATTGTTATACATTTTTTTACAGCCTTGCCAGCAAACACGCGAAGTGTTTCTTTATTAACCTTTTCAAGTTTACCTAAACCTAATAATAATACCCTGTCTATTTTCAAATCAGGCAGATTATATAAAACTAATTCATCACCTTCTTTTCCTTTAAATTCTTCAAGCTCCTTTGCTTTTTTAATAATAGATAAAACCATATCTTCTTCAAATTCAAGTAGTTCTTTATCTTCACAAACAGGAATAACCAACATTTTTGTTTTTTCATTTTTTATAGAAGCAGATTTTAACTGTAACACCTAAAAATCCTCCTTTTGTGGTATTTAATATTAAAAAATTACTTATGAGCAGCAGTTTAGCTATTTATAACAAAGCCATTATAAAACAATACCATTATGGTGGCATTTTGGGTTTCTTGCAAATCATTAATTGTTCCAAAAAAATGTTTTCCGGTCTTTGTTACACTATTTCTGTATTTTATTACAGAAAATATTTAAAAAAAAATTTGCATACTTTCAAGGATTTAAATAGTACTTGCCAATTAATTCCATCTATGATAGTAAAAAAAAATTTGATTTTTTGTTTATTTACATAATTGAAATTTTTTAGATTATGTCATAAAATAGTTTAAAAATTATAATAAATTATTTCATATAAAAAATTTTTTAAACATAAAATTATTTTTTCATCAACCTGATATATTTATGAACCTTAAAATTGTAGGAGGACTAAATAAATGCCTTACAATGCAGTAGAAATGGCTGATTGGCAAATTTCTGAAGCAGCGGAAAAAAACATGCCGACGCCTGAGGAATGGAGAGACAAACTTGGACTTGAAAAAGATGAAATGCTTCCCATGGGAAGGCTTGCAAAACTTGATTTTCTTAAAATTATAGATCGGTTAAAAGACAAATCTGATGGAAAATACATTGAAGTAACTGCTATTACTCCTACTCCCCTTGGAGAAGGTAAAAGCACAACTTCATGCGGTCTGATGGAAGGATTAGGCAAACGCGGTGCAAATGTTGGTGGCGCACTAAGACAGCCATCTGGCGGACCTACCATGAATGTAAAGGGAACTGCAGCAGGCGGAGGAAACTCTCTTCTTATTCCCATGACAGAATTTTCTCTGGGGTTAACAGGAGATATCAATGATATCATGAACGCCCATAACCTGGCCATGGTCGCATTAACTTCACGTATGCAGCACGAAAGAAACTATAATGATGAGCAGCTTAAACGTCTAACAGGTATGCGTCGTCTTAACCTTGATCCTACCCGTATTGAGCTTGGCTGGATTATGGATTTTTGCGCTCAGTCATTAAGAAATATTATTATCGGAATGGGCGGGCGTTTTGATGGTTTCACCATGCAGTCAAAATTTGGAATAGCAGTAGGTTCCGAATGTATGGCCATACTTGCTGTTATCAGGGATCTTGCTGATTTAAGAAAACGTTTGGATGAAATTACAGTGGGTTTTGACAAAAGTGGAAATCCTGTTACAACTGGTGATCTTGAAGTTGGTGGAGCCATGACAGCTTTTATGCGCAACACCATTAATCCGACACTTATGTGTACTGCAGAATATAATCCATGTATGGTTCATGCTGGTCCTTTTGCAAACATAGCTGTGGGACAGTCCTCTATTATTGCTGACAGAGTTGGTTTGAAACTGTTTGATTATCATGTAACAGAAAGTGGGTTTGCAGCTGACATTGGTTTTGAAAAATTCTGGAATGTAAAATGCAGATTCAGTGGCCTGAAACCACATGTATCTGTTTTAACAAGTACCATCCGTGCCCTTAAGATGCATGGCGGAGGCCCTAAAGTTGTTGCAGGAATTGCACTGCCTGAAGAGTACACAAAAGAAAATCTAGAACTGGTTGAAAAGGGCTGTGAGAATATGGTCCATCATATCAAAACCATCAGAAAAGCAGGAATAAATCCTGTGGTATGTGTGAACCGTTTCTATACAGATACTGATGCTGAAGTTGCTGTTGTCAAGAGAATTGCTGAACAGGCAGGAGCACGCTGTGCCGAGTCTAAACACTGGGAACTTGGTGGTGATGGCGCACTTGAATTTGCTGATGCTGTTATTGATGCCTGCAAAGAAGAAAATGAATTTAAGTTTCTTTATCCTATTGAAATGAAGCTTAAAGATCGTGTTGAAAAAATAGCAAAGGAAGTATACGGTGCAGATGGCGTATCATGGAGTGCTGAAGCTGACAAAAAGGCAAAAATGCTTGAAAATGATCCCAAGTATGATGATTATGCAACAATGATGGTCAAAACACATCTTAGCCTTACACATGATCCAACACTAAAAGGTGTTCCCAAAGGCTGGACATTGCCCATCAGAGATATACTTATTTACTCTGGAGCAAAATTTTTATGTCCTTGCGCAGGAGCTATAAGTCTTATGCCTGGTACAGGTTCCAACCCGGCATTTAGAAGAATTGACGTTGATACAAAAACAGGTAAAGTCAGCGGACTGTTCTAACAAAAGCAAATAGACGATTAACCTATAGCATGTCTGAAATGATTTCTATTTTTATGGATAACAACAATCTTCAGACATGCTAAATATTTGTGGTTTCACGTAAGTTATTATAGGACAAATATCACTGAACTTTGAAAAAACTACTGCGCAGCAGTTTTAAGAAAGCTTTTTTTGAACACTCTCAATTTTTTCTTCCATTGTTTGATCCCTGTCTACCCGGGTTCCTAACTTAATTGTAGTTGAAATGCGGACAGCACCCATTTTATGAACTTCTTCATGACATTTTTTTACTGCCTGAAAAACATTATCCCACTTACCTTCTATATTTGTCCCGTATGCATGAAGCTGAGTTTTAAGACCTGCCTGCTTTAAAATGTGCTGGCATTTTACAACATATTTTGAAACAGACACTCCAACACCAACTGGCACAACACAAAGATCTAAAATAACTTTCACTTTATTTTTCCTCTTGATTTAGGTTAATTAAAATTTTGTATTACTTCATTAACAGATTCTGTCATTTCATTTATCAATGCTTTGATATCATCATCTTTAAAATCAAGATATTTCATTGCTCCATTTTCTATAATATTTAAAGACATATTATCATTTTGACCATTTTCACTCATTATTGCTATTGAATCTGATACATGCAGAATATAAGAAAGTTGATCATTATCTGATAAAGACGGGTTATGGTGATACCTTATAGCCGTAGTCTGCGCTTTGGGAATGTTCCAGCTATGAAAAAACAAAGATGCAATTTCTGCATGATTAAATCCAAATATCTGCTTTTCAGCCATAAAAAGAGCATTTTTACCATCTGCCATGATTTTATCAAACATACTTTTATTTTCTAATATATACTCATCTAAAAGAATTAAGCCAGAATCATGAATAAGTCCTGCTGAAAAAGCATCATTTTGCAATAAAGGATTTTTCCGGGCTGCAATAATTTTAGCACCAAAAGCCACAGCCAGTGAATGACGCCATAAAGCATCAGAAGCAATACCATATCCTTTTAATGTTTTGCCCATAAATTTTGAAGTGCTAACAACTGTTATAAGCTCTACAAGGGATTCTGTCCCAAGCAAAGCCGAAGCCTGCTGAACTGTTGACACAGGAACACTTAAACCATAGTATGCAGAATTGGAAAGTTTTAAAACTCTTGATGCCATAGCCTGATCTGCTTCAAGCACACTGCCAATCTCTTTAAAACTCGCATTGGGATCATCAAGTACAGCAAAAGCTTTTTGCATAATTTGTGGCATTGGCGGCAATGCTTTAGATCCCTTAAGTATTTTTTTTATTAGCGCTTCTTTTTTTTCTATTACTTTAGCTTCATCAGGAGCAGATGACCGTGAACGTAAATCAAGTATAATTTTGCCGCTGCATGCAGTACATGAAAGAGTAACTTTTTTGCCTTTTGGCAATCTTTCATCTGGGATGATAAACACTTTATTACAATGCTGGCAGTTAACTTTCATAATGCAGTCTCCTAATAAAGTATAATAATATGGAAATTGTTGATAAGCAAATCAGGTTAACTTCTAAAAAAAACATTTATAAATTGCAAATTTTAAAATCAAATTATCGATTTTTTTTGATTATATCAAACTACATTTTTAATGGAATTTACAACAGTTGTAAGCGGTGTAAGCGGATGGAACACTTCCTTTACACCCAACTTTTTTATCATCTGTTCATCTTTTTCAGGAACAATTCCACCAACCACAACAGGTATAGTTTCCAGATGTTCTTTATTCATTATATCAAATAATATGGGAATGACAACTTTTGGTGCTCCTTGCATTATTCTATAACCTATAATATCCACATCTTCCTGAACAGCCGTTTTAACAATTTCTGCCGGTGTTTGAACGCCACCTAAAAGAACCTCAACACCTGCGTTTTTAAGTGCATTTGCTATAACCCAATATCCTCTTTGGTGATAAAAATCATCTCTGCTCAACAGCAGCCTTAATGATCGATTCATATTATTTTTTATCCCTTCCTCATATAATTTTCATTATAAAGACCACAGCAAAATATTATAATAACATGGTTAATAAAAATAATTGTGCCAATACATTTAAAACGTTTACAAAACATTGCTTTTAATACTTTTATTTTTAATATATCAAGCAAGAACAAGAGGAGGGTTGCAAACGTAAGGGCCTTCCCCTTTTTGATTGTAGACTTTGGCTCTTATTTTGGCAAACTCTCCTTGAGTCATACCACACAAAACAGCATCTGTTAAAAAAGGTATCATATTTTCTTCCGCCTTCATCGCATCATAAAGACTATTTGAAAAGCGATCCAGCTTATTTTCATCACGACCATCCCGCACCTTGTTCAACCTTTTAATTTGCTTGTCAACTATGGAAACATCGTATTCACTCACACCTTCAAAATCTGCATGCTCCTGGAGTACTTTAAGCGCTTTTGTCTGAATATCATTTTCATCAACAAGGGTGTTTACTCCAACAAGCATCCTTTTACCGCAATCAAACTCTTTCTGATTATTTATTGCAGCTTTTCTTACCTCACCGCACATCCACTCCCAGGCTTTAAATGCACCCCCTTTTGATAAAATTGTTTCAATGATATTCAAAGCTTCTTCTTCAAGTTTATCAGTCAATGTTTCAACATAGTATGACCCTCCTAAAGGATCAATTACTTTTGTTATTCCTGTTTCAATATCAATTATTTGCTGAGTTCTGACAGACAGTAAGGCTGAAAATTCTGTGGGTATGGAAAGTGCTTCGTCAAATGAATTCACGCTAAGGGATTGTACTCCTCCCATGAATGCAGCAAGTGCATAAATAGTACTTCTCATAATATTGTTAAACGGCTGCTGTTTGGTTAATGTAGGTGCATAAGTCTGGCAATGCATTCTGCACAATAAAGATTTGGAATTTTTAGCGCCGTATCTGTTTTTAAATGTTTTGGCCCACACTCTTCTCATTGCTCGAAATTTGGCCACTTCTTCAAAAAACTCAGGACTGGAATTAACAAACCAGGTCATTCTATGCAAAAAATCATCAATACCAAGACCTCTTTGAATCAATGAATCACTTCCAGCCATGGCAAGGGCAACACCAAAGCCTATTTCCTGGGCAGCAGTGCATCCGCCCTCTCTGACATTTCGCATATCAAGATAACCTGAATTAAACAAAGGCACGTTTTTGCTGCAATATTCCATAATATCAATGCATTCGTTTTCAGGTCTCATTATATTTGACATGCTTCCCCTTATTTTAGAAAAAGCAATACCCCTTTGCTTTGCTATGGCAAGGTAACAAGCCAGTGCAAAAGGAGTTGAAGTAATCATATGAACAGGATACTTTGTTATATCAATATCATCAAAAAGAGTTTCATAATCATATAAAGTGTCTAGGACAACACCACATTTTCCCACCATTCCCCTTACTTTTTCATCGTCACTATCTGCTCTGCAACCTCCCATATCATCTCTTACTACAGAAAGCGCAGAAACTCCGTGTGCAAGAAGATATTTCCATCTTTTGTTGGTTTGTTCGGCTGTTCCGATTCCAGCAACCTGTCTTATATTTATTGAACGGGAAAGATATCCTGCAGGAAAAATTCCTCTGGTATAGGGGTAGTGACCAGGAAAAGAAATATCTTGTTTACAGCCTTTACCAGAAATGTCCAAAGGTGAATACAATGGTTTTGTTTTTATGTTGGAAACTGTTACATAATCTTTATCACTGTTTGGCATCTTACTTAAAATCTGTTTAAGCTTTTTTTCATATTCTTCCTGAGCATTTTCTAATTCATCAATAATTTTCCTATCATACATAATAGCAGACTCCCAAAAAAATTGCAGTAATGAGAAAAACAAAATTAATGATTGACTCTGCAACATCTCATATAAATTTTTGATATTATATCAGTATCAAAAATGCAAATTAAAACATATATATATTCTTTTTTTTATACCTTTGTTGCAAAGTCACTTTATTAAAAAACAAGCTTATTTGAAAAATAAAAGTTGATAAATAGCACATACAGTACTATATTTTCTCCATCATATTTAAAATTATCAATTTAAAACCCACGTTTTTAAGCTAAGCCAGACTAATTTTTATGTTGTTTTATGCAATCTGATATCTCTTTTAAAGGCGTTCCAGGAATAAACACTTTATCAACTCCAAGGTCATAAAGTTTATCAATATCATCTCTTGGTATTATCCCTCCAACTATAAACATGATATCGCCAACATTTTGTTTAATTATTTCTTCCTGTATTACTTTGACAGAAAAAAGGTGTTCTCCTCCCAGAAAGCTTAATCCTATTACATCAACATCTTCGTCAATAGCCGCTTTTACTACGGCTGTCTCTTTTTGATACATGCCAAGATATACAACTTCCATACCAGAGTCCATTAACCATTTACTTATTACTTTAATGCCCCTGTTATGGCCATCGAGACTTGTTTTAGCTAATAGTACTTTTATTCTTTTATCTTTTTTCACTATACTACTCCGTATATTTAAAATTTTTAAAACATGTATTAATATAAAAAAGGTGCATCAATTGTAGGTTTAATTTCTTCAAAGGGATCAAAATGTTCGCCATGTGCTTTTCTTATGGCCCCACGCATTTCAGCTACTGTAGCACCTGCTTCTGCTGCTTCAATTGCAGGATCAACTAGATTTATGGTTGGATTTTTTGCCTGTTCAAAAAGTTTTTCCAAACTTTTAATTACCCTGTTATCGTCTCTTTTTTCTCGAAATTTTTTCAAATTATCAAGATGTTCTGCTATTACTTCTTCTGGTACATGATGAACCGGATGAATTTTTTCCTCTTCAAAAGGCTTGCGAAATTTATTAACTCCTATTATAGTTTTTTTCCCTTCATCAATCTCTTTTTGCTTTGCATATTGAGCATTTACAATTTCATTTTCTACCCAGCCAGACTGAATAGCTTTTTTCATGCCACCTTTTTTTTCTATCTCTTTTAAATAATCAAGTACTTTTTTCTCAAACTCATTTGTCAGCCACTCAATATAGTAAGATCCTCCCAGAGGATCAGAAACAGCAGTTACACCTGTTTCATATGCCAGTACCTGCTGGGTTCTTAATGCCAGTTCGTGGGATTCTTCTGTTGGAAGCCCCATGGCTTCATCATAAGAGCATGTATGCATAGATTGACAACCTGCCAGAACTGCTGCCAAAGACTGATAGGCAACACGCACAACATTGACAATAGGTTGTTGTGCTGCAAGAGAATTCCCTGCTGTATGAACGTGAAATTTATAACGAAGTGAACGATAATGTGCTGCTCCAAACTCTTTTTTAACCATTTTCGCCCACAATTTTCTTGCTGCGCGAAGTTTTGCAATTTCTTCAAAAAAATCACTTTCAGAGCTGTGGGTGACAGTTCCGACTCTTGGTGCAACTTCATCAATATGAAGCCCTCTTTCAAGAAGAGCCTTTATATACTCTCTTGCTTCTCCCAGGGCAAATGCCACCTCCATTACAGCGCTGATGCCATTTTCGCGATAGTCATAAACATCAATACTTAACGGATTAAATCTAGGCATATTTTTAATGCAATATTCTACCCAGTCCATTGCGCAGCGAAATCCCCAGGATATAGGCCATGAGTTCTGGTGAAATCCGCAGACCCAAAAATGAAGATTATCATTTACTGTTGTGCCCATTAAAACATCCGGATTATATCCGGCTTTTTTGGCTGCTGCAAGATAGCATGCAGGAACCTCTACACTACCTGATGTGACATTTACGCTTATTGAATCAAGGGGTATTGATTCAATAATTTTCTGGGCATCTTCCATATTACAAATTGGAACGCCTTGTCTGCCGATATCAGCAACTGCTCTTGGATGGTCAGAATCTATACCATTATGGGTGGGAAGATCTGTTATAAAATTGATTCCACTTTCTCCTGATTCCACCAGAAACTTAATTCTTTCATTGGTTTTTTTTGGAGACCCGAATCCGCATAACTCTCTGCGACTCCATAAACGGCCACGATACATATTAGCATAAATACCTCTTGTATAAGGAAATTGTCCCGGAACTGATATATCCTTATCCAAATCCAAGTCTTTAATATCTTCACTTGTATAATAATCTTTCAATGGTATCCCGCAATCAGTAGCCTTGATTGCGGTTTTTTCTCTATAGGCGGTTCCAGCTTTTTTCTTTAAATCGCTTGTCATATACTATTTTCTCCTTTAAATACAATAAATAAAACATGAATCCAAAAAACAAACTACCATTTCTTTTAACACTCTTATCAACTATTTAAATTTTTTAAAACAATACTATAATATAGTTAATAAAAAAACAATTACAGTATCAATTTATTTAAATATAAACTTTTTGTAACACATTAAAACAATTCAAATATTACTATTTTGTTTTAATTTAGGATAAAATATAATGAGTTAGTATAAAAAAATGGGGATCAAATTAAAATCGGTATAAACCGTGCTGGTTAAGTAAAAGCAAATATTTTTTTTAAGCCGCTTTGTTAAAAAACAAATTTTCTCAAATACCATTGGGCTTAACCCTGCAACGCAACTTAGCAGTATATGTGCTATTATGTTGTGTATTGTATATCTTTTAAGCTAAAATTAAACATATTGTATATGAAAAGCCTAAATATCGTTGCAGGATTCAATGGCGTCTGCCAATAAATAGAAGTTGTTGCTCAAGATCAAGGCATGCCGAAAAAATAACCGCAAGAAATACATTCAGTGTTTAAAGAATTATTAAACAGGTGATATCCTTTTGCCGATATGCAATTTGGCTATGAAACACTTTAACCTGCTGATCCAGCAAGCTTGGAGCAACGGCCAGGCCATTGGTTTACTGCCCTGTTTGTATAAAGATATCAATGGATTCAATGCTTGTTTTTGAGTTGCTGTGCAATATTTTTTCTGCAAGGTAGCGCAAAAACTGCTTAACTTCGTTTTTAACCATGATCTTTTGGACGTGTTTTATCGCCATAAAATTTTATATACTGCGACATTCAAAAAAGTAAGACTGTTTTGTCTTGTATGAATAGTAGTAATATAATAAAATTTTATGGATTTGATTCATTAAACGATGTTTTGGATTCAATCTAAATTTTGTCTTGATTTTCATACCATAATTATATTATATTATAATACAAAGCAGCTAACTTATGTTTCGTATTTGTCTTGTGGTCTTTTAATTAAACATGCGCTATATGTTGTGCCTAACACAAAACACACATAAATTAATAATGCTTTTCAGGCTGATTAACACTCTTAAGTTATGCTAAAAATAGGAATATCGTTTTTGCGACTTGTGCCAGCAATTTGACAATATGCCCTATATATGGTTAAAATAAAATTTTGGTGCTGGCAACTATCAAAATGCAAGAATTAACGATAGCTAAAATCGTTAAAAATTTCAAAAAAAATATTTACTGAAGTTAAATATAATATGACGGATACACGGAAATATTTTCCAGATATATAAACCTAAATATCATGGAAATTTTATATTTAACAACACTGTTAGGCGATGTAAAAGTTTATAATTTATTACAAAAGGAGATTAGAATGAAGATCTATGTAGGAAATTTGTCGTACGAGGTCACCGAAGAGGAATTACGGCTGGCTTTAGAAAAATTTGGGCAGATTGAATCCGTCATAATTATAAAGGACAAGTATAGCGGTAAATCAAAAGGATTTGGATTCGTGGAAATGGCTTCTAGGTCTGAAGGACAGGCTGCAATCGAGGGCCTAAATGAAACAGAACTAAAAGGAAGAGCGCTTAACGTAAATGAAGCTCGTCCTCGCACCGAAAATCGCGGTGGCGGTGGCGGTGGCAGAGGAGGAGGCTACGGTGGTAGTGGCGGTAGAGGAGGCGGCGGACGAGGCGGTGCCGGTGGCAGAGGAGGAGGTCGAGGGCGTGGCAGATAATGACCAAAGGGTGGCCGTTAAAATTTCGCCTAACTTTTAAGGATTATGCAAGAAGCCCAGTGTGAAATTTGATATATTAGGGTTTCATTTTAAATAATTTTAAAAAAAAAGATACCACTTAAGTGAGATAATCTCAAGCGGTAAAAAAAAAAGCTTCAAATACAAAAGTAACTATGGTGTAATTGAACCTGATCGGTTTGCTTTTTGACATTATGTAGATAAAAATACCCGATTTTCAAGTGTCAAGGCATAGATATCCTTAAATGAGATATGTGAATCAGGCTTTAACCAACTTTTTTACCATGTATCAGGGGAAGCATCTGAAATTGCAGTATTAAATAGTGTCCGTTCATAAATAAAAATTTTTGTCAAAACCAAGGTATTCAACAGGCTGTTACAGAACTAACAAAAATAATTTCCATACGCATATATTGTATGGAAAATTTTAAAATTTGCATTCCGCAACAGCCTGTTTGAAAAAGAACCGTGGGAACATATTTTATATTTCAAGGATTGTTTTTGAGCATAACGCAGACACGCGCGATAAAGCGAAGTGCTCTATGGGCAAAAAAAACCATTTATGGATGGACACTAAATAGCAAAGATAAAAATGTTTGCGTTTGATGTTGTAAAACATTTCAATATAATCCATGCTTAAAACAATTTTAAAATTTCGACCTAACCATCTGAAATTTCAACAATTGACATTAAACCTATTCGCTTCATTTTATTAAATGCCATTCATACTGGCTGTTAAAGTCAACCTCAACTTTCCCATTAATATCAATTCGTAATCCTTTTTGAAGTATGTTACATAAAAAAAACCTTTCTATGCTGGCATCTAACAGGCTGTTACAAAACGCAGTTTATCCAATTTATGCGTTAGAAAATTAATTTGATCCTCTTAAATACTATCTGTATGTCTGCGGTCAAATTAATTTTCCGCCTTGAACTTGAAAAAAATTTCCATTCCGCAAGCAGTCTGCTAAGAGCTTTGGGAAAATTTTTAAATTGATATATTTTAAACATTGTCATCACTATAATTTTACGTATAATCCAAGATTCATCTGCCTTGAGAGCTTTGAAAAATAATCTTTGCAAATAATAATGCTGATAGTCCCTGCAAAACAGTGCAGATCAATAATTTCAACAAGTTATATCTCACAGCTTTTGGCAGCATATGGCGGTTTACAAAACAATACATGGCGATATTTCCAGAGCTGTATTGGGAAGATGCGACTATTTCACCCATTTTAGATGAAAAGGGAGATATCACCCACTTTTTAGCTGTCAAAGAAGATATCACCCAGCGCAGGCAAATAGAAGCTCGACTTCAACAAGCCCAGAAAATGGAAGCCATCGGCACACTTGCCGGGGGCATTGCCCATGATTTTAATAATATTCTTTTCCCGATTATTGGTTTTACTGAAATGATGCTTGACAATGCGCCTGAAGGAAGTGATCTTCAAAAAAATCTCAAAGAAGTTTTAACGGCATCGCTTCGCGCAAGTGACCTTGTGAAGCAAATACTCACATTCAGCAGCCTGAAGGAAAAAAAAATATACCCTTAAAAATACAAATAATTATCAACGAAATCTTAAAATTGGTAAAAGCGAGTCTCCCTTCAACAATCAATATAAAACAGCATATTGATAGGGATTGCGCCATGGTGCTTGCTGATTGGACAGAGATTGATCAAATTGCAATGAATCTCATAACAAATGCATTTCATGCAATGGAAGAAAATGGCGGAACCTTGACAATCGAATTATCCGAGGTAAATATAACCACGGAAGATTCAAAAAGTTTTGATTTGAATCCCGGAATATTTGTTTTGCTTTCAGTATCTGATACAGGCCATGGGATTAAAAAGCATATTTTAAACCGAATATTCGACAGGTTGTTACGGAATGAAAATTTTTTCAAGTTCAAGGCGGAAAATTAATTTGACCGTAGGCATACAGATAGTATTTCGAGGATCAAATTGATTTTCTAACGCAGAAATTGGATAAATTGCGTTTTGTAACAGCCTGTCGA